>Ga0209060_10000307_pt1 | contig 102722 bp, 105 predicted proteins | sample Coa_R1_8_FD_187155 | JGI IMG/M metagenome (GOLD analysis project Ga0209060, IMG submission 187155) | Surface soil microbial communities from Centralia Pennsylvania, which are recovering from an underground coalmine fire - Coalmine... | ecosystem: Environmental > Terrestrial > Soil >... | reverse complement strand
CGCCCGGGCGGCTTCGGACCCTGCCTCTCCGGTACTACGACCGGGGCGCGAGGAGCTCGCTAGAAGGCGTTTGAGGCAGCTTCAAAAGCTGCTGCAAGTGCTCACAAGCGCAGCCCGAAGCTGAAAAGTGCCGCGACGGAGCGCCGAAAGGCGAGGGCGCCCGCAAGCGGATGCCCGCGGTAACGCGGACCATCCGTGGCGCTCGCCACACTGGCCGCGGACTCGGATGCGCTCATCCGAAGTGCCGGTGCGGATTCTACCGTTTGCGCCGTTCGGCGCTCCGCCTCCCCTTATTTTTGGAGGCAACAGTTTCGTGCAGTGGCTTGGCAAGACTCGGGCGCAAAAAACGCGTCGCGAGAATGGGATTGCTCACCCTCCCCTGCAGGGGGAGGGTCGCGCCCAAAGGGCGCGGGGTGGTGTGCGCGGCATCGAGGCAAATCGAAACTGATGAGAAAGCGTTGAGGCCGTCACCCCCACCCGCCGCGCTTCGCGCGGCGACCTCCCCCCTCCAGGGGGAGGTAAAAAAAGAGGCCTGCGTCCCCCGCGCCGCCGCGGGCTGCAAAACGGCGCGGCATGGACTATCTCTACGGCCAACACCCATCGGAGCCCTTCATGGCGAATGACCCCTCCTCCCTGATCGATCGCGCCGGCCTGGACCGCGCGCGGCTGAGTAAAATCGTTTCGCGCGGCCTCGATGGCGCCGACGACGGCGAGCTTTATCTCGAATATCGCCAGTCCGAGGCGCTGGTATTCGACAACGGGCGGCTCAAGCAGGCGACCTACGACACCTCGCAGGGTTTTGGCTTGCGCGCGGTCAAGGACGAGGCGGTCGGCTATGCGCATGCCTCCGACGTGTCGGAGGACGCCATCGCGCGGGCGGCCGATGCGGTGCGCGCGGTCAAGGGCGGCTATGCGGGGCAGTACGCCGGCCCGCCGGCGCGGACCAATGCAAAACTCTACGGCGACGACAATCCGCTCGGCAGCCCGGCGTTCGACGGCAAGGTGCGGCTGCTCGAGGCGATCGACGCCTATGCGCGCGCCAAGGACCCGCGGGTGCGCCAAGTCACCGCGAGTCTGGCGGCAACCTGGCAGGCGGTCGAAATCGTGCGCGCCGACGGCGAGACCTATCGCGACGTGCGGCCGCTGGTGCGCGTCAATGTTTCGGTGGTGGTCGGCGACGGCGACCGCCAGGAAAGCGGCTCGCACGGCTTTGGCGGCCGCGAAGGCTATGCGCGCTTTATCGTCACCGACGCCTGGCAGGGCGCGGTCGATGACGCGGTGCGTCAGGCGCTGGTCAATCTGCAATCGGTGCCGGCGCCGGCCGGCGAGATGGACGTCGTGCTCGGTCCCGGCTGGCCCGGCGTCATGCTGCACGAAGCCGTCGGCCATGGCCTCGAAGGCGACTTCAACCGCAAAAAGACGTCGGCGTTTGCCGGCCTGATGGGTCAGCGCGTCGCCGCCAAAGGCGTCACCGTCGTCGACGACGGCACCATCACGCTGCGCCGCGGCTCGCTGTCGATCGACGACGAAGGCACGCCGACCAACCGCACCGTGCTGATCGAAGACGGCATTCTGGTGGGCTACATGCAGGACCGGCAGAACGCGCGGCTGATGGGCATGAAAGCCACCGGCAACGGCCGGCGCGAGAGCTTTGCCCACGTGCCGATGCCGCGCATGACCAACACCTATATGCTGTCCGGCGGCCATGAGCCGGGCGAGATCCTGGCCTCGGTCAAGAACGGCATCTACGCCGTGCAGTTCGGCGGCGGCCAGGTCGACATCACGTCGGGCAAATACGTGTTTCAGTGCACCGAGGCCTATCGCCTCGAGAACGGCAAGGTCGGCGCGCCGATCAAGGGCGCCATGCTGATCGGCAACGGCCCGACCGACCTGCATCGCATTGCCATGGTGGGCAACGACATGGCGCTCGATCCCGGCATCGGCACCTGCGGCAAGAACGGCCAGGGCGTGCCGGTCGGCGTCGGCCAGCCGACGTTGCGGATCGATCGCATCACGGTCGGCGGCACCGCGTGACCGCCGGCGCTTTAGGCCTTGCTGGCGGGTCTACCTGCGCATAAGATATGCGCATAGAGAGGCCCGCCATGATGAGCGAGCGCCAAGTCAAGAAACGCGCGGTCAACTTATTCGTCGATGCCGACCTGCTCGACGAGGCACGACGGCTGCGCATCAACATGTCGGAGACGCTTGAGCGTCGCCTGCGCATGATCGTCAAGGCGGAGCGGGAGAAGCGTTGGCTTGAGGAAAATCAGGCGGCAATCGCTTCGATCAATTCGTTCATCGATCGGCACGGCCTTTTGGCAAGCCGCCTGCGCTATCGGCCGACGTCGGAATGAGCCGGCAATTCGACGTGGTGCCGAATCCGGACGCAAGTGATGCGCCGACCCGGCCGTTTCTCGTCGTCCTGCAATCCGATCTCGTCTCTGGGCTGCGCTCGACGGTGGTCGCACCTTTAGTCGCGCGTGATCAACTGGCCGGAGCACAGCGCATGAATCCGATATTTTCGATTGAGGGAAAAGAGTACTGGCTTGCCACTCACGAGCTGTTCGCGATCGAGCAGCATGCATTGAAACGCAGCGTCGCGAGCCTTGCCGATCATCGCGACGCGATTATTATCGCGCTCGATTTTGTGTTCACCGGCATCTGAGCGAACCGCGCGGCAACTCCTAGCGCACCACGCCGGAGATGCAGCACGGCCGCTTGTGCGGCAGCTTGATCTCGCTCTTGAGGAAGCAGCGCGCGCCGGTGGCGCCGTAGCCGGGCCGCCGATAGGTCCAGGCGCGGCAACGGGCTTCGGCCTGGCAGGCCTCGGCGCAGGCGCCGCCCTTCGGATCGGGCTGGGTCTCGAACCAGCGGTAATCGCCGCCGACCCGATCGATGGAATATTCGAGCTTGCCGGTGGGCGGCTCGATGACGCCGGCGCCGCGCACGCCCGAGACGCAGCAACTCGACGGCAACGCCGGACTCACCTGGCGCTTGAGCCAGCAGATCGCCGCGCCCGAGGCGGTCGGATAGGAAAAACTCCAGGCCCGGCAATTGCGGTCGCGTTCGCAGCGCGCCGCGCAAACCGCGGGATCGCCGTTGCCGACGGCTGCGTGCGCATAATCGCCGCCCGGCCGGTCGTAGCCGGATTGCGCCATGGCGTTATCGGCCGCGGCCGCGGCCGCGGCGGCAATCAGGAGGGCAATGCCCACGACCAGTGCCCGCATCATCTGCCGCGCTTTCCGTGCTCCGCCGAAAAGTTTCGGCAGAAAAAAACGCCGTTTTTGGCTGAAATGCCACAAAAATTTGCGGGGCGCCGGGACAAAGTGCCCTTCCTCGGGTGCGCCAATTCGGCCGCTCGAGGCCAGTTCCCTCGGCGCCGCGCCTTCGGTTATGGTGCCGCCGATGCCTGCCCTTGCTCGAACTGCCGCGCGGCTCGTCCCCGCAGCCGCCGCGACTTTCATCCTGCTGCTGCCCGCGATCTGGAACCGGTTCGCCCTGCTCGAATGGGATACCGGCGGTTACTTGGCGCGCTGGTTCGAAAGCACGCTGGTGCCGAGCCGGTCGACGACCTACGGCCTGTTCTTGGCCGCTTCGGCGCCGCTGCAGTTCTGGCCGGCACTCCTGCTGCAGGCGGCGGCAGCGGTGTGGATCATCGCGCTCACGCTGCGCGTCCACGAATTTCCCGCGCAGCGCCTTGCGCTCCCCGTCATCGTCGCGGCGTTGTCCGCCGTCACCGCGCTGCCGTGGCTCGCCAGCGTGCTCCTCACCGATATTTTTGCCGGCCTCGCCGTCCTTGCGATGCACATCCTGGTGTGCCTGCCGGAGCGCGTTTCGTCGCGCGAACGATTGGGCCTGGTGTTGTTCATCGGCTTTGCCGGTTCGACCCACAGCGCCACTTACGCCGTGCTGCTCGGCCTCATCCTGGTCGCGCTGGTGCTGTCATGGCGTTGGCCCACACTGGTGCGGCGCGCCGCGCTGCCGCACGGCGTCGTCGCCGTGGCGCTCGGCGCCGTGTTTTTGGTCGCCGGCAATTACATCGTCGCCAAGCGGATTGCCTGGACGCCGGGCGGCTACGGCATCGCGTTCGCCCGCATGCTGCAGGATGGCATCGTCACCCGATACCTCAACGACCATTGTCCCGATCCGCGGCTGCGGCTGTGCGCCTATCGCAACGAGTTGCCGCTCGATGCCGACGAGTTTTTGTGGGGCAAGAGCGTGTTCGACAAGCTCGGCCGCTTCAGAGGGCTCGGCGACGAGATGCGCACCATCGTGCTCGGCAGCCTGCGCGATTACCCCGGCATGCAGATCAAGGCCGCGCTCGTCGCCACCGCCAAGCAGCTGGTCACCGTCGGTACCGGCGAAGGCATCAATGCCAACATGTGGCACACCTACGGCATCATCAAAGACCACACGCCCTATAATCTGGCGGCGATGCGGGCGGCGCATCAGCAGCATAACGACCTCAATTTCAATCTCATCGACAAAATCCACATTCCCGTGGCCTGGGCGGCGATGGCGCTGCTGCCGTTTTTGATGCTGCTCGGCTGGCGCAGTGCGGCTTTTGCCGACCTCGCAATTCTGGCGTCGACCATCGCGCTGGCGCTGCTCGGCAACGCCGCGGTGTGCGGCATCATCTCCAACCCGCACGACCGCTACGGCTCGCGCATCGTATGGATGGCGGCGCTTGCGGTGGCGCTGGGGACTTGGCGCGCGGCGACGCTGACACGGCATCGGTGGAGCAGTCTGCGCCCGGCGGCATCGTCGCCGGCAGCGCCGTGAAGCGCACGGTCTAGGCGCGGAAGTGTTTCGATAATTTCAGGCCTTGCGCCTGGTAATTGGAGCCGATGCCGAGGCCGTAGAGCCGCTCCGGCCGCGCCAGCATGTTTTCAAACACCAGGCGGCCGACGATCTGGCCGTGCTCGAGAATGAACGGCACCTCGCGCGAGCGCACTTCCAGCACGGCGCGCGCGCCGCGGCCGCCGGCGCCGGCATAGCCGAAGCCGGGATCGAAGAAGCCGGCGTAATGCACGCGGAATTCGCCGACCAGCGGATCGAACGGCACCATCTCGGCGGCGTAATCGGGCGGTACCTGGACCGCTTCCTTGGAAGCGAGGATATAGAACTCATCGGGATCGAGGATCAGATTCTGATCGGCGCGCGCGATCACCGGCTCCCAGAACTCGTCGACGTCGTAGCCATCGCGGCGATCGACGTCGATGAGGCCGGTGTGGCGTTTGGCGCGATAGCCGACGACCGCACCGCTTTTGGATCGATTGCTCGTCGTCCCGATCGTCTCAACACCCGACAAGTCGACGCTGACGGCGACCCCCTCGCCCATCACGGCTTCCGCGGCATCGACCAGCCGCTCGCGCGCATGCAGCGCGCGCAGCGCAGCGGCATCGAGCGTGCTGTCGCCGTGGCGAAACCGCATCTGCGACAGCCGCGAGCCCTCGCGCACCAGCACCGGAAAAGTTTTTGGGCTGATCTCGGCATAAAGCGGCCCGCGATAGCCGGCTTCGATCCGGTCAAAACCGCGCGTCTCGTCGGCGATGACGCGGGTGAACACGTCGAGCCGGCCGGTCGAGCTTTTCGGATTGGCCGCCGCCGCGATGGTGTGCGGCAGCGCCAGACTTTCGAGCAGCGGCACGATGTAGACGCAGCCGGTCTCCAGCACGGCGCCGTTGCTGAGCACGATCTCGTGAAGCTTCAGCTCTTCGATGCGCCTGGCGACGGTGGCGCCGGGGCCCGGCAGAAAGCTCGCGCGCACCCGGTAGGCGACGGCGCCGAGCCGCAGGTCGAGGCTCGCCGGCTGAATCTGGTCGTCGGCAAACCGCTTCGCCGCGGCAATCGCGCCGTCTTCCGCCAGCGCCGCGATCATGCGGTCCGGCAGGATGCCGCGCTCTGATGCTTTGAACGACAGCGCCATGAACCGCGATCTAGCGCCGATGCGGGTTTGACGCCAAGGGAGCCGCGGCGTATAGAGAACTTTATCCCGTGGTCATTTGAGCCGGCCGGCTTGCAGCCACGTAAAATAAATCGCTAAAAGGCCGGGGACGCGTGAGCCCGGCCTGAGGATTTTTCCTCCCGGCCGGGTTTTGTTTTGTTGGCCAAGGAGGGCCGCATGTCCGCGTCCGCAACAAGAAACTACCGTCCGGAAACGCGCCTGGTTCAATCCGGCACGCTGCGCTCACAGTTCGGCGAAACGTCCGAAGCGCTGTTCCTCACCCAAGGCTACGTCTACGAGAATGCCGCGCAGGCCGAGGCGCGATTCAAGGGCGAGGACCCGGGCTATCAGTATTCGCGCTTCGCCAATCCGACCGTCGACATGTTCGAACGCCGCATGGCGGCATTCGAAGGCGCCGAGGCGGCCCGCGCCACCGCGACCGGGATGGCGGCGGTGACGATCTCGCTCGTCGGCCAGGTCAAGGCCGGCGATCACGTCGTCGCCTCGAAGGCGATGTTCGGCTCCTGCCTCTATGTCGTGCAAGATTATCTGCCGCGCTTCGGCGTCACCTCGACCTTGGTCGACGGCTGCGATCTCGACGCCTGGCGCAACGCGGTACGGCCGAACACCAAGACGTTCTTTCTCGAAAGCCCGACCAATCCGGCGCTCGACGTCATCGACATCGCCGAAGTGGCGAAGATCGCCCACGCGGCGGGCGCCACACTGGTGGTCGACAACGTGTTCGCCACGCCGTTGTACCAGAGCCCGCTCGCGCTCGGTGCCGACTGCGTGGTCTATTCGGCCACCAAGCATATCGACGGCCAGGGCCGCTGCCTCGGCGGCATCGTGCTGGGCTCGCAGAAATTCATCCAGGAAAAAATCCACGTGCTGCTTCGCCAGACCGGGCCGTCGCTGTCGCCGTTCAACGCCTGGGTGCTGCTCAAGGGGCTGGAGACGCTGGCGGTGCGGGTGCGCCGGCAGACCGACAGTGCCGCAACGCTCGCGGTGGTGCTGGCCGAGCATGCAAAAATCTCCCGGCTGATCTATCCGGGCCGGCCCGATCATCCGCAGGCCGCCGTGGTGCAGAAGCAGATGCGCGGCGGCTCGACGCTGGTCGCCTTCGAGATCAAGGGCGGCAAGAAAGCGGCATTTCGATTCCAGGATTCGCTCAAGCTCATCCGCATCAGCAACAATCTGGGCGACGCCAAGAGCCTCATCACCCATCCGGCGACGACGACACACCAGCGGCTGACGCCGGCGCAGCGCGCCGAACTCGGCATCAGTGACGGCCTGGTGCGCGTCTCGGTCGGCCTCGAACATCCGGACGATATCGTCGAGGACGTGCTCGCGGCGCTGGAGGCGGTGTGAAAATACCGGATGAAAAAAACGATTGGAGAAAGCCGCACTGCGACAGACGACAATTTGAATTGTATCGACGCCTATCCGCTAGAGCGGACGTTCACCGTGCATGCGACGCCGCGACCGAGGCGATCGGCGGGCTCGCCGCCTGGGCGATGGCGGCGGCCAACAGCTTGGCCCAGCAGCCGTAGCCCCAATCGTTCATGTGCAGCCCGTCGCGCGACACGAACACGTCGAACGAGCGGTGCTGGTTTTCGTACCAGTCGCGCATGATGTCGAAGCGCCGGAACAGGTCGACATTCTCGTCCCGAGCGGTGAGCGCGATCTGGTCGACCATGCCGGGCGTCTCGGCCTTGGCGAGGACGCGCGGCGCGTATTGCGGATCGATCAGCACCACGTCGGCGCCGGCTTCCTTGAGCTGCTCGATGCCGTGGCGCAGCTCGACCGCGTGCGGCGCCAACGGGTGATCGCGCAGCACCGAGTTGGTGCCGACCTGCCACAGCACGAGCTGCGGCTGCTCGGCGATGACGCCGGTCGCGAACCGCGCCGTCATGTTGGCGGTCTCTTCGCCGTTGACGCCGCGGTTGAGCACCGTGATGTCGTGGCCGCGCAGCAGCTTTTGCAGCTCGACGGCGAGCCGGCTCGGATAGCTGGCCGAAGGCGACGAGGCGCCGGCGCCGGCCGTCGATGACGAGCCGATCGCGACGATGACCAGAGGCTGCCCGGACGCAAGCCGCCGTGCCGTGCGCCGCAATGGATGTTCGAGCCGCGTCAGCCGTGACGGGGCCTGGCAAGCGATTTCGGCGGCGCTGGAGGACGCGCCGGGCGGCGGAGCGACGACGAGCGGCGCCGGCTGCGGCTGCAGCGCCGCGGGCTTGGCGTCTTGCGGCTGTGGTCGGTTCGGCGCCGCAAGCACCGGGATGGCGGTGGTGGCCAGCGCATGCGAGGCGGCAGGCATTTCAGCACGCACTTGCTGCACCGCAGCAAAGCTCATGAAAGCCGCCGCAGCCCAGATGACGTGGCCTAACGCGATTTGTCGTTGTCCCGGCATCAAAAGTCTTTTGTTCGCAATAGCCTCACGGTGTCAGATGGGCTGCATTGATGATCTGAACTGCCAACGCCTTCCCGATACAATCGTGCACGCGGCGGGCCATATCATAGTTCCTGGTCGCCGCATAGAGATCGAACGTCCCTTCATCATTCCAATAGCGCATGATTGCCAGGCGATCAAACAACAAGGCGCCATGCTCCTGCGCCACCCAGCGCATGACATCGGCGTAGGCGGCGACGCTGAGCATCGACGCGGTGCGCGGGCTGTATTGCATGTCCAACAGGTTGACATCGGCGCCGGCGGCATTGATCGCGGTGACGCCGGCGATCAGGCTGTTGCTGAACGCGTCCGGCTCGACGCCGCTCATGGCATCGAACGTGCCGGCCTGCCAGATCACCAGAGACGGCTTGTCTTCGCTCAGGATTTTCTGCAGTCCGGCGACCATTTCGGCCGTGGTCTGCCGTACCTGAACGTGCGTGATAACCTTAACCGCAATGCCAGGCAGCCGCTGCGTGAGCGCCGCCTCGAGCCGAGCCGGATAGGCGAATTGCGCGCCATCGGGTCCGGACAATGTGGACGAGCCGGTGCCGATGACGCTGATGTCGAGCCGGTGCCGCTCCTTGACCTGCTCCATGACCCGAGCGAGTTCATGATCGCTGGCAATGAGCGAATTCGGCACGGCGCATTCTTCGGCGCCCGCCGCAGCCGGACCGCTCGCCAGCGTAACCGCGGCGATAAGCGCGATGATGAATTTCATGCCTCGCCCCCCGCGAGGGTCCCTTGGCCCGCCTCTTGGGCCATTCCTTGGGCAGTTGGCGCACGCTTCTGCTGGGTGCGTCCCTCCATGCTTCTGTACCACGAGATCAGGGTGGCTGTCCCGATCATGACGAGGATGCCGGCAAGGCTGATGGCGGCCTGGATGAGCGGTCCGCCCGACCATTCGCTGATAATGAACTGGCCGGCAAAGGCCAGGAACACGCCGAGGCAGAAGATTTCCAGTGAATGCTGGCCGCAGCGGATCGCCGGCTGAAAGATCCGCCATTTCAGGGCCGGCCAGTCGGGCGGCACAAAGCGCACCGTGATCGCCGCCAGCGCCAGGAAATGGGCAAATCGCAGCACGTCCAGATTAGTCTTGTCGATCGGGTAGATCAGCTGGCCGAGCCAGTTCGGCACCAAAAACTTCAGCGCGTCGAAATGCCAGGTCAGCGTCACGTCGAGGCCGAACAACAGGTAGGCGACGGCGACGCCGAAAACGATCGGCGAGCGCAGGAAATCGGCGAGCCGCTGCGCGCCGCCAAGCGCACACCAGGCGCCAAACACGAACAGCAATTGCCAGGCGAATGGATTGAAATACCAGACGCCGTTCGGATAGGCGGGCAGATTGATGTCGTAGTGCAGAGCCAGCACGTAGACGACGGCCGAGCCGATCAAGGCGAACGCGGGTTGCCGTAGCAATACGAACAGCATCGGCGGGAAGAACAGCAACAGCACGATATAGAGGGGCAGCACGTCCATGTTGACCGGCTTGAACTTCAACAACAGCGCCTGAAAAATCGTGACATCCGGCTCCTTGAGAAAGTTGAGGATGTTCATCTCCTCGGCATAGAGCGGATTCTCGAAGGTCGCCGCCACATAGGCGATCTCGGCCATGAAGATGGTGAACAGGAAAATATGGGCGACGTAGATCTGCCAGGCGCGGCGCAGAATACGGGCGCTGGAGACGAGGAAACCGCGCTCGCGCATGGCGCGGCCGTAGACGAACGCCGCGGTGTAGCCCGAGATGAAGATGAAGATCTCGGTGGCGTCGGAAAAGCCGTAATTGCGAATGGTGAACCAGTTGACGACGTTTTCCGGAATGTGATCGAGGAAAATGAGCCACAGCGCGATGCCGCGGAACAGATCGAGCCGTAAATCGCGCCCGCTCGGCAGCGCGACCGCGGGCGCCGTTGCCCGCGCCATGGCCGGCACACGGAACCGCCCGGACTGCCGATTGGCGACCGCCGCCGGGGAACGCCGAAGCGAGGCTAGACCAAGTCCACGGATCACGATGCGCTCGTCGATCTGATTGGGGCGACGCCCGGCAGCTTGAGAATGCGCGCCCGCACGGTTATTGCAACGGTGTAGCGAAATCTATTCACTTGTACGTGGATTTCCACGTGCCTGCGCGAGCCGCTTTTGCGCATGGCGTGGATTTTGGCAAGGCAGCGGGCGGAGAGGGCGAGGAACCGCATCATGTATCGTGCCGTAACCCGCGGGATCGAGGTGATCGTCACGCCGCGCTTCATCGCCGATCGCTCCTCGGTGGAGAAAAATTATTTCTTCTGGGCCTACACGGTTTCGATCACCAATCAGGGCAGCGAAACCGTGCAGCTCAAGACCCGGCACTGGCGCATCACCGACGCCACCGGGAAGCGCCAGGACGTCCGCGGCGCCGGCGTGGTCGGCGAGGAGCCGGTGCTCAAGGCCGGCGAGGCGTTCGAATATACCAGCGGTGTGCCGTTGCAGACCCCATCGGGATTTATGACCGGTACTTACGGCATGGTGAGCGCGACCGGCGAGCATTTCGACGTCGACATTCCGGCGTTCTCGCTGGATTCCGGCGAGACCAAGCGGACGCTGAACTAAACCGTGGCCGTATCCGCCGCCGCGATGTCGCCCGGCGCGAACACGTAGGTCGAGCTGCAGAATTCGCAGGTCACGGTGATCTTGCCGTTCTCGACCATGTCGTCGCGGTCGGCCTGCGAAAAGCTCTTGAGCATGGTCTCAACGCCGTCGCGCGAGCACGAGCATTGCGCCTGCACGGGCGCAGGGCGGAACACGCGCACGCCGTGCTCGTGAAACAGCCGGTACGCCAGCCGCTCGTTCGAGAGCTCCGGATCGATCAGCTCGATGTCCTCGATGGTGGCAACCAGCGAGCGGCCTTCGACCCAGGCTTCGTCCTCGGCGATCACGTGCGGCGCCATGCCGGCGGGCGCATCGCCGGGATCGAGGTCGGCTTGGCGGGCCCGTTCGATCGACTTCGGCAAAAACTGCAGCAGAATGCCGCCGGCGCGCCAATGCCGGCGCTGCCCGCCGTCACCCGACCGAAACTCTTCGGCCACGGCAAGCCGCACCCGCGTCGGTATCTGCTCCGAGCGCAGGAAATATTGGTGCGCGGCATCTTCCAGATCGCCGCCTTCCAGCGGCACCAGGCCCTGATAGCGGCTCATGTCCGGGCCTTGGTCGATGGTCATCGCCATGTGGCCATGGCCGAGCAGCTTGCCGGGCTCGGCCGCATTGGCGGCGATTGCGGCGGCAACCCGCGCGGCATCGAAGCGGGCACAGGCTCGCACCGTGCCCGGCGCGGTGAAATTGACGACCAACATGCGCACCGGCCCATCGCTCTGCGTCTGCAGAATGAAACGGCCGTCGAATTTGAGCGCCGAGCCGAGCATCGCGGTGAGTACGATAGCTTCGCCGAGGAGCTTGGCCACCGGCGCCGGATAATCGTGGTTCGTGAGAATGCTGTCGACGGCGGCGCCAAGCCGCACGATGCGGCCGCGCAAGTCGAGCGCCTTCACGGCGAACGGCAGGATCGTGTCGTCGACCGCTTCCACGGCGGGCGCGCGGGTCGGGATGGCGATTTGCGGGTCATTCATTGCGGAAGATATAGGCGCTCCGGCCGCGATTGTGAGCCCCGGACGCTTGCCGCCGCAGTTCCGGCAAAGCGAACGTTTCAGCGGCCATTCGCTTGCAGACACCAGGCCAAGATTCCCTTCTGCGCGTGCAACCGATTCTCGGCCTCGTCGAACACGACCGATTGCGGGCCGTCGATCACCGCCTCGGTGACCTCCTCGCCGCGGTGCGCCGGCAGGCAATGCATGAAGATCGCATCCGGCTTGGCGCGCGCCATCAGCGCCGCATTGACCTGATAGGGCTTGAGCAGGTTGTGGCGGCGGGCGCCGTTGCGGTCGCCCATCGACACCCAGGTGTCGGTGACGACACAGTCGGCATCTTTGACCGCCGCTTCCGGATCGGTGCCGATGCTGATGTCCGCCTTCGACGACTTCACCCAGTCGAGCAGCGGTTTTTTCGGCGCCAGCTGCCGCGGAGCGGCAACGCGCAGACGGAAGGCGAACCGCTCGGCGGCGTGCATCCAGGACGCCAGCACGTTGTTGGCATCGCCGGTCCAGGCGACGGTGCGGCCCGCAATCGGTCCACGATGCTCCTCGAACGTCATCACATCGGCCAGCACCTGGCAAGGATGCGAACGCCGGGTCAGCCCATTGATGACCGGGACGGTGGCATGGCGGGCGAGTTCGTTGAGCTCGTCGGTGTCCAGCGTGCGGATCATAATGGCATCGACATAGCGCGACAGCACCCGCGCAGTGTCGGCGATGGTCTCGCCGCGGCCAAGTTGCATCTCTTCGCCGCTCAACAGGATTGCCTCACCGCCGAGCTGACGCATGGCGACTTCGAACGACACGCGGGTGCGCGTCGACGGCCGCTCGAAGATCATTGCCAAGATCTTGCCGGCCAGCGGCCGGTCAGCGCCGGCGCGGCTTGCTTTCATGGCCCGCGCACTGTCGATCATGCGCCGCAGCTCGGCCGGCGCAATGTCGATGAGATCCAGGAAGTGGCGAATGCTCACCGCACCGCCTCCTGCTTGCTCCCCTTTTGCTCTGCCGCTGCCGGCGCGGGCGACACCGCAATGGCGGCTCGATTCAATTTGGCGCAGGCGCGGTCGAGCCGCGCCAGCCCTTCGGCCAGCTCCTGCTCGGTGACGATCAGCGGCGGCAACAGCCGGACGACGTTGTCGCCGGCCGCCACCGTCAGCATCTTTTCGGCGCGCAGCGCGTCGACCAGTTCACCCGCCGGAATAAGCGCCCGCAAGCCGACCAACAGGCCCTCGCCGCGCACCTCGGCGATCAGTGCCGGGTAGCGGTCCTTGATCTCGGCGAGGCGCTGCTTGAACAGGAGTCCCAGCTTCTTGACGTGATCGAAAAAGCCGGGCGCGAGCATGACGTCGAGCGTTGCGTTGGCGACGCTCATGGCCAGCGGATTGAAGCCGAAGGTCGAGCCGTGCGTGCCCGGCGTCATGCCCTTGGCCGCCTCGTGGGTGGCCAGACACGCGCCGACCGGGAAGCCGCCGCCGAGCGCCTTCGCCACCGTCATCACGTCGGGTGTCACGCCGACGCGCTGGTAGCAGAACAATTCGCCGGTCCGTCCCATGCCGGTTTGGATCTCGTCGAAGACGAGCAGCAGGCCGTGCTGATCGCACAACTCGCGCAGCGCCTTGAGCAACGCCGGCTCGACCACCCGCACGCCGCCTTCGCCCATGATCGGCTCAATCATGATCGCCGCGGTCTGCGGCCCGATGGTGCGTTTGGCGGCGTCGAGATCGCCGAAAGCCACCTGATCGAAACCGTCTACCGGCGGACCGAAGCCGTCGAGGTATTTCTTGTTGCCGGTGGCGGCCAGCGCAGCCAGCGTGCGGCCGTGGAAGGCGCCCTCGAAGGTGACGATGCGATAACGTTCCGGCCTGCCGCTGGCGGACTGGTATTTACGCACCGTCTTGATCGCGCACTCGACCGCCTCGGCGCCGGAGTTCTGGAAGAACACGACGTCGGCGAATGTCGCGTCGCACAGGCGCTGCGCGACGCGCTCGGACTCCGGAATCTCGTACAGGTTGGAGACGTGCCAGACCTTGTTGGCCTGCGCGGTAAGGGCGGCGACGAGACGCGGATGGCAATGACCGAGCGCGGTGACCGCGACGCCCGAGCAAAAGTCGAGGTAGCGCTCGCCGGTCGTCGCTGTGAGCCACACGCCTTCGCCCCGCTCCAGGGCGAGGTCGACGCGCGAATAGGTCGTCATCAGATGCGAGGTCACGGCCAGGGTCCGCGGCTGCCGCGCCGTGCCATGCGGGCCAAGTCATTTCGGCCCCTGCCAGTCCGCGCGGTCAAATAAAATGTGCCGCCTCTTTTGGGCGGCACGATTCATATTTTATTGGCGGGCGCCTCGCTGTCAACAGAGGAAATAAAAGACAAAACCCCGGCCGCGGACTCGGTTCGTTCTCACCCCGTCCACAGCGGGAAGGAACATGTGGAAGCGGCACTGACGACTCTTGCGCCTGACTCGCGCCATATTGTAGCCTTTTACTTGTCAAGTACGACATCTCGTGCGGCGGACGGTTCACTAAAGCGTCGGGTTTTGTGTGGCGTGTTGGGCGGCGGCTACGCGCTTCCTGGCCCGATGGGGGATTCTGCCAAGAGCGTGCTTGCAGAGTGTGCCTGCAGACTGTGCCCGCACCGTTGAGGAGGATGGCATGTCGTGGACGGATGAACGGGTCGAGCTTCTGAAGAAGCTGTGGTCGGACGGGCTTTCCGCCAGCCAGATCGCGGCCGAGCTCGGCGGCATCACGCGCAACGCGGTGATCGGCAAGGTTCACCGTCTCGGCCTGTCGGGACGCGCCAAGAGCGCGAGCGCCGGCGCGCCCCGCCAGCGCAAGGCGCGTTCGCCGGCGCTGTTGCGCATCGGACGCGCCTCCATCCGCGGCAACACCGCGCTGGCGCATGCCTACGAGATCGAGGAGGCGGAGCCGGAGCTGATCGACAACATCATCCCGATCGGCCAGCGCCGCACCATCATGGAGCTGAACGAGTCGACCTGCCGCTGGCCGGTCGGCGATCCCGGCAGCGGCGATTTCTTTTTCTGCGGCGGCAACACCATCGGCCCGCTGCCGTACTGCGCCTATCACGCGCGCATCGCCTATCAGCCGGCGGCGGCGCGGCGCGATCGGCGGCCGAGCCGGTAAAAGCGATCTCCTTCCGCTCATTGACGCCAAAGCGGCAATCCAGCGCTTGAAGCAACTGGGTCCCTGCTTTCGCGGGGACGAGTTGAGCCACGCTCAACTTCCCTTGCCGTACCGGTCGTCGAGCGAATAGCCGGCGCCGCGCACGGTGCGGATCGGATCGCCGGTGTGGCCGCGGTTGAGCGCCTTGCGCAGCCGGCCGACATGGACGTCGACGGTGCGCTCGTCGATGTAGACATCGCTGCCCCAGACGCCGTCAAGCAATTGCTCGCGGGAAAATACCCGGCCGGAACGTTCCATCAGAAATTCGAGCAGGCGGAATTCGGTGGGACCGAGCTCGACCGGACGGCCGCCGCGCGACACCCGCTTCTTCTCGCGGTCGAGCTCGACGTCACCGATCGACAGCACCGTGGCGACGCGCTCCGGGCTGGCGCGGCGGAGCAGCGCGCGGATGCGGGCCAGCAGCTCCGGCACCGAGAACGGCTTGACGATGTAATCGTCGGCGCCGGTGGCGAGCCCACGCACGCGCTCGCTCTCCTCGCCGCGGGCGGTGAGCATGATAATCGGCAGCGCTTGGGTCTGCGGCCGCGCCCGCAGCCGCCGGCACAATTCGATGCCGGAGAGGCCGGGCAGCATCCAGTCGAGCACCACAAGGTCGGGCGCGGTTTCGCGCAGCCGCGTGTCGGCCTCGTCGCCACGCGCCACGGCATCGACCTCGTAGCCTTCGGCCTCGAGGTTGTAGCGGAGCAGCGTGGTCAGCGGCTCCTCGTCTTCGACGATCAGGATATTGGCTGCCATCGCGCGCTCCCGTTTACTTCTGCATCAGCGCCGAGGGAAAGCTCGTGGTGTCGCCTTTGGGACGCTGGTCGGTGATGGGGCGGCCCTCGATCATGTAATAGACGGTCTCGGCGATGTTGGTGGCGTGGTCGCCCATGCGCTCGATGTCCTTGGCGCAGAACATCAAGTGCATGCAGAACGTGATGTTGCGCGGGTCCTCCATCATGTAGGTGAGCAGCTCGCGGAACAGCGAGGTGCACAGCGCGTCGACCTCGGCGTCGCCGCTCCATACCGCGAGCGCCGCCTGGAGGTCGCGGCTGCCATAGGCATCGAGCACCTGCTTGACCTCAGCGAGCACCAGTTCGGCCATGTGGTCGACGCCGCGGATCAGGGTCTGCGGGTAGAGGTCGCCGCCGAGCGCGACGACGCGCTTGCCGATGTGCTTGGCATGGTCGCCGATGCGCTCGAGATCGTTGGCCACCCGCATGGCGCCGACGATCTCGCGCAAGTCCACTGCCATCGGCTGGCGCCGCGCGATGGTGAGGATCGCCTTCTCCTCCACCACCTGCTGCATCGAGTCGATGGTGCCGTCGGTCGCGATCACCCGCTCGGCCAGCTCGGTGTCGCGCTCGAGCAGCGAGCGGGTGGCGTCGGCGATCTGCTTTTCGACGAGCCCGCCCATCTCGGCGACCTTACGGGCGATCTCCTGCAAGTCGCTGTCGAAGGCCCGCGACGTGTGATCGATCCTGGCGCTGTATTCGGTCATGTCGTTTTGCCTTGCGCTTCCTCGGCGCTCACCCGAACCGTCCGGTGATGTAATCCTGGGTGCGCTGATCGCGCGGCGCGGTGAACATGGTGCTGGTCGCGCCGAACTCAATCAGCTCGCCAAGATACATGAAGGCGGTGGTCTCGGAGACCCGCGCCGCCTGCTGCATGTTATGGGTGACGATGACGATGGTGTAGTCCTCGCTCAACTCGTCGATCAGCTCCTCGATCTTGGCGGTGGCAATCGGATCGAGTGCCGAGCACGGCTCGTCGAGCAGAATGACCTCCGGCCGTACCGCGACGGTACGAGCAATGCACAGCCGCTGCTGCTGGCCACCCGAGAGGCTTTGGCCGTTGGCGCCGAGTTTGTCCTTGACCTCGTCCCATAGCGCGGCGCGGCGCAGCGAAGTTTCGACGCGGCCGTCAAGCTCGGATTTCGGCAGCCGCTCGTACAGCCGGATGCCGAAGGCGACGTTCTCGTAGATCGACATCGGGAACGGCGTCGGCTTCTGAAACACCATGCCGATGCGCGCGCGCAAAATGTTGATGTCCTGCTGCGGGGAGAGGATATCGGCGCCGTCGAACATGACGCGGCCGGTGGCGCGCTGGTTGGGATAGAGGTCGTACATGCGGTTGAGCACGCGCAGCAGCGTAGACTTGCCGCAGCCCGACGGGCCGATGAAGGCCGTCACCTTGTGCTCGTGGAGCGGCAGGCTGATCGATTTAAGCGCCCGGAAGTCGCCGTAGTAAAAGTTGAGGTCGCTGATGGTGATTTTTTCGGCCGTCGCGCGCCGCTCGGCGGAGGGCGGAGCGGCGATCGAGATGGCGGGGACTGCGTTCATGATGATCGTCTCGGGACCCGTTCTATGATGGCCGCATGACAGTGCGGTGACAATGCAAGGTACTGACGTAACGGCGATTATTGACCCTTATTATGGGTTCTTCGGCGACTCCACGACGGGCAGGTGCACGATGAAGGTGGCGCCGGCGCCGGCTGTGCTCTCGATGCTCAAGCGGCCGCGGTGGCGGGCGAGAATGTGCTTGACCAGCGCCAGGCCTAATCCGGTGCCGCCTTGGGCGCGGCTTTCCCGCACATCGACGCGGTAGAAGCGTTCGGTCAGCCGCGGCAGATGTTCGGGCGCGATGCCCGGGCCGTAATCGCGAACCCGGACCTGCACCTCGGCCGGGCCGTCCGTCGCGGCAGACTCCAGCGCCGCCGTCACGTCGACCCGCTTGCCGGTGGCGCCGTATTTGAGCGCGTTCTCCACCAGGTTTTCGAAGACGCGAACCAGCTCGTCGCGGTCGCCGCGCACCCAGAGTGGACCCGATGCTTCGACATTCACTGTAACGCCGCGGTCGCGCGCCAATGTCTGCAAGGCGTCGACCACTTGGCGGACGATAGGGACCATATCGACGGTGCTGTCGGGCCGGCGATGGGCGTTGAGCTCGATGCGCGACAGCGACAACAGATCGTCAATCAGCCGCGCCATGCGGCGCGCCTGCTCCTGCATGATATCCAAAAATTTTTCGCGCGCCTTGGGGTCGTCGCGCGCTGACCCCTGCAGGGTTTCGATGAAGCCCAACAGGGCGGCAAGCGGCGTGCGCAACTCGTGACTGGCATTGGCGACGAAGTCGGCGCGCATCTCCTCGACCCGGCGCAGCGGGGTGAGGTCGCGAAAGCTCAACAGCGCCATGTCGGCTTTGCCGTTCGGGTCATGCCCGACCGGAGCAGCCACCGCTTCGAACCAGCGATCCAGCGGTACGCGTTCCGAATATTGGAAACGCTGCGGCGCCGCCTCGGCAAAGGCGCGCGTGACCGCCTCGCTCAATTCCGGCATGCGCAGCACGAGCGAGACCGGCTCGCCTTGGCGGAGCGCCGGCGCCAGCGCCCGCGCCGGCTCGTTGAACCCGACCACGCGGCCATCACGGCCGAGCACGATGACCGGATCGGCAAGACCGGCCAATAGCGCCTGCAGCGGTTGGTCGACCCGCGCCGCCGGTGCGGGGGTTGACGCCGGGCCGATCTTATCGCCGCCGGCGCGCGCGCCGAGCAACGCAGCGGCTGCGACGATGACGAATCCCGCTACGGCGTAGCCCGCAGGAAGCATGCCGCTCGCCGCCATGACGGCAAACACCAAGGCGGCCGCCGCGATGGCAACAGCCGCGCCGCCGCCGCGGGCCTTGCCGAACGCCAGGCGGTGCTCAGTGAAACTCATAGCTCATGTTCATGACGCGTTGATCGGACGCAAAGCGCATGGCGGACGCGCGCGTTTCAGGTCGCGTCCGATTGCCGGTGCCTGTACTCGCCGGTCCGCGCAATGGCGGCCGGCGCCGAGGCGGCGATGCGGCGGCCGTCACGGCCGAGCAAAACCTCGCGAATACCGAGAATGAACAGCGACAGCACGAACGGGATAATATAGTAAAGCAGACGAAACAGCAGCAGCCCGGCAACCAGTTCTTCCCGGTTGAACTCCCACAATCCAATCAACATGGCGGCATCGAACACACCGAGCCCGCCGGGTGCGTGGCTGGCAAAGCCCAGCAGTGTTGCGGCGACGAAGATAACCGCAAGCATGACAAAGCCGAGATTGGGCTGCGGCGGCATCAGCATGTAGACCGCCGCAGCGCAGCAACCGAGATCGACGATACCGATCGCGATCTGCAACAGCGTCAAGCCGCCGCCCGGCAAAGTGAGGTGCCACTTTTCGCGGCCGATGACGCGCCGCGCGGTCCACACCCAGGCCACATAGGCGCCGAGCAGCGCCAGCAGAAACAGTCCCAAGGCGCGGTTGGCCCACAGCGGCAAATGATCGAGCGCGCGCGCTGCGTCCGGCGCATAGAGAATGCCGAGGCCAAGCACGGTGATGTTGCCGAGCCAGAACGTCAGCCCGGCGACAAAGCAGATCTTGGTGACGTCGACGACGGAGAGGCCCCAGCCGGAATAAATGTGGTAGCGAACCGCGCCGCCGGAAAACACGCTGGCGCCGATATTGTGGCCGACCGCATAACTGGTGAAGCCGCCGAGCGCGGCGACCCGATACGGCACGTCGGTGCGCCCGATGGTGCGCAGCGCGAACAGGTCGTAGCAGGTCAGCGTCAGATAGCCCGCCGCGACGAAGCCGGCGCCGGCAGCGAGCGTGCGCGGGTCGGTGGCCTTGAGCGCAACGATCAGCTTGTCGGGGTCGATGCCGCGCAGGATGTGGAACAGCATCAGCGCGGCGGCGATGAAGATGGCGAGGCTGAGAGCGAAGCCGATCCGGCTCAGCAGCGTTTTCGGCATGAAGGCGGGCGCGACGCTGCGCTCGGCTTTCAGCATTGCGCGCTCCGGGTCGCCTGCCTGGTCATTGATCGGCTGTTCCGTTCCGCCATTCACCACGGCAAATCCCACCTACCAGATGTCGGGTGCCGGCGCGAGCGCAGGTGGGGCGCACAACCGAGCCTTCCACCGAACTTAGCGCGGCGTTCGGCCGCGCTGTGGCGCAGGGCCAAGCCACCGCGACCGAGGTTCCATCGCCACGACCGGCACATCAGGCCGACGTCGCGCCTGCCCCTATATGGTGTGGGCAATAGCGCCCGGCGAATGGCGACGTAGGGTGGGGCGTAACCGACCATGCTGCGTGGTGGGTTACGCGTCTGCTGCGCTAACCTACCGTACGCATTAGCCGCGCAATTCGCCCACACTGAAAAACTCGCGCAACTCGCGATAGGTCTCCTCGGGCGCCTCCTCGGACAGATAGTGCCCGCAGGGCAGCGCCTTGGCGCCGCGAATGTCGGTGGCGTAACGCGGCCAGATTTCCGCCGCCTGGTGATTGCGGCCGACGCCGCCGGTCGCGCCCCATAACAGCAGCAGCGGGCACACGATCTTGCGGCCGGCCTCGAAGTCCAGGGTGTCCATGTCGAGATCGATGCCGTGGGTGGCGCGGTAATCCTCGCACATGGCGTGCACCGTCGCCGGATTGAGGAAATAGCGCTTGTATTCGGCGAGCGCTTGCGGATCGAAGAAGCTCAAGCCCTGCTGGGTCTTGGCGAGTTTCTTCTCGATGAAAAAGTCCGGATCGCAGCTCATCAGCCGCTCCGGAAAATCATAGGGCTGGATCATGAAGAACCAATGCCACGAGAACGTGCCCCAGGCGCGGGTCACGTTGTTGAGCAGATAATGCTGCGGCAGGATGTCGAGAATGGCGGCGCGCGCGACCGTGTGCGGATGATCGAGGCACATGCGGTGCAGCACGCGCCCGCCGCGGTCGTGCCCGGCGGCATAGAAGCGGTCATGGCCGAGCGCCGCCATGACTTCGATCTGGTCCTGCGCCATGGCGCGGAACGAATAGTTCTGGTGCTTGTCGCCGCCCGGCGGCTTTTCCGAATCGCCGTAGCCGCGCAGATCGGTGGCGACCACGGTAAACTCTTGCGCCAGACGCGGCGCGATCTTGAACCACGACAAATGGCTGAACGGGTTGCCGTGCATCAACAGCAGCGGCGGTCCCTTGCCGCCATGGACCGTGACGATGCGGGCCCCGGAAGTCTTGATTTCAGTGCGTGTGAAATTTTCGAAAAACATTTCGCTCCCCAGCTTGTCATCATCCGCGCAAGCGGATGATCCAGTAAACGCGACGGACTGGCAATGCGGAGAAAGGCATGGCATGCATTGTGATTACTGGATGCCCGCCTTCGCGGGCATGACAACGAAGGCCCAAGGAATTTGAACATGACGATGCCCGCCGATATCGACCCGCAATCCGGCTTTCGCCTGCCGCTGCTCAAGCGCGAGGAGTTGGACGAAGCCGGCCAGCGCGCCTTCGACCGCGCCTCTACGCCGGGCAAGACCATCGTCGGCCTGCGCGGTCCGTCGGGCATTCACCTCTACAGCACGAAGACGATCGACGCCCACAACGTTATGAACCAGTACCTGCGCTTCCAGTGCTTCGACGCCAAGACCCGCGAGATCGCCATCCTCACCGTGGCGCGCGAGATGGACAGCCGCTTCGAATGGGCCGCGCACGAACCCGAGGCACTCAAGGAAGGCGTCGCGCCCGAGATCGTCGACATCATCAAGTACCGCAAGAGCACGCAAGGGCTCGACGAACGTACCGCGGCCGTCATCGAGTTCGGCCGCCAGATTTTTCGCGACCACAAGGTCAAGTCGGAAGCGTTTGCGCGGATGAAAGCGCTGTTCCCGCCGAACAAGCTGGTCGAACTCGTGCTGCTGATGGGTAACTACGCCGCGACCGCCGCGCTGTTGTGCGCCTTCGACATGCAGGTACCGGAAGGCAAGCCGCTGCTGCCGGTGGGGTAGCTTATCCGCACCAAAAACTTCTGACTTGTCATGGTCCGAAAGCGGACCATCCAGTAAACACCTCACGCTCGGTGATTACTGGATCATCCGCTTGCGCGGATGATGACACGGCAGTGCGTCATTCAGCGTTGCCGTTACTGAAGCCCAACTCCCCCCACCGCGCCTGCACCGCGTCGATGTCCTTCTGCTCCGGCCACACCTTGGGCGGAAAGCGCGCGCCGCCCAGATCGGGATCGGGGTCGTAGTCGAGATTGATGGTGGCGTCGATCAAGACGCGATGCCATTTGCCGGTGCCGAATTGCGCCACGTTGCGATCGCGCCGCCGGGTCGATGGATCGAGACCGGCGCCGAACGTCGCCGGCATGATGACGATGTCGTTCTCGCCGGCATTGACGCGCGAGGCGATCGCCCAATCGACCGCGGCGTAATCGTGAATGTCGATGTCGTCGTCGACCACGGTGACGTGCTTGTAGCGCACGTGCGCGGCCGACGAGCCCCACAGCGCGTTGGCGACCTGCTTGGCCTGGCCGCGATAGCTCTGCTTGATCTGCACCAGAACGTTGATGCCGGTCTGCACCGGCGGGCACCACACGTCGGTGACACCGGGCACGCCGGCGCGGTCGAGCACGTTCCAGGCCGTGGCGGCGCGCATGATCGACGAGCAGGTGCCGTTTTCCGAATAACTGCCCGGCAGCGACCCCTCAATGGTGCCGCGCAGGATCGGGTCGGTGCGGTGCGTGATCGCGGTGACGCGGATCGCCGGCTTCGGCGACTTGTCGCCCGCCACATAGCCGGTGAATTCGGCGTACGGGCCTTCCATCACGTAGGTTGCGGGATCGAGCTGCAGATAGCCTTCGATGACGATCTCGGCGCTGGCCGGCACGTAGAGATCGACGGTCTCGCATTTGACCAGCTCGACCGGCGCGCCGCGGATCGCGCCCATCACGTCGTATTCGCACACACCTTTGGGCACCGGCGAGCCGCCGACAAAGCCGAGCGACGGCTCCCAGCCGATGGCGGCGGCGATCGGCACTTCGTTGTGGCCGGCCTCTTGCCAGGCGGTGACATGATGGCCGATGTGCTGGGCCCGCCACATCAGGATCGGAATCAAGTTCTTGCCGCCGACCATGCCGCGATAGACGCCGACATTCATGACGCCGGTATGCGGATCCTTGGTGACGACGCCCGCGTAGGTGAGGATGTAGCGGCCGCCATCGATGCGGTTCCAGTGCGGCACCGGAAACTCGTTGAGATCGACGGCGTCGCCGGTGATGACGTTCTCCTTCACCGGGCCGTCCTTGACGATTTTCGGCGCGATGGCTTCGCTCAAAATGGTGCGGCCGATCTTGACCAGCTCGCGCGGATGGGTGTCCAGCGGCAGGCCAAGCATCATGGCGACGCGGCGCGCACTCGACAGCCCCCCCGTAAAAACGCGGCGGCAGCGGCTGTTGGCGCCGTAATCGCGGATATTGTTGAACACCAGCGCCGGCCCGGTGCCGGGCCCCTGCGCAAGCCGCGCCACGGTGCCGAGCTCGACGTTCCAGTCGACCTCGGCATCGATCGCATGCAGCTCGCCCGCCGTGTCGAGCGCTTTCATCCAGCCGCGCATATCGCCGAAGGCGACCGGGTTGCGTTGCGTTGTCATCGTTCGTTCCACTCAAAATACCGCATGTCGTTGTGCTCCGGCCGCGCGCGGGGAGTCAATGCGGCCGGTCTGCAAAGCATCGCTCGAGCACTGCACGCATCGCACACGCCCAGCCTCGTCAGCGCCCGGCTCGACCCGGCGGTCCATGCTGCCTGAGGAAAGCAAAACGCAGTGGCAAGTCTTCAGAACTGGCGCCGCCCCATGGATTGCCGGGTCAAACCCGCCAATGACGACGTGAAGGATCGTGAAAATTTTAGGAAAAAGCGCAAGCGGATTGCCAGCATTACAGCCGTAAAGTTCCAGCATTGCCTCGTCAGCGGGGATTGGGTGGTGCCGGATTTCGCGCGTTCGTCCTTCATCGTCGATCTGCCGACGCTGTGTCTGATCAGCGTTTTTCTCACCGCGACCGCCGGCGCGCTGCTGTTGTTCGCCTGGGTGCAGAATCGCCGCGAGCCGGCGCTGGCGATGTGGGGCATCGGCTATCTGTTCGGCTCGGCGGGCGTCGGCCTGCTCGGCGCCAGTGGCTCGTTTCCCGGTGCCGGCGCCAACGCCGCCCCCAGCGCGCTGCTGTGCTGCGCCTACGGGGTGATGTGGGCGGGCGCACGCACCTTCGAGTCACGAAAGGTCCCGGTTGCCCCAGTGTTCGCCGGCGCCGCGCTGTGGATCGCGCTCTGTCAGTGGCCGGCCTTTGCCGAGATGCAGCCGGCGCGGCTCATCGTGCTGTCGGCAATCTTGGCAAGTTACGTGGTGCTGGGCGCACGTGAAGTCTGGCGCGGGCGCGACCCCGAACTCATCTCGCGCTGGCCGACGCTCGGGCTTCTGGTCATCCATGCCGGCTTTCTGTTGGCACGACTGCCGCTCGCCGCCGCGCTGCGGCTCGGCGCCATGGGCGACGGCCAGCGCCTGTTTGTTTCCGTCATGGCGCTGGAGGCGCTGTTCGTGACCTTCGCGCTGGCGTTCTTGCGCGTCAGCATGGCCAAGGAGCGCGTCGAGCTGCAGCAAAGAAACGCGGCGCTCACCGACGCGCTGACCGGCATCGCCAATCGCCGCGACTTCTTCGAACGCGGCGAGCGGCTGTTGGCCGGCGCGCTCGACGAGCGGCGGCCGGTGGCGCTGCTGTTGTTCGATCTCGACCGCTTCAAGGACGTCAACGACGGCGCCGGCCATCACACCGGCGATCAGGTGCTGCGCGGCCTCACCCGGCTGGTCGCGCCGGCCATGGCGGCGAACGATCTGTTCGCGCGCATCGGCGGCGACGAGTTCGCCTGCCTGTTGCCGGGCGCCAGCATGACGCGGGCGCTGCAGATCGCCGAAGCGGTGCGGCGCGAATTCGATGCGCTGCGGGTGGAGGGATTGACCACGCGGCCGACCGTCAGCGTTGGGGTCGCCATGGCGAGCGACCAGGGCCAGACGCTGGTGTCGCTCTTGGCCAACGCCGACCGCGCGCTCTATCGCGCCAAAGCCGACGGCCGCAACCGCGTCGCCCCGGCGCCGCTGGTCCTGGTCGAGAGAACGAGCAGCGAGCCGGCGCCGCTGCTGGCACCCGTATTGCCGGCGATCATGTCGGGCGCCGCGTCGTAGGTCTGGGTCAGCTGGCAAGGTCCTCAATGACCCGCGCCAGCATGCGACGCGCATCGCTGTCCAACGGCGGCTGCACGTGCTCGTCGAAGTTTTTGACTCTTTCCTTTTGCTCCAAATAGTGCACCGTCGGCACCAGCGCGCTGGTGGCTTCGCGGCACAGCACGCGCAGACGCATCAATGCTTCGAGACTGGGCTCAGACGATTGCAGCTTCTGTATTTCGCCGACAATGCGGCTCAACTCGCCTTTGGCTTGGCCGAAATCATCGTCGTACTTGAGATAATCGTCGGCATCGCCGACGATCACCGCCCGCAGCGTTTTCAGATCGTCGACGCTGAGCGGGGCGTCCTGCTGCAGCTTGCTGACGACCGCCTGGTAGGCCATGTGCGAGCGGAGGTACTGGCCTGCCGACGATTCGAGCTCGGCCAGTTTTTCGGCCAGCTGACGATAGCTTTCGGCATCGTCATGGTTCGAGCATCGCGCCGCCGTGTTGAGAGCGTCGGATAGTTTCGCTGCCAGTTGCTGGGTGTCCGCCATGGGAGCCGCCTCGGTGTCGATGAACGTGACCTGCACCGCTCATTACACCAGCGCGGTAAACGATCATCGAAACCGGATCGTCAAAAGCGCCCAGCCAGCAGCAAAAAATTTCATAAACCGCTAACCCTGTCGTCGGGCGACTGTTTGATCGATTTGCCGTCGATCAGAGGCGCGCCACCACGGCCAGACGCCTGACCTTGCCGCTTTCGTAGGCGCGCAGGAAGGCGTCGTAATCCTTGAACGACACGCAGCCGTTGGAATCGCCGTTCGGCCCGAGCATGTAGGTGTGGGCCAAGAGCCCGCTGCGGCCGAACACTTTGGTTTCGTCCACCGGAATGAGGCGGAGCGCGCGCACGCCGTGGAACGGGGCCTCACGCGGCTTGAGGTCGTAGACGTCGGGCGGCGTGGCGCCGCGGCTGCGCTCGTCGACGTAGCGCGGATCGTCGAGCCGCGAGCCCAGTCCGGAATGCGCTTCCAGCGTGGTGCCGTCCGGCATGTACACGACGTGGGCGGAGATGTCGTAGACCGCGGTCTGGCGGTCGTAGAGGCCGCCGGTAAGGTTGCCGCCGTCGCTTGCCACATTGCCCGGCGTCGCATAGGCGAGCGACACGCCCGACGGCGAAGCGCCGAACAGCTTGTCGATGATGGACGGCGGCTTGCCAAACAGCTTTTCGAAAACGCTCGGCTCCGCGGCCGGAGCGGCAGCGACGCGCTGCTGCCGCTCTTCGGCAACGCCGCGGCGATGCGGGCGCCAGCGCGATTCGGCGACATGCGAAGCGGCGCCGCGTGCAAGCCGCTGCGTTTGCAACGGCGCCGGCGCCACGTTCTGCTCGACCGCATTATAGGGCAGCGATGCGAGCGCGTATTGCGCGGGAGGCTGTGGCGCCGCGGCGAGCTTAAAGCCGCCGGAGCCGAGATAGAAACGCGCTTCGAACATCGCAGCCGCCGGATCCGAACGGCGGGCTACGCTCTGCGCCGGGCTCTCCGTAAGCGCGAGCGCCGCATCGCTGTGGCCGCCGGTGAAAATCGAGCACAACACCCAGGCGCAGACCGAGGCCACGCCGGCCACGCCAAACAGCCGATGCGGCAGGGCGCGTCGCAAGTCGCGTCGCCAACCGCAAACGTCATCGCATGCCCAAACAGGCGACCGCCACCCGGTACTGACCGTCATTCCCCCTCGCGTCCCGACACCCACCTTACCCATTTCAGCATCGCTGCCAAGCGGCAGCGAGCGCGAGCAAGGCCGGACCCGACCCCCGAGATCGGGTAGAAGAACCCAGAGGCTGCAGGATCATTGCGGCAGCTTTTAGATCAAATCGTTAACCATACCGGCACTCGACGGCGGCCGGCCGAATGGCCGGTTTGGCCCGCCTTCTCAGTAACTTAGCGGCAAAAATCGCGGTGCCCACCGGGCCGGCCGGCATGGTTAATCAACCCTTGCCGCAGCCGTCGCAGAATCGACGCAGTGTTTAATCGAAACGCAGTCGCCTTCGGCATAAATTGCGGCAATTGCGCCGGACAACCCAGGGCTGCATAGCGCCCGAAGACCCGGCTCTAGGTGTGATTGCAAAGGCCACGGCTGACGCAGGATTCCGCTGGTATGCCCGGACCTCACCGTGAAAAAAGACGGCGGCGGCGCGTACGCACCCGGCGCGCGGCGTGGATCAACGTCGACGACCACGCCAAGCCGATCCGCTGCGTGCTGTGGGATGTTTCAGAGGACGGCGCGCGGCTCGCTCCGGCGCAGGCCGGCAAATTGCCGGACATGTTCACGCTCATTCTCGACAAGACGACCGCGCATCGCTGCCGCGTCAGGTGGCGGAAAGGTGCGCAGGTCGGCGTACGGTTTCTGCGCGGCGGCGTTGACGACAACGCGCCGACTGAAAAGCCGCAAACGGCGGAGCCGTCGCGCGATCTGCCCGTCGGCTTGCGAAGCCCAACCGCCACGCTGGACGACGCATCGCTGCCGGCCGGCCCCTCGGTTTCTTTCTTCGCCGCAGGTTTCGTGCTGGTGCTGATCGGGCTCACCGCCTTGTTCTACCTCGCCGGCCACCAGAGCGAGCTCGGCAGCCCGTGGGCGCTCAACGTCTGCCAGGAAGCCGGCAGCCTGTGCCGCCATCCGGAATTTCCCGGCGGCGCCAGCGTGCTCATGGCGCTGGTGTATTTCGCCGCGCGCGGCATGGAGGCGTGATTTCAACTCTCCTCGGCTGTCATGGTCCGCGAAAGCGGACCATCCAGTAATCACCGGCGAGTACGGCGATTACTGGATCATCCGCTTGCGCGGAATTTATTTGAACCGCTCCGACGGCGGCGCGATCTCGGTGACGAGATCGCGAATGAGTTTTTTGTTCGGCAGCGGCGTCAAGGTCATCTCACGCGGCTCGAGCCGCGCCGTGCAAGCATAGACGGTCTCGCCGTCGAGCTGGATCATGCATTCCTTGCAGGCATTGGCGTTGATGCAGGAGAAGCGGATCGCCAGCGTCGGGTCCTTGGCGACGCGCAGCCAGCGTAAGCCATCGAGCACCGACTGACCGGGCTCGAACGGCACCTCGAAACGGTCGAAGCGCGCGCCCTCGCCTGCGGCGCCGCGCTGGATCTTTAATGTCGCGATTTGTCTGGTCGCATCGCTCATGAAGCAACCGATGCGGCGGTAACTTGCGGAGCGCCGGAAATTTGCAGACGGCCGTCGCGCCAGCACGCCGTTTGATGGCGCTGCCATTGTGGCAGCATGGCGGGACAATCTTCGCGCTGGTGGGCGCCGCGGCTTTCGGTCCGGTTGAGCGCGGATTCGACCACGGCGCGCGCCACCAGCAGCATGTTGCGCAGGTCGAACCATTCGAGCCGCTGCAGATCGAACGGCGCGGCGGAGCCGGGCGGCGCTTCGCCGAGCTCGCGATCGAGTGCCACAATCTCGGCGAGCGCGCGCTGCAGCTTGGCGCCGGTGCGGAACGGTCCGACGTCTTCGGTCATCACCGCTTGCAAGAATGCGATCGCAGCCGCGGTATTGATCGCAGGCCGCGCGTTGCCGTTCGCGCAAATCAGATCGAGTGCCGCACGGACCTCTTGTACCTGCGAACGCGGCACCGCCGCGTTCGCCGCATGCGCCGCGGCGCTTTCGCCGGCCCGGCGGCCGAACACCAGCGCCTCGGTGATGGCATTGCCGGACAGCCGATTTGCGCCGTTCGCGCCGCCGACCACCTCGCCGGCAACAAACAGACCGGGCAGCGCGGTCGCCATGCGCGCATCAGCTTCGACGCCGCCCATATGATAGTGCGCGATCGGCGCCACCTCGACCGGCATGCGGGTGAGATCGATGGCGTTGGCGGCGAGTTTGTCGATCACCGGGCCGAACGCCGCGCGCAGCGCATCGGCGCTGCAATGCTCGAACGACAAATAAGCGCCGCCGTGTGGCGAGCCGCGCCCGGCCTCGACTTCCTTGGTGATCGCGTAAGTGGCTAGATCGCGGGTCAGCACGTATTTGCCGTCTTCGCGCGACCCGTAGGCCGAGGTGAATTCCTCCATGCGGCCGTTGAGCAGGCGGCCGCCGAGCTTGTAGCGGAACGGATCCCACATGATCGGGTCCATGCCGATCAGCCGCGGCGCCAGATGGCCGATCGGAAAAAACTGCACGAACTCCATGTCGATCAGCGGCGCGCCGGCGCGCAGCGCCAGCGCATAGCCGTCGCCGCCCATGTTGGCCGAAGCGCTGTTGCGCGCGAACAGCCGGGTCAGCCCGCCGGTTGCCAGCACCGTGGATTTTGCCGCGACCACCACCGGCGCGCCCGAGGACAAGTGCCAGGCGACCGCGCCGCGTACCTCGCCGTCGCCGACGATGAGATCGACGACGGTGAGATCGCCGGCCTTGCGGATGCTTTTATGATGGCGCGCCATTTCGGCGCGCAGCGTTTTCGATACCGCCGGGCCGGTATTGATGAAATCGACATAGACGCAGCGCGGCCGATCGTGGCCGGGCGCTTGCGTCGCGGTGATATGGCCGTCCTTGCGCGCCCAGCCGACGCCCCAGCGGTCGAGCTCGCGAATGCAGTCCGGCCCCTCCTCGCACAGGAGCCGCGCCAAATCCTGATCGCACAGGCCGCGGCCGGCGGCGACGGTGTCGTCGAAGTGATGCTGCGGATCGTCCGGCGTCTCCTCGCCGAGCGCGACCGCGACCGTCATCTGCGCCATCACCGTGGCGCCGCCGCGGCCGATCAGGCTCCTGTCGGCGAGCAGCACGCTCGCGCCGCGGCGCGCCGCCTCGATCGCCGCATACATGCCGGCGGCGCCGGAGCCGATCACCAGCACGTCAGTGTCGATGGTCATGGGTTCTACGGCGGGCATGCGGACCTACGCAGCTTATTTTCGCGACGCGATCAAATCAAAAGTCCGGTCGCATAGGGCCGTCGATCGCAACGGCAGCAAAAAGTTTCGCTGGCCGTTGCGATCGACGGCTTTCTCTGATCGCGTGTTTTTCTGATTTAGACTCACGACGTACCCTGACTTGCAAACGCCCCCGCCAGCCGCGCCGCGAATTGCTTCTCCATCTCCTTGGCCTTCGAACGCAGCACCGGCTGGCCGAGGCTACCGAGCTTGCCGGTCAAGGCCGCTTCGACGTCATAGCTGATCTTGGTCTCGTCGCCGGCTTCGGCGAGCGTGGTCAGCGAGGTGGCGGTGAGGCGGCCGACGATGCCGAGCGGCGCACCTTCGATCTTCGCCTCGATCTTTTGCGGCGGCTCGGCGCGCACCACCTGGACTGCGACCTTGAAGGCGAATTTCATGTAGGCGACCTTGGTTTCGAACACCGCGGCGTAAGTGTCCGGCGCGGTCTCTTCAAGGTCGCGCACGCCGTCCACGCATGACGCAAAGAAACGCGCGTCGCGCACCGCCGCGTAGACACGCTCGCGCGGCGCCTTCACGGTGAGTTCGCCGGAAAATTTCATCGGGTTTCGATCCTTAACGTTCGTCATTGCCGGCTTGACCCGGCAATCCATGCAGCGTTTGAGCCGCATGGATGCCCGGGTCAAGCCCCGGCATCACGAGCTAGCCCGTCGCCTTCAACAGCGACGCGAGCGGACGCGCCGGATCGGCCAATGCTGCGACGTCGACCTTGATGCGGCGTTCGATGAGACGGCGCGCAGCGGCCAAGTCGCGCTGTGCGTTGACGCCCATGGCATAGGCCAGAACGTCGTCAGCGACGTCGAACGCAAGCAGGCTGTTGCCGGGAAGCGGCCGGCGAATATGCTGCGCGCCCTGCTGCGGCGGCCAGCCGACGCCCTGAATGTAGAGATCGTACTGCTCCGACCAGAACGACGGCACGGTGCGATACGCTTCGCTCGCTCCCGCCGCGTTGCGGCCGGCGACGACGCCCTGGTCCTGGGCGTGGCGCCAGTTCTCGAGCCGAATGAGGCCGTGCGGCGCCGGGAAACGAACCGCGTCGCCGGCGGCAAAGATCGCGGGGTCGGCGGTGCGACAGTGCTCGTCGACGATGATGCCGTTGTCGACGGCGAGCCCCGCCGACGCGGCGAGCGCATCGTTTGGCTTCACACCGGTACCGACCACGACCACGTCGGCGACCAATGTTTCGCCGCCGGTCGTGATCAAAGTGACGCCGTCGGCGCTCGGCTGCACCTGCGCAATCATCGTCGCGGTGCGAATGTCGACGCTGTGATGGCGGTGATGCGCGGCGATGAAGCCGCCGGTCTCCTCGTCGCAGACGCGCGCCAGAATGCGCGGCGCCACTTCCAGCACCGTCACGGCGATGCCCAGCTCGCTGGCCGACGCCGCCGCTTCCAGCCCGATCAAGCCGCCACCGACCACGACCAAGCGCTTGCAGCCGCGCAAGGCCGCGCCGAGCGCGCGCGCGTCGGCCTCGGTGCGCAGGTAATGCACGCGCGCCATGCCGAGCGGCAGTTGCGCCAATTCGCGCACCAGCGATCCGGTCGCCAGCACCAGCGCGTCGTATGGATAACGCCGGCCGCCCGCGGTGACGACTTCGCGCGCCGCGCGGTCGATCGCGGTCGCCGAAGCGGTGCGCTCCAGCACGATGTTGTGCTTTGCGGTACCGCCGGGCCCGGCGATCAGCGCGTGCTCGGGCAACGCCTTGCCGGTGAGCACCGCCTTCGACAGCGGCGGCTTTTCGTAGGGCTCGCAGGCCTCGTCGCTGAGCAGGAGAACGCGCGCGGCCGGATCGGTGCGCTTGGCCTCGATCGCGGCGAACACGCCGGCCGGCCCGCCGCCGATCACCACAATGTTGCGGGAGCGCGCTTGCGTCATGTCTCGCGCCGGCGGCGCTTTACGCGCGCAACGCCGTGAGCATGTCCTTGATGTATTCGTCGGCGCTGGAGATCACCAGCATCATGGCGTGCGGGCGCAGCTGCGCCAGCATTTTTGACAGCTCGTCATCGCTCGATGTGGCGCCGCCGAGAATGAGTGCCGTGGTCATCACGTGCTTGACGCCGCAGGCCTCGCCGATCAGCGCTGCCGCCGCGGCGCTCTCGCCCGCGGTCGCCACCATGACCACGAGGTCGGCGCTGTTGACCTCGTCGACCAGATCCTTGGTGCGTCCGGCGAGATCATTGAGCCACCCGCCCATCGAGAATTTTTCGCCGGGCCGCGGCGCGCCGGAGAACGCCGAGGCGGTGAGGAACGTGGCGTTCTGCCACGGCCCGCCGGCCAAGTCCTTGACGACGCGTTCGCTTGCGGCATCGAGCGCGATCACCTTGACGGCGCGCGGCCGCGAGTTCGGCCGATCGATGCGGAATTTGGCCTCCGCCGCCGAGCTCATCCGCGCCGATTCGCTTTGCATCGTCCGTTCTCCCTGCCGGCATTGCCCGCCGCCGCTTTCCCTGGATATAGCGGCTAGCCCGCCATATTTCATTATCCGCCGCGTCTTGTATAAGAGCGCGCATTCGGCCGGAAGTCCGAAAGGTTCAAGTACCCCGATGTCCGCCAAGCGTATCGAGCTCTGCAGCACCGACGAGGTGGCCCCCGGCACCGCGCTCAAGGTCGAGGCGGAGGGCTTGACGGTGGCGGTATTCAACGTCGGCGGCGAATTCTATGTCATCGACGACCTATGCACGCACGGGCCCGGCTCGCTGTCGGAGGGCTATATCGAGGACGACGTCGTCGAGTGCAACTTCCACAACGGCCAGTTCAACATCCGCACCGGCGAAGTGGTGGCGCCCCCCTGCATGGTGCCGGTGAAGACCTATCCGGTGCTGGTGATCGACGGCAAGGTGACCATCGAGGCATCGGATTAATCCCGCTCAATCTCGTCAATCCGAGAAAGCCGTCGATCGCAACGGTGCACTGCGACCGGGGTAAGCGCCTCGTATCCGACCCTCACCCTGGGGTTTTTCAAAAGGCGGGTTTTCAGCTTCTTGAATGGAATCGGCCTGGGCCTGGCATTTGGCTCGTCCAGCGCGTGCCGGCTCTATCCTAAATTTTCGACGAGCAACAGTGCGATGGGAGCTTGCCCAACGCTGCTCATCTGAAGGGATTGGCAGTTGACGAAGCACGCGGCGCGGGCTTGGTACGGCGCAGAACCGCACGCAAAGCCATTCCGGAGGATCGCCCGATGACCAGAACCAGACCGCCGTTCCGCGCCGACGTGGTCGGCAGCATCTTGCGTACCGCGCCCCTCAAGGAGGCGCGGGCCAAGCACGAGAAGGGCGAGATCAGCGCGGCGCAGCTGAAAGAGGTCGAGGACCGCGAGATCGAGAAGATCATCAAGAAGCAGGAGGAGGTCGGGCTCAAGGTCGCCACCGACGGCGAATTCCGCCGCTCGTGGTGGCATTTCGATTTCTACGGCATGCTCGACGGCGTCGAGATCTACGAGCTCGACCACGGCATCCAGTTTCAGGGCGTGCAGACAAAACCGCGCTCGATCCGCATCACAGGCAAGCTCGGCTTTTCCAGCCATCCGATGCTGGAGCATTTCAAGTTTCTCAAGGCGCATACAAGCGTGACGCCGAAAATGTGCATCCCGAGCCCGGCAACGCTGCATTTCCGGCTCGAGCCGAACGCGGTGACCACCAAGGAGTACGCCGACCGCGACGCCATCTTCGATGATCTGGCCAAAACCTACCGGCAGGCGATCCGCGGTTTTTACGACGCCGGTTGCCGCTATCTGCAGTTCGACGACACCGCCTGGGCCTACCTCTGCTCGCAGGCCGAGCTGAAAAAGGCGCGCGAGCGCGGGCTCAATGCCGACCGCCTCGCCGCCGATTACGGCCGCGTCATCAACACGGCGCTCGACGGCAAGCCGGCCGACATGGTGGTGACCACGCACGTGTGCCGCGGCAATTTCCGCTCGACCTGGATCGCCGAAGGCGGCTACGAGCCGGTCGCCGAGACGCTGCTCGGCAAGCTCAATTACGACGGCTATTTCCTCGAATACGACACCGCGCGCGCCGGTGGTTTCGAGCCGCTGCGCTTTTTGCCCAAGGGCAACAAGATCGTGGTGCTCGGGCTGGTCACCACCAAGAGCGGGCAACTGGAAAAGAAGGACGACATCAAGCGCCGTATCGACGAGGCGACCAAATATGCCGCCCTCGACCAGCTCTGCCTGTCGCCGCAATGCGGTTTTGCCTCGACCGAGGAAGGCAACGTGCTGGCCGAGGACGAGCAGTGGGCCAAGCTGCGCATGGTGGTCGAGCTCGCCGACCAGGTGTGGGGCTGAAGAGGCCGGACGAGCAGCCCCGATAGCTCAGCCGCGCAGCGCCGGCCGCACGCCGGAAAACAGCGGCGCCGGCGGCGCGCCGGCGATGGTCGACAAGCGGATGACGAAATCGACCGCGGTCTTGAGCACGACCAAAATGACGAGCGGCGCGGCGCTGCCCACGACGATCGAGGCGAATGCGCCGAAAATGATCGCCACCTGCATGATGACGACCCGCACATAGAGACCGCCGACCACGCTGCCGACCGCCTGGCCCGGTGCCGCGTCCTTGTCCCGCGCCAGCGCCACATGCAGAGCGCGCGCGAAGGCATCGACGAAGGCCGGATGATACGGTCCGGTCAAGACGTCGAGCGCGCCGGCGAGCGCCACCAGGACGAGCGGCGCCCAGGCGCCGGACGCGATCAGGAACGTGTGCATGAAACCGGCGACGCCGCCGACGTGAGCAAGCCTGCTGCCGGCGAACAGCATGCAGAGGAAGAACAGATGTCCGGCCAGGAACAGCCCGCCGTGCAGCGCAAAGAAGCCGACCATCATCAGCCGGCTCGCCGGCACGCTCTTGCCGTTGACGATCATATCGGCGAGCTGCGCCGGCGGAATGCAGGCGATGTGCGCGAGCGTGCAGACAAACAGAATGGCGGTCTCGCCCCAGTACAAAAGCAGGAGCTGAAACGCATCCCAATGCCACGCCATCAGCCCGTACAGCGGCACCAGGTTGAAGCCCGCGAACAAGGCCGCGGCTGTCACGCGCAACGCGGTGATGTGGGATGCGGCTCGGATGTCGGTTTCCGCCATACGCTGCGCCCCCATGGCGATTCGCGACCGGCAAATTAGCGCACCGCCGGCCGCTCGGCCATGCCAAACGAAATCCGACGTGTACTCAGCGCTTGCGCGGCTCGACCTCGACGAAGTGGAACGCATCCTTGATATGGCGATTGAAAAACTCGCCCTTGGACTCCGCATCGAGGAGATCGACATAGATCGCAAGCGGCACATCGGAATACCGATAGACCTTGCCGCTGCGGAACGTGATGTCCAACTCGGCGGTGTCCTCGTCGTAATGGACATAGCTCATCACCGATGATTCGACGGAGGGCATGACATCAGCCAAAAAACGATCCGTGGGCTATAGATTTGATTCGGCTGCCACTCGTCCAAGCACTCGGCGCGGCTAACAACATTCCAAAATAGCGCAACAGCGGTCGTCGCCCGCGCCTGGAGCCAGGACTCGGTACGCAATCAAGGGCAGAGCCGACGCGTCCGCAGAACGAGTGCCTTGCCCCGTGCTTTAACCGCAAGTAGCATAGCACGAGCCTAACGCTGAAAGCTGTGCCACCGCTCGGCATGGCGAGGGGGAACTCATGAGCAAAGACAGCAAGACCGGAGCGACGGTCGCGCCGCATACGCCCGGCGGCACACTGGGAGCGCCGCGGCCGAGCGAATGGGCGTCCGGCCAACTGATCGTCCGCTTCAAGGAAAAGGCGATCAAGGAGGTCGCCGCCAATCCGGTGCCGATGCTCGCAACCGCCCGCGTGGCGGCCGCGGCGATGCCGGAGACAATCGCGGGTCCACTCAGCCTGCTGCGCGAACAAACCGGCATGCTGTCGGTGAAACCGCTTTTCGTGCGGGCGCGGAAGACGAAAACGCCGCAGCCGCGGATGATGGCATTTGCCGCGGTTCACAACATGCTGGCGTTGTCGGCGACCGAGCCGACACGGCCGGAGCTGAGCGGGTTCGAACTCATCCGGGTCCAGGACAAAATCAGCCCGGCCTTGCTGAAGCGGATCAACGCCTCACCCGCCGTTGACTTCGTCGAGCCGGTACCGAACCGCTGGCTGTGCAGCGGCGATCCGGCGGTCAACCGGCAATGGGGCCTGCGGGCGATCCGTTGGTTCGACGCCAAGCGTCCCGACGCGGCAAAGGTCCACGTCGCCGTGCTCGATTCCGGCATCGACGGCGGCCATCCCGATCTGAAAGACGTTGTCGACCTCTACAGCCACGACGGCAACAGCGCCCGCGACTTCCTCGGGCACGGGACGCACGTTTCCGGCATTGTCGCGGCGACCATCGACAATGCCGCCGGCATCGCCGGTGTCGCCAATTGCCGCCTGCATTGCTGGAAAATATATGATGATCCGCCGGCCGGCAGCCGTGAGCAGAAGTTCAACTTCGAGTACTATAGTGCGGCACTCGCCGCCGCGCTCGACTCGGAGGTCCGCGTCATTAATCTCAGCATCGCCGGTACCGCCAACTCCGCGACCGAGGCTGCAGTGTTCCAGGAGCTTAGCGATGCCGGCGTCGTGGTGGTGGCGGCGATGGGCAATGAATATCTCGAAGGTAATCCGACCGAATTCCCCGCAGCTTACCCGACCGTGCTTGCGGTCGGCGCAGTAGACGAGGCGGACCGTCGCGCGCCGTTCTCGTGCACCGGCAAGCATATCGGTCTGGTGGCGCCCGGCGTCAACATTCTGTCTACGGTGCCGCACCAGCTCGCGGCCTTTGCCAAGGCCACTGACTACGATTCCTGGCCGGGCACGTCGATGGCGGCCCCCCACGTAGCAGGCGCCGCAGCCCTATTGTACGCCAAGCAAACAAAATCGAAGCCGGCGGCAGCTGCCATTGTCAAAACGCTCACGGACAACGCAAAGAAGTTGCCGGGGATGAACAAGGCGGCATTTACTAACGAGTATGGCGCCGGGCTCCTTGATCTGGCCGCCGTGCTTCATTGATGCTAAGTGTAGCTCGTCGCGATTTGCCCGACATCCCTTGATTGCGGCGCAAAAAGGCCTACCTGAACACCATGTCGGTGCAATTTAAGTTCCGGGAGAGTGTCGACGAGAACCGGCGCCGCGAGATCATCGACGCGCTGGGGCGTGCCGGCTTTGCGGCCCGCAACCTCTTCCCTGACCAAAAGCGGCCCCGCCTCGCCTCGATCTTCACGCTGAGCGAAGCGCGCCCGGAAGATCTGTACACCGTCCGCAATACGCTGCAGAGCTACGGCACCGATATCGAATATCTCGAGGCGGCGCCGGAGCGCAGCCCAAAGGCGCCGCGGTAACGCTCGCGGACGCGTGCAGCGCGGCGCCGGCGCGCGTGTGACGTTGAAACTGCATTCCGGTGAGCCTGAGTCCGTAACCATCATGAGCGCGGCGGCACGCGCGCCGCGCTGCCGACCCCGGATGGCGCTTCACCGAGCCGGATAGCGCGTCGCGATCTCGGCGAGCGGAGGGCGCGGGCGGTCTTCGGCGGCCTGCGGCGGCCGGCCGATATGGACGAAGCCGGCGATGCGCTCGTGCGGCTTTAGGCCGAGCGCGTCGAGCACGGCGCGGTCGTAGGCGTACCATTCGGTGATCCAGTTGGCGCCGTAACCGAGCGCGTTCGCGGCCAGCACCAGACTCATGGCGGCGGCGCCGGCCGAGAGCACCTGCTCCCATTCCGGGATCTTCACATGCGGCGCGGCGCGGCTGACCACGGCGATGACCAGCGGCGCGCGGGTGAGCCGCTCGCGCTCGGCGTCAGCCTGCTCCGGCGTGGCATCCGGGTATTTGACGCGGAACGCCGCGACGATGGCGGCGCCGGCGGCGCGCCGCGCCTCACCCTCGAACACGATGAAGCGCCACGGCACGAGCTTGCCGTGGTCGGGCACCCGCGACGCGACGGTGAGCAGCGTATCGATCTCGGCCGCCGACGGCGGCGGACCGGACAATTCGCGCGCCTTGTAGGAGCGCCGGGTTTTCAACAGGTCGAGGGCATCGGGCATGTTTTGAGGACTCCAAGGCACGGTGCGCCTAGCACAGCCAATCCTTACGAGAAAGCCCTCGATTTTAGACAAAGTGCGCAGCAAATTCTCGCATGGTGAAAAAGTACGGATTTAGAATGCGCGCGAGAAATCGTTATCAGAGGGGAAAAATTTACCGCCCGACAATGGCTGCGGCGCATAGTCGCGATGAAATTGGAAGCCTGCGATGGGCATAGAGAAGAGACGTTTCCATCGTGTCCGTCCCTCGGGCCTGGTGCCGAGGACCGGAATGATGTTCGCCGACATCAAAAGCCCGGCGTCGCCCTGCACGGTGGTTGACATCAGCGCCGGCGGCGCCTGCCTCGACGTGCCGGGCAGCGCACCGATCCCGCGCCACTTCACCCTCAACCACGCCGGCACCAAAAAGTCCTGCTACCTGGTCTGGCAAAAAGGCCGCCGCATCGGCGTGTCGTTCTGACAGCGGCACGACGTTCCCATCCTTCCCCCGTCATTGCCGGACTTGATCCGGCAATCCATCATGCGCTGCTGTTCAGTCTGGGAGCGAAATGCGTTCGCTCGCGCTGGCATGGATTAGATGGAGCGAAACCCATTCTGCGAGTTACGAGGCAGTGCAACGCTATCGAGGCAATGCGGGTCAGGAAGCAGCCCGCGCGACTGCCTACGCGCGGCGATCGTTTCAATGACCGCCGAGCGGTACGCAACAGGATCGTCGAGTAGCGCATCTAGTGCGGCGCAATCCGCCTGAATTTTCCCAAGGTAAAGCCCCGGATCGAGCGCCTTAACTCGCCCGAACAGTTGGCTCGCCAAAGCAAAGTCGCCGACCAAGCCAGCGGTAATTGCAGCGCGGTAGATGTTTCCACTCCAGGAAAGCTTGCCGGCAAAGAAACGGTGTATGTCGAGCAGCGTCGCAAACTTTGTGCGGAGTGCGATGACCTCCGCGGCAACAAGCTTGGCGCCCTCTTCGATCAGCGGACGAAATTGCTCGACGCTTTCGAAGTGGATGTAGTCGCCGACTCGATGGATCGGTTCGCCGGGCCACGGCCGAAGGAAAAGCCAGACCGGAAAGACGTTGAAATATGTGCCTCTTGACCACGAGCTCGGCTGAAATTCGATGAAGATGTACCAGTAGCGCTCGTCGGAGAACCAGCATCGCGACTGGCCCTTGCGGACGCAGCCTAGCGGCAACAATGCGGCTTTCGCTGCAGCCGCAATCAGTTTTCCATGCTCGTTCTGTTTGGCCATCGGATGCCGCCAATGTTGAGCGCGCAACGCGCGCGGCCCGCTTCCTCAATTTGGTCCGCGCATGTTGCTGCGAGCCTTCACGTGAACTGACCCTCAAGTTCGCAGCCCTCGAAAATCTGCGCACGCAGGTCCTGTTCGGGCAAAACATAGTAAAGCGAGCCGCCCGGACCCCAGCCGTGCAGCTCTTCGCCGTTGCAGTACTGGTCGACCTGCAGCAACAGGCGCGCGTCATCGTGATCTTCGAAGCGGTCGAGATCGTGAGTTGGCTGCACCAACGCCGGCCAGCCGAGCAGCTTGCTGAAACCGCAATATCCCTGCAGGCCGTACGGCATGCCGTGCCAGCGCAACGCCTTCCATTCCTCTCCGTAAAGCGATTTTTGCACGTGGCTCAGCCGCATGTCCCGAATCGTACGGCTGTTCGGATCCGGAAGATCGAGGATCGGGCGCGGCAGGAGCGCGCAAGTGGGAAATACCTCGGCGGGGTCGAGGCCTGGCCTAGCGGGCACCAGTTGCCCGACATCCGGCCAGTGAAAGACGCAGTTGTCGCCAGATGGAAAGCAGCCCGTCACAACGTCATGGTCGCCAAAAAACGCGAGCAGACCGGACGCGGGCAAGAGCTCGGCGCCCGGCAGACCGCGCAGCTCCGCGCAATTGATTTGGCCGACGAACAGCAGCGGCTCTTCCTCGACAGTGGGCCATTGCCAACCGGGCGGCGCCAGCGGCATGCCACCGAAGCGCGATGCGGTCGCCGGTATCGTGTCGCGGCGCTGCGGCCACAGCGCGATGGCCGGCAGCGCCAAAGCGATGAGGCGATCGCTGAATTCCGGCACAGCATCGGCGAGACGGCGGGCGATGTCGCTTCGCGATAGCGCAGGCGGCGGCGGATTGTCGGGTTGCCAAATGATCTGCCACCGCAGACCGTTGGGCGGCATCTCTTGCGGCGACGTTTCAGGTTCTGGTCTATCGAACCAAGCGAGATTGCCGCTGGCCCACTTGCGAACTTCCGCATCCGGATGATCCGCCAGCCGCGCTAGAACCGAATGCGCCTCTCCCCGGGCCTTCAGTTCCTGCACGATCTCGTCGCGGTGGCGGGCGAGCCTGTTCTGTCGTCCGACGTGATTGGTCGCGTCCGCCGCCTGGACGCTCTCGGCATAGGCCTGCTCGAGTTCGGTCAGGCTCAACTTCGACAGCGCGCCGCTTGCTCCGCTCGGCTCTGACAAGACACGCCACCCTCACCTCACTCGTTGACTTTAATTATTGTTCATGGTTTGTTCCAGATGTCAAGTGTCAAGGCAGGCGGGTGGATACCGCCCTCATGTCCGACGGCGAACGTGTCGAGACGATGATCTCGGATTGGCTCGAACGGAATTATCCGGAGAGCTACGAGACTTGGTATGATCGCGGCAAACAACAAAAGCTCGCCATTGAAATCAGAATGATTCCGGCGTTCGGCGCCATCGAATATAACATCTGCAACGGCGGCTGGGCGCAGTTTCTCTGGAATTGCTTTGCCTATTGGCGTCCTGTCATTGCCGACGCCAAGGAAGGTTATCTCCTGATCGGCGCACCGGAGCAGAGCGCCGCGCTGGATATTCTTTACGCTCTGTGCGAGCGCGACGAAAAGGAATGCGCCGAGACCATCGAGAACTCGATGAAAGACCGGTTGGATCGCTGGGGGTCGTATTTCTCCGGGTTCACGTCGCGGAGCGGCAGTCTGGCTGACGGGGATCGCTGGGAAGAACTGTTCTGGGGCGACGCTTTGTACGAAAAGCGCTTGGCATGGCTGGCGGCTAATGAGGCGCGGGTGCGAGCCGCATTGGGATTGGATTAGAACCAATCGTTGTTGCTGCGAGAAATTGTCATGGTACGACCCGTGAAATTGAGGTTTATATGACGGTGGGACGACCGGAACTAACAGTCATCGCGGGCAGCGGGCGCACAGAGAGAATTGCACTGTCGCTCGTCCACCCGTCAGGCCGGATCGACGTACCGGTCGAGGCGATCTACTCGATCGAAGCACGCGAATATTCTCGATTTTCGACACGCTTTCCGCTTCCCAATGTCGAGGTGAACTTGCGCTTCGACATTCGCGCCCGCATCTACAGACTGACGCGCGGAATCGTGGGTGAACCGCTTGAGATTTTGGTCGACGGCAAGTGCGTCTCACAGCCGATCGTGCGCGAGCCGCTCCGCGACTTAAGTATCTCGGCCTCTGATCTTGAGGAAGCAAACGCATTGGCCGCGCAGTTGCGCGCGCGGTGCGGCATCACCGGGCCACGGCCGGTATAGCGAGGTCGCGTCTCCCAGCTGCCGGAGAGGCCGCAGAGGGAGGCGGCGCGAGGATTCGCGATTTCATGCAACCGCGTCGCCGGCGTCCACGTTGTCCCTGACAGGACCGGCCTGCGTCTCCCGACGGCGCGCCGGCGGCGGTGAGCGGGCAAGCCAAGAGGACGCCATGAAGAGCGCAAGGACGGCGGTCAAGACGCGAAGCCGGGAGCTGGCCGCGCGCTTCGCCGCGGCGCCGCTCGACGGCGGCGATCACGTTTACCGCGTCATCGAAGTGGTCGGCACCTCGAGCACCAGCATTTCCGACGCCATCGACCGCGCCATCGCCCGCGCGCATAAAACCTTGCGCAATCTGCGCTGGTTCGAGGTGGTGCGCACCTCCGGCCACATCGACAACGGCAAGGTGCGCCACTACCAGGTGACGCTGTCGGTGGGATTTACGATGGAGGAGCCGGGGTAGCGCGGCGCGGCGGCACGAGCGTCGCAGCGCGAGCGTAGCAGGGCGCTCATCCGGAACCCCGCCGCATTCTCGCACGTTGCCCGCAAGGCGTGCCAAGCAGCAGCCGCTCGCGGGGAGGACGACATGAAACGATCCAGGGGAGCAAGACGGCCCGGAGTGGCGATCGGAAGCGAGCCCACCGGACGCCACGGCGCGATCGATTTTGCCCTGCAGATGGCGGATGTCGGCGAAACGGCGGGCAGCGGCGATCACATCTACCGCGTCATCGAAATCGTCGGCACGTCGAAGAAAAGCATTTCCGACGCGATCGACCGGGCTTATCGCCCGCGCGCATAAAACCTTGCGCAATCTGCGCTGGTTCGAGGTGATGCGCACCTCCGGCCACATCGACAACGGCAAGGTGCGCCACTATCAGGTGACGCTGTCGGTGGGATTTACCATGGAGGAGCCGGACTAGCGGTGGCCGGCCGGTCGACGCGTAGGGCGTAGGATGGGTTTCGCAAGACCTTCCTAATGAGCTATGCATGTTCGAGATTCAGCGCCCTTACCACCTCTTCTTCTCTGATAATAAATTTTCCTTCATAAGGACGGGAATTTAAGCACCCACACTGGTAAGAAAGATCAAGTACGCCGCTAAGTCGACCGCGAGGCAGGTAGTCAACTCCGGATCGATGCTCAACCGCAAACTCAGATTCTACGTCCAAGGCATGGATTTCCAGCTGCGGATGTATCACGTCATCGGCGCCTCCATAGAAAGCACCGGGAGGCTGCTGAATTCCCCTGTGTATTGCCAGAGGCGTTTTTATTTTAGGTGTCTTCGGCACTATGAGATAGGGAAATCGCGCGCTAACTTGCGAGGTGTTACTGAGCAAAATAGAAATTCTTAAAGTCCTGATCGCACCTCCTTCCGCGAAGCGTCTTCCTGCGTCACTCAATTGATATCGCGCTTCAAGAGCCGGCACAACTACGCGCTTAAAACTGTCTTCTATGTCGTAATGCTCCATTGCTACAGAGCTATCACCAATCCGCTTGAAATATTGCTTCTCGCCGAATTCACAACGGTGAGGACGACGATCAGATCTTTCAACATGTATTATGAGATAACCCGTAGCGGCATTTTTCGCGCTAGGAATTTTGGCGATCCGAATCCCTTCATGCCGAGGCATTAACGCCTGGGAAACGGCCCTCTCCACGTCGCTTTTGAATTTGTCAATGTTCGAAATCGGCTGCGCCTTGAAGGCGCAATCGATTCCATCCGTGTTCTTTTCCGCAGCTATCCCCCAAATTAAGAGGCCGCCCATAGAATTGCTCAATGCAGACAAGGCGACGCCGAGATTTTTGCGATCTTCTTTTGTTAGGTCACCTGCGTCAGGGTTTGACTTTGTTTTGAATTCCAGCTCGACGTTCTCCTGGTACTTCGACACTATCAACTCTTCAATAGCCGGCTCACCTCCAGAGATTAATCTGTCGAACCAATCTCGCATGACGCTTGTTCGAATATTTATTGGTGCCGTAACGCGGATAGGCCAGCGAAGTCGCCATTCTCTCCGAAAGATGGTGGGTTACGCCGCCTGCGCGGCTAACCCACCCTACGCGGCGGCGGCTACAGTGCCTTGTTGCTCTCCTTCGCGGCCACGTCCTGATCGACATACACCTCGCCGCCCATGTCCAAGAACTTCTTCGACATCGCCGCCATCCCCTCCTCCGCCGTGAGCGCTTCGCCGGCGACGGCGCGCTTGGCGGGGTCGTTGAGCGTGGCGGCGTAGTCGCGGACGTCCTGGGTGATCTTCATGGAGCAGAATTTCGGGCCGCACATGGAGCAGAAGTGCGCCACCTTGTGGGCTTCCTTGGGCAGGGTCTCGTCGTGGTATTTGAGCGCGGTGTCGGGGTCGAGCGACAGGTTGAACTGATCGACCCAGCGGAACTCGAAACGGGCGCGGGAGAGCGCGTCGTCGCGCAATTGCGCGGCGGGGTGGCCCTTGGCGAGATCGGCGGCGTGGGCGGCGATCTTGTAGGCGATGACGCCGTCTTTCACGTCGTTGCGATCCGGCAGACCGAGATGCTCCTTGGGCGTGACGTAGCAGAGCATGGCGGTGCCGAACCAGCCGATCATGGCGGCGCCGATGGCCGAGGTGATGTGGTCGTAGGCCGGCGCGATGTCGGTAACGAGCGGGCCCAACGTGTAGAACGGCGCCTCGCCGCACTCTTTCAGCTGCTTGTCGACGTTGATCTTGATCTTGTGCAGCGGCACGTGGCCGGGGCCTTCGATCATCACCTGACAGCCCTTGGCCCAGGCGATCTTGGTCAGTTCGCCAAGCGTCTCCAGCTCGGCGAACTGGGCGCGGTCGTTGGCGTCGCGGATCGAGCCGGGGCGCAGCCCGTCGCCGAGCGAGAACGACACGTCGTATTGGCGCATGATGTCGCAAATCTCGTCGAAGCGCTCGTAGAGGAAGCTCTCCTTGTGGTGCGCCAGGCACCACTTGGCCATGATCGAGCCGCCGCGCGACACGATGCCGGTGACGCGGTTGGCGGTGAGATGGATGTAGCCGAGCCGCACGCCGGCATGGATGGTGAAATAATCGACGCCCTGCTCGCACTGCTCGAGCAGCGTGTCCTTGTAGCACTCCCAATCGAGCTTGACGGGATCGCCGTTGACCTTCTCCAGCGCCTGATAGATCGGCACGGTGCCGATCGGCACCGGCGAATTGCGCAAAATCCATTCGCGGGTGTTGTGAATGTTGCGGCCGGTCGAGAGGTCCATCACGGTGTCGGCACCCCAGCGGATCGCCCACACCATCTTGTCGACTTCCTCCTCGACCGACGACGTGACGGCCGAGTTGCCGATATTGGCGTTGATTTTTGTAAGGAAGTTGCGGCCGATCGCCATCGGCTCGAGTTCGCCGTGATTGATGTTGGAGGGGATGATGGCGCGGCCGCGTGCCACCTCGTCGCGGACGAATTCGGGGGTGATGAACAGCGGCACCGAGGCGCCAAAGCTTTCACCGTCGGCGCGCGCCGCTTCGGCGCAGTCGAGCATCTTTTTGCGCCCGAGATTTTCGCGCTCGGCGACGTAGATCATTTCCTTGGTGATCACGCCGGCGCGCGCCCATTCGAGCTGGGTCAGCGGCTTTTCGCGCGACACCGAGCGCAGCGGTTTCGGCGTGTTGGGAAAACTGCGCGCCAAGTGCTTGCCGGTGGCGTTGCCGTTGTCGACCGGCTGGAGCGGCCGGCCTTGGTATTCCTCGACGCCGCCGCGTTCCCTGACCCATTCGATGCGGGCGCGCTTAAGCCCCTTTTCGACGTCGAGCACCGCGTCGTTGTCGGTGTACGGGCCGGACGGATCATAGACCCGCACCGGCTCCTCGCCGGACCCTTCCGAGAGCGGAATCTCGCGCAGCGGCACGCGCAGGTCGGGCGCCGCCTCGGGCGTCGCATAGACTTTGCGCGAGCCGACGATCGGACCGGTGGTGACCTTCGGGGTGGCGAAATCGGCTTCGGACAGCGGCTTGTTCATCGGGCGCTCCTTGAACGACGCTCCTTGGCGGTCGCTCCATTATAGGGGCGATCCGGGCGGCGGCGGACTCTTGCGGGGCGGGTTTGACAGGAGTTTCCGTCCCTTCGCCGGCATGACCCGGATCAGGTTCAAAGGGTCACCGCACCATCGCGGTCTCTCAGCGCCTGCCGGCGCTCCCCTCGGAACAGGCTTAATGTAGACCCGCCGCGGTGGCTGTCAACGCGGGGCGGCGCGGTGCCGACATGCGCCGGGCGTAGCCCGCATGGAGCGGAGCGAGATGCGGGGAACGTCGTTGCCGTTTTGATTCCGCTCCCGGATTTTGCTTCACCCCATCCGGGTTACGGTCGCGAGCACTCAATAATTCTTCAACAGCCGCTCGATGTAATCGAGCTCTTCCTGCGGGCGGCCAATTTCGCCGAAGCGCTTGCGCAATTCCTCGATGATGCGGCGCGCGCGCTGCACGTCGATCTCGCCGGGCACCTTGACGGTGGTGTCGTCGCCGTATTCGCGGCCACGCAGCGGACGGCCGAGCGGATCGGTGTTCTGGTCGGCGCGCGGCCGGCCGAAGCGGCCGACCCGGCCGGGGCCCTGCCCCATCTGCTGCTGCATCGATTGCGCCAGCGACTGCGCGCCCTTGCGCAGCGCCTCGATGGCGCGGCCCTGCGCGTCGACGGCACCCTCGGTGTCGCCGTTGCCGAGATCGCCTTCGGCCTGGCCCATCGCTTCGCCGGCGCGGCCGAGCTGATCCAATTCGCCTTGCCCCTGTCCTTGCTGGCCCTGCTGCTGACCCTGCTGGTTCTGCCCAAAACCGCGGTTTTTCAGGTCCTCGAGCAGCTTGTTGAGCCGATCGCGCAACGCCTGCTGATTCTGCCGCAACTGGCCGAGACCCTGGCCCTGCTGGCCTTGCTGATCCTGGCCCTGCTGACCGGGCTGCGCGTTGCGGCGGCGCTGGTCCTGGCCCTGCCGGAAGGTGCGGTCGCGCAATTCCTGCTGCTGACGAAGCATGTCGCCGAGCTCATCGAGCTGCGACATCATATCGTCATCGTCGCCGTTGCCGGGCGACGCCATCTGCAGATTGTTCAAGAGATTGCTCAATTCGCTGAGCGCCCGCGCGGCCGCATCCTTTTCGTTGCCAACGCAGCGCTGCAGTTCATCGATGGCGCCCTGTTGCGAGCGCAGACCGCTGTCCTTGTTGCGTTCGCCGAGCGCGTCGCGGGCGCTGCCCATGGGCGGTTCAGCGGGCGAGCACTCCGACTGCGAGCGCTCGGCGGCGGCACGACCGTCGACGGCGAGGCCCAACGTCAAGGCCATGCCGACGATCACCGCCAGTCCGCCCTGCCTCCACCAGCGCCGTTCGGCGCCGCGTTTGTCGCTATATTTCGCTGGCATTCACGCGTTCCGATTCTATCGCGGTAATTGCTCGATCAAGCCCTGCAGATATTGCAGCAATTGAGCCTGATCTTTCGACAGGCTGTCGAATTGTCCATCGCCACCATCGCGCGAGGTGCGCTCACGCAGCTTCTTCTGTTCGGCAAGAACTTTATTGAGCTTGGCGATCGTCTGCGCGTGCTTCTGCAGACCGTCGAGCATGTTCTGCAGGTCGCGCTGGCTCAGCATGCGCGAATTGCGGTCGAGCTGCGGATTTTGTCCGTTGTTGCGCAGTTGCTGCGCCAGCGCCTGCATGTAGCGGTTCATCGCCTGGCGCAGCCGGTCCATCAGCTCCTTGATCTCGCGCTCGCTGGCGCCGCGCTCGATCGCCTGGCGCAGCGCCTCCTCGGCATTGCGCAGCGCGTCCCGTGCATCCGCGACCTCGCCCTCTTCGAGATCGATCGCCATCGACCACAACCGGGTCACCACGTTGCGCAGATCATCGTCGGTCTTGGCGTGAATGAGCAGCGCGGAGATCGACGACAGGCCGAGGTAGACACCGACGTCGGGAGTGAATTTTTCCGGCGCCAGGGTCAGCGCTTGCAGCGCGGTGAGCACGCGCGGCCGCGCATTGCCGTCCATCGCCAGGATGCGCCGCTGCTCGACCAGCGCCCGCGCCAACGGTTTTGTGAAAATGCGCTCGGGCAGGCGCAAGGAAAACGGTTCGCTCTTGCCGACATTGCCGCCATCGTCATGGGCGACCAAGATCATATCGACCTCGGCGCCGGCCCACGGATGATCGGTCAGATCCTTGATGGTCTGGCCGACGCCCTTTTTGGTGCGCGCCTGCGGCAGGATCAGCGCAAAGTCGGGCGGACCATAAAGCGGATGCGGTGTCTCGCCCTGCGCGGCGGCCGGGTCGTCCTTGCGGGCGAACGTCGCCTGCGCCGAGGTCACGCCGTAATCGTCCTCGAGCCGGTACGACAGCAACAGCGCGCCGCGCGCCTGCTCCTCGGGATCTTTGCTCAACGCAATGATCGGCGGCTTATCGGGGATGGCGTTGAACGACCAGGCGACGTCGTCGCTCAGCCCGCGCAAGGTGGCAGTGCCGGTCGCCGTGATGGTGAATTTGTGCTCCTGCATGCCGGCGGGCGCGTGCGCCTCTTCCGTCGCAGCGACCACGCCGTCCGAGCCGGCAACGTCGACATCGACCTTGCCGGTCGAGCGCACCACCAGCGTCGAATTGACCGGCACCGCGAGCGGCGCGCTACTTTGCGCAAACTTTTCGCCGGGACGAATGCCCGGCAGCACGATCGGCGGCTTGCCGGTGTAGAGCGGCGGAATCACCCAGGCGTCGACGCGGAAATTCGCCGGCACCATGACGCCGTGCCAATCGAACGCCGCCGCCACGCGCTTCATCCGTTCACCGCCGGCCGCCAAGAAGGTGGCGATGCAGGCGATGAGAACGAGCCCGCGCAGCGCATAGGGATCGCGCCAGGCGACCCGCGGCGTCGGCCGCCCGGCTTTCAGCGAGGCCGCGGCGCGGCGGGCGCGTTCGACGTGCGCATTCCACAGTGCCAATGCATGCGGGTCTCGCGCCGGCAGCGCGAGCGCATCGGCCATCGCGGTGGCGGGACGGTGCACAACGCCGCTGGCGCGGTCGAGCCGGCGCAGGCCATCGGGCGCGCCGGGCATCCGCAGCAAGAAGAACGGAATGACGGCAGCGATGGCGAGTGCGGCAAAGATCGCCAGACCGACGGCGCGAGCGAGCGGCGGCAGCCACAGCCAGACGCCGAGCCACGACACCGCGAGAAACAGCCCGAGCGCGGTGGCGAGCGTCGCCAGCGCCGGCCACAGCCGCTCCCAAAACAGCGCCCAGCGCGCCCGCGTGAGCGCGCGCGCCAGCACCGACCGGCTCGGCTCGCTGCCGGACGGCCCGGACGCCTGATCGGGCGACATGGCTTCGGTCACAAAAAGCTCCGAAAAAAGCGGCGCACTGGCGCAAGCCTGAGAATACAACACGTTACCATGAGGGCAGGTTCAAGGCACGTGCGCCGCCGCGGCAGCAGAGACATGCAAATTCACAGCCAGTGCGGCAAGCGGTCGAGCGCGATCAATTGTTCGGCACCGACGCGCGGCCGAACCAACGCCCATTCGGCTTTGCGGACAAGCACTTCGGGGACGAGCGGGCGGGTATTGTAGGTGCCGGCTTGCACCGCGCCATAGGCGCCGGCGCTCATGACCGCGAGGAGGTCGCCCGACCGCGGCGCAACGAGGGCGCGGTCGAGCGCCAGGAAGTCGCCGGACTCGCAGACCGGCCCGACCACGTCGGCAGTGATTCGCGGAGCGCCAGGTTTTTGGGGCGCGCGCACCGGGCGGATGTCGTGGTGCGCGTCGTACAGCGTGGGCCGGATCAGATCGTTCATGCCGGCATCGACGATCACGAAGGTCTTGGCCTCGCCCTGTTTCAGATAAAGCACCCGCGTGACCAGGATGCCGGCGTTGCCGACGATCAACCGGCCAGGCTCGAAGATGAGCTTGCAGCCCAGTCCTGCGGTGGCGCGCTTGACCAGCGCGGCGTAGGCGTCCGGATCGGGCGGCGGCTCATTGTCGTCGCGGTACGGAATGCCCAGCCCGCCGCCGAGATCGAGGTGCTCGATGCTGTGGCCATCGGCGCGCAGCGCGCGCACGAACTCCGCCAACAGGGCGAACGCGTCGCCGAACGGATCGAGTTCGACGATCTGGCTGCCGATATGCATGTCGACGCCGGCGACGCGCAGGCCCGGAAGTTTTGCGGCCCGCGCATAGACGTCGCGGGCGCGGCTGATCGGAATGCCGAATTTGTTCTCGGCCTTGCCGGTCGCGATTTTGGCATGGGTCCGCGCGTCGATGTCGGGATTGACGCGCACCGCGATGTCGATGCCGCGGCCCTTGGCGGCGGCGATAGAGGAAAGCAGTTCAAGCTCCGGCTCGGATTCGACGTTGACGCACAGGATGCCGGCATCGACCGCAGCTGCAAGTTCTTCCGCGGTCTTACCGATGCCGGAGAACATGATTTTGTCCGGCGCAATGCCGGCAGCGCGGGCGCGCAAAAGTTCGCCGCCCGAGACGACGTCGACGCCGGAGCCGAGCCGGCCTAACGTTGCGATCACGGCCTGGTTGGAATTGGCCTTGACCGAATAGCAGATGAGCGCGTCGACATCGGCGAAGGCGCCGGCGAAGACGCGATAGTGGCGTTCGATGGTGGCGGTCGAATAGCAATAAAGCGGCGTGCCGACGGCTTCCGCCAGCGCCGCAAGATCGACCTCCTCGGCGTGCAGCACGCCGGAGCGATAATCGAAATGATGCATGGCGTTGTTTAGCCTGCGCGCGCAGGCTGCGCCACCGTACGCGCGCTGCTCCCGAACAGCGGCCTAGCGGATCAGCGGGTCGAGAATAAAAGTCCTGGCCGCCGGCTGACTCGGCGCCGGCAGGGCCTGGGCGGCCACGGCCGGCTGCGCTTGCTGCGCGGTGCCGATCGGCGTCAACGGATCGAGATACGACCGCTGCGCGGGCGGGCTCGCGGCCGGCTGCGGCGCGACCGGCAGCTCGTTGCTCGGCGGCGGGTCAAGCGGGCCCCTGCGGCCGCAGGCGGCAAGCGCGAGCGCCAGGATCAGCGCGACGGCGACCGCGCCGGCAAGGCGTAGACGATGCTGCGACAAATCCCCTGCTCCCCAACCGCGGCGCCCGGCCCGACCGACTGAGCACAGCGACGCGGCGAGATTTAGGCCCTCAGCCGTTGCCGCTCCGTTTACGTCGACTAGGCGAGCCTTTCCCCGATTTCCCCTCGGATTCCAGCCGCTTCAGCCACCGTTGGGCCTGGACGCGCACGTTTTTGGGCGCCGTGCCCCCGTAGCTCGTACGGCTCGCGACCGATTTATCGACCGCAAGCACCGCAAAAGCCGCCTGAGTAATGCGCGGTTCGATGGCCTGCATCGCGGGTAGCGGCAGCCGGTCGAGGCCGACGCCCCCCTCGGCGGCCTTGGCGACGATCCGGCCGACCGCATGGTGGGCCTCGCGGAACGGCAGCTTCAGCTCCCGCACCAGCCAGTCGGCGAGATCGGTGGCAGTCGAAAAACCCTCGCCGGCGGCGGCGCGCATGCGCGCCACGTCGGGTTCGAGATCGCGCACCATGCCGGTCATGGCGGCAATCGAAAGCGCCAGCGCCTCGAAGGCCGCCATGGCGCCTTCTTTGTCTTCCTGCAGGTCCTTCTGATAGGCGAGCGGCAGGCCCTTCATCACCGTGAGGAGCCCGAGCAGCGCGCCGACGATTCGGCCGGTCTTGGCGCGAACGAGTTCGGCGGCGTCCGGATTGCGTTTTTGCGGCATGATCGAGGAGCCGGTGGTGAAGCGGTCGGACAGCCGAATGAGACCGACCAGCGGCGACGACCAGATCACGATCTCCTCGGCGAAGCGCGACAGATGCGTCGCCGCGATGGCTGCGGCCGACAGCGCCTCGAGCACAAAATCGCGGTCGGCGACGGCGTCGAGCGAATTGGCCATCGGCCGGACAAAGCCAAGCGCTTTGGCCGTCATATCGCGGTCGAGCGGAAACGAGGTGCCGGCGAGCGCCGCGGCGCCGAGCGGGCTTTCGTTGAGCCGCGCCCGCGCATCGGCAAAGCGGCCGCGGTCGCGCGCCGCCATCTCGACATAGGCTAACAGATGGTGGCCGAACGTCACCGGCTGCGCGGTCTGCATATGGGTGAAGCCCGGCATCACGGTCGCGGCGTGCTGCAGCGCCCGCTCGGCCAGCGCTCGCTGATAGGCGGCGAGCGCGCCATCGATCGCGTCGATGGCGTCGCGCACCCAAAGCCGGAAATCAGTCGCCACCTGGTCGTTGCGCGAGCGCGCGGTGTGCAGGCGCCCGGCCGCCGGCCCGATCAGCTCGGCGAGCCGGCTCTCCACGTTCATGTGGATGTCCTCGAGCGCCCGCTGGAACGCGAACGTGCCGGCCTCGATCTCTGACAGGATCGTGTCTAGACCGTGAGCGATCTTCTTTGCATCTTGCGCCGTGATGATGCCGCTTTTGGCAAGCATCGCCGCGTGGGCCTTGCTGGCGGCGATGTCCTGCCGGTAAAGCTTGCGGTCGACGTCGATCGAGACGTTGATCTCCTCCATCAGCGGATCGGGCTTTTGGCCGAAGCGTCCGCCCCACATTTTGTTGGCCATGGTGTTGCGTCCGCCCGAGGTTTTGCGAAGTCCGTCAGTCGCCTATGCTTGAACAAAAAGAACGATCCGAACAGCTGAGCCGTGCCGTAAACCGCCGCCGTTTCGGCGTCGCGGCCGCGGCCGCAATCGCGGTCTTGGCCGTTCTCGTGGGGGTATACGGGATCGGGCATCTGCGAAGCAATCCGGACGCCGCCGCCTGCCGGCAGGCGGTCGCCACCGCGGCCCGGCTCGCGCCGCTCGCCACCGGCGAAGTCGCCGCCTTGGCGCTGGCGCATAGCGCGCTCCGTGTGCCCGATCTCGCCTTCAAGGACGGTGCCGGCCAGGTGCGCACGCTCAAGGACTGGCGCGGCCGCACCGTGATGCTCAATCTCTGGGCCACCTGGTGCGTGCCCTGCCGCAAGGAAATGCCGGCGCTCGATGCCCTGCAAGCCAAGCTCGGCGGCGACCAATTCCAGGTCGTCGCCGTGAACATCGATACCCGCGATCCGCAGAAGCCGCGCGCTTTTCTGAAACAGGTCGGCGTCACCCACCTGGCCTATTTCAGCGACGACAGCGCGCAGGTGTTCGAAACGCTCAAAGAGGCCGGCAAGGCGTTCGGTATGCCGACCACACTCATCATTGGTCCGAACGGCTGCGAGATCGGCACCATGGCCGGCCCCGCCGAATGGGCGAGCGACGACGGCATCAAGCTGGTGGGCGCGGCGATCGACAACGTACCGTAGCCCGGATTGAGCGGAGCGTAATCCGGGATTGCGCGACAAGTCCGCCCCCGGATTTCGCTCCGCTCAATCCGGGCTACAATGCGTCCATGCAAATCGATCGACGAACGGCGTTAGCAAGCCTCGGCGCGGCGGCCGCGCTCGGGCTACGCGCGGCGCGCGCACAAACCTATCCGGCGCGGCCGGTGCGCATCATCGTGCCGGCGACGCCGGGCGGGCCGTACGATCTCATTCCGCGCTTCGTCGCCGATTACATCGGCCGCACCCACGGCTGGACCATCGCGGTGGAGGATCGCCCGGGCGCGAGCGGCATCGTCGGCATCCTCGCCGCCAAGCAGGCGGCGCCGGACGGCTACACGCTCGCCGTGACCAATTCGGCGACGCATGGCTCCGAGCCGGCGTTCAACCAGCGCCTGCCCTACGATCCGTACGCCGATCTTTCGCCGATCGTGCTGTTGGCGCAGGGCGCGCTGGTCTTGCTGGTCAGCAAGAAGCTGAGCGTCAACTCGCTTGCCGACCTGCTCGCGCTCGTCCGTGCGCGCCCGGGCGCGCTGAAATTCTCCAGCGCCGGCTATGTGACGCAGCAGCATCTCGCGGTGGCGATGATGCTGCAGCGCGCCGGCCTGACCCAGGACGCCTGCATTCACGTGCCGTATCGCGGCCTCGTCGAAGCGGTGCGCGCGCTCCTGGCCGGCGAAGTCGATTTCATGATTGTCAGCACCGGCTCGGTGCGCGGCTATCTCTCCAGCGGCGAGCTGCGCGCGCTCGCCATCACCGCGCCGGCGCGGTCCGCGCATTTGCCGAACGTGCCTACCTTCGCCGAACTCGGTTTTTCGGGCTATCAGATCATCGCCTGGTGCGGTCTCGCCGCGCCGGCCGGCACGCCGCCGCCGATCGTCGAGCGCTGGAACGCGGCGGCCAATGAAGCGCTCAAGAGCGACGAAGTCCGCGCTCGCATCGACAAACTGGATTACGACGTCCGCGGCGGCTCGGCGGCGGAGTTTGCCGCATTCTTCCGGCACGACATCGAAACTTACAAGCAGCTCGCCGCCGCGACCGGATTGAAGGAGGAGTGATTTGTCGCGGCGATCCACGCGGGCTTGGCGTGACAACGCCGAGAACCACGATTGGACAGCCCGCGCTCGCCACTCTATCCATTCGGCCAACCTATCGAGCCGCAAACGCGAGCCCAACATGACTGACACCCCGCAATATACGCCGCCGGAAGTCTGGGTCTGGGAGAAGGCCGACAGTCCTAATTGGCGCTATAGCCATACCAATCGCCCGATCGCGGGCGCCACGCACGAGAAGGCGTTGCCCCGCGGCAAGCACCCGCTGCAGCTCTATTCACTGGCGACGCCGAATGGCGTCAAGGTTACGCTCATGCTGGAGGAATTGCTGGCCGCCGGTCATCGCGAAGCGGAATATGACGCTTGGCTGATCAGGATCGGCGACGGTGACCAGTTTGGCAGCGGATTTGTCGGGGTCAACCCGAACTCCAAAATCCCGGCGCTCATGGACTATAGCGAGCAACCGCCTCGGCGCGTGTTCGAATCCGGCGCGATCCTGCTCTATCTGGCGGATAAATTCGGCGCGTTTCTGCCGAAGGATCGCGGCAAGCGCACCGAGGCGCTGAACTGGCTGTTCTGGCAGATGGGTTCGACGCCGTATGTTGGCGGCGGCTTCGGGCATTTCTATGCCTATGCGCCGGTGAAGATCAAATACGCCATCGACCGTTTTACAATGGAGGTGAAACGCCAACTCGACGTGCTCGACCGGCAGCTTGCCGACCATCGGTTCATCGCCGGCGACGAATATACGATCGCCGACATGGCGATCTGGCCGTGGTATGGCAACGGTATGTTGAACGGCGTCTCATACAACGACCCGCGCAAGTTTCTGCAGACGCACGACTATAAAAACCTGACGCGCTGGACCAAAGAAATCGGCGACCGCCCGGCGGTCAAGCGCGGACGAATGGTCAACCGCGCCAGCGGGCCGCCTGAAGAACAGCTGCACGAACGGCACGACGCCAGCGATTTCGCGACAAAGTTGGGCCGGGGCCCTAGCAGCTGACGTTCAAGTTTGTTCCGACGCCGGCCGCCACATTGGCGAGCGAATTGAAATTCTGCTGCGCGGCATCGATCAATTTCGTCACCGCCGACGCCTGGTCGGCGTTCATGCGCGCGAACCGCGCCGCGAACGCCAACTGCATCATGCCGGTCTGAGCGCCGAGGAACGCGGCGATGAGGCTCGTGTCCATGGCCGCACTACAGGCCGGGAAGCTAAACATTCGATGAATCGCAGGCGGGCTATGCGCGCTGCAGATAATAAATGTTCCTGATCAGAGAAAGCCGTCGGACACGGCTTGGTTCTGGTGTTGACAGGGCCGCCCTCCTCGCTATACTTAACCACATGGTTAAGCATTCGACCGGCCTCGACCGCACCTTCGCCGCGCTTGCCGATCCGACGCGCCGCGCGCTGGTGATGCGGCTCGCCGAGCGGCCGGATGCGTCGGTCAGCGAGCTTGCCGCGCCGTTTGCGGTCTCGCTGCCGGCGATCATGAAGCATCTCGACGTGCTGGCGCATGCCGGGCTGGTGGCACGCGAAAAAACCGGCCGCGTCGTTGCCTGCCGGCTCCAGGCCGAGCCGATGCGCGACGCCTTCGAGTGGCTCAATCGCTACGAAAAATTCTGGTCCGAGCGGCTCAACAGCCTCGCGGCTTTTTTGGAGGAAGACGAATCTTTTTTGGAGGAAGAAAAATGGCGACCCAAACCGCAACCAAGCCGAGCCTCACCATCAAGCGCCGCCTCAAGGCGCCGCCCGCAAAAGTCTTCGCGGCCTGGACCGACCCGGAAAAAGTGAAACGCTGGATGGGTCCCGGCGAGGTCAAGGTGCTGGCGGTCGAATGCGAGCCGCGCGCCGGCGGCCGCTATCGCTGGCTGATGCGCGCGCCGAGCGGCGAAGATCACGACGTCAGCGGCGTCTATCGGGAGTTCGTGCCGGACCGGAAACTGGTGTTCACCTGGGCCTGGAAGAGCACGCCGGAGCGCGAGTCGCTGGTCACCGTCGATCTCAAGCCCGACGGCGACGGCACGCTCTTGACGCTCACCCACGAGCAGTTCTTCGACGACGAGGCGCGCGACCGCCACCGCCACGGCTGGGAAGGCGCGATCGACAAGCTGGAGAAGTTCGTCGGCTGAGGGCGGCCTCAATTTCGTAGGTGGGTCAGCCGCCAACGGGTCCGCGAAAAGCGCGGCCCGATGACAAGCTCCGCGGCGTGACCCGCCGGAAGTGATCGGTGGGTTACGCGCCTTCGGCGCTAATCCACCTACAAGACCGGAGAGGAGCATCATGGAACCGCACACGATCGTGTCTCACGACGAATGGATTGCCGCGCGCAAGGCGTATCTGGTCGAGGAAAAAGCCTTCAGCCGTGCCCGCGATGCATTGGCCCGCAAGCGCCGCGCGCTGCCGTGGGAACGGGTCGAGAAGCGCTATGTATTCGACGGGCCGAACGGCAAGGAAAGCCTAGCCGACCTGTTCGACGGCAAGAGGCAGCTCATCGTTTATCACTTTATGCTGGGCCCGGGTTGGGAAGCTGGCTGCCCGAGCTGCTCGTATCTTGCCGACCATTTCGACGGCATGGTCGCGCACATCGCCCAGCGCGACGCATCATTCGTCGTTATCTCGCGCGCGCCGCTCGTCGAAATCGAAAAGTTCAAGCAACGCATGGGCTGGCGCTTCAAATGGGTGTCGTCGTTCGGCAGCGATTTCAATGCCGATTATCAGGTATCGGTCACGCCGGAAGAAAAGGCCGGCGGCAAGGTGATGTACAATTACGAATTCATCGACAAATTTCCGAGTGAGGAACGCCCGGGCGCCAGCGTGTTCTTCAAGAACACCGCCGGCGAAGTGTTCCATACCTACTCGACCTACGGCCGCGGCCTCGATATCCTGATCGGCACTTATAATTTCCTCGATCTCGCCCCAAAGGGGCGCGATGAAGAGGGACTCGCTTGGTCGATGGCTTGGGTGCGGCACCACGACCGCTACGACGACGCGGCGGTAGATGCCAAAGCGCAATATCAGCAGCCGAAGACATCGGACTCGTGCTGCGATTAAATTCGATCCCAACTCTCACAGCAACCCGGAGTCAGTCATGAAGCTCTATGGTTTTCCGCCGTCGCCGAATACCTGGAAAGTACGTGCCGCCGCGCGTCATATCGGCGTGCCGCTCGATCTCGAATTCGTCGACCTTACCAAGGGCGCGCAACGTGCACCGGCTTATCTCGCGATCAATCCGAGCGGTCGCACCCCGACGCTTGTCGACGGCGACTTCACGCTGTGGGAGTCCGACGCCATCCTGCAGTACATCGGCGGCAAGACCACGAACGCGCTGTGGCCCGACGATGCGCGCAAGCGCGCCGACATTACGCATTGGATGTGCTGGGAGCTCGCCCATTTCGGCAGCGACGCCTGCCGGCCGCTGACCTTTGAGCGATTGGTCAAAAAGATCCTGAACATCGGCGCGCCGGACGAAGCCGCCGTCGCGGCAGCGCTGGAGGCCTTCAACCGCGACGCCGCCCTGCTCGAGGCCCATTTGACCAAGCAGCAATACCTGGTCGGCAACGCTTTGACGCTCGCCGACTTCGCGGTGGCCGCCAATCTCTGCTACGCCGCCCAAACCGAGATGCCGCTGTCCCGCTACCCGCACGTGCAGGCCTGGTTCGAGCGGATATCGTCGCTGCCGGCGTGGCGTGAAGCGGCGCCGGAAATGCGCGCGGCGGCGTAGCCAAACCTGTTTCCTTCATGGCGGCGGCCCGCTAAGGTTCGGGCCGCCATGTCGATAGCGACGCAATACGCGCCAGGCGCGCGGACCGAAAAATCGCGCGCCTTTACGGGCGGCGTCGCGGCGCTCGCCGAGGGCCGGCTTTACGCCCTGCAGCATCCGTTTGCCCTCGACGGCCGGGTCAGCATGTATCCGGCGAGCGCGCGCGGCTTTGCGGTGGCGAACAGCTATCTGCTCACCGAGCCCGACGCCGCCATGCTGATCGACACCGGCTTCGGCAAGGACGAGGCGGTGATCCGCGCCGAGATCGAGTCGCTGGTCGCGCCCGGCGTGCCGCTGTCGCTGTTTCCGCTGCGGCTGAACGAATTCATGTCAATCAACAACGTCGAGAGCTTTGCCGCGCACTTCAACGTCCAGACCTGCTACACCAGCAACATCGACGCCGCGCTGTGGTTCGATTTCGGTGCCAAGACCGACGGCCGCGACGTGCTCAAGTCGATGAACGTCACCGCGGTGACACGCGCCGACACCATCGCACTCGGCGCCAGCCGGCGCGCCATCGAGGTGATGCAGGCGCCGCTCCGGCTGATCGCCACGCGCTGGCTCTACGACCGCTCAACCCGCACGCTGTTCGCCTCCGACATGTTCACTCACGTCTGGCGCGAGACCGCGACCGGGCCGTGGATCGTCACCGAAGCCGACAACGATCCGACCTCGCTTGCCGACGTGCGCTCGTTCATGCTCAACACCCGCTATTGGTGGCTGGAAGGCGCGCCGACCGACGCCATCCGCCGCGGCATCGCCAAGGTGTTCGAAACCTGCGACGTCGAGACCATCGCGCCGGGCTACGGCTGCATCCTGCGCGGCCGCGCCGTGGTCGAGCGGCACTACCGCATGCTCGATGAGTTTCTCAAAGCCTGCGACAAGAGCGTGGCGGTGTCGCGCTACGTATCGCGCGACGAGGAGCGGTGATGACCAACAAAATGCCCCGCGAGATCGCGCCCGGCGTGTTCTGGATCGGCGACTGTCTGGCGCAGCGCCACAAGGGCAAGGTCTATCACGGCTATAACGCCGCGTTTCTGGTGTCCGGCGATGAGGCATCGTGCCTGGTCGAGACCGGACACCCGAAAGACTTTCCGGTCATCGAGCGGCATCTCAACGAGCTGTTTGCCCGCGGCGTGGCGCCGCTCAAATACTTGTTCGTCACGCATCAGGAAACGCCGCATTGCGGTGGACTCGGCCGCATCCTGAAAACGTTTCCCGATTCGCTCCTGTGCGGCGACGTCAGCGACTATCACCTGGCCTTCCCGCAATACGAACACCGCATGCGCTGGATGAACGAGGGCGATGAGATCGACCTCGGCGGCCGCAGTTTGATGGCGGTCGAGCCGGTGATCCGCGACCTGCGCACCACCTGGTGGGGCTTCGACACGGGCGAGCGCGTGCTGTTTCCCGGCGACGGCTTTGCCTACAGCCACTATCACGAAGACGGCCATTGCGGCCTGGTCGCCGAGGAAGCCGTCTCGCTCGACCTGCCCGACGTGTCGTCGACCTTCGCCGACCTGGCGCTGTTCTGGACCAAATTCGCCGACATGAACGTCTATTGCGACCGCCTCGACCAGCTCATCGCGCGGCTCGACATCAAAACCATCGCGCCGACCCACGGCCTGCCGATCACCGACGTGAAAGTGACCGTGCCGAAGGTGCAGGAAGGGCTGAAGGCCGCGGCGCTGATGCCGGAGACCGGGACGAACGAGAAGGTGGCGGTTAGCTAGTGACGTAGGCTTAGCGCAAACTCGCTACAGCGTTTGTCGCATGTAGGCACTCTATAAGGGCCGAACATCCGCAACATGTTTTAGAAGACAAATTATCATCGCGATGAATACTTCTCGATATGGAACGGTCGGTTGGCAGGAGTTTGCCAGCAACAGGTCGCAGATACTTGCAGAATACGATTTGGCAAAAGTGCAAGAAGCATCCCGACCTGTACAGACAGAACACGGCGTTACTGGAGAAGCCGCGATTCGCCAATGGTTGGGTAACTTCCTTCCAGGAAAATATCGCGTCACTTCAGGGTACATAATTCCTGATGTTGTCCAAACAGCTGATTACAAGCTCTATCAGCACGACGTAATCATATTCGACGCACAAAATGCCCCCGTCTTGTGGACCGAGGGCAATCCGGATCAAACGGACCAAGGCAAAAAAAGAGCAATTCCGGCCAGATATGTTCACGCGGTACTTGAGGTGAAATCGAGCTTTGGAGCCAAAGCAGCCAAGGATGCGCTCGACAAACTTCGCCAGCTCAATTTAATAGCATCGCATTTTCCGCCTTACTTTTCATGTGCCGTTGTCTTTATCGATCTGCCTTTGTCACTAGCACAGCAAGGTGCACTCTTGCGACACTTGCTTCCAGTGCCAGTCGTTTACGCGTTTTGGGGTGGAATCATCTTGAGGTGTGAAATTAATAAAGCCATGTCGGGTGTGATCTCGATATTCAAGAACGATGGAAATCCGGGATCCATTCAGAACAACCCAGAACTTCCACTTGCGAAGGACATTGATCGACTAAACATTTTCATAAACCAACATGGCAATTGCGTAATAGCGGAGAGCGCGGGCGGAGTGATGCTCGTCTCTGATGGCGTTTCGAACTGGATGGCAAGTAAGCAATATGGCCCGTGTTATTGTGAGAATGAAATGTGCGTTAATCTGTCATGGTCCGCCAACGGATTCTCTCAATTTGCCCTAGACCTACTAACCTATCTTGAGGGCAAAAACCCACGAGACAGCCAGTACAGATTTGGACAAGTTTTTGATCATCTCGAGCGGCGCAATGTCTAGCTTTTGAGCCACTCACGGTTCTTCTAAAGGGAGAGGGCATGAATCAGCTCAGCATCGGCGACGTCACCATCACCAGCATCATCGAGCGCGACGGGCCGTGGCGAAAGCCGGAGGAGATGTTTCCGGCCTACGATCCGGCGGTCGGCAAGCGCCATCTCGCCGCGCTCGATCGCGAAGTATTCGATCCGGCGTCGGGCAAGATGGTGATCACCTACCAGACCTTCGTGGTGCGCACGCCAAAGCACACCGTGCTGATCGACACCTGCACCGGCGAGGACAAAGGCTATCCGGCGCCGATGGATTTTCCGAAACAGCCGTGGCTCGATGGCTTCGCCGCCGCCGGCTTGCGCTTCGAAGACATCGACTACGTGTTCTGCACCCACCTGCACATCGATCACACCGGTTGGAACACGGTGCTGCGGGACGGCCGCTGGGTGCCGACCTTCCCCAAGGCGAAATACATTTTCCACAAGCGCGAATATGCCGCCTGGGAGGAGGAGGCGAGACGCGGCGGCAACCGGCCCGGCGGTGGCGGCAATGTGTGGCCCTATAATTGCCAGCCGGTGGTCGCGGCCGGCCAGGCGCTCCTGGTCGACGACGATTATGCGCTCGACGACACGTTCTGGCTCACCCCGACGCCCGGCCATTCGCCGTGCCATTGCTGCGTCAACATTCGCTCGCGCGGCCGCCACGCGGTCGTGGTCGGCGATCTGATGCATCACGCCCTGCAGGTCCGCGAGCCGGACTGGTCCACGGTGTTCGACTGGGACCAGGCCGAAGCGGCGCGGTCGCGGCGCAAACTGCTCGGCGAAGTTGCCGGCACCGGGCGCTACGTGCTGCCGATTCATTTTCCGCATCCGACCGCCGGCCTGATCGAGGCCGATGGCGAGCGGTTTCACTACAAGTTCGTGCGCTGACGCCTTTCTGCGCACATGGGCTTGTCATCGCGGCAAAGCCATACGATGATCGCGCCGCAATCCAGTATGGGGGTGTAGTCACCATGACACTTGCGAAATCGACTCTGGCTGTTTTCGGTCTGGCTGCGGCGACGCTGTGGGGCGGCGCAGCGGGCGCGCAGGCGCAGACGTTCAAGTTCGAAGTGTGCAATCACAGCGGCCGCGTCGCGCGGGTCGCGGTCGCCGCGCACGTGTCGCCGAGCGACAAGCGTTGGCAGGCCGAAGGCTGGTGGGACGTGCGCGCCGGGCAGTGCACCACGATCGGCAATTTTCCGCAGGGCTGGTTCTACTATTACGCCAAGAACGACAGCCGTGACTGGCCGGGCTCAGGCAAGGACAAGTCGAATACCTGCGTGCGCAGCGTCAAGTTCAAGCGCTTCGATCCGGAAGGCTACCGCTGCTCCGGCGACGAGAAACTGGTGGCATTCAACGGCAAATATATCGAGGACGACGAGCCGTTCACCTGGACGCTGGATTGAGGCGCCGTAATAGGCTGCAGCATGGTTGAGCTCTTGTTTCGCTTCGCTCGACCCATCCTAAATTTTCGCTGTCACCGCGTCGGCACCGGCTTCTCGCCGCGGTAGTCGTAAAAACCGCGCTGGGTCTTGCGGCCGAGCCAGCCGGCCTCGACGTATTTCACCAACAGCGGGCACGGCCGGTATTTGGAATCGGCCAGGCCCTCGTGCAGCACCTGCATAACCGACAGGCAGGTATCGAGCCCGATGAAGTCGGCCAGCTCGAGCGGGCCCATCGGATGGTGGGCGCCGAGCCGCATCGCGGTGTCGATCGCCTCGACGTTGCCGACGCCCTCGTAGAGCGTGTAGATCGCCTCGTTGATCATCGGCAGCAGGATGCGGTTGACGATGAAGGCGGGAAAATCCTCCGACACCGCGATCTGCTTGCCGAGCTTGCCGATGAACTGCTTGGTCGACTCGAACGTGCCGTCGTCGGTGGCGATGCCGCGGATCACCTCGACCAATTCCATCAGCGGCACCGGATTCATGAAGTGGATGCCGATGAAGCGCTCCGGGCGGTCGGTGGCGGCGGCAAGCCGCGTGATCGAAATCGACGAGGTGTTGGTGCCGACGATGGTCTCCGGCCGCAACGCCGGGCATAGCGCGCCGAAAATCCGCCGCTTGACGTCTTCCTTTTCGGTCGCCGCCTCGATCACCAAGTCGCAGTCGCCGAGCGCGTCGAGCGTATTGGCGGGCGCGATGCGCTTCATCGCCGCCTGGCGCTCCTCCTCGGTGATGCGCTTGCGGCTCACCTGGCGCGCCAAGTTGCCGCTGATCGTCGCCAAACCTTCGGAAATGCGTTCGGCGGCAATGTCGTTGAGCAGAACGTTGAGCCCGGAAAGCGCGCAGACATGGGCGATGCCGTTGCCCATCTGTCCGGCGCCGATGACGCCCACTTTGCGAATGGCGTGCGGCGTCTCGCTGCTTCGCGCGGAACGTGCCACCGGCCGCTCCTTCACCTCGTTCATGGTCCTTGCCTCTTATACGACAATTCGCGGCCCCGTTCGATCCACGATCAACCCCGCGCTTTGTCGAGCTCGGCGGCGAGCTCCGGCAGCGCCTGGTAGAGATCGGCGACCAGGCCATAATCGGCAACCTGGAAGATCGGCGCCTCCTCGTCCTTGTTGATGGCGACGATCACCTTGGAATCCTTCATGCCGGCCAGATGTTGAATGGCGCCGGAAATGCCGACCGCGATGTACAGATCGGGCGCCACCACCTTGCCGGTCTGGCCGACCTGCCAGTCGTTCGGCGCGTAACCGGCGTCGACCGCGGCGCGCGAGGCGCCGACCGCCGCGCCGAGCTTATCGGCCACCGGCTCTATATATTTGGTGAAGTTGTCGCGGCTTTGCATCGCCCGCCCGCCGGAAATGATGATTTTTGCCGACGTCAGCTCCGGCCGCTCGGATTTCGATAGCTCCTCGCCGGCGAATTCAGAGACGCCTGGATCGGACGCCGCCGCCGCGGTTTCGACGGGCGCCGCCGCGCCACCCTCGCCGGTCGGCTGGAAGGCCGCGGTGCGCACGGTGATCACTTTTTTCGGATCGCGCGAGCGCACGGTCTGGATGGCGTTGCCGGCATAGATCGGCCGCTCGAAGGTGTCCGGCGCGTCGACCTTGATGATGTCGGAAATCTGCATGACGTCGAGCAGTGCCGCCACGCGCGGCGTGAAGTTTTTGCCCGACGTGGTCGCCGGCGCGACGATGCTCTCGTAAGGGCCGGCGAGCGCCACGATCAGCGCCGCCATCGGCTCGGCCAGCATATGCGCATAAGCGGGTGCGTCGGCGAGCAGCACCTTGGTAACGCCATCGAGCTTGGCGGCGGCTTCGGCCACCGCCTTGCAGCCCTGTCCGGCGACCAGGATGTGCATATCGGCGCCGATCGCCTTGGCCGCTGTCAGCGCCTTGTTGGTCGCATCCTTGAGCGATTTGTTGTCATGCTCGGCGATCAGGAGGGTAGGCATGATCAGATCGCCCCGGCCTCGTTCTTCAATTTGCCGACGAGCTCGGCGACGGTTTTCACTTTAACGCCCGCCTTGCGCGCCGGCGGTTCGGCCGTCTTGACCGTTTCTAGCCGCGGCGCGATGTCGACGCCGTAATCGGCGGCGGTTTTGTCGTCGATCGGCTTTTTCTTGGCCTTCATGATGTTGGGCAGCGAGGCGTAGCGCGGCTCGTTCAATCGCAGGTCGGTGGTGACGATCGCCGGCATTTTGAGCTTCACGGTCTGCAGCCCGCCGTCGACTTCGCGCGTCACGGTAAGCGCATCGCCGTCGAGCACAACCTTGGAGGCGAAGGTGCCTTGCGGCCAGCCGAGCAGCGCCGCCAGCATCTGGCCGGTCTGGTTGCAGTCATCGTCGATCGCCTGCTTGCCCATGATGACGAGACCGGGCTGTTCGGCGAGCGCAATGGCTTTCAGGATTTTCGCCACCGCCAGCGGCTCGACCGGACCGTCGGCCTTGACCAGGATGCCGCGGTCGGCGCCCATGGCGAGCGCGGTGCGGATGGTTTCGGCGGCCTGCTGCGGGCCGATCGAGACGGCGATGATCTCGCTCGCCTTGCCGGCTTCCCTGAGGCGCAACGCCTCCTCGACGGCGATCTCGTCGAATGGATTCATCGACATTTTGACGTTGCCGAGCTCGACGCCCGAGCCGTCCGCCTTGACGCGGATCTTCACGTCCTTGTCGATGGCCCGTTTGACGGGCACCAGGATTTTCATCGCTCTGGCCTGGCGGGTCGTCTGTTAAGGCTGCCGGCAGCGCCTATGCTGCGGTGCGGGAACCTAATGTCCGCCATGGCGCAGAGTCAACGTAAGGCTCAGAGCGGATCGAGGTAGCCGTTCACCAAAGCCGGTTCCGAGTGCACGCAATCGAACAGCTTGACACTGGCCGGCCGCAGCCAAACGAACAGCCCGGCGCCGGCGATGAGGCCGCCGACATGGGCCCAGTAGGCGACGCCGTCCTGGGCCCGGCTCGACACTTCGTAGACCTGAAAGACCGCCCAGCTGCCGATCACCCAGTAGGCGCGGATGCGCAGCGGAATGAGGCCGAGCAGGCAGAACACCTTGGCGCACGGCCGGAACAACAGATAGGCGGAAATGACGCCGGCGACGGCGCCCGAAGCGCCGATCAGTTCCGTGGTCGAGGTCGGATCGCTCAATACGAACGCCAAGCCGCCGCAGACGCCGCAGGCGAGATAGAAGCCGAGAAAGCGCCAATGCCCCAACACCTCTTCGATGTCATCGCCGAACACGAACAGGAACAGCATGTTGCCGAACACGTGCATCAAGTTCGCATGGAGGAACATCGACGTGATGAGGGTGAGCGGCGGCCATAACATGCCCGGCAGCCCGCCGCTCCAGAGCAACGTCGGAACCAGCCCGGCGAAACGGTCGGCTTGATCGATCGTACCGCCCGCCACCTGCCAGAAGAACACGCCGAAATTAATCGCAACCAACGCCCACATCACATATGGCGGCTTCTGCCATTTGAGCGGGTTGTGATCCCATAGCGGCATGAAAACCATAGTTCGCCCCCTTACGCGTGTTCAGCGATTGCGGCCCGGAACCCAAAGCACGTCGCCATCGCCCTTGCTATTGGCATGGCGCGCGGCGACGAACAAGAAGTCCGAAAGCCGATTGACGTATTTCAGGACTTCGGAACTCACGCTCTCGTCCGGCTGGTCCTTGAGTTCCGCGATCAGCCGCTCGCCGCGCCGGCAGATGGTGCGGGCGAGGTGCAGGTAGGCTGACGCCGCACTGCCGCCCGGCAGCACGAATGAGCGCAGCGGCTTAAGTTCCGCGTTGAGCCGGTCGATCTCGGTTTCGAGCCACGTCACCTGATTTTCGGTCACGGTCAGGCGGGCGCCGTCCGGGCCTTTGCCCTTGCCGGGCATGGTGAGATCGGCGCCGGCGTCGAACAGGTCGTTCTGAATGCGCGACAGCGCCGCATCGAGCGCGGTGTCGTCGGCGGTGTGAAGCCGAGCGAGGCCGAGCGCGGCATTGAGCTCGTCGAGCGTGCCGTAGGCGGCGACCCGCAGGTCGTATTTCTTGCGCCGCTCGCCGGTGCCGAGCGCGGTGGTGCCGTCGTCGCCGGTGCGGGTGTAGATCTTGTTGAGGATGACCATCGCGGCTTCGGCTACTTCGACATGATCCACACGGTGAACATGATGACGACGATGGCTATGAACTGCAAAAGCACGCGCAGCCGCATCAGCTTCTGCGAGACGTTGCCGGGCCCGCCGCGCATCATGTTGATCAGGCCGAGCACGAGCACGACCGCGACCGCGCCGATCGCCACCGGAACCGCGTAGTGCGAGAAGAAATTTGCCATGGCGGACTGTAGCCCGGATTTCGCGCAAGCGAAATCCAGGGCGACCGCCAAGGCGTGCTCGCCGCCACATTGCGCTCCCCGCAATCCGGGCTACAACAGAGCCGCACCGGAGGACGCCAAGCGATGATCGTCGATTTTCAGCACCACTTTACCCCGCGCGAACTGATCAAGGAGGATCCGGGCGACCGCCTGATCCTGCACTACGATGCGCTCGGCGCGCCGAGCTACACGGTGCACAAGCTCCTCTACGATCTCGACGAGCACGTGCGCATGATGGATGTCGCCGGCATCGACGCCGCCTGGCTGACCAGCGCCGCCGGCATGTGCGCCGATCTCGACACCTCGCGCTTTGTCAACGACGCCGCCAAGAAGGCCGAGCGCGATTATCCCGGCCGCTTCATCGGCGCCGCACATGCCCATCCGCTGGGCGGCGCGCCCGCGTTCAAGGAGCTCGCCCGCTGCCGCCACGAGCTCGGCTTCCAGGGCGTCACCATCACCTCGGAGTTCGACGGCAAGTGGATCGACGATGCCGCCATGGAGCCGTTCTGGAACGAGGTCGAAAAGCTCGGCCTGTTCGTGTTCGTGCATCCGGCGCTCAAGCTCAACCAGGCACAAGCCTTCGACGCCTACGACACCGCGCGCGGCGTCGGCCGCGAGTTCTCGCTGATCATGGCGACCATCCGCCTGATCAATTGCGGCTTGTACGACCGCCATCCGGGACTGACCGTGCACATGGCGCATCTGTCCGGCGGCATCGCCGGCATGCTGGCCCGCATCCGCTCGTTCCAGGACAAGGAGTTTTGGGGCACCGCCGGCAATGCGCGCCACGGCGCCAAGGCCAAGCGCGATTTCGACCATTACATCCGCAATAATCTGGTGTTCGACACCGCGGGCTTTGCCGGCGGCATCGGCGCCGTGAAGGCGGGATTGAGCGAAATCCCGGCGGCGCGCATCGTATTCGCCACCGACTATCCGCAGGAAATCCGCAAGCGCGAGATCGTGCGCGATTTCGTGCGCGACATCCGCGCGCTCGGCGCCGACGGTGAGCGCATCCTCTCCGGCAATATCGGCCTTCTGCTCAAGGAGCCGCCGGCGGCGGAGCGCAGGAAGATCGAGGAGCGGCTGTTGTAGTGCGGTAACTTTAGTCGCATGCGTTGTTGGAACGCTACGGATTCAAATATCAATGCTTATTCCGCCGCATGGACAACCAGGGGCAGCCGAATGCCCGTGCACGCCGATTCGACTTACCTCCCAACGGACTTCGCCAGGAGGAGGAAACGGTTTGGGGGTAACCCGCCGCCCTCGCTAGACTAGGTTGCATTTTTCTGGCAATGTGTTCTACGGCTTGCATAGAGGGCAATGAGGGGGACTGCGGACTGGAACTTCCATATTCGTGGCTGCTGAAGGCCGCCGAACTGCGGGTCAACGAGGCGCGTTTCTAATTCAAAACTGTCCTCTGCGGGGAACTCACTGATGTCTGAGGCATTGCAACTTTTCATCCTTATTGGCGGAGCGCTACTTACATTCTCGGCTCTCATGATCGCGGTTCTGATCAATAGATTGCGACGGACCTACGGCGTTCACTCAGCCAAATTTATCACGGCGACAGCTCTTAAGAATCTCTCGCTAAAAATCGCGCACGTCGCCGCGCCGGGCGTCGAAGTTCTGATGCCGGCGGGACATGGGTTGTATCCGCTGACTCTGAGCCGCAGCCAAAGGCGAAAAATGGAAGCGCGGATCGAGGAATGGGTTCGATCTGGCTTACGTTATTCTATAATCATCACGTCACCTAACGACGAGGCAACTTCTTATTGGCAAACTCTCGTCGACAGACTTCCTTCCACTTTCAATGTTTTCTTGCTGGATCGGCAGAAAGCCTCTGAAAGCGACGCCATCGATATCAGAAGATTAGATACGTTCCACCCGGTGCTTATTGTTCGTGGGAACGAACCATGCGGAATGTGGTTGGAAGGTATCCACGACAAGCGGTCACGCGTCGCGTATAATGTTGAGTATGTCGCCGCAAAGGACATCGTAGATTTCCAACGTGAACGCTTTTTGCGACTGCTTGGGGTCCTTCGCCGACTAACGGACGAGAACCACGCGCCCCCACACCTAAGACGATTGCTTAGGCGTGGAGAACAGGCTGGACATAATCCGGTTTCTTCCGCGGCGTAATTCTCAGTCAAACGAGCTGCTTCGGGGGGAGGAATGCAAGCCTTCAACGAATATCTATTTCTTCTGCAGATGTCTGCCGTAACGTTGATCGCTTGCGTATTTCTCTTCAATGCTTCGGCAGATTTCTTTGCTATAGATAGAGCTGAGCCTGAGCCTGGCGGCGGTCCCGCAGCCACAGGGTTGCGTCACAGGGGGCGCATTGCTGACGCCAGCCGACATATGATCTTTGGAATTGGAATTTTTTTAGTTACGGCATACACCCCGTTTTTGCCCGCGCTAATCGCAACGGCCTTCAAGCCTGGACTTTTTGATCTTCATTTACTGACTATGTACACCATCACTGTAACCGCGGTCACAATCCTTGCTGCTTGCTGGGTTTTGTTGTTGGCGATCGTTCAGAGGTTCATAAATGCTCGCAATCGCGCTGCAGGCGCACATTAACGCACCCTTAATTTTTTGATAAAGGTCTATTAGGCAAACTTCGCCAGAGTAGAGGCGGCGCTACTTCGCTGGTAAGCCAATCGCTCGACAATGGGGCGGTTTGTGTGCCGGCTAAGGAGGAGCCGTCATGGTAAGAATATTCTTTCTCTTTTTCTTGATCGCTTGGCTGATCGCGGATGGTGCCTTATGGATTACGCAACTTCATGACATTTCGTCGGCCATTCAGCTCACGTACCTGACTACGGCGCCTACGATTACATTGTGCCTTTTGGCAATCGCGACTTGGCGAAGCGAAACATCCTAAATGCGTTTGAACAGAGCCCATCTCATATCAAGCGACGCGATCCTTTCCTAAATCGCGCAACACGGCCAGGATGATGCCGAAGGGGATCTTGACCCACTGATTTGTTGGAAGCGACGGTGGCCATTGCGATCGACGGCCTTCTCTGGTCGCATCTATTTTTGTTTCAATTCGTCCCGTCCAACAGCCGCCGCGCGATCACCTGGGCCTGGATTTCGGCGGCGCCTTCGAAAATGTTGAGGATGCGGGCGTCGCAGAGGAGCCGCGAGGCGGGGAATTCGAGGGCGAAGCCGTTGCCGCCGTGAATCTGCACGCAATTGTCGGCGGCGGCCCAGGCGACGCGGGCCGCCAAGAGCTTGGCCATACCGGCTTCCAGATCGCAGCGCCGTCCGGAATCCTTCTGCCGCGCCGCGTGGTAAGTGAGCTGGCGCGCCATCATGATCTCGACCGCCATCATGGCGAGCTTGTCGGCGACGCGCGGGAAATCGGCGATCGGCTTGCCGAACTGCCGGCGCGTCGTGGCGTAGCCGAGGCCTTGCTCCAGCGCGGCCTGCGCCACGCCGACGGCGCGCGCCGCGGTCTGGATGCGCGCCGATTCGAAGGTCGCCATCAATTGCTTGAAGCCGAGCCCTTCGACGCCGCCGAGCAGGTTCTCGGCCTTCACCGCAAAACCGTCGAACGCGATCTCGTATTCCTTCATGCCGCGATAGCCGAGCACCTCGATCTCGGTGCCGGACAGGCCGGCAACCGGAAACGGCTCGGCGTCGCTGCCGCGCGGCTTTTCGGCGAGCAACATGGAGAGCCCGCGATAGCCGCTCTCGGCCTGATTGGTGCGCACCAATAATGTCATCAGATCGGCGCGCACCGGGTGGGTGATCCAGGTCTTATTGCCGTAGATCTTGTAAGTGTCGCCGTGGCGCACGGCGCGCGTCTTCAGTGCGGCAAGGTCGGAGCCGGTATCGGGTTCGGTGAACACCGCAGTCGGCAGCACCTCGCCGGACGCGATCTTCGGCAGCCATTTGCGCTTCTGCTCCAAGGTACCGCTGCCGAGAATGAGCTCGGCGGCGATCTCCGAGCGCGTGCCGAGACTGCCGACGCCGATATAGCCGCGCGACAGCTCCTCAGACACGACGCACATCGACTCCTTGCCCAATCCCATGCCGCCAAATTCCTCAGGGATGGTGAGACTGAACACGCCGAGGTCCGCCATCTGCGCGATGACGTCGAGCGGTATGTAGGCATTGCGCAAATGCCATTGCTGGGCGTGCGGCGCGATCTGGTCGTCGGCGAAGCGCCGCATCTCCTCGCGGATGATGTCGAGCGTCTCGTCGAGGCCGCACGCGCCGACGGTGATATCGCGCCCTTGCCGCATCAGCTCGGCGAGCCGGGCGCGGCGGAGCGCGGTGTTACCGTTGGCGATGAGATGCTCCACCGCCGACGGCACCCGGGCCGCCACGGCGGCAGGCGATAATCCGAGATCGGACAGGCGCGCGATCTCGCCCTGGCTCATCGCAATGCCGCCGAGGATTTGCGCCAAGTATTCGCCGATGCCGATGCGGACCAAGAGATCCTCGGTCTCGCCGAGCGCGTCGGCTTCGACCAGGCGCTGCGCATAGGCGGCGAGCTGGCGGATCGCCTCCACGTAGGTGGCGAGCCAGGCGAGGCCGTGGGTGGCGTGCTGCTCGCGATCGAACGCGGCCGCGATCGGCCGGCCGCCGACTGAGACCCGCTCCGCAACGGCGCGGCGGGCGTCGTCGAGCAGCGCCTCGGCCGCCGTCACGCCTTGCCGGATGGCCGCAATCAGCTCGAGACCCGCGGGCAAGGGGGACGCGGCAAGCGGCATGGCGGCTCCATCAACGCCCGGGGCGGCTCAGCGGAAGACAAGACAGACCTTACGCGTGCAGTGCACAAAAGCCAACGCGCACGGCCCTAAGCGCTACTGCACAGGTCACGGCGCGCCGCCTCGCCTACCAACAATCTTCGAGCGAAATGCCAACGATTCTTGTCAAATCTTAACCATTTTCCGCTTTGCTTGAGCCGAGTACCGCGGCGCGGAAGGCCGCACCCGCAACCGATCCCAAAGACCACGGCCCAGCCCGCCGATGTCGATCGCCCACATGTTCTTCAAGCTGTCGGTTCGCGCCCGCGTCGTGGCGCTTGGACTTATTCCGGTCATCGGCTTTTTGGCCAACGGCATCGCGTTCGAGTTCGGCGACAGCCAGGTCGGCCGCTCGTTCTCGATCGTGGCGCGCGACACCGCGGTGGCCGACGCCAGCCACGATCTGAAGTCCGGTCTGCTGACCATGCGCGCCGCGACGGTCGATTTCGTCGCCCATCCCGCCGACCGGCAGATCAAGAATTTCGCGCAGGGCCAAGAGCTCGCCATGCAGTCGCTCGACCGTATCCAGGCGACGCTCGCCGAGTCGCAGCAGGACGTGATCACGCCGCTGCGCATCACCGTGCGCGACCTCAAGGCGAGCTTCGACAGCCTGGTCAACGAGCAGCGCACGCTCGGCTTTACCGAGAACGACGGCACCACGGCGGACCTGATCTGGGCCAGCAACGAGGTCGAAAAAACCATTCACGACGATCTCACGTGGGTCGCCGACGAGCAGGCGGCCAAGCTCATGGTGTCGATCCTCACCATGCGGCATCACGAGATCCAGTACCGGCTGAGCCGTTCGGCCGACGCCGAGCAGCATTTCCTCGACGAGGTGAAAAACTTCAACACCCTGTTCAACTCGGTCGACGGCCTGCCGGCGATGAAGCAAAAACTCAATCGGCAGGTGCAGCACTACAGCTACTCGTTCGCCCAATGGGTGGCGAGCGCCGACAACATTCAGCCGCTGCTGGCGCTGATCGACCATGACACCGAGGCGGTGCTGCCGGAGGCCGACAAGATCATCGCCGCGGCGCAGGACAATGCCGCGACCGCGTCGCGCGCGCTCGCCGCCTCGCGTGCCCGCACCCAATGGATCATCATCCTGCTCGGCATCGGCCTCGTTCTGATCGGGCTCGTCTTGAGCTGGCTGATCGGCCGCTCCATCACCCGGCCGCTGGAGAGCCTCGCCGGCATCATGAAGCGACTCGCCGGCGGCGACACCTCGGCGCAAATTCCGGCCACCGACCTGAGCCACGAGATCGGCGCCATGGCACGAAGCGTGATCGTGTTCCGCGACAACATGATCGAACGCGACCGGCTGTCCGGCATGCAGACCGAGACCAATGCGGCGCGCGAGCGCCGCGGCGAAAGCATCGCCGCCATGATCGCGCAGTTCCGCACCTCGGTGGAGCAGGCGCTGGCGCGGTTGCGCGAGCAGGCCGAGCGGCTCGAACGCGCCTCGACCGGGCTCAATCAGGCGGCCGATGCGGTGACCACCGAAGCCCAGCACGCCGAAACCCGGGTCGGCGCCGCGTCCGTCAACGTCACCACGGTGGCAAGCTCGATCGAGGAGCTGGCCGCCTCGATCGGCGAAATCGCCGCGCAAGCCTCGAAATCGACCGACGTCGCCAGCCGCGCTGTCGCCGAGTCCAAGCGCACCGTCAACACCATGTCGGAGCTGGGCAGCGCCGCCAACCGCATCGGCGAGGTGATCGGCCTCATTCAGGCCATCGCCGGGCAGACCAATCTGTTGGCGCTCAATGCCACCATCGAAGCGGCGCGCGCCGGCGAGGCCGGCCGCGGCTTTGCGGTGGTCGCCTCCGAAGTCAAATCGCTCGCCGCGCAGACCGCGCGGGCTACCGAGGACATCGCCGCCCAGATCGGCTCCATCCAGTCGGCCACCGCCGACGCCGCGCAGGCCATCGAGCAGGTGTCCTCGATCATCGACGACATGTCGAGCATTGCGGCGACGGTCGCCGCCACGGTCGAGGAGCAGAATAACGCCGTCGCCTCGATCGCCGAAGGCGTCAACCGCGCCTCGGTGGAAGCGCGCAGCGGCGCCGACGCCATGAGCCGCGTCGCCGGCGCCTCGACCGGCGCCCGCTCGACCGCGGTCGACGTCAAAGCGCTCGCCGACGCGCTGTCGGTCGAGGCCGAAAACCTGCAGGACCAGGTGCGCCGCTTCCTCGCCGAGGTGCAGGCGGCTTAAGTCCTCTCCCGACAGAACACGGTCCCAGGTCGCGCGCCGCATGGTCGTCTTGGCGCGTCGTTTGCGCTGCTTCTCAACCGCCCCAAAACCTGAAGCCCGCCCGGGCTTCGCGCCGAACGCGGAATGCCGTATAGGCCTGCGCTTGCCGCGGAGGCCTTCAGCCTTGAGCCCGCTCCGTCTTTGCTGGCGCGTTCCGGTCGACGCCTTTTTTCGCTTCAATGCCGACGACGGCTGGGCGATCGCCAGCCATATCGCGCTGTCGATCTTGATGGCGATGTTTCCGTTTCTCATCCTGGTGACGGCGCTGGCCGGCTTTCTCGATTCCAAGAACCTCGCCGACGAGGTGGCGCGGCTGGTGGTCGCCGCCTGGCCGCATCAGGTGGCCGAGCCGATCGCCGACCAGATCCACACCGTGCTGACCACCGTGCACGGCACCGTGCTGACGCTGGGCGCCGTGTTCGCGCTCTATTTCTCGGCAAGCGGCGTCGAAAGCCTGCGCATCGGGCTCAACCGCGCCTATGGGCTCGCCGAACGGCGGCCGTGGTGGCTGTTGCGGCTGGAATCGATCGCCTACGTGCTGGTCACCGCCATGAGCCTGTTGGCGCTGGCGTTTCTGGTGGTGCTCGGGCCGCTGGTGTTTCGCGCCTTCCTGGCCTATGCGCCGAAGCTCGCCGCCTTCGAAGGCCACTACGACATCACGCGGCTGGTCGTCGCAGCGGTCGTCATCGCGCTCGCTTTGTTGATTGTGCACCTGTGGCTGCCGGCCGGACGGCGGAGCTTGCGCGAAGTGTGGCCCGGCATCGTGGCCACGCTGGCGCTGTGGCTCATCGCCGGCTTTGCCTTCGGCCGCTATCTCAACAGTTTTTCGTCCGCCTACGTGACCTATTACGCCGGCCTCGCCTCCGCCATGACGGCGCTGGTGTTTCTCTATTTCAGCGCCTCCATCTTCATTTACGGCGGCGAACTCAACGCCGCGATCCAGCGGGTGCGGCAGCAAGTCGAGAAGGCCGACGCCAAATGATCGCTAACCTTTTCACAAGCCAGAAGAACTCCCTTGACGGCGGCTTGACGGCGCTTTGACGCGATTTCGCCTAGACTTGCCAAGCGTGAACACGCCTGTGGATCCCGACGCGCAAATCAGGGAGGCGGCGATGCGCTATCTGTTGATCGGACTTTCGGTTCTTGGCCTCGCTGCATTGGCGGCGACCGATGCGAAATCGGCCGGCCGCAGCTTCGAGGAATGTCAAGCGCGCGCTGTGGCGCTTGGCATCAACATCAAACACACCGGTCGCGTCGCGCAGCAATATCAGCGCTACAGGGCCGCCGGCACCGCAACCAACCCGCGCGGCTTCATGGCCCGATGCATGGGGGGCAAAGGTTGAGGCCGTCCTCGGGATTCTTCCCCAGTGCTCCTCGCAGGACTTAACCCGCCGCTTCGAGCACGTCGTCGAGATTGCGCAGGCCCGGGCGCGGGGTGTTGACCAGCACCGCCATGTTGCCGGGCTTGTGGCGGTTGGTGCGCATCAGTTCGTGGGCGTGCGGAATCTGCTGCCACGCGAACACGTCGCTCATGCATGGATCGATGCGCTGGTCGAGCACGAACTGGTTGGCGGCGCTGGCCTGCTTCAAGTGGGCGAAATGCGAGCCCTGCACGCGCTTCTGCCGCATCCAGACGTAGCGCGCGTCGAAGGTGATGTTGTAGCCGGAGGTGCCGGCGCAGAACACCACCATGCCGCCGCGCTTGACGACGAGGCACGACACCGGAAACGTCGCCTCGCCCGGGTGCTCGAACACGATGTCGACGTCGCGCTTGCCGGTGATGTCCCAGATCGCCTTGCCGAAGCGGCGCGCTTCCTTGACCCAGCCGTCGTATTCGGCGCTGCCGACCTTGGGCATGGCGCCCCAGCATTTGAACGCGCTCCGATTGATGACGCCCTTGGCGCCGAGATCGCGCACGTATTGCGATTTGGCGTCGTCGGAGACGATGCCGATGGCGTTGGCGCCCGACGCGGCGACCAGCTGCACGCCGAACACGCCGAGCCCGCCCGAGGCGCCCCAGACCAGAACATTGTCGCCGGGTTTCAGCGTGTGCGGCGGGTGACCGAACAGCATGCGGTAGGCGGTGGCGAGCGTAAGTGTGTAGCAGGCCGATTCTTCCCAGGTCAGATGCGGCGGCTTGCGCATCAGCTGGCGCGACTGCACGCGGCAGAACTGCGCGAACGAGCCGTCCGGCGTCTCGTAGCCCCAGATGCGCTGCGACGGCGACAGCAGCGGATCGCCGCCGTTGCACTCCTCATCGTCGCCGTCGTCCTGATTGCAGTGCACGATGACCTCGTCGCCGACTTTCCAGCGCCGCACCTTTGGGCCGACCGCCCAGACGATGCCGGAGGCGTCCGAGCCGGCGACGTGGAACGGGTTCTTGTGCACGTCGAGCGGCGAGATCGGCTGGCCGAGGCCGGCCCACACCCCGTTGTAGTTGACGCCGCCGGCCATGACGTAGACCAGCACTTCGTCGTCGGCGATCGGCCAGGTCGGCACCACTTCGCACTGCATCGCCTGTTCGGGCGGACCGTGGCGCTCCTTGCGGATCGCCCAGGCGTGCATCCTGGCCGGCACGTGGCCGAGCGGCGGCACTTCGCCGATGGCATAAAGCTCTTTGAGTGGCGCGGCTTGAGGCTTGTGCTGGGCAACCGCCATGTGGCGACCTCCGCATCCCGCCCGAGCCCCACGACAACGGGCGATTCCGGGCGCGGTTGCGTCAGTCTGCATCACATTATGTTGCGCTGCAATAAGCCTTTCGTTCGCTTCCCAGCTGGGGCCGCTGCTAAGCCAACCGAAAGGAATGCCGCGCCAAACTCGGACTGCGGCGCCATCCGGTGCCGGACCGCGAGCTTGGTTGCGCTGCAATGCACACCGCTCCCGCCACCATGCCAAAAGACGCCGCGCCGCTTTCGCCCCGGCGCTTGATCGGCGTCGTCAGCCTGGCGCTGGCGCTCGGCTATGCGGTGCTTCTATTCGGAACGTACCTGCAGGGGCATTTTTTGACCGACGCCCAAGGCCAGCCGATCGCCAACGATTTCGTCGATGTGTATGCAGCGGGACAGTTGGCGCTCGAAGGCGCCGCGGCCACCGCTTACGACTGGCCGCAGCACAAGGCCGCCGAAGTCCGCGCGCTCGGCCATGATTTCCCGGACTATTATGGCTGGCATTATCCGCCACCGTTTTTGTTCGTCGCCATGGCGCTGGCGCTGCTGCCGTATCTCGCCGCTTCTTTGCTTTGGCTGGCCGCGACGCTTGCGGCGTATGCAACGGCGCTGCGCGCTATTCTCGGCGAGCGCAGCGGCATTTTGCTGGCGCTCGGCTTTCCGGCGGCGGTCTGGAATATCACAGCCGGGCAGAACGGCTTTCTCACCGCCTCTTTGATCGGCGGCACGCTTGCCTTGCTCGAGCGGCGACCGGTGCTCGCCGGCATTTGTCTCGGGCTCCTCACCTACAAACCACAATTCGGATTGCTGTTTCCACTGGTGCTGATCGTCGATCGGCGCTGGACCACGATCGCGGTCGCGGCGCTGGTGGCGTTTGCCATGGCGGCAGCCTCATGGCTCGCCTTCGGCAGCGCCAGCTGGCAGGCGTTCGTGCACTGGATGCCGATCACCAGCCACGTCGTGCTCGGCGAAGGCCGCGCCGACTTCGGCCGGCTGCAAAGCTTGTTTGGACTGGTCCGCGCGCACGGCGGCAGCGAAGGGCTTGCCTGGTCCATGCAGGCGGCGGGCAGTCTCGCGACCGCCGCGCTGGTCGTCTGGCTGTGGCGCCGCCGTGCGGCCTATGAGCAGAAAGCCGCCGCGCTCGCCGCCGGCGCACTGCTCGTTACGCCTTACGTCTATATGTACGACCTCGTCGTGCTCGCGGTCGCCGTCGCCTTCCTGCTGCGCCATGCGTTCGAACACGGCCTCGCCGCCGGCGAAGTCGCCGCGCTCGCCGCGGCCGGCGTGCTGATCTTGAGCTTCCCTTACGTCAAGACGCAGGTCGGCCTGGCGGCGGTGGTGATCGTCATGATGCTGATCGTTCATCGCGCCATCATCGCGGCGGCAACAGCGATATCTGTGCCGGCAACAGCGACAGAGCAAGCATCATGACGCTGCAGGCCGTGCCCTTTCATCAGAGCGAGATGGCATCGCCGCGATCGAGCGCGTTTGCGCTGATTTGTTTCGCGCTGCTGGTTGCCAATCTCGGCTACGTCGCGGCGTTGCTCCTCGATCACGGATGGATCATCGACGCCGCCGGCAAACCGTTTCATACCGATTTCACCAGCGTCTACGCCGCCGGCCGGCTGGCGCTCGATGGCCACGCGGCGGCGGCTTATGATTGGAATCTGCACTATGGGGCCGAAAATGCCGTCGTCCCCCATGACTACGCCGCTTATTTGGGATGGCATTACCCGCCGCCGTTTCTGCTGATTGCGGCATTGCTGGCGACGTTGCCGTACGCCGCTGCGTTCCTGGTCTGGATCGCCGTCACGCTGCCGCTTTATCTGGCAAGCATGCGCGCCGTCGTCGGCGACAAGATCGGCTGGCTCATCGGCGGGGCGTTTCCGTGCCTGCTGCCGAACATCGTTCCCGGGCAGAACGGGCTGTTCACCGCAGCCCTGATCGGCGGCACATTGGCGCTGCTGCCGGCCCGTCCGATTCTCGCCGGCTGCTGCCTCGGCCTCCTCACCTACAAACCGCAATTCGGCATTGTGTTTCCGCTGCTGCTCATCGCCGGCGGCCATTGGCGCGCCATCGGCGCCGCAGCGGCAAGCGCTTGCACGCTCGCGCTGGTGACAGTCGCGGTTTTCGGCGTCGCGCCCTGGAGCGAATTTTTGCACTGGCTGCCGCTGACCTCGCACGCGCTGTTCGCGCAGGATTCCCCCGTTCACACCGAGTGGAGCAAATTTCAGAGCGTGTTCGCGTTGGTGCGGCTCCTCGGCGGCAGCGCGTCCTTGGCCTGGGCGCTGCAAGGGCTGCTGACGGTCATCGTGGCGCTCGCGCTATGGCTGATGTGGCGGAGCCATCGGATCAGCTACGAACTGAAAGCCGCGGCCGCAGCGGCCGGCGTCCTGCTCGCCACGCCTTACGTTTATCTCTACGATCTCGCCATCCTCGCCGTCGCCGTCGGATTTATGCTCCGCGGCGCGCTGCGCACCGGCTTCGTTCGCGGCGAGGCCGGCAGTCTGGCACTCGGCGCAGCCCTCATGATGTTGCTGCCGTTCTTCGGCATTCCCGTCGGCTTGATGACCGTTGGAATCGCCGTCGTGCTGATTGGGCGGAGAATTGCCAGCCGCGACGTAGCGGCTTGATCCAACGCACGGGTCAAAAGCTTCACGTCTCCAGTCACTTGACGGGCGTCGGCGACGCCCATGTTGCAATGCAACAAAATCGGCCGCAGAGTGTTGGCAAAGCGCGACTGCAGCACCGATGCGCGACCAGGCCCGACCGCAACGCGACAAGCCGTGGATCTTCCGCACCTACGCGGGGCATTCCACCGCGGCGGCGTCGAACGCGCTCTACCGCGGCAATCTGAGCAAGGGCCAGACCGGGCTGTCGGTTGCCTTCGATCTGCCGACCCAGACCGGCTACGACAGCGATCATCCGCTGGCCAAAGGCGAAGTCGGCAAGGTCGGCGTGCCGGTCTGCCATCTCGGCGACATGCGGGCGTTGTTCGAGCACATTCCGCTCGGCGGCATGAACACCTCGATGACGATCAACGCCACGGCGGCGTGGCTGTTGGCACTCTACGTCGCGCTGGCCGACGAGCAGGGCGTGGCGCGCCGCGACTTGGCCGGCACCACCCAGAACGACATCGTCAAGGAATATCTGTCGCGCGGCACCTATGTGTTTCCGCCGGCGCCGTCGCTGCGACTCACCAAGGACGTGATTCTGTTCACCACCCAGGAGATGCCGAAGTGGAATCCGATCAACGTCTGCTCCTATCACCTGCAGGAGGCCGGCGCGACGCCGGTGCAGGAGCTGGCGTTTGCGCTCGCCACCGCGATAGCGGTGCTGGACGCGGTGCGGGCGTCGGGTCAATGCGCTGAAGACGAATTCGGCGATGTGGTCGGGCGCATCTCGTTTTTCGTCAATGCCGGGCTGCGCTTCGTCACCGAGCTGTGCAAGATGCGCGCCTTTGCCGAGCTGTGGGACGAGATCACCCGCGAGCGCTATGGCGTGCGTGACGCCAAGCAGCGGCTGTTCCGCTACGGCGTGCAGGTCAATTCGCTCGGCCTGACCGAGCAGCAGCCGGAGAACAACGTCGCCCGCATCGTGCTGGAAATGCTCGCGGTGACCCTGTCAAAAACCGCGCGGGCGCGCGCCGTGCAGCTGCCGGCCTGGAACGAGGCGCTCGGCCTGCCGCGGCCGTGGGACCAGCAATGGTCGCTGCGGCTGCAGCAAATCCTGGCCTACGAGACCGACCTTCTGGACTATGGCGATATTTTCGACGGCGCGCCGGTGATCGCCGCCAAAGTCGCCGAACTGAAGGAGGCGGCGCGCGAGGAGCTGAAACAGATTGAAAAAATGGGCGGCACAATTGCCGCGGTCGAATCCGGCTATCTCAAACAGCAGCTTGTCGAAGCCAACGCGCGCCGCACCGAGGCGATCGAGCGCGGCGAGCAGATCGTGGTCGGCGTCAACCGCTTCGTCGAGACCGAACCGTCGTCGCTTAAGCAAGCCGCCGACGCCGTGGTCACCGTGGCGCCACAGGCCGAAGCCGATCAAATCGCGCGACTCAACGCTTGGCGCGCCGCGCGCGACAATGCGGCGGTGGCCACCGCGCTGGCAGCATTACGGGCGGCGGCGCGCGGCGGCGCCAACGTCATGCCGGCCTCGATTGCCTGCGCCAAAGCCGGCGTCACCACCGGCGAGTGGGGTTTCGTCTTACGCGAAGCGTTCGGCGAATATCGCGCGCCGACCGGAATCGGCAGCGCGATGCGCAATGACGCCGAAGGTCTCGACGATATCCGCGCCGAAGTCGATCGCGTGTCGAAAAAGCTCGGCCGGCGCCTGAAATTCCTGGTCGGCAAGCCTGGCCTCGACGGCCATTCCAACGGCGCCGAGCAGATCGCGGCCCGCGCCCGCGATGCCGGCATCGACGTCGTCTACGACGGTATCCGCCTGACCGCGGAGGCGATCGCCACGGCGGCCGCCGAACAACGCGTGCATGTCGTCGGCCTCTCGATCTTGTCCGGCTCGCACCTGTCCCTGGCGCGCGAGGTGATCGCCCGCCTGCGGGAAGCGGGCCTCTCCGATGTGCCGGTCGTGGTCGGCGGCATCATTCCGCCACAGGACGCCGACGCGCTCAAGCAAGCCGGTGCAGCGGCGATCTACACGCCGAAGGATTTTGAATTGAATCTCATCTTGAGCGAGGTCTGCCGCATCGTCGAACGTAGCGCTAGTTGCGCATCACAGCCGCAATCGCTTCAGCAAGGGCGCTCGGACTGATCGGCTTGCGCAAGTAGGCGTCCATGCCGGCAGCCTGCGCCGCCGCTTCATTGCCCGGCTCGCTGCGCCCGGAAATGCCGATGATGGGCGTACGGCTTGCGGGTGAGGCGAGCGCGCGAATGCGCCGGGCGGCTTCGAGGCCGTCGAGGCCGGGCAGCATCACGTCCATCAGCACCGCGTCGTAGCCGCCGCGCGCCGCCGCTGCGACAGCGTCCTCGCCCGAGCCGACGAAATCGGCGCGGTGGCCGAGTTCGGTCAGGATGGTGTTGAGAATGACGCGGCCGTACGGATTATCTTCGGCGCACAAAATTTTCAGCCGCCGCGCCGGCGCGGAAAATTGTCCCGGCGTTTTTTGTTGTTCGGCCGCCGGGGCCGCAATGGGCAGCACCGCGGTGAAACAAAAGCGTGCCCCGCGGCCGGGCCTGCTGGTCACGGTCAGATCGCCGCCCATGGCGCGCGCCAAATATTTGACGGTGGCGAGGCCGAGGCCGGCGCCGCCGTAGCGCCGCGCGATGTCGACGCTCGCCTGAACAAACGGCCGGAACAGCCGCTTGATCTCGGCTTGCGTCAGGCCGATGCCGCTGTCGCTCACCGTCACGGTAAGTTTGACGCGGCCGCGCGGCGCCGGGCTTGCCTTTGCCTCGAGCCGGACGACGCCCTGCGCGGTGAACTTCACCGCGTTGTCGATGAGGTTCTCGAGCGCCGCGCGCAGCCGCACCGGATCGCCGAGCAAAAACTCCGGCAGATCGTCGGCAACGTTCACTTTCGCGTCTAAACCCTTGATCTGCGCGCGCACGGCAAGCGAGTCCGCCACCGCCTCGAACAGCCGCGCCGGTCGAAAAACCTCCTGCTGCAGGATAAGCGCGCCCGCTTCGGCCTTGGCGGCGTCGACCACCAGCGTGGTTAGCGCCGCCAAATGCTCGGCGCCGGTCTTGATGTCGGCAGCCCACTGGCGCTCACGCTCGCCGATGTCGGAGCTTGCCAGCAATTCGCCGAACGCCAGAATGCCGTTGAGCGCGGTGCGGATGTCGTGCGCGAAAGCCGCGAGCGCAATGTCCCGGTTGATTGCAGACGGCCGCCGCTGGCGCCGGCTGCGCGCCGGCCGCGCGGCATTCCGCTTTTTCGTTTGTTTGGACCTCGCCCGCGCCACGGCGCCCCTCGCCTTGTGTCCTCAAGGCTCAGCCGCACCATGGCACGGCTGCGGGTGAAACAAAAACAAAAAGGAATCAGCGTCCCAGCCCCACCATGCGCCTGATATCGGCGGCGCTCAGCCCCGAGGCGCGCAGCTCGCGCAAGCTTGTCGCCTGCGTGGCTTTGGACAGCTTGCGGCCCTCGCTGTCCAGAATAAGCCGGTGATGATGATAGGTCGGCTCCGGCAGGCCGAGCAGCGTTTGCAACAGCCGATGCAGGGCGGTGGCCCAGAACAGATCCTGGCCGCGCACCACGTCGGTGACGCCTTGCAGCGCGTCGTCGATCACCACGGAGAGATGATAGCTGGTCGGCAATTCCTTGCGCGCCAGCACCACGTCGCCCCAGCGCTGCGGCGTGGCAGTGACGGATCCGCGCTGACCTTGCGGCCCGCTGCCGGTCTCGCGCCAGGTCAAGACGCCGGTCTGCGTCAGCGCGGCGTCCATGGCGAGGCGGAGCGCGAACGGCTCGCCGGCATGGCGGCGGCGCTCGCGCTCGGCCGCCGGCATTTTCCGCGCGCGGCCCGGATAGAGCGGCACGCCGTCGGGATCGCGCGGCCAGCGGCCTTGAGCGTCGCGCTCGGCGACCAACGCGGCGATCTCGCTGCGGCTCTCGAAACTCGGATAGAGCAGGCCCTGCGCTTCGAGCCTGGCGACGGCGGCCGCATAGTCGGCGAAATGCTCGCTTTGCCGCCGCACCGGCTCTTCCCAGGCAATGCCGAGCCAACCCAGGTCTTCATGGATGGCCGCCTCGAATTCCGGCCGGCAGCGTTGCGTGTCGATGTCCTCGATGCGCAATAACAGCCGCCCGCCGAGATCACGCGCCGTGTCGTAATTGAGCAGCGCCGAGTAGGCATGACCCAGATGCAGGTAGCCGTTCGGGCTGGGCGCAAAACGCAGGATACGGGTGTACATTGGCGGGAGGTTTTGCCGACGCTATGACGGTCACCGGCGGCCGTCATTATCGATCAATGCACCAGATGCTCACGCACATTCGCAGCGAGGCCGATCTCGACGCGGCGCTGGCTGCGCTTGGCGCCGCCGATCCACGCTTGCTGTCGCTTGTGGCGGCAACAGGGCGGCCGCCGCTGCGCCGCCGCCCGGACGGCTTTGCCGGCCTCGCGGCCACCATCGTGGCGCAGCAGCTATCGACCGCAAGCGCCGGCGCAATATGGACGCGGCTCGCTGCCGCGTTCGATCCGCTCGCCCCCGAGGCGATCGCGCGCGCGCATCCGGCGCGGCTCAAGAAGGTCGGTCTGTCGGCGCCGAAAATCCGCACGCTCAAGGCTATCGCGCGCGCCGTCATCGCCGGTGAACTGGCGTTGGCGGGACTGACCGAATTGGCCGCCGAGGAAGCGCACGCGGCGCTCACCGCCATCCACGGCATCGGGCCGTGGACCGCCGACATTTATCTGTTGTCCTGCCTCGGCCATGCCGATGCCTGGCCGGCGGGAGATTTGGCGTTGCAGGAGGCGGCACGGCTGGCCTTCAACCTCTCGGCGCGGCCGAGCGCCAAAGAGATGGTGGCGCTCGCGGAAAGCTGGCGGCCGTGGCGCGCAGTGGCGGCACGGGTGCTCTGGACCTATTATCGCGCGCGCAAGGGGCGTGAAGGCGCCCCTGCCGCCGCCACCCTGCCGTCCGCCGCAACCGCGCGTGCCAAGGCACGCGGACAAGCCAACAAGAAAAAATCGCCCAAACGAGGTCGCAATGGCCGCTCTGCTTGACGGTCCGCGGCTGGCGCCGCAATCGGATGCCGCCCAGCAACTCATTGTCTTTCTGCACGGCTACGGCGCCGACGGCAACGATCTGATTGCGATCGGCCGCGAGTGGCAGCACTATTTGCCGCGCGCCGCGTTCGTCTCGCCGCACGCGCCGGAGCCGTGCGGCCAGGCGCCGGTCGGACGGCAATGGTTTCCGCTGACCTTCCGCGATCCCAATGAGCGCTGGCGCGGCGTCAACAAGGCGGCACCGCAGCTCGAGCAATTCATCGACGCCGAGCTTGCCCGCCACAAGCTGCCGCCCACGGCGCTGGCGCTGGTCGGCTTCAGCCAGGGCACCATGATGGCGCTCCATGTCGGGCTGCGCCGCGCCACGGCGCCGGCGGCGATCGTCGGCTATTCGGGAATTCTGGTGACGCCGCCGCAGCAGGCTGATCTCGAAGCGTTTGCATCCTCGATCACATCGCGGCCGCCGGTGCTGCTGGTGCACGGCGACCGCGACGATCTCATTCCCGTGCAGGCGCTGTTTCAGGCCGCGCAAGGCTTGGCGGCGCTCGAGCTTTGCGTCGAATGGCATTTGTCGCCCGGCGTCGGCCACGGCATCGATGCCGAAGGTCTGCGTCACGGCGGCGAATTTTTAGCGCGGCGCTTTCGAGTCTGAGACAATTTTAGTCTTATGCGCAGCGCTCGCACCGGGCGCTGCGCAAATCGATTTGTTTTTGAACGGTCTGCGTTTAGCTCGATTAACTACCGGTAACTAATTGGCTTGAGCGAACGCGCTAGACGATTTTCTTTACCACCCGGCAATGCGCTTGGGAGCGAATTGCGATGATCGCCAAGTCTTGGTGAGGGCTATGCTGAATTATCTGTACGGCTCGATCGCCCTCGATGTTTCGTAACCCTCCTGTGCAAATGTCGGCTCGCCCCCGCAGAGTCCGGAGTCGCTGAATGTGTAAGCCGCGCGCGTTCCCCTGGCGTCGTCTGGGCGCCGGGCTTTACGGCACTCTCGCCCGCGCCGCGCGCGCCTTCATCGGCAACGAGCGCGGCGCGACGATCGTCGTCGTCGGCCTCACGCTCCCAGCGATGGTCGGCGCCATGGGACTGGCGGCGGAAATCTCCTACTGGCACCTGCACCACCGCGCCATGCAAAATGCCGCCGATGCCGCCGCCATCGCCGCCGCGACCAATGGCGGCGCCAATTACGCGACCGAGGCCAAGGCGGTCGCCGCGCATTACGGCTTTACCGACGGCAGCGCCAATATCACCGTGGCGGCGACCAACCCGGCCACCGCGCCGGGATGCACGACGAATTGCTATGTCGTCACAGTCACCGACCAGGTCTCGCTGTTCCTGTCGCAGGTCGTCGGCTACACCGGCAGCACCAATGTCAACGGCAAGAACGTCACCACCGTCACCGCGACCGCGGTGGCGACGGTCAATCCGGCCTACTCGTATTGCATCGTTGCGCTGGCCGGCAGCGGCAAGGCCGGCATCACCGCGCACGGCGTGCCGGACGCCAATCTCAACGGCTGCAACGTGATGTCGAATACCAGCGCCGACTGCACCGGCCACGATCTGAACGCGCATTTTGGCGATGCCAACGGCGACAGCAGCGGCTGCGGTACGACGCAGCATTCCGGCAGGCCCAAGGTAAGCGATCCGTATGCGTCGCTCGCGTCCAACATTCCGGCGAACACCTGCAACGGCACCTATCCTCAGGAGCCATCAGGCAAGAACGACCCGCCGCTGCCGGCGAGCAATCAATGGTCCGGCAGCTACGCCTCCGCCAGCACCACCGTGGTGTGCGGCGACCAGCAATTGACCGGCAACACCACGCTCAACAACACCACGCTCGTGATCGAGAACGGCCAGCTCGACACCAACGGCTTTACGCTCAACGGCACCGGATTGACCGTCGTGTTCACCGGAACGAACGGCGGCGGCTATCAGCACATTCCGACCGGCGGCGGCACCCTCAACATTACGGCGCCGACCGACGGCGCCTGGAGCGGCGTCGCCATCTATCAGGACCCCGGCCTGAACACCAACGTCGACGTCTCGGCCGCCGGCAACTCGCCGACCTGGGACATCAGCGGCCTGGTCTACCTGCCGCATTCCAGCGTCACGCTCAGCGGCGCAGTCAACAAATCGACCAACGGTCAGAACTGCTTCAACCTCGTGGTCGACAACATCACCATCAACGGCACCGGCGACATCTACGCCGGCAACGACCAGCAAGCCTGTAAGAACGCCGGCATCAATACGCCAATTCAGGGCGGCAATCGCGGCACGCTGGTGAATTGAAAAAAACAACCGCCTTATCCGCGCAGGACGGCATTGCAGCCGATGGCCGAACGCTTGCCGCCCCGCGCCTTCGGCTGTGGCCAGCGGGGTCGGCCTGTTCGGCATCAGCATGACGTACAGCTTCAATGCTTCGAACTGGACCGGCTGCGCGGTCGATCGATGCGGACCGGAACCAACGGCCCGCCCCCTGCGTTTGCCTGACACATGGACTTAAGGAGATCAGCCATGATCAAGACCATGCTGTTGATCGGCCTGATGTCCGTGCTGGTTGCGGCCAGCACGACGGCATTTGCCGCCAGCTCGAGCGGTTCCTCAAAATTCGCGCCCGGACAGGAAGCCAAGCGTCACGCGCCCGGCCGCGTCGGCGGCCCTGGCGCCTCCGGCTACGCTCCGGGCCGGATTTACAACAAGATGGACAAGAAGTCGGTGCCAGGTCATCCCGGTGCATCCGGCTACGCGCCCGGGCATCGCTAACCGAGTGTTAGTTGCGTGCGTAAAGGGGCCGCCGGTCGAGGCGGCCTCTCTGTTTTCAGGTCGCCCGGCTCCGGCCGCTCGATGAGATTTAAAAATAGAAACCGGCTGTGACGCGGATCCGGAGGCGGCGCTTCGCGCCCTTGACAAAACAATTCTTTCGAAACACACGGCCGCCGTTGCGATCGGCGGCTTTCTCTGATCGATAAAGAGATCAAGCTGCACGATCCGCCGCTCGGAACCCGCGCACGCCGGCCGCGCGCAGCGGCTGATCCTCAATGCGCGCTGGGGCGAATTCGTTCACGCGCGATCTTCCAGATGCCCAATTGACGACACCTTCGGTTCACGATTGGTCGCGTTCGTGTGAATGTGCCGGAACGCGTCGCGTCAATGCGCGGTGCGTCGCCGGGCAGCGGCGAGCTTCTCGGCCGACGCGCGCAGGGCACGCTCGTGCTCTTCCAGAATCTTCAGCGTACAGATGAAGACGTCGAGGGTCAGTTCGTCATCGCGCGTGCACGAGCCGAACGCCTTGAGCCGGGCAATGCTTTCGCGCTGCTGGGCCACGATCAGCCGGCCCTGCGCCACGTGCCGCACCGCAGTGGCGAGGTCGGTCTCCAATTCGGCCGCGAGAGTTGTCGGCACGGGTCCATTGGCGGCCGGCCCGCCGCTTCCGTATTCTCGTGGCCAACAATCTAACAGCATCCCTCCTCCGGCAACGGCGGCGAGCGCGGCGAATAATAGGTCGCGTCCGACGGCTGCGCCCACGATGCCGGCGGCTCGTCGGCTTCGGTCACGGTCTCGCGGCAGGGTTTGCACTGATAGGTGCGCAGTTCGGGTAAGGCACCGATTTTCGGCACCGAGCCCACAAAACCCATCGGCTGGCGGCAGCGCGGGCAGAGCGGAGCGGATTGGCGATGGTCCTCGTGCATCGGCTAGCTGTCCCCCGGGGCGGGCGTCGCGACATTGATCCAGCGCAAAGTTTTAAGGCTGAAACCGGCAGCCGCCCCTGCTCCGCCGGCTTTCCCCCTCTTGCGACAGTAGCGGCGATGACCGGGTTCCGCCCCCGATCTTGAACATCAAAGCGCGGCTCGGCGGCGCCGAGCTGGTGCGCCGCCGGCTTGACCAGAAGATGCACCAGATCAGCGCCGCGATGCTCGACTTCCGCCTCGGCGACGTCACGGCACTGCCGATTGCCGCGCAACTGCGCCATCACGGCGTTCCGTTCGGGTTCTTCACCGGCCAGCCGAACACACGCCAGATCGAAAGCGCCTGTCCGGGCAGGGATGGGACGAGAAGCCGATTACTTCCCCACCACCACCACCTTGCCGACCATGTTGGGGTGGAATTTGCAGTAATAATCCAGCGTGCCGGTCACCTTGACGACGATGCTCGCCTTGCCCTTTACGGGGATCATCACGTCGAAGCCGCCGTTGCGGGCGGTCGCGGTGTGGGCGACGATGTCCGCGTTCGTCCACTGTATCGTATCGCCGGCGTGCACAGTGATTTCTGCCGGCACGAAGGCGAGGTTTTCGATTTTCACCTGAATGGTTTCGGCGCGCGCCGATCCCGCCGCATGGACGAGAACGAGCGCGCCGAACATTCGGGCGGTCAAGCCACACATATCTGCGCTCTTATTTGAGCTTTGCCGCGACTTGCTCGGCGTGCTGCTCGTGACCCTGGAAGATCTTCAGGCCGGTCTGCAGCAGCTCTTTGAGCTCGGCGTTGCTCGCCGACGGGATGAGCGTCTTCTCCAGCGCGCCGTTGACGGCCTTATGGTAGGCGACCTCGTTCTCGATGTAGGCCTTGTCGAAGGCGGCGCCGCTCAGCTTGGCGAGCTCGTCGCGTTTTTCCTTGGCCTGTTTGGCCAGCGCCTTGCTGGTATCGTTGTCCTCCGGCGTGACCTTCAGCTTCTTGACCAGCGCCAATGCCTTGTCGTTGACCGCCTTGTGGTCGCGTTGCATGTCCTGGGCGAAGGCGCGAACCTCCTTGTTCTTGCTCTTCGCCAACGCCTGCTTGGCGGCGTCGATATCGAGCTGGCCCGCCGTGTAGGCGATGTGCGCGATCTGCGGATCGGTCGGTTTGGCGCCTTGCGCCGACGCCGTGCCGGTGGCGATTACCATGGCGGCAAGCGCGCCGGCTATCTTAATGAACTTCATTAGGAATCTCCCTTCGTCACCGTGACGGCCGAGCGGCCGTGGCTTTGTCTTGACCGCTATTGGATGGGGCAGCGGCGGAAAGGTTCCCGGAATTTTCGTGCCATGGCGGGCTGGTCCCGGCCATTCGCGTCTTCAGAGCTTCAGCCGTAAGACGTGGATGCCGGGCATGAGGCCGGGCATGACGAGATCAAAGGGAGCCTGGTGCCGATACGAGGTATTTTGTGCGATCCGAGAAAGCCGTCGATCGCAATGGCAGCAAAAAGTTTCGGCCGCCATTGCAATCGACGGCGGAATGCGACGAGCTAAGTTAACCGCCGGCCGCTCCTCCCATCTCCCGCAGCCGCGCGACCACCGCGTCGGCCATGCGCTGACAGCGCGCGCCGTCGAACGGGAAGACGTCGGTGAGCAGCGGACCGACCCGGCGTTCCAGATCGCCGCGCAGCAGGGCGCGCGCGCGGTGCAGCCGGGTTTTCACGGTCTGCGGCCGCAAGCCCAACAGCTCGGCGGTTTCCTCGATGCTCATGTCCTCGACCAGCCGCGCCACCAGGACGAGGCGAAACGGCTCCGGCAGCGCGTCAATCGCGCGCTCCAGAATTTTGTTGATTTGTTGCTGCGCCATGCTGCGTTCGGGATCGGGTTGCGAGGACCACAGGGGAAACGGAATGATCTGCGCCTCGGTCACGCCGGCGGTTTCGATGTTCTCGACATTGACCGACGCGCGCCGGCGGCGCAGACGGCCATACGCTTCGTTGAGCGCAATGCGCGTGAGCCAGGTCGACAGGCTCGACTCGCCGCGAAACTCGGACAGGTGGGTAAACGCCCGCACGTAGCTTTCCTGCACCACGTCCTCGGCGTCGTGCTCGTCGCGCACGATCGAGCGGGCGAGCCGAAACAGGCGCCGGTTGTTCTGCTGCACGATGGTGCGCAGCGCCGTCTCCTCGCCGCGCCGGGCCCGGGCCAGAAGATCGTCCTGCATCGCCAGCGCGGCCGTCATCTGCTGCTTGGCCATTCCGCCTCTTTCGGTTCGCGACTTTTGCTGTTCGGACGCGCATTAGATGCCGGCAGCGCCAAAAGGTTCCTGGAAATCCCGCTCGAGCACCGGGCCTCGCCGTGCCGGCGCCATAATCCACCATAACCCTCGGAGCGGGCTTCACAATCCCGTCACCTCTGCCTATAAACTAACGGCCAAGGCCGCCTAGCGGCAACGAGTCGTGTGCCAGGAGCCAACTTGAACGTCCACGTCCCCGCCCCGTCAACGGCGCCCTTGGTCGGCCCGTCCGGATTCCCGGCACTGGTGCTCAACGCCGACTTTCGCCCGCTGAGCTACTACCCGCTGTCGCTGTGGTCCTGGCAGGACGCCATCAAGGCCGTCTTCCTGGAGCGGGTCAACATCGTCGCCAACTACGACCGCGCGGTGCGCAGCCCGAGCCTGGAGATGAAGCTGCCCAGCGTGGTGTCGCTGAAGACCTACGTGAAGCCGTCGACGCACCCGGCATTCACGCGCTTCAACGTGTTCCTGCGCGACCGCTTCGTCTGCCAGTATTGCGGCGCCCGCGACGACCTGACGTTCGATCACCTGCTGCCGCGTTCGCGCGGCGGCCACACCACGTGGGACAACGTCGTCGCCGCCTGCTCGCCCTGCAACCTGCGCAAGGGCAACATGACGATGGCGGAGTCCAACATGTGGCCGTCGCAAAAGCCGTTCCAGCCGTCGGTGCAGCACCTGCACCGCAACGGCCGGCTGTTTCCGCCGAACTATCTGCACGACAGCTGGCTCGACTATCTGTATTGGGACACCGAGCTCGATCCGTAAGCTCTGACTGTCATCGTCCGCGCAAGCGGACGATCCAGTAACCTCAGCGATCGATTTTCTTGCGCAGTGTTTACTGGATGTCCCGCTTTCGCGAGACATGACACGCACCAATAAGCATCTACTCCGCCGCTTCCTTGCGCACGCCGGCAAACGCCGGGGCGACTTCGGCCATGAAGCGCGACATCTCGTCTTTGACCTGATTGTGCGGCTTCAAGCCGACATTGGCGTAAAGGATCACCTCGGCAATTCCGGCGGCCTCGACTTTCTTCAAGGTCTCGATCATGCGCGCCGGCGAGCCGAGCAGCACGGAATTTTCCGTCAAATCCTCGGGCTTCACCTTCTGCAGGCGGTCGACGATGTCGATGAAATAGCGGTAGCTCGGCGGCGCGGTTTTGGGATCGCCCGGGAACGCCGGGATCACGCACTCTTTATAGTAGCGAATCTGCCGGGCGCGAGCAGCGTCCTCGGCGGCCTTGTCGTCAGCGAAATGCAAAAAATAGCTGCACATCATGCGGCCCGGCTTCTTGCCGTGCCTGATGCAGGTCTCGTTATAGAGGTCGGCGACCTGCTTGAGGCCGCCGAAGCTCATGGCGGCGGCGAACGGCGCCACGATCAGGCTGCAGCCGAGCCGCGCCGCGAGCTCGATCGACGGTTTCGAGAATGAGCCGACGTAGGTCGGCAGCGGCCGCTGCACCGGCTTCGGCGTGATGCGCACGTCGTCAAACGAATAATATTTGCCGTGGTGCGAGATGCGGCCCTCGGCCGCCCAGAGCTTGCGCACGAGCTCGAGGCCTTCCTCGAAGATGCCCTGGTTGTCGTCGAACGAGACGTGGAACGGCGCGTATTCGCGCTTGTCGTAGCCGCGGCCGCAGGCGAAATCGACGCGGCCGCCGGACAAAAGATCGAGCGTCGCCCATTGTTCGGCGACCCGGATCGGATGATGCAGCGGCAGCACGGTGACGGCCGGCGCCAGCCGGATGCGCTTGGTGTTGGCCGCCACATAGGCCAGCACCATGTCGGGGCAGGACAGCACGCCGAGCGAGTTGAAATGATGCTCGCCGATCCAGGCCGAGTGCATGCCGACCTTCTCGGCATGCAGCGCCTCGGCGGTGATGTCGGCGACGAACTGGTTCGAGGAGCGCGTGTTGACGGCGTAATGATTGTCGCTGAGCGTAAAATAGCCGAAGTCCATGCCGCCCTCCCTCACTCGACCGGCGTGCCCGGCGCCGCGTCTTCGAACACGGTGACCGCCGGCGGCTGGCCGGCGAAGCCGAGCTCGCTCCAGCGCGCCACCACCTGCTCGTACATCGGCTTCGACAGCTTGGTGCGCTTGGAAAAGTTCTTGATGTAGCGATAGTCCATGCAGGCGTTGATCAGCGCCTTGGAGCCCCACGGCCGGATCTCCGGCGGATTGAGGCTTGGATCGAGAAACGTGCTCCAGGTCTCGCGCAGGATGTCGATCGATTGCGCCGGGCGCGAGCGCGTCGCCATCGCCCACAGCACCTGATGGACGTTGGTCGGATCGACGTCGTCGTCGACCACGATGACGTATTTGCCGAAATAGGCGCCGGCGGTGGTCTGTGCGGCGAGCGCCATGACCTGCGGGGCGTGGCCGGCATACATTTGTTTGATCGACACCACGGTCATGCCCCAGCCGGCGGCTTCCGGGATCGACCACACGCCCTGAATGCCGGGCACGCCGAGCTTTTGCAGATCGGCCCAGATCGCCGCTGAGCGCAGCGCCGCCCAGAACAGGCCGGCCTCGTTGGCCGGACCGTCCGCCATCAAGGCGCAGGTCAGCGTCGGATTGTTGCGGAAGCGCACTTTTTCCACGCGCATATACGGCGTGGCGCCGCTCGGCCGGCCGTAATAGCCGGTGAACTCGCCGAACGGGCCTTCGGCGAACGTCTCGTCGGGATAAACAAAACCCTCGAGAATGATTTCGGCGCGGGCCGGCAGCGGCAGCCCGGTGACGTCGCTGCGAAACAGCTCGATCGGCGCGCCGTTGATGCCGCCGTAATACTCGTACTCGCTCTCGGTCTTGGGAAAGCTCGTCGCTGCCACCAGAAACAACAGCGGATCGATGCCGTAAGCCGCCGCGATCGGCATCGGCTTGCCCATCTTCCACCACTTCTCGCGGTCGATCGTGGCGTCCTTGCCGGGCGAGGTGTAGACGCCGATCTCGCGCGGGCCTTTGATCATCATGCGGTAGGTGCCGACATTGATGCGGCCGGTCTCCGGGCATTGCGTCACCACCGCGTCGCCGGTGCCGAGATAAAGCCCGCCGTCGAGCGGCCACATGCGCTGCGCCGGAAATTGCCTTATATCGATGGCATCGCCGGTGACGATGTTCTGATTGCAGATCGCCGCCTCGGCCGGCACCTCCTTGGGCTTTTGGGTGCGGCCCATCTTGCGCTGCAAGGCCTGCACCGCCTTGAGCGGATGATCGACCGGCGCTTCGCCGATCATCAGGCAGAAGCGCGACAGATTGCAGCCGATCATGTTGTAGAGCGCGCGATGGCCGGGATGGCCCTTGATGTTCTCGAACAACAAAGCCGGGCTTTTCTCGCTGCCGGCCAGATAGGTGATGGTGGCGGCTTCGAGATCGGGGTCGACCTCGGCGCTGATGCGCTTGAGCTCGCCCACGGCTTCGACCTTGGCGAGCCATTCATCGAGGTCGCTGGCATTGCGGCTGCGCGCCGGAACGGTGACGGTCTCATTCGCCGCCTCGCGCTTCTCGGCCGTGCCGACGCTCACGCTCATGTCCATGGCCAAAATCCTACCCTGCCGCCGCTGCTGCCCGCCGCCGTCGCCGACCTTATTGATTATCGGCGCCGGCGCAAAGCGCCGCGTCCTAGCGGCTGGTTGGTGGCGCCGTTTCCTGCAGCGAGGGCATCGCCGAGATCGGCCGCAGCCAAGCGGCGAGGCCGGGGCGCCCTTCGGTCAGATCGCCAAAGCCGCGGGCCCGCGCAAATTCCAACGCTGCGGCAAGAATGAGGTGCGCCATGCGCGGCGGCGGCTGCAGCAATGCTTGCCTCACCTCGGCTTCAAACACATCCGCCAGCCGTCCGGCACGGGCGGCCTCATGCGCAAGCAAGGTCGGCGACCGTTCGTTCTGCGGTCGGCTCATTTCACGTATCCAAACCGCAATGCCGTCGCAGAAGCTGCGTGCCATCGCCTCGAGCCGGCGGTACGGCCAGTCCGAATCATCGCGGTGAAAGCGGGGCTTGCCGTTGAGGCTGTCGAGATAGGCGCAGATGACTTGACTGTCCTCAAAGCCGATCCCGGCATCATCGATGAGGTAGGGCACCCGGCCGGAAGGATTGATTCGATAATAGGGACTGTCGACGGTGCGCGTCTTGGCCTCGATGATTTCGACGCGTTCACTCAGCCCCTTTTCGACAACCAGAATGCGCGCCAACCGCGCATAGGGCGAACCAGGTGTGACGTAAAGCTTCATAGGTTCTGGGCGCCGACTGGGCCCCCCCTGTGCGACGGCGCGACATTATTGATTATCGCAGCGGGCGAAAAGCGCCGGAACCTCGCCCGCGCCGGCCGGGTTGATCCAGCACCATGGCCGGCAATAAGAATTTACACGATCGCACCGTCGTCATCACCGGCGCCTCGGCGGGCGTCGGCCGCGCCACCGCGCACCGCTTCGCCCGCGCCGGCGCCCGGCTGGCGCTGATCGCCCGCGACGCCGCAGCGCTCGACGCGGTCAAGCGCGAGGTCGAGGAGCGCGGCGGCTCTGCGCTCGTGCTGCCGCTCGACGTCGCCGATGCCGACGCGCTGTTCGCCGCTGCGGATGCCGTGGCGGCGCAGACCGGCGGCATCGACATCTGGATCAACGACGCCATGGTGACGGTGTTCGCGCCGGTGTGGGAGATTTCGCCGGACGAATTCCGCCGCGTCACCGAGGTCACGTATCTCGGCTTCGTGCACGGCACCATGGCGGCGCTGCGCCACATGCGGCCGCGCAATCGCGGCACCATCGTGCAGGTCGGCTCGGCACTGGCCTACCGCGGCATTCCGCTGCAGGCCGCCTATTGCGGCGCCAAGCACGCCATCCGCGGCTTCACCAATTCGCTGCGCACCGAGCTCCTTCACGCCGGCAGCGCCGTGGCGCTGACCATCGTCGAGCTGCCGGCGGTCAACACGCCGCAATTCGACTGGGCCAAGACCCACATGGCGCACCAGCCGCGCCCGGTGCCGCCGGTGGTGCAGCCGGAAGTCATCGCCGACGCCATCTTCCGCGCCGCGCTCAATCCGCGGCGCGAAGTTTGGATCGGCATGACCACGCTCAAGGCGATCTTGGGCAACATGGTGTTGCCGGAGTTTTTGGATCGTTATCTGGCGCGCAACGCCTACGAGGCGCAGGAGCGAATCACTTACGTCTCGGCCGAGCGGCGCGACAACCTGATACAGCCGGTCAGCGACCTGCACCGCACCCGCGGCAGTTTTAGCAACGAAGCCGCCAATCGCGCGCTCGCCGTGCCCGGTCCCCTCGCCCGCCTTATCCCGACCCTCGCCGGCGCGCTGACCGGATTGTCGCTCGGCGTGCTATTGGCGCGCGCGCTGCCGGCACTGCGCAACGGCCGGCACGGCTTTTGGCGCTGAGCGACAGATGCGTGGGCGGATTAGCCCTACGGCTACTCGCTGTCCGCCGCCAGCGGATGCCTGACCTCCGCCGCCGGCTCGCCCGGCGCGTGGCGGTGGTGGCGGCATTGGTCGGTGAGCATGTAGGCGGTGTTGATCAGCGCGATGTGGGTGAGCGCCTGCGGAAAATTGCCGATCAGCCGTTTGGCGTCGGTATCGTATTCCTCGGACAACAGGCCGAGGTCACTGCGCAGCGACAACAGCTGCTCGAACAGCGCGCGGGCCTCGTCGCGGCGGCCAACCATCACGAGATTGTCGGCGAGCCAGAAACCGCATGGCAGGAACGCGCCTTCACCCGGCGGCAGGCCGTCGAGGCCGGCGTGACTGTCGTAGCGCATGACCAGGCCGTCGACGACGAGATGGCGCTGTATCGCCGCGATGGTGGAGCGTATGCGCGGATCGTCGGCCGGCAAAAAGCCGACCAGCGGAATGAGCAGTGCGCTGGCGTCGAGATGTTTCGAGCCGTAGCTCTGCACGAAGGCGCCGACCGCCGGATTGAAACCCAAGCGGCAGACCTGGTCGTGGATCGTGGCGCGCAGCGCCCGCCAGCGCTCGAGCGGCCCGTCGACGCCGAACTGCTCCACGGTCTTGACCGCGCGGTCGAACGCCACCCAGGCCATGATTTTCGAATGCGTGAAGCGGCGGCGATCGCCGCGCGCTTCCCAGAGGCCGTGATCGGCTTCTTCCCAGACGGTTTCGAGGTGGTCGAGCAGAGCGCGCTGCAGATCCCAGCCGTCCTTGCTGCCGCCGAGTTCGCTGTGGCGGCCGTGATGCAGCACGTCCATCAGCTCGCCGTACACGTCGATCTGCAATTGCCTGACGGCGGCGTTGCCGGCGCGCACCGGCTTCGAGCCTTCGTATCCATCGAGCCAGTCGATCTCCCACTCGTCGATGCGACGCTCGCCGGTCAGCCCATACATGATCTGCACGCGCGCCGGATCGCCCGCCACCGCGCGCAACAGCCATTGCCGCCACAGGCCGGCGTCCTCGTAATAGCCGGCGTTCATCAGCGCCAGCAGCGTGAAGGTGGCGTCGCGCAGCCAGCAATAGCGATAGTCCCAGTTACGTTGGCCGCCGAGGCGCTCCGGCAACGACGTGGTCGGCGCGGCAACGAGGCTGCCGCTCGGCCGATGGGTGAGCGCCTTCACGGTGATCAGCGAGCGGGTGACGGCGGCGCTGTATGGCTCGGCCCGCCGCGCGCCACGCGCCCAGTCGCGCCAATATTTTTCGGTGTCGGCAAGCGCCCGCAGCGGATCGCGCGGCGGCGGCGGCGGCAGATGCGAGGGGCCGTAGCTCAGCACGAACGGGATTGTCTGGCCCGCCGCGACGGTGAATTCGCCGACGGTCTTGAAATCGACGCCGCGGAGTTCGACCGGCGTGCGCAGCACCGTCATGTCCGGTCCGGCGATCGCGCACAGTGCATCGTCGCCGAGGCGCGTCACCCACGGCAGCTCGCCGCCGTAGTCGAAACGGATGACGTATTCGGTGCGCATCGCGAGCCGGCCGCGCTTGCCTTCGACCAGGCGGACCAGGCATGGACAGTCGCCGCGCAGCGGCATGAAATCGGTGATGGTCGCCGCACCGCTTGCGGTCTCGAACAGCGTTTCGAGAATGAGCGTATCGCCGCGATAGCGCCGCGAGATGCGCGTTGCCGGATCGACGGCACCGATGAGCCAGCGGCCGTTGTCAGGCGAGCCGAGCAGCGCCGCAAAGCAGGCGCCGGCATCGAAGCGCGGCCAGCACAGCCAGTCGACCGAGCCGTCGCGCGCTATGAGCGCGGCGGTTTCACAATCGCCGATGATGGCGTAATCTTCGAGCCGAGCGGACATCGCGCCAAATGTTGCGCCCGCAACTTAAACGCTGCGATGCAGCCGCCCGTTCCAGCCGTGCAATGGAGCCAAAAAGGTAATGTCGACAAAACCAATGGGGGGCGGACAGATCGGCCGCTCCGTGCCGCGCCTCGAAGCCCGCGAAAAGGTCACCGGCCGCGCCGAATATACGCATCTGATGCGGCTGCCCGGCATGCTGCACGGCAAGGTGTTTCGGAGCACGGTGCCGCACGGCCGCATCAAATCGATCGATACCAGCGCCGCCAAGGCGATGCCCGGCGTGTTTCGCGTCATCACCGCCGAGGACGTGGTGAAGGTGATTCCGAACCCCTATTACGGCCCGGCGTTTCACGACCAGCCGATCCTGGCGATGGAAAAGGTGCGCTTCGTCGGCGAGCCGGTGGCGGTGGTGCTGGCCGCCGATCCGCACGTCGCCGAGGCCGCCACCCAGGCCATCGTCGCCGAGTACGAGGAGTTGGAGCCGGTCTACGACGAGGTCGAGGCGATGACCGCCAAGACCTACGTGCACGAGGAGCTGAAACCCGCCGGCACCTTCGCCGATCTCAAGCATCTCAAAGGCCAGAAAGACACCAACCTCGCGCTCAACGCCAAGCTGCGGCGCGGCGACGTCGACAAGGCGTTCGCCGAAGCGGCCCACGTGTTCGAGCACGAATTCCGCACGCAAAAATGTCTGCACGTGCCGTTCGAGCCGTTCGCAGCGATCGCAGATGCCAAAGACTCCAGCATCACGATCATTACCGGCGCCCAGGGGCCGTCGTTCGTGCGCTCGGAGATCGCACGCCTCTTGGGCTGGCCTGAGAACAAGGTCCGCATAAAAGTGCCGTATCTCGGCGGCGGCTATGGCGGCAAGCTCTACATCAAGCTCGAAGCTTTGGTCACCGCCTGCTCGATGATCGCGCGGCGGCCGGTAAAAATCGCGCTCACCATGGAGGAGCAGTTTTATCAGATCACCAAGCATCCGGCGACGGTGCGGATCAAGACCGGCGTCGACAAGGCCGGCCGCATCACCGCGCGCAAGTGCGAGGTGTTCTGGAACGGCGGCGCCTACGCCGATATCGGCCCGCGCGTCACCCACAAATCCGGCTTCGTCGCCGGCGGTCCCTACGACATCGACAACGTCTGGATCGACTCCTACGCGATGTACACCAACATGACGCCGGCCGGCGCGCTGCGCGGTTTCGGCATGCCGCAGCTCACCTTCGCGTACGAGAGCGACACCGACATGATCGCCCGCGCGCTGAAAATCGATCCGGTGGAATTCCGCAGGAAGAACGTGTTGCGCGACGGCCGTCCGCAGGCGACCGGCACGATCCTGAAAGACGCGCCGCTCGAAGCCATCCTGGAGCATGTCGCCGACCGGCTGCGCTGGACCGACAAAGCGTTCGACCGCGGCAGCGGCACGCTCCGCCGCGGCCGCGGCCTCGCCATCGCGCTCAAGGCCTGCGTGTCGCCGACCACCTCGGTCGCCATCATCAATGTCGGCGCCGATGGCAGCCCGACGCTCTACATCTCCACCGTCGACATGGGGCAAGGCTCCGACACCGGCATGGCGCAGATCGTCGGCGAGGTGCTCAACATTCCCGCCGAGCAGGTGCGCGTGGTGGCGCGCGATACCGACGTGACGCCCTACGACATGGGCACGCTCGGCTCGCGCTCGCTGTTCCACATGGGCCACGCGGTGCGGCTCGCCGCCGAAGACGCCCGCAACAAGATCGAGGCGCTACGCCGCGAGGTCGGCGAGCCGGAAGGCAGCAACACGCCGATCGCCGGCCTGTTCATCAAAAAATACGGCATGAAGGCCGGCAACATCGTCGGCACCGGCAGCTACCGGCCCGAGCACGTCGAGCCCGATCACGACACCGGCCTGTCGCCGCAGATCACGCCGTTCTGGATGGTCTCCGGCGCCGGAGCCGAGATCGAGATCGACACCGAGACCGGCCGGCTGCGCGTGCTCAAGCTCGTCAATGCGGTGGACTGCGGCACCAAGGTCAATCCGCGCATCGTCGAGACGCAGATCTCCGGCGCCGCGCTGATGCAGCTGGGCTTCACGCTGTCGGAGAAGATGAATTACGACGGCGGCCAGGTCACCAACGCGTCGCTTGCCGACTACAAAATCACCGGCATCGCCGATATGCCAGCGGTGATGATCAACGAGGCGATCGACGCCTATCAGCACAACGCGCCGTTCGGCGCCAAGGGCGTCGGCGAATCCTCGACCTTGGCGCTGTCGCCGGCCATCGCCAACGCCATCGACGACGCCATCGGCATCCGCCTCACCGAGCTGCCGCTCACCGCCGAGGCCGTGCTCCGGGCGCTGCGCGAGAAGGAAGGACGGCCGCTGGAGGCGGCCTAGCCCCGTAGGGCGGATCATCAGCCGAAGGCGTAACCGCCGTTCGTCCCGTATCGCTAAGAATGGCGGATTACACTGCCGCTAATCCGCCCTGCGCGCGCGGTTCTGAGTGAAAATCTCGGTCGGCGCGCGGCGAAAACCATTCCCTGAAGCAGACCCACGTTCCATCGGGCGCGTTCATTCGCAAACAAATCCGGCAAATACGGCATTGTCGGAACGCAAACCGAAGGAACTGTGTTGGCGTGATGGCTCAGCAATCATGGAGGAACAAATGGCCAGCACTGTAGATACCCGCCGCGAAACAGCCTCGCTCATCGGCAGCGACAAAGTGGAGGGAACCGCGGTGTACGGCGCTGATCAGCAGAAGATCGGCAGCGTGCAACGGGTCATGATCGACAAGATCAGCGGCAAGGTCGCATACGCCGTCGTCTCGTTCGGCGGCTTTCTGGGAATGGGCGAAGACTACTTCCCGATGCCGTGGACGAGTTTGAAGTACGACACCAATCTCGGCGGCTATCGCACGAGCATGACGGAAAACCAGCTGAAGGGCGCGCCGAAATACAATCGGAACACCGACTGGGACTGGTCCGACCGGTCACGCGACCGCGCGGTGTACGATTATTATAAGACGCCGGTCTGGTATGAGTGACGCGATAGATTGATCATCACAATGCCGGTGCTAAGGCCATGGCTGCTCCAGCGGCCATGGCCGATGCATGCCAGGGCCCATGCTCCATGAGCGGCTCAGTCAGCCGCGCCGGCATCTCGCTCAACTCCCGTCGAGCCATTTCTCGTTGCGCAGAGCCTGTTTGAACTGTCGGAACGCCGCGTTGAGATCGCGCGACTTATGGGTGTGCTGCGCCTCGACCAGCAGCGCGCGTGCAAAGGTCCAGCGCGGCAGCCGGGCCAGCTCGGGAGGCAGCTCCCGATCGATGGTATCGAGGGCTTGCTCGACGGTTTTTACGACAGAGCGCACCCCGGGTGCGCGAATGCAGACCTCGGTTGGAAACTCAAGTTTTGTGCCACCAAGTGCCGATGTTGGGACCTGTGGCCGTTCCTTGGCCATCGAGTGGACCCGCAGCTCCTTGCGGTCTTTCATTGCATCAGTGACGGCGGATAACGACGTCAAAGGGGTTGGTGCATTCTGCCCAGGAGCCAGCCAAGACCGAGCGCAACAGCCGCGGTGGTATAGGGCTGAGTTTCGATGGTCTTCCGCAGCAGCTTCTCAAATGACGCTGCCGTGTCGAGCGCCGTTTCTGCGGCTTCGCTGGTACTTTCGCGAGCCCGGCCGTACAGATCCTGGGCCGCACCTGTAACTTGGTTGGCAACGCCCTCAGCCTGCGTCCTGGTATCGCCGGTAACTCGGCCGACGCCCTCCTGCAGCTTGCCGCCGACGTTGCGAGCCGTGCCGCTTATACGATTCTCGTCCATGACTTCCTCCAACTGGTTTGTCTGAGAACGCACCAAACTCCGAATCGTTCGGACGCCCCCCCGTTGTCTCTTTCCTCTCCCGTGATAGAGGCGAGGAAACCACCTTGCGTAGCAAGATGGTGGAGGGGGCGGCGGACTCGACGCTTCGTTTTCATTGCAGAATTTTCGGCGAGGCCTGCGCCCCCTCCACCGCGCTTCGCGCGGTCCCGCTCCCCCGCTTTCGCGGGGGAGGATGAAAGTGGCGCTGCCGCGGCGCCGTAGGGCAGATGAGCCGAAGGCATAATCCGCCCGCACGACCCGCCGATCAGAGGTCTACGGCTTCCCCTCCTCCACGATTGGCCAATCCTCCTCCACGATCTGCCGGTACGCTTCGAGCCAGACCCGGACGAGAAAGCGCCGCCCGTCGCGCTCGGCCAGGAAGGCGCGGTACAGCACCTCGGCGCCGAGGTCGGCGCCCGGCAATTTCATGCTTTCGACGACGCTTTGCAGGCTGAAGGTTTCCGGTACGCCGCCTCTGACCGCAGCCGGTGACGCGCTCTCTCCCCGTGGTCTCTCGTCGTCTTGGCGCTCTGCCATCGTCCCGTGTCTTGGGCTTGTTGCACGCGCGCTGCTGCCGCAATCGCCGGTGTGCAGCATCATACCGAAATTCTGAGTAACGGAAAAGCCGTTTTATCGATTCGCCTCCTGTTGCCGGGAGGCAGAATGGCCCGCTCCCTGGAATCGCCCCGCCACGAAGCCCTGCGCGCTTTCCTCGTCGAACGGCGCCACAAGGCCGGCTTGCGCCAGGTCGACGTCGCCAAGCGGCTGCGCCGCCCGCAGTCCTACGTGACCTACGTCGAGACCGGCCAGAAGATCGTCGATGTCATCGAATTGCTGGAATGGGCCGACGCCATCGGCTTCGACCCGCGCGACGCGATCAAGCGGCTGGCGAAATTGCCAAGGGCGAAATAATTCGTAGGGTGGGTAAAATCGTCTGCTCAGGCTATGCGGCGCAAGCACGGCGCAGAACGATTTTGCCCACGCGGCTGTGTCTCAGCCCTAGACCGCGTGGGCACGGCGCTTCGCGCCTTTGCCCACCCTACTCGCTTGATCGCATGCAACTCGCGTCATTTTGCTTCGCCGGGGAAAGACCGACATTCGAGCGAGCGTAGTCCGAATTGCGCAAAGCGCAATCCGTACTGGGAATCAAAGATGGAATCATGAATGCAAAAATTGGCCTCGCCGGCATGGTGCTGGCGCGATGCGCCGCACGACGAGTACGGAAAACGACCTAGAATCAACGCCATGCAGGCACAGAACGAATCATTTGACATTATCCGCGAACCAACTAAATGACCGCGCCGTCTCGCTTGCTGCAAGGACGCCGGCCGGTCACTCCGGCTGGTGGAGCGAGAGCGGTGCCCGCGGGCAGGGGCTCGTCACCTCCGCACTCGGGCGGCTTCGGCACAACGCCCGGCCGGCATGATGACCGGCCTGCCAAGAGTTGGCTGGACTGGGACAGGCGGGGGCGGTTAACGGCCGCTTTTTAGCTACGTCCCAGGAAGCGCGGACTGGAGCTGAGCGGCGGCGTTGGTTCGCTTCCGCAAGAACCGCGGTGGAACGCCGGTAGGCGCAGCGCGCCCCGCATTTGGGCGCGCGCCGCACCCGTATGGTGCGGATTTGGTGGGTGGCGTCTGCCGGCGTTCCGCCTCCCTTGTTTTATTTGTTCGTAGGGTGGGCTGAGCGAAGCGAAGCCCACGCTGTTCTTGGAAGCGAAATGCAACCGTGGGCACGGCGCTTCGCGCCTTAGCCCACCCTTGTCACAGCGAATCCAATTATCGTCGATCCGTTCCGAGAGGAATGCTCTGCCGCGGACGGCCATCCGCGGCAGAGCGGCTGGCGATCGGATC
>Ga0209060_10000304_pt1 | contig 104534 bp, 106 predicted proteins | sample Coa_R1_8_FD_187155 | JGI IMG/M metagenome (GOLD analysis project Ga0209060, IMG submission 187155) | Surface soil microbial communities from Centralia Pennsylvania, which are recovering from an underground coalmine fire - Coalmine... | ecosystem: Environmental > Terrestrial > Soil >... | reverse complement strand
TATAGAGCCGGCGCACTTCCTTGCCGTGCGGTCCGGTCTGGTGCGTCACCAGGGTCGAGCCGAGAAGGCGCGCGGCTTCGCGTTTCACGTCGTCGATGGATTTGACCACTTTGACGCCGCCGGCCTTGCCGCGGCCGCCGGCGTGAATCTGCGCCTTGACGACCCAGACCGGCCCGCCGAGCTCTTTCGCGGCCTTTTCAGCTTCGGCAACGCTGAACGCCGCGATGCCGCGCGGCACCGGCACGCCGAAGTCGCGCAACACCGCCTTGGCCTGATATTCGTGGATGTTCATGAAAGCTCTCGCGCGTCATTCCGGCCGAGTGAGCGAAGCGAACGAGAACCGGAATCCATAATCTCTGTGTTCAAGCTCAACCGCATTGGTAATCGAATTCCGCCGTGGTTATGGATTCCGGGTTCGCCGCCGCGCGGCGCCCCGGAATGACGATTATTTCCCCAGATCGGGAGCGATCTTCTTGCAGGCTTCGACCAGCCCCTGCACCGACTGCGCGGATTTTTCGAACATGCCGCGCTCGGCGCCGTTGAGCTCGATCTCGACCACACGCTCGACGCCCTTTGCACCGATCACCACCGGCACGCCGACGTAAAGATCCTTGATGCCGTATTCGCCGTTGAGCCAGGCGGCGGCCGGCAGCACACGCTTCTTGTCGCGCAGATAGCTTTCCGCCATGGCGACCGCGGACGACGCCGGCGCATAAAACGCCGAACCGGTCTTGAGCAGGCCGACGATCTCGCCGCCGCCGTTGCGGGTGCGGTCGACGATCTCCTCGATGCGCTTTTGCGTGGTCCAGCCCATCTTGACCAGATCGGGCAGCGGAATGCCGGCGACTGCCGAATAGCGCACCAGCGGCACCATGCTGTCGCCGTGGCCGCCAAGCACGAAGGCGGTGACGTCCTCGACCGAGACGTTGAATTCGTCGGCGAGGAAATAGCGAAAGCGCGCGGAATCGAGCACGCCCGCCATGCCGACCACCATCTGCTTGGGCAGGCCGCAGCACTTCTGCAGCGCCCACACCATGGCGTCGAGCGGATTGGTGATGCAGATGACGAAGGCGTTCGGCGCGTATTTCTTGATGCCGGCGCCGACCTGCTCCATGACCTTCAGATTGATGCCGAGCAGGTCGTCACGGCTCATGCCGGGCTTGCGCGGCACCCCGGCGGTGACGATGCAGACCGACGCGCCCTCGATGCCCTCGTAGGAATTGACGCCGTTAAGGCGCGCGTCAAAACCCTCGACCGGCGAGGCTTGCACCAGATCGAGCGCCTTGCCCTGCGGCACGCCCTCCATGATGTCGAACAGCACCACGTCGCCGAGCTCTTTGAGCCCGATCAACAGCGCCAAAGTACCGCCGATTTGACCGGAACCGATCAGTGCAATCTTGTTTCGCGCCATGCGGAAAATGTCCTCGATGAAAGCGTCAACCGCGGGCGGTCCTTAGCCGTTTCGGCAGAGGCGTTCAAGCACGGCCCGCGGCGTCATTGCGAAGGAATCCCGAGCCGGCGACGAATAATTGGCGACGGTTTTTAGTGCGACGCGCTCGTGAGGATGTCGATCAAACTTGTCGATCAACAGCAAGCGCCCGACCATGACAAAGGATCGTGGAATTGCCCACTAGCCTAACTTGGAACAGACCTATTGGAGCGCCTCCCCTTCAATCGAAAGCTCTCGCGTGTTGCCTTTATGACGCGCATCGCCATGGCCGGTCTTGATCCACGAGATTCACGGGAATCCGTGAAATCCTTCGATGCCACCGATCGCGTTTTGGCCGATGCGTGATCTGGTCCTGGTCGGCTTCGTCAATCGCCGCACCGTCTTGGGCGCGAGGGGCTTGGTCACGCTGATACAGCCAGACGCGAAGGGCTTGTGCGGAGAATAGGGGGTTATTCTCCGCATAGCCTGCGGAGATTGCTCTTGCCTTTATCGGGAATAGGCTCCATATTCTCCGCATAAGGTGCGGAGAATGCTCACTTACATCCACCAACTGCCCGGCTGGCCCGAGTTTCGCTGGTCCCATGAACGCCTCGCGGACCGACTCGCCGCGGTCCGTCACCGCCAAGGGCGCCTGATCGGACGGATGGAGGCGCTTGGCCTCCGGCTGCAAAGAGAGGCGACCCTTCAGTCGCTCACCGAGGAAGTCCTGAAGTCGAGCGAGATCGAGGGCGAAATCCTCGACAAGGGTCAAGTGCGCTCCTCGCTCGCGCGCCGCCTCGGCGTGGATATCGGCGGGCTCACTCCGGCCGACCGTCACGTCGAGGGCATCGTCGAGATGATGCTCGACGCGACCGAAAAATACGCCGAGCCGCTTACAGCCGAGCGCCTGTTCGGCTGGCATGCCGCGCTATTCCCCACCGGCCGCAGCGGCATGCGCAAGATCACGGTTGGCAACTGGCGCGCTCCAGAGGCCGATCCAATGCAGGTTGTGTCGGGCCCCGAGGGGCGCCAAAGAGTTCATTTCGAGGCGCCGGCGTCGGAGCGGCTTGATGCGGAGATGAAGGCGTTCTTGGCCTGGTTCGATGCCGATACGGGAAACGTCGATCCGGTCCTGAAGGCCGGCATCGCGCATCTATGGTTCGTCACCATTCATCCTTTCGAGGATGGTAACGGCCGCATCGCACGCGCGATCGCGGACCAACAACTCGCCCGTTCGGAACAAAGCACGCAGCGTTTCTACAGCATGTCCGCCCAAATCCGGCAGGAACGCAACGCCTACTACAATATTCTCGAAGTCACCCAGAAAGGCGACCTGGAAATCACCGCATGGCTCGCGTGGTTCTTTGCCTGCCTCGATCGCGCATTCGATGGGGCCGAGACGATCCTCGCCGCGGTACTGCGCAAGGCAAAGTTTTGGGAACGGCATGCCGGCGAAAAATTCAACGATCGGCAAAAGATCATGCTCAACCGCCTGCTCGACGGTTTCGAAGGCAAGCTCACCTCTTCCAAATGGGCGACGATTACGAAATCGTCGCAGGATACCGCCTCGCGTGACATCGCCGACCTTGTTGCCCGAAACATCCTCATCAAGGATGCCGGCGGCGGCCGCAGCACGAGCTATTCGTTTGCTGAACCCGAATAAGCGCTAGGTCTCGACGATCCCCTCGCTCGACCCCGAAGCGTGCGCGTAGGCGGCGCCGTGCGGGCGCGCCAGGTAGGCTTGCGATCGCATCTCGATCAGGCGCGACGCGGTGCGCTTGAACTCGGCCGCCTCAAAACCCTGGTCGGCGTGATAGAGCGCGTCCGGCTCGGCGGCCGCCGAGGCGATCAGTTTCACGTTCATGTCGTAGAGCGTATCGATCAGGATGATGAAGCGCTTGGCGGCATTGCGGGTCTCGAACGTCATGCGCGGAATGCGGTCGAGAATGATGGTGTGATACTCGTGCGCGATGTGCAGATAATCGGCGGCGGCAAGCGGCGCTTCGCACAGGTCGTGGAAGCTGAAGCGCGCCACCCCCATGGCGGCGAACGGCACGCGCACGCTGCGTCCCTTGAGCGACAGCGCGTGAGGCGCGCCCGGCTGTCCGCGCGCCAGCCGCCGCCATGCCGCATCGAGCGCGGCATCCGCCGCCGCATCGGCCGGCGCGTACCAGACCGGCATGCCGGATAATTTTTCCAGGCGAAAGTCGGTGCGCGCTTCGAGCCGCACCACGTCCAGGCGCTGCTCCAGCATGTGGATGAACGGCACGAACAGCGCGCGGTTGAGTCCATCCCTGTAAAGCTCCTGCGGCGCCACGTTCGACGTTGCCACCACGACGACGCCGCGCTCGAACAATTGGCCGAACAACCGGCCGAGGATCATGGCGTCGGCGATGTCGGTGACGTGAAACTCGTCGAAGCAGAGCAGCCAGGACTCCTCGGCCAGCTCCGCGGCGGTCAGCCGAATCGGATCGTCGTCCGGATGTTCGCCCTGCTTCATCTGCTGCCGGAAACCATGAACCCGCTCATGCACGTCGAGCATGAATTCGTGGAAATGGGCGCGCCGCTTGCGCACCACCGGGCTCGCCTCGAAAAACAGATCCATCAGCATCGTCTTGCCGCGGCCGACGTCGCCGTGGATGTAAAGCCCTTTGATCGGCTGCTGCCTGTTCTCGCGACTGCCGAACAGCCAGCCGAGCGACGACGACTTACGCGCCAGGCGGTACTGCACGATGCGCCCTTCGAGCTGCTCCAGCATGGCGACGATGGCGCGCTGCGCGGCGTCGCTTTCAATCCGGCCCGCGGCAACGCCGGCGGCAAATTGCGCGGCGACGGAGGTCGCCATTTGCGGATTGGCCGGACGCGGCGGCAAACCGCTGAGGCTTCGCCTTTGGTCACTGCTCATGTGGAGAATCTGCAGTCATCAAATCGATGCGGGATTAACACGCCATGCGTATACGAAATGTAATCCGTCATTGCGAGGAGCGAAGCGAGCAAGCAATCCAGATACGACAGCGCTGCGCCGGGTTGCTTCGTCGCCCCTGCGGGGCCTCTTCGCAATGATGATTACGCCCGCTTCAACTCGCGTTCTTGCAACGGATAATCAGCCTCGACCACGTAGGGGCCGCCGCCGATCGAAGCGCGCGACGAGAACAGCACGAAACGCGAAACCTCGAAACTAGCGGAGCGGTAATGACCGCGCGCCGAGAGATAATCGGCGACCTGGCGGCTCGACGAATCGCGCAAGCGCGCCAGCGTCACATGCGGCGTGTATTTGCGGCCTTCGGGTTCGAGGCCGAGCCGCTGCAACAGCCGCTCCTGCTCGGCCTGCAGCTCCATCAGCGGCGTCACCGGCGCCGCGGCGGCCACCACGGCGCGCGGCTTCCTTCCGCCGAACGACGACAGGCCGTCGAGGTGCATGTCGAACGCCGCGCGGCGCACCCGGCCGAGCAGGCCGGCGATGTCGCGCGCCAGGGCGTCGTCGATGTCGCCGATGAAGCGCAGCGTCAGGTGATAATTTTCCGGATCGATCCAGCGCGCCCCCGGCAGGCCGCCGCGCATCATGCCCAGCGATTGGCCGATGGCGGCTGGAATCTCGATGGCGGTGAACAGTCGGGGCATGGCACTGACTGAGATGTAGGCGCACGGCTGCGATTCGGCGAATCGCAAGTCCAAACACCATGAAAGCACCAGGGGTTGCGCGCAACCCTACGAGGCGCGGCGCGCCGCGGCGCGCGCGATCAATTCCTTCACCTGCGGCAGAATGCGTTCGACGATCACGCCGACGCCGGCGGCATTCGGATGCATGCCGTCACCCTGCAGCAGCTTGCGATCGGCAGCGACGCCGTCGAGAAAGAATGGATAGAGCGCGACGCCGTATTTGGCGGCAAGCTCCGGAAAGATGCGGGCGAACTCCTCACCGTAGACCGTCCCGAGGTTCGGCGCCGCGCGCATGCCGCACAACAGGACCGCGAGATGCCGCGCGGTCAGGCGCTGCAGGATCGCATCGAGCGCGCCGCGGGTGACCTGCGGCTTTATCCCGCGCAGCATGTCGTTGGCGCCGAGTTCGACGATGACCGCATCGGTGCCCTGCGGCACCGACCAGTCGAGGCGCGCAAGACCATCGGCGGCGGTGTCGCCCGACACGCCCGCATTGGCGATTTCCGCGGCAACGCCATCGGCGGCGAGCGCCGCCTGCAGCCGCGGCACGAAGCCATCCTTGGCGGGCAGACCGAGGCCAGCGGTGAGCGAATCGCCGAGTACGACGACTTTGACGGGCGTCTCGGCGCCAGCCGGACCCGCCGCTGTCGCCACCGCCGAGAGCAGGCTACAAGCGGCCAGCCCACCGGCAAATTGGACCAGCGCGCGCCGCCACCCATATGAGGACCGCGCAAAGGGACCGAGCCAACGCATGAACGACATTTCGGAGTCTTCCTCTGCCGGCAATGCGGTGATCCTGAGCGGCGTCAACCTCTCGCTCGGCCGCGGCGCCGCGCGGGTTCATATCCTGCGCGATGTCAGCCTGCATATAGGGCGCGGTGAAGCCTTAGCCCTGCTCGGCCCGTCCGGCTCCGGCAAATCAACCCTGCTGATGGTGATGACCGGACTGGAGCAGCCCGACAGCGGCGCCGTCATCGTGGCCGGACAGGATTTGCGCAAGCTCGACGAGGACGCGCTGGCGCGGTTTCGCGGCAAACATGTCGGCATCGTCTTCCAGGCCTTTCATCTGATCCCCACCATGACGGCGCTGGAAAACGTCGCCACGCCGCTTGAACTCGCCGGCGCACGCGATGCGCTCGAGCGCGCGGCAAGCGAGCTTGCCGCCGTCGGCCTGGGCGAACGGCTGCACCACTACCCGGCCGAATTGTCCGGCGGCGAGCAGCAGCGCGTCGCGCTCGCCCGAGCGCTGGCGGCCGACCCTGCCATCATCGTCGCCGACGAGCCGACCGGGAATCTCGACGAGGCCACCGGACACGAGATCATCGAGTTGCTGTTTCGCGGCCATCGCGAGCGCGGCACCACGCTGGTGCTGGTCACTCACGACAGCGAGCTCGCGGCGCGCTGCGATCGCGTGCTGCGCATGCATTCCGGGCGAATCGAAGAGCAGCGCGCGCCGGCTCTGTCCGCAATACGAACCTCATGAGCGCGCTCTTGGCCGTACGCTTGGCTTGGCGCGAGCTGCGCGGCGGCTTGCGCGGGTTTGGGGTTTTCATTGCCGCGATCGCGCTCGGCGTCATGGCGATCGCCGGCGTCGGCTCGGTGGCGGCGAGCCTCGCCGACGGCATCGCCGGCGCCGGGCAGACGATTCTCGGCGGCGATCTGTCGTTTGCGCTGGTGCAGCGGCAAGCGAGCGACGCGGAGCAGGCGTTTCTCGAGGCGCGCGGCGCCGTCTCGACCGCCGCGCTGCTGCGGGCGATGGCGCGCAGCGGCAACGGCGAGACCACGCTAGTCGAGCTCAAGGCGGTCGATGACGCGTATCCGCTGTTCGGCCCGCTCGCGACCGACCCGGCGATGTCGGTCGCCGCGCTGCTGGCGCAGCGTGACGGCGCGTTCGGCGCTGCCGTCGATCCGGCGCTGCTGGCGCGGCTCAATCTGAAAATCGGCGACCGCGTCAGCATCGGCAATGCGACGATCGAGCTGCGCGCCGTTTTGACGAACGAACCGGACCGGCTCGCCGGCGGCATCGGCTTCGGACCGCGCGTGCTGATCGGCGACCCGGCGTTGCGCGCGACCGGTTTGGTGCAGCCCGGCAGTCTGGTGCGCTGGCTTTATCGGCTGCGCCTGCCGGCTGCGGCGGCGAGCGATGCCGCGGTCGCAACCGTCAAGCGCGATGCCGAGGCGAACCTCCCGGATGCCGGCTGGGAAATCCGCAGCCGCGACAAGGCCTCGCCGCAGCTCGAGCGCAATATCGAACGCTTCGCCCAATTTCTGGCGCTGGTCGCGCTGGCGACGCTGCTGGTCGGCGGTGTCGGCGTCGCCAATGCGGTGGCCGCGCACCTGGCGCGCAAGCGCGACGCCATCGGGACGTTGAAGGCGCTCGGCGCCACCGGCGGCATGGTGTTCGCCGTCTATTGCGCCGAGATCGTGCTGGTGGCGGCGTTCGCCTCCACTATCGGCGCCGCTATCGGCGCGGCCCTGCCGTTCGCGATCGCCTATTGGTTCGGCGCCGTCATTCCACTTCCGGTCACGCCATCACTGCATCCCGTCACGTTGGCACTGTCGGTCGCCTATGGCCTCATCACCGCGCTCGCCTTTGCGCTATGGCCGCTCGGCCGCGCGCACGACACGCCCGTCGCCATACTGTTCCGCGATCAGGTCAGCGGCGAGCGGCGCTGGCCGCGGCCGCGCTACATTGTCGCGACGGCGGCCGCGATTGCCGCCTTTGCGGCGCTCGCCATCGGCACCAGCACCGAGCCGCGCATCGCCGCCATCTTCGTCGGCTCCGCCGCGGGGCTGTTTGTGCTGCTGCGCGGCGTCGCGCTGCTGGTCATGGCGGCGGCACGGCGCCTGAAACGGCCGCGCTCGACCGCGCTGCGGCTCGCGCTCGCCAATGTGCACCGGCCGGGCGCGCTGACGCCGACCGTCATGCTCTCGCTCGGCCTCGGCTTGGCCCTGCTCACCACCGTGATCGAGATCGACGGTAACCTGCATCGCGCGTTCACCGCGGCGCTGCCCGAAAAGGCGCCGTCCTTCTTTTTCCTCGACATTGCGGCCGCCGAGGCCGCGCGCTTCGACACCTTCGTTGCGGCGCAGGCGCCGGGCGCCAGCATCGAGCGGGTGCCGATGCTGCGTGGCCGCATCGTCGCGGCCAACGGTATCGCCGCCGACGATCTCAAGCCGGCGGAAGGCTCGCGCTGGGTGCTGCGCGGCGACCGCGGCATCACCTACGCCACCGCGGTGCCGCCCGGCTCGCGCGTGGTCGACGGCCAATGGTGGAGCGCCGATTATTCCGGCGCGCCGCTGGTGTCGGTGGAGCGCAAGTCGGCGCACGATCTCGGCCTGAAGGTCGGCGACACGCTCACCGTCAATGTGCTCGGCCGCAACGTCAGCGCGCGCATCGCCAACCTGCGCGCCGTCGACTGGGAAAATCTCGGCATCAACTTCGTGCTGGTGTTCTCGCCGGGCGCATTTGCCGGCGCGCCGCACAACGACATCGCGACGCTGACCTTCGCGGATGGCGGCACCACCGCGGAGGAGACGGCGCTTGTCAAGGCGCTCGGCGATGCGTTTCCCACCGTCACCGCCGTGCGGGTCAAAGACGCGCTCAACACGCTTGATGCGCTTATCGGCAGGCTCGTTCTGGCGCTGCGCGCCGCCAGCGGCGTCACGCTCCTTGCCGCGGCGCTGGTGCTCGGCGGCGGCCTCGCGGCCAGCCAGCGTTTCCGCATCTATGACGCGGTGGTGCTCAAAACCTTCGGCGCGACGCGGGCGCGGCTCGTCGCCGCCTACGCGCTCGAATATGCGCTGATCGGTTTGTGTACCGTGCTGGTCGGGGTCGCGCTGGGTTCGCTGGCCGCGGATCTGGTCGTGACCCGGATCATGGACTTCCCGTTCGTGTTCATGCCGGAGGCGGCCGCCGGAGCGGCGCTCGTTGCGCTTTTCGTCACGCTCGCCCTCGGCCTCCTTGGCACCGTTGCGGCGCTCGGCCGCAAGCCTGCGCAGATATTAAGGAATTTGTAACCGGCCGCGCCGCGCCCCGTTATATGAAGGGTTTGTAACCTGCCGATTTAGCCGTTCGGACATCTGGCGGAACCCCGACTTTCGCACTAGATTCTCGGCGCCCGGCCACGCCGGGCCAACCCAGGGGTTACTCTCATGTCCGACTTCGATCGGAATCTTGCGACCGCCCGGTCCGGCTACCGCGCCGACCAAGTGGCGATCGACGCGGGCCTGCGCGCCTACATGATCCGCGTCTACAACTACATGGCCAGCGGCGTCGCGCTGACCGGCGTCGTGGCGTGGCTGACCTTTTCGGCCGCCGTGCAGAACACCGACGGCCGTCTCGTGCTGACGCCGTTCGGCCAGGCGATCTATGGCGGACCGGCCGCGCTGATCCTGCTGTTCGGCACGCTCGGCCTGGTGTTCTTCTTGAGCTTCCGCATCAGCCGGCTGCAACCGAGCACGGCGCTGACGCTGTTCATGGTCTATGCGGGCCTGCTTGGCCTGATGCTGTCGTCGATCTTCCTGAGCTACACCGGCGCCTCCATCACCCGCACCTTCTTCATCGCGGCGGCGTCGTTCGGCGCGCTCAGCCTCTACGGCTACTCGACCGAGCGCGACCTGTCGCCGATCGGCTCGTTCCTGATCATGGGCCTGTTCGGCCTGATCCTGGCCATGGTGGTCAACATCTTCCTCAAGAGCACCGGACTCGAATTCGCCATCTCGGCGATCGGCGTCCTGATCTTCGCCGGGCTCACCGCGTGGGACACGCAGAAGATCAAGGAGATGTACAGCGCCAATGACGACGGCACCGTCACCGGCCGCAAGGCGGTGATGGGCGCGCTGGCGCTCTATCTCGACTTCATCAACCTGTTCCTGTTCCTGCTGCGCTTCCTCGGCGACCGTCGCTGAGCACCGCAACGGAACGATCTTTGGCGCCCCGGGAGTGTTGATCCCGGGGCGTTTTGTTTGCGCAGCTACTCTGCCTTTCTCCCGCAGCGATGACCCCGCTTCGCATCCGTCCTGCCGCAGCCGGCGATATCCCGGCAATCACGCGGATTTACGCGCATGCGGTCGAAAACGGCACGGCGTCGTTCGAGATCGAGCCGCCGGACGAAGCCGAAATGGCGCGGCGGCTGCGGGCGATGCTGGACAACAATTATCCGTACCTGGTCGCGGAGCGCGCGGGCGCGGTCGCCGGCTATGCGTATGCGAACGCCTATCGGACGCGTCCGGCTTATCGCTGGAGCGTCGAAGATTCGATCTACGTGGCGCCCGACATGCAACGCCAGCGCATCGGTTCGCAATTGCTCGCCCGGCTGATCGCGGAAGCGGAACAACGCGGCTACCGGCAGATGATCGCCGTGATCGGCGACTCGGATCAAACGCCTTCCATTGCGGTGCATGCCCGCGCCGGCTTTACCCACATCGGCACGCTGCTGGCAGTCGGCTTCAAGCACGGCCGCTGGCTCGACACCGTGCTGATGCAGCGCGCGCTGGGCAGCGGCGCCGCGATGCCGCCGTCCTAAAAACTCAGCTCGCCACCAGCCGCAGCGAGCGGTCGAGCGCGCCGAGCACGCGGTCCAATTCGCGGCCGCGGCGCAGGATGTGACCAGTCGCCGAGATCACGCTGTAGGCGCCTTGCCGGCGCTCCAGGCGCGGATCTTTCTCGATGCGATAGATCGGCATTTCGGCAGCGTGACGGAAAACCGAAAACACCGCGCGGTCTTTGAGGAAATCAATGGCGTAATCGCGCCACTCGCCGGCCGCGACCTTGCGGCCATAAAGGCTGAGAATGCGGTCGAGTTCGCGCCGGCTGAAGGTCACTCTGCTGGCGGGAACGGGCGCGCGCGAAAACTCGCCGCCGCGCCGGGGCGCCGCATCGCGTTCGACGCGATGAGCGCCCCGCAACTGACTTGGTTCGATTTCGCCGAGATCCATCCGGCGCCTCCTGGGGTTCTGGGTCTGTCGCGGCCTGTCGTCAGGGCGTCATGATCGCGCCGCCCGGCAGCGCCCGCAAGGGCTTCGTGCGCGGCAAAAAGTCGAAATCGGCGGGCCGAACTCACGCCCCGAGTCGACTGATCGACTTAAGGACCAAGCTGCGGCAATTTTGACCGGACGGAATCACGCCTTCGTTAGTCGAATCATAATGCGGCCCCATTTCAGCCAAGCACGCGCCAAGCTGGCTTGCGACATGAGCCACTGTTGCCTCACGGCCCGGTCCGGCTCGTGTTCCGGATTCCTCAGCCCCCCAGCCCCCCGGAGTGCGGACGGGCCGGGCCAAAGTTTGTTAGCGTACGGTTCAATCCCCCAATCCTGAGGCCGGCATTTCCAGCCGGCCTTTTTTTGCGCGTGCAGACGTCGCCGGGCGGACGAACAGGTCCCGATCCGGCCGGCTCGCTTCAGATGTTTTTTCGAACAGAGAAATAGTCGAAGGCCGTGTGGAAGGCCGTTGCTCAGCGGACGTTGGTGGTGTGCTGTCGATCGTCCGTTATCTGCGGGCCGATCGGCAGCAGCGCTGCGCCGAGCACGATGCCCGGCTTTTCGCGGCTGCCTTTTTGCACGATGACGGCGGCGGCATCGATATGGCCGTCGGCGATCTGCGCCAGCGGCACGCTCCACGTCGCTTCGGCACCGCTATAGGCACCGAGCTTGCGCCAGCCGCGCACCACGTTGTGATAGGTGATGCTTCGGCCGCCGTTCTCGCCGCGGCCGATGGCGACCGTGATCGCACTCGACAGCGGACAGAGCCACACCTCGGCTTCCGCGGCCTCAGTCTGCGCTGCCGGATCCGGCTTCAGCGTCACGCTCAAATCGCCGCCGGCCGCCGAGAGCAGCACCGCGACCGACATCACCGCCGCATCGCCGTCGGTCTGCGCGATGGCTCGCTCGATCGCGGCGCGGTCGCTGCCGACCACATGGCTGACGCCGTTGACCACCATTTGCGGCGTGTAGACCTGACGGTCGCCGCGCAGCCGCGCATAGGCGCGCTGCCGAATGGAATGGCCGGGCAACGCCAGCGTGTCTTTCCAGCCGAGATAATCCCACATGTCGATCGGCAGGCTCAGCGCCACGATCGACGACTGGGCGGCGAATTCGCCAAGCAGCTTATCGGCCGGCGGACAGGACGAGCAGCCTTGACTGGTGAACAGTTCGAGCAGTGCCCGCGGGCCGGCCGCCGCGACGCCATAGCCTGCGAACAGGACAAAGCCAATGACAAGGGATGCCGAGGCGAGGCGGCGACGCTGCATTCCGGACTCCACCCCCGCCAGCGCAGTCGGCCGACCGGCCGCTTCCGTGACGATTTCGTGACGACGGCACTGATAACCCGCACGCCCCTCACCCGCCACTCAATTCGCGGTGAGGGGCGTGAGCGGCGGGCAGAGCTGAGCGAACCGAGTAATGGTCCACAGCAAACTTGGCGCGCCCGGCCGGAGGCTGCCGGCAATATCTCTTGAACACGGAGTAACGCTTGTGTTACTATGATCGATGCCGGAAATCCGCTATTACGTGACTTCCGACGGCCGGCAGCCGTTTGCCAAGTGGTTTGCGGAATTGGAGGCGGCGGCACGCGCAAGAGTCACCCGCGCCGTCGTTAGGCTGGAGCAAGGTAACTTCTCCAATGTCAAATCGGTCGGCGAAGGAGTGTTTGAGTATCGGATCGATTTTGGACCGGGCTACCGTGTTTATTTCGGGCAGGATGGCCAAACGCTGGTGATCTTGCTGACGGGTGGAACGAAGAAACGCCAGCAGCGCGATATAGACGAGGCCCACGCACATTGGCTGAACTACAAGCAAAGCCAGCGCGGACGACGCTGAATGGAGAGACAAAAAGTGGCGCGGACAAAGAGCTTCAGAGATTTGGTAGAGCAGCATGTCAAGAGCGACAGCAAATTCGCCGAAGCCCTTTTGCGCGAGGGCATCGACGCGATGTTGAGTGGCGATCTCGATACCGGCAAGACGATCATGCGCGATTACATCAAGGCCACCGTTGGCTTCGAGAAGCTCGGCGCAGCGACCGACACGCCGCCCAAGAGTCTGATCCGCATGTTCGGTCCGCGCGGCAATCCGCAAGCGAGAAATCTGTTTAGCGTGATCGGCTATTTACAAAAACGTGCAGGCGTGCGGCTGCACGTCACCGGATAGGCAGCCCGTCCCTTGATCGAAAATCGGATCTCCGGACGGTCTGAGAGCTACGCGGCGAGGTGGCGCAGCACGTACTGCAAGATGCCGCCGTTCTTGTAGTAATCGAGCTCGTCCACCGTATCGATGCGGCAGATCAGCGGCACCCGCTTGAGCCCGCCGTCGGCGGCGACGATCTCGGCCATCAACCGCTGATGCGGCTTCAAATCGCCGTGCAGGCCGCGGATCGTGACCTGCTCGTCGCCCTTGAGCCCGAGCGTCTGCCACGAGGTGCCCTCTTCGAATACCAGCGGCACCACGCCCATGCCGACCAGATTGGAGCGATGGATGCGCTCGAACGATTGCGCCACGACCGCGCGCACGCCAAGGAGCGCCGCGCCCTTGGCGGCCCAGTCGCGCGACGAGCCGGTGCCGTACTCCTTGCCGGCGAACACCACCAGCGGCACGCCCTCGCTCTTGTAGCGCATGGCGGCGTCGTAGATCGTCATGCGCTGGCGCGACGGGTAATGCACGGTAAAGCCGCCTTCGACGCCCGGCACCATCTGGTTCTTGATGCGGATATTGCCGAAGGTGCCGCGCATCATCACCTGATGATTGCCGCGCCGCGTGCCGAACTGGTTGAAATCGCGCGGCCGCACCTGATGATCGCGCAAATATTCGCCGGCCGGGCTCTCTTCTTTGATCGAGCCGGCGGGCGAAATGTGATCGGTGGTGATCGAGTCGAGGAACAGGCCGAGAATGCGCGCGTCAACGATGTCGTCGATCGGCTGGCTGCGCTTCGGCATGCCCTCGAAATACGGCGGGTTCTGCACGTAGGTCGAGCGGTCGTCCCACTTGAAGGTCAGGCCGCCCTTGACGGCGATCTTGCGCCAATTGGCGTCGCCCTTGAACACGTCGCCGTATTTGCGGACGTACATCTGCTTGTTGATGCTCTTGCGCATGGCCGAGGCGATCTCCCGGTTGGTCGGCCAGATGTCGCGCAAATAGACCTTGCGGCCCTTCTGATCGGTGCCGAGCGGCGCCTTGGCGACGTCGACCTGCATCGAGCCGGCGATCGCATAGGCGACGACCAGCGGCGGCGACGCCAGATAATTGGCGCGCACGTCGGCGTTGACGCGGCCCTCGAAATTGCGATTGCCGGACAACACCGCCGCGGCGACCAGGTCATGCTCGTTGATCGCTTCGGAAATCTCCTCCGGCAGCGGACCGGAATTGCCGATACAGGTGGTGCAGCCGAAGCCGACCAGATTAAAGCCGAGCGTGTCGAGATACTTCTGCAGGCCGGACTTTTGATAGTACTCCTCGACCACCTGCGAGCCGGGCGCCAGCGAGGTCTTGACCCACGGTTTTACGGTCAGGCCCTTCTCCACCGCCTTCTTGGCCAGCAAGCCGGCGCCGAGCATCACGCTCGGATTCGAGGTGTTGGTGCACGAGGTGATCGCCGCGATCACCACGTCGCCGTTGCCGAGCGTGAAGTTGCGGCCCTCCACCGGCACGCGCTTGTCCATCTCGTCGGCCTTGTCGAACTCGACGTCCATGGCTTCGGCAAAGCCGCGCTTGACCTCCTTGAGCGCGATGCGGTCCTGCGGACGCTTCGGCCCGGCGAGCGACGGCTCGACCGACGACAGTTCGAGCTTGAGCACGTCGGTGAACACCGGATCCGGCGCGGTCTTGGTGCGATAGAGGCCCTGCGCCTTGGCGTAGGCGACGACGAGCGCGATCAGGCTCTCGGGGCGTCCGGTGTCGCGCAGATACCGGATGGTGTCGTCATCGATCGGGAAGAAGCCGCAGGTCGCGCCATATTCGGGCGACATGTTGCCGAGGGTGGCGCGGTCGGCAATGGTCAGGCCGGCGAGGCCGGGGCCGAAATACTCGACGAATTTGCCGACGACGCCGCGCTTGCGCAGCAGCTGCGTCACGGTGAGCACGAGGTCGGTCGCGGTGACGCCTTCCTTGAGCTTGCCGTTCAATCGCACCCCGATCACTTCCGGCAGCAGCATCGAATACGGCTGGCCCAGCATGGCGGCTTCGGCCTCGATGCCGCCGACGCCCCAGCCCAGCACCGAGAGCCCGTTCACCATGGTGGTGTGCGAATCGGTGCCGACCAGCGTGTCCGGATAAGCGAGCTCGGTGGCCTGCGATTTATCCGGGAACGTGAATTTTCCCGGCGCCGACCACACCGTGCGTGCCAGATATTCGAGATTGACCTGGTGGCAGATGCCGGTACCGGGCGGCACCACGCGGAAATTCTCAAACGAGCTCTGCGCCCATTTGAGAAACCGGTAGCGCTCCTGATTCTGCTTGTATTCCTCCTCGACGTTGCGCTTGAACGAGTCCCGGTGGGCAAAGAAGTTGACCGCGACCGAGTGATCGATCACCAGATCGACCGGCACCAGCGGGTTGATCTTGGTCGGATCGCCGCCGAGATGCGCCATGGCGTCGCGCATGGCGGCGAGGTCGACCACCGCGGGCACGCCGGTGAAATCCTGCATCAGCACGCGCGCCGGCCGGAATGCCAGCTCGCGATCGGAGGTCTTGGTCTTGAGCCATTGCGCGACGGCGAGGATGTCGTCCTTGCTGACCGAGCGGCCGTCTTCAAAGCGCAGCAGGTTCTCCAGCAAAACCTTGAGCGAGAACGGCAGCCGTGAAATGCCCTTCAGGCCGTTCTTCTCCGCTGCCGGAAGGCTGTAATAAGCGTATGTCTTGGAACCCACCTTGAGCGGCCGCAAGCACTTGAAGCTGTCGAGCGAAGCCATGTGTTCTTTCCCATCCGCCACGGCCGGGCAACGGAGCAAATCGCAGGTCATGGATGGCCGGAACGGTCGCCATGATCCGCCGCCTTCCGGGCCCCGCGGACGGGGGAAAAAAGGCAACGGACGGACGCGACAGACCCGATCAGGAGGCCGCGAGCAACGAGCGGCTTATAGGGTCTTTTCCGCCGATGTAAAAGATCGAGGGCGAATAGCCGGTATACACGCGGTTAGCGCTCGCCGGGGGTGCGCCTGATGCGGCTTTCGGCGGTGCATCTAGCCTGTCATCGCGGCGGTCGCGACGTCTTCGCGGGCGTCAACTTTGCGGTCGGCTCCGGCGAGGTTTTGGCGATTACCGGCCGCAACGGGGCCGGAAAATCGTCGCTGCTGCGCACCATCGTGGGCCTAGTCCGGGTCGCGCACGGCAGCCTCAGCCTGGAAGGTGGCGATCCCGAACTGACCATCGCCGAACAGGCGCATTACCTCGGCCACCAGGATGCGCTCAAACCGTCCCTTTCAGTCGGCGAAAATCTCAGATTCTGGGCCGGATTCTTGGGACACAAGCCCGCCGACACCAGTGCCGCGCTGGCGGCGGTCGGGCTCGACCCCTTGGCCGATCTGCCGGCCGCGTATCTGTCGGCCGGACAGCGCCGCCGGCTCTCGATCGCCAGGCTCCTCGCCGTGAAGCGGCCGATCTGGCTCTTGGACGAGCCGGTGAGCACCCTCGATACCGCCGCGCAGGAGCGCCTTGCCGGCTTGATGCGGGCGCATCTCGCCGATGGCGGGCTCATCCTCGCCGCCACCCATGGACCGCTTGGTATCGCGCCCACGCGAGAGCTGCGGCTCGATGAATTTGCGGCCGCGCCGGCACCGGCTGCGTCAGCGGAGCTGCAGCCGTCATGACGGCGCTCGCCGCGCTCCTCGTCCGCGACATGCGCATTGCCGTGCGGGTGGGCGGTGGCGCGCTGATCGGCGTGCTGTTTTTTCTGGTCGTGGTGACCTTGGTGCCGTTTGCGATCGGCCCTGATCTGGCGCTGCTCAAGCGCATCGGTCCGGCGGTGCTGTGGCTCGCCGCGCTGCTCGCCAACCTGTTGGCGCTCGACCGGCTGTTTGCCGCCGATCACGAGGATGGCTCGCTCGATCTTCTACTCATGAGCCGCGCGCCCCTCGAACTCGTGGTCGCGATCAAAGGCGTGGCGCATTGGCTGACCACCGGGCTGCCGCTGGTCGTGGCGGCGCCGCTGATCGGATTGTTGCTCAACCTCGACGGCGCCGCGCAGGCCGGACTGGTGCTGACTTTGCTGGCCGGCACGCCGGCGCTGACCTTCATCGGCTTGATCGGGGCCGCGATCTCGGTGGCGCTCCGCCGCGGCGGGCTGTTGCTCGCCATTCTTGTCCTGCCGCTCACGGTGCCGGTGCTGATTTTCGGCGTCGGCGCAGCGAATGCCGCGCTGGTCGGACCGACGCCGTTCGGCACGCCGTTCACGATTCTCTGCGCGCTGACCTTGGCGAGCCTCGTCGTCGGACCGTTTGCCGCGGCGGCCGCGCTGCGCCAGGAAATCGAGTAATGTCGATTGGTTCATATAAATTTGAAGCACGGCGTGCTCCGCCGTCGTTGTGTTGCCATGCCGGAGTGGACTAGGTAGCAGCCGCATGAGCCTGATCGATCTCGCCAACCCGTCGCGCTTTCTCGGCTTCGCCAATCGCGTGCTGCCGTGGCTCGGCGGCGTGACCGTGCTGGCGTTTGCGATCGGGCTCAATCAGGCCATGGGCGCGCCCGACGATTATCAGCAGGGCGCCACCGTAAAGATCATGTTTCTCCATGTGCCCGCCGCCTGGCTCGGCATGATGGGCTGGGGCGTGATGAGCATCGCCGCGCTCGGCACGCTGGTCTGGCGCCATCCGCTCGCCGACGTGGCGGCCAAAACCGCGGCGCCGATCGGTGCCGCGTTCGCGCTGCTCTGCCTCGTCACCGGTTCGCTGTGGGGCCGGCCCGAATGGGGCACCTATTGGGTGTGGGACGCGCGGCTGACCTCCGAGCTGGTGCTGTTTCTGCTCTATCTCGGCGTCATCGCGCTGTGGCGCACCGTCGAGGACCCCTCGCGCGCGGCGCGCGCCGCCGCGATCCTGACCCTGGTCGGCGCCGTCGACCTGCCGATCATTAAGTTCTCGGTCGATTGGTGGAATACGCTGCACCAGGGCTCCTCGGTATTCCGCTTCGGCGGCTCGACCATCTATCCCACCATTCTGCTGCCGCTGTTGATCATGGCGGTGGCGTTCACATTGTTGTTCGTCACGCTGCATATCGCCGCCATGCGTAACGAAATATTGCGGCGCCGCGTGCGCACCTTGCGCCTGATGCAGGCGCAGGCGGCGAGCTGACGATGGAAGCGATCAACCATCTGCCGTTCATCATCGGCTCGTATGCGGCGGCTTGCGTCATCATCGGCGCCTTGATCGCCTGGGTGGCGATCGATTTCCGCGCCCAGCGCCGCGCGCTCGCCGATCTCGAAATGCGCGGCGTAGCGCGACGCTCGGCGACCGAGCATCCGCCGCGGGCCATGGCGGAGGCGAAGGAGAAAGCATGACCCGCTCCGAGCGCGAATCATGAGCGGACTTGTAGAATCCCTTGCCGCTCTATCGGGCCTTATCCTTGCGTTTTGGACGGTGAGCCTGGCGCGGCGCCGAAAGGACCTGAGCAGGATCATCCTCCTGCTTCCGCTCGTCGCGTTTCTCGGGCTCGCGGCATTGTTTCTGATAAGGCTCGGGTCGGGCGATCCGTCGGTCATTCCGTCGGCGCTGATCGGCCATCCGGTGCCGCAGACCAATTTACCGCCGTTGGCCGGCCTCGAACGCGACGGCGCCCCGGTGCCGGGCATCGACGCCGCAAGCTTCAAGGGCAATGTCAGCGTCGTGAATGTGTGGGCGTCGTGGTGCGTGCCGTGCCACGACGAGGCGCCGCTGCTGCTGCAGCTGGCGCAGGACCGCCGCGTGCGCCTCATCGGCATCAACTACAAGGACGATCCCGCCAACGCCCGGCGCTTTCTCGGCCGCTACGGCGATCCGTTCGCCGCCGCCGGCGCCGACCTCAGCGGCCGCGCCGCGATCGAATGGGGCGTCTACGGCGTGCCGGAAACTTTTGTCGTCGGCCGCGACGGCCGCATCGCCTACAAGCTGGTCGGCCCGATCACCGCCGACAATTACGCTGCGGTGCTGCTGCCGCAGATCGAGAAGGCGCTGGCGGCGGGGTCGTAGCCGTCATTCCGGGGCGCGGCCGAAGGCCGCGAACCCGGAATCCATAACCACGGACCGTGAAATTCCTGCACCGATTGTGGTTATGGATTCCGGACTCGCCGCTGCGCGGCGATCCGGAATGACGAGAGTCACTCCGCCACCGGCTCGGCCGCGTATTTCTTCAACAGCGGCGCCTGCAGCGCGGCGAACACGAACGTCAGCGGCATCACGCCGAACACCTTGAAGTCGACCCAAATATCGGTCGAGACGGTGCGCCAGACGATCTCGTTCGCCACGGCGAGCGCCAAGAAGAACAGCGCCCAGCGCCAAGTCAGCTTGCGCCAGCCTTCGTCGGTGAGGTGAAACAGCGAATCGAACACGATGCCGAGCAGCGGCTTGTTGAAATAGAGGCCACCGAGCAGCACGGCGCCGAACAGCGCATAAATGATGGTCGGCTTGACCTTGATGAAGGTGGCGTCGTGCAGCACGAGAGTAAGGCCGCCGAACACCACAACGATGATGGCGGTGACCACCGGCATGATCGGCAGCCGCCGGATCATCACGTAGGACACGATCAGCGCCGCCACCACCGCGACCATGAAGGTCGCCGTGGCGGCGAAGATTCCGTAACGCGAATTGGCGAAGAAAAACAGGACCAGCGGCCCAAGATCGAGCACCAGTTTGAGCACCGGATTGAGCTGCGGTTTGGCCGTCGTGTCCATGAACTTCTCTGTGCGACTCTGTGCTCCTCATCCCGAGGTGCGAGCGAAGCGAGCCTCGAAGGATGAGGCCGAAGCGCCGGAGCTGCCGCCCTTCGAGGCCCGCGCTGCGCGCGGGCACCTCAGGGTGAAGATTCCGAGAGCCCGGCAATCGCCCGGGCAAAATCGCGCGCCGAGAAGGCCTCGAGATCCTCGACACCCTCGCCGACGCCGATGACGTGTACCGGAAGTTTGAACTTGGCCGCAAGCGCCACCAGGATGCCGCCGCGCGCGGTGCCGTCGAGCTTGGTCATGGCCAGCCCGGTGACGCCCGCGGTTTTCTGAAAAATTTCGACCTGCGACAGTGCGTTCTGGCCGACCGTGGCATCGAGCACCAGGAGCACGCTGTGCGGTGCAGCCGGCTCCGCCTTTTTGATCACGCGCAAGACTTTTTGCAGCTCGTTCATCAATTCGCTGCGGTTTTGCAGGCGGCCGGCGGTGTCGACGAGCAGCACATCGACCCCGCGCTGCTTGGCGGCGGCGATGGCGTCGAACACCAGGCCGGCGGCATCGGCGCCCGGCTCGCGCGCGATGAACTCGGCGCCGGTGCGCGTCGCCCAGATTTTCAGCTGATCGATGGCGGCGGCGCGGAACGTATCGCCGGCCGCCAGCATGACGCTGCGGCCCTCGGCGCGGAATTTCGCCGCAAGCTTGCCGATGGTGGTGGTCTTGCCGGAACCGTTGACGCCGACCACGAGAATCACAAACGGTTTTGTGGCCGGGTCGATCATCAGCGGCTGCGCCACCGGCGCAAGGACTTTCTCGACCTCCGCCGCTACCACGGCCTTGATCTCGTCGGCCGAGATCGCCGCGTCATGGCGGCCTTCGCTCAGCGCATCGACGATGCGGCGCGAAGTTTCCAGCCCGAGATCGGCGCGGATCAGCACGTCCTCGATGTCGGCGATGGTCTCGGCGTCGAGCTTGCGCTTGGTGACGAGGTCGGAAAGCGCGCCGCCCAGCGCCGCTGAGCTGCGCTTGAGCCCGCCGGTCAGCCGCTGCCACCAGCCGGGTTTTTCCGTTTGCGTCGCGCTGTCGTTCATGCCGGGCCCGTGATAGCGGGTTCCTCAAGGTGCGGAAACCATGACTCCGGAACAGATGGTGTCGCGGCTCCTGTATCGCGACGGGCTGATGCTGGTCGTCGACAAGCCGGCCGGCTTCGCCGTGCACCGCGGGCCGAAGGGCGGCGAAAGCCTGGAAGATCACTTTGATGCCTTACGGTTCGGCCTGCCGCGGCGTCCGGCTTTGGCGCATCGGCTCGACCGCGAAACCTCGGGCTGCCTCGTGCTCGGTCGCCATCGCAAGGCGCTGGCGCAGCTCGGCCGCCTGTTCAAAAGCGGCGCCGTCGAAAAGACCTACTGGGCGATCGTCGAGGGCGGGCCGCAGGCCGACGAGGGCGTGATCGAGCTGCCGCTCGGGCGGCTCGATGCGACGCGCGGCTGGTGGATGAAGCACGATCCCAAGGGCCAGCCGGCCGTGACCAAGTGGCGCGTATTGGGACGTGCTCCTTCCGCTCCCGGCGAAGGGTCAGGGAAAGCGTGGCTCGCGCTCGAACCGGTCACCGGGCGCACCCATCAGCTGCGCGTGCATTGCGCCGCAATGGGCTGGCCGATCGTCGGCGACGCGATCTATGGCACGGCCCCTCGCACTGGGGGCCCCGGCCTGCATCTTCATGCGCGCGAAGTCGTCGTGCCGCTGTACAAAAATCGCGCGCCGATCAGTGTCATCGCACCGGTACCGGCGCATATGCGCGAGCGACTGATGCAGTGCGGCTGGCAAGCCGAGACAACGGCGGAGCTTGCGCCAAGCAATCAATAAATCGTTTGTTTGATCCGCTCCGGCGCGAGGCGGTCGTGCTCGGGGCCGCCCATTTTGCCGTCGGTCAGCTCGGCGAGGATTGCGCCGGGTGTCGGCAGAGTCTTGCGATCGACTTTGCTCGCTTCATCCCATAAGCGCGCGCGGATGATCGCCTTGGTGCACTGGAAATAGGCGCGCTCGACCGTGACCACCAGCACGCATTTCGGCGTCTTGCCGTTCATGGCGAAGCTGTCGGTCAGCTTCGGGTCAGTCGAAATTTTCGCGCGGCCGTTGATCCGCATGGTCTCGCCGACGCCCGGAATGAGGAACAACAGCGAGATGCGCGGGTCGCGCACCAGGTTGCGCAGCGAGTCGATGCGATTGTTGCCGCGGCGGTCGGGAATGAGCAGCGTGTGCTCGTCGAGCACGCGCACGAAGCCGGGCGGATCGCCGCGCGGCGAGCAGTCGAGGCCCTCGGGACCGCTCGTTGCGATGACGCAGAACGGCGCGGCTTCGATCAGTTTGCGGTATTGCGCCGAGATGCGGTCGGTTTCCTTGAATACCGCCGGGCCGTACGGCGCGTCGCTGTACACGCGCTCAAGCTCTTCAGTCGAGGTGATCGTGTGGGAATTGATCCTGGAAGAATCTTGGCCGTTGCCGTCCATGGCGCGCCCTCCCGTGGCGCAAGTTTAGCTCACGCCGCCAGCAATTGTCTGCCGTCATGGGCGGCGATCTTAACATCGAGAATGCGGCCCGGATCTGCCGGCGCAGAAAACTTCACCTTGGTGAACTGCTCGGTGCGGCCGGCGTCGCGCGACTCGGTGAGGACACGCCGTGTTGCGCCGACCTCGCCGTCGAGATGGCGCGCGAGCGCCAGCGCGCCGCGCTCGCGCAGCCGCCGCGCCCGCTCCTTGATGACGTCGCGGGCGACCTGCGGCATGCGCGCTGCCGGCGTGCCCGGCCGCGGCGAGAACGGAAAGACGTGCAGATGCGTCAGCCCGCACTCCTCGACCAGCGCCAGCGAGTTTTCGAACATCGCTTCGGTCTCGGTCGGAAAGCCGGCGATCAGATCGGCACCGAAGGCGATGTCGGGCCGCAGCCGGCGCACGCTGCCGCAGAATGCGATGGCATCGGCACGGCTGTGCCGCCGCTTCATGCGCTTGAGAATGAGATCGTCGCCGGCCTGCAACGACAGATGCAGATGCGGCATCAGCCGGGCATCGCTGGCCAATGCGTCGAGCAGATCGCGATCGGCTTCGACCGAGTCGATCGAGGACAGCCGCAGCCGCTTGAGCTCCGGCACTTCTTTGAGGATGCGCTTGACCAGGGTGCCGAGCCGCGGCGAATCCGGCAGATCGGCGCCGTAAGCGGTGATATCGACGCCGGTGAGCACGATTTCGCTGTGACCGCTGGCAACGAGCCGGCGCACGTCATCGACCGCCTCCGCGATCGGCACCGAGCGCGAATTGCCGCGGCCGAACGGGATGATGCAGAACGTGCAGCGATGGTTGCAGCCGTTCTGCACCTGCACGAAGGCGCGGCTGCGGCCGGCGAAATCGTCGATCACAAGCGGTGCGCTTTGCTTCACCGTCATGATGTCGCCGACAACGGTCTTCGGTCCGTTCGGCGCCGCAAGTGCCGCGCGCGCCTGAGCCCAGCCGGCCGCATCGAGCTTTTCGGCATTGCCGAGCACCAGATCGGCTTCCGGCATGGCGGCAAAATTTTGCGCGTCAGTCTGCGCACCGCAGCCGGTGACGACGATGCGGCGCTGCGGATGCGCGCGATGCAGCGCGCGGATGGTTTGGCGCGCCTGGCGCACCGCCTCGGCGGTGACCGCGCAGGTGTTGACCACGACGGCGTCGTCCAATCCGGCGCCCGCCGCATGGCGGCGGATCGCCTCGGATTCGGCGGCATTGAGCCGGCAGCCGAAGGTGACGACCTCGACGCTCATCGCGGCGCCTCGGCGGCGAGCGCGGCCAGATCGAAGCGGCCGTTGTGCTCGAAGGCAACCGGCCCGGTCATCAGCACATGATCGTCGGCGGCGCGCCACTCGACCACGAGATCGCCGCCGGGCAAGGTCACCGTCACCTTGCGCTCGGTGCGCCGCAGCCGCGCTGCCGCAACGGCCGTGGCGCAGGCGGCCGAGCCGCAGGCTTTGGTCAGGCCGGCGCCGCGCTCCCAGGTGCGGATGACGATGTGCTCGCGCGACCGTATCGCCGCCAGCGTGATATTGGCGCGCTCCGGAAACAGCGGATGGTTCTCGAGCAGCGGACCGATCTTTTCGAGATCGAAAGCCATCGGATCGTCGACCCAGAAAATCGCGTGCGGATTGCCCATGCTGACGACCGAGGGCGAATGCAGGATCGGCGCGCCGCGCGGCCCGATTTCCAGCTCGATATAGCGAGTGTCGGGGAATTTTTCGGCGAGCGGAATCTCGTTCCAGCGCAGTCGCGGCCGACCCATGTCGACGGTGAACAACCCGTCGGCGCCGCGCCAGCAGGCAACGATGCCGGCCACGGTTTCGAACGCGAGCTTGGCCTTGCCGGTTTCGGCGCTCACCAGCGAGGCGACGCAGCGCATGCCGTTGCCGCAGGCGCCCGCCTCCGAGCCGTCGCTGTTGTAGATGCGGATTGCCGCGTCGCTCCCGGCTTTGGCCGGATAGAGCGCCATGAGCTGATCGTACGGCTCCTGGCGCGCCGCGGCGCGCGCTTCGGCGGCCGTGATCGGCGCCGGCGCCAGCGCCGCGCGCAGATCGACGATGACGATCTCGTTGCCGAGACCGTTCATCTTGACGAAATCGCGATTGCCGAGCGCGCTCATGATAATGCCCGAATGGGTGCGACTTATATGAGGACTTCGGTGTTGAGCGCCAGTAGCATGGCGGGCGCCGGGCACGCTCACGGAGGAAATGGAATGTTCGTCCACATGGGGCGTTGGAGGGGAGCTGCCGCGACCGCTTTCGCCGTGGCGGCATTTTTCCTGACATCCGCGACACGGCCGGGCGCGGCACAACCGGCCCAGCCCCCCGCGGCCGGCCAGCCGGAGGGCGGCGCCGGCGCGCCGGCGCCGATCGCGCCCGAGGGCCTTGCCACAAAACCCGGCGATCCGTTCGGCGAGGAGGTGACGCTCGCCGCCAAGCCGATCGTGTTCGTCAAAGGGTCGGGCACCTGGGACCAGGCCTTCACCATCATCAGCGGCGCCTTGAAGACGGTCGAGGCCTACGTGGCCAAGGCGGGGCTCAAGACCGACGGCCAGCCGATGACCATCTTCACCGCGACCGACGACAAAGGTTTTGACTATGAGGCGGCGATCCCGCTGGCGGAGCCGCCGAAAGAGCCGCCGAGCGGTGGCATCCAGAGCGGCCGCTCGCCGGACGGCCGTGCGCTGAAATTCGTGCATCGCGGCTCGTATGACTCGCTCGACGACACTTATGAGGCGGCTACCAATTATCTCGATTCCAAGCGACTGGAGTCGCGCAACGTCCTGGTCGAGCAATACGTCACCGATCCCGCTTCGGCCGACGAGAAGAATCTCGTCGTCGAGGTGCTGGTGCTGGTCAAATAATCCGTCGCTTTTCGTTCATTCTTCCGTCATGGCCGGGCTCGTCCCGGCCATCCACGTCTTGGGGTGGCACAGCTTAAAGACGTGGATGCCCGGCACGAGGCCGGGCATGACGAACCTCGAGATACCATCTCGCGCGACCAAGGCGCTCCTCGGTTCCAGGCGCGAGGTTGACGGCGGCGGGGCCGGCACCTATTTTCCGCCCGCTCTCGCAAGAGACCGAATTTTCTTGACCGCCGACCGGCCGCAAGAGACCGGAGGCACCCGCCCGACAGCGCGATGCGCCCTCGGGCGCCATTGTCATTGCCGGGCTTGACCCGGCAATCCATGAAGCGGCACGGCCGCATGGATGCCCGGGTCAAGCCCGGGCATGACGAAATGAAAGGACCGCATGTTCGACAGTCTGTCCGAGCGGCTTTCCGGCATTCTCGACCGCCTGACGCGGCGCGGCGCGCTGAGCGAGGCCGACGTCGAGGCGGCTTTGCGCGAAGTGCGGCGCGCGCTGATCGAAGCCGACGTGGCGCTCGACGTGGCGCGCGCCTTTGCCGACCAGGTCAAGCAGCGCGCGGTCGGCATCGAGGTGATCAAATCGGTCACGCCCGGCCAGATGGTCGTCAAGATCGTGCACGACCAGCTGATCGAGACGCTCGGTTCGGATGCGCAGCCGGTCGATCTCAATGCGCCCGCACCAGTGCCGATCATGATGGTCGGCCTGCAGGGCTCCGGCAAAACCACCACCACCGCCAAGCTCGCCAAGCGCCTCGCCGAGACGCAAAAGCGCAAAGTGCTGATGGCGTCGCTCGACACGCGGCGGCCGGCCGCCATGGAGCAGCTCGCGGTACTCGGCCGCCAGGTCAGCGTCGACACCCTGCCGGTGGTCGCCGGACAGACGCCGGTGCAGATCGCGGGCCGCGCGCTGCAGGCGGCGCGGCTCGGCGGCTACGACGTGGTGCTGCTCGACACCGCCGGCCGGCTCACCCTCGACGAAGCGCTGATGACCGAGGCCGCCGACGTGCGGCGCGCCGTCAGCCCGCACGAAGTCCTTCTCGTCGCCGACGCGCTGACCGGCCAGGACGCCGTCAATCTGGCGCGCGCCTTCAACGAGCGGCTCGATCTCACCGGCATCGTGCTCACCCGGATCGACGGCGACGGCCGCGGCGGCGCCGCGCTGTCAATGCGCGCCGTCACCGGCAAGCCGATCAAGCTGATCGGCACCGGCGAAAAGCTCGACGCGCTGGAAGATTTTTATCCGCAGCGCATCGCCGACCGCATCCTCGGCATGGGCGACATCGTCTCGCTGGTGGAAAAAGCCGCCGCCACCATCGATGCCGAGAAGGCCGCGCGCGTCGCCGAGAAGATGCGCAAGGGCGCATTCGACCTTTCCGATCTGCGCGAACAGATCGCGCAGATGCAGCGCATGGGCGGCATGAGCGGGCTGATGTCGATGCTGCCCGGCATCGCCAAAATCAAAAATCAGCTCGCCGAGCGCAATCTCGATGAAAAAGTTTTGAAGCGACAGATGGCGATCATCGACTCGATGACGCCGCAGGAGCGCCGCAACCCCGATGTTTTGAAAGCGAGCCGCAAGCGCCGCATCGCCGCCGGCTCAGGCACCAAACCCGAAGACATCAACCGGCTTCTGAAAATGCATCGCACCATGGCCGACATGATGAAGGCGATGGGCGGCGGCAAGCGCGGCCCGATGGCCGGGCTCGCCAACATGCTCGGCCTGGGCGGTGGCGGCGGCGGCATGCCGAGCCCCGAGCAGATGGCCGAGCTTGCCAAGAAAATGCCGGGCGGTTTGCCGGCGGGAATGCCGGGTAGCAGCGGCTTGCCGCCCAACATGCCCGGCCTGCCGCCGAGCTTTCCAGGTCTGCCCGGATTGCCGGGATTGGGTCCCAAGCTGCCCGGCGGCCTGCCGGGCCTGCCCGGTTCTGGAAAAAAGAAGTGAGCGTTTTTACCAATCGTCATTCCGGCGTGCCGCAATGACAAACAAAACTGAGAAAGGAAACCAATGCCTCTCGTGATCCGCATGGCGCGCGCCGGCACCAAGAAACGGCCGTTCTATCACATCGTTATCGCCGACAGCCGCGCGCCCCGCGACGGCCGCTTCATCGAACGCATCGGCTATTTCAATCCGCTGCTGCCGAAGGACAAAACCGAACGGCTCAAGTTCGATCTGGAAAAGGCCAAGGCCTGGATGGCCAAGGGCGCGCAGCCGTCCGATCGCATCATGCGCTTTCTCGACGCCGCCGGCGTTATGAAGCGGCCCAAGCGCAACAATCCGGAGAGGGCGGTGCCGCGCAAGGAGCGCAAGGCGCGCGAAGAGGCCGCCAAAGCGGCGCCGGCCGCAGGCGCCCCCGCCGCGCCCGCCGCACCGGCCGCGGGCGCGGCACCGGCCGCCTCATAACCGGCGCAAGCCGTGGCGCGCGGCGCTGGCGCTGGTGGGCCGGAAGCGCTGGTTTGCCTTGGGCAGATCGGCGCGCCGCACGGCGTGCGCGGCGAAGTGCGCTTGCGGTCGTTCACGGCCGAACCCGCAGCGATCGCCAGCTACGGGCCGCTGCAGACTGACGACGGCCGCGCCATCGAAATCGGGTCGCTGCGGCCCGCCAAGGATCATTTCGTGGCAGCGCTTGCGGGCATCCACGACCGCGATGCCGCCGCGCAGCTCGCCAACGCCAAACTCTATGTGCCGCGCCAGCGCCTGCCGCATCTCGCCGATCCTGAAGAATTTTATCACTCCGACCTGATCGGGCTTGAGGTCGTCGATCGCGCCGGCGAGCAACTCGGCAGCGTCGTGGCGATCCACAATTTCGGCGCCGGCGATCTTCTGGAAGTGCGGCTCGACGCCAGCAACAAGACCGAACTGCTGGCGTTCAACGATACGAACGTGCCGCGCGTCGATGTGCCAGGCGGCAAACTGGTGCTCGATGCGCAAGCCAGCGCGCTTCTGACCACTGGTTCGGCGGAAGAGAACGACGGGACAAAACCGCTTTCCCGCAAGCAGGGCGGCTGAGATGTGGCGCGCTTCGGTCCTGAGCATCTTTCCGGAAATGTTTCCGGGGGCGCTGGGCGTCAGTCTCGCCGGCAAGGCGCTCGCCGCCGGAGCCTGGTCGCTCGACGTGGTCGATATCCGCAATTTCGCTGCCGATAAGCACCGCACCGTGGACGACACGCCAGCCGGCGGCGGGCCCGGCATGGTGATGAAGGCCGACGTGCTCGCGCGCGCCATCGATGCGGCAGCGGCTGACGCGCGGCCGCGGGTTTTGCTGTCGCCGCGCGGGGTGCCGCTGACCCAAAGCCGCGTCGAAGCGCTGGCCGGCGGAGCCGGCGTGGTCCTGATCTGCGGCCGCTTCGAAGGCGTCGATGAGCGGGTCATCGCCGCGCGCGGCCTGGAGGAGGTTTCGGTCGGCGATTATGTGCTGTCCGGCGGCGAGATCGCCGCCATGGCGCTGATCGACGCCTGCGTGCGGCTTCTTCCGGGCGTCATGGGCGCGCCGGGCTCGGCCGCGGAGGAAAGCTTTACCCATGGCCTGCTCGAATACCCGCACTACACCCGTCCCCAGGTGTTCGAGGGCCGGCCGATCCCGGAGGTGCTGCTGTCCGGCGACCACGCCAAGATCGCCGCCTGGCGCCGCGCCGAGGCCGAGCGGCTGACCGGCGAGCGGCGTCCGGACCTATGGGCGGCGCGTGACCGGAAGGTGACAAAACCGGCCGGCTAGCGTAGAAGCTCGCCCGAACCCCTCGACCCCCAGGTCGGAGCCGGCGCGATCCGCGCAGCCGTTGATCCGCGCATCTATTGGAGAATTCGCCATGAACCTGCTCAAGCAAATCGAAAACGAACAAGTGGCGAAGCTCACCGCCGGCAAGCAGATTCCCGACTTCCAGCCGGGCGATACGCTGCTGGTCAACTACAAGGTGGTCGAAGGCGAGCGCAGCCGCGTCCAGGCCTATGAGGGCGTCTGCATCGGCCGCGCCGGCTCGGGGCTGAACGAGAACTTCACGGTGCGGAAAATCTCGTACGGCGAAGGCGTCGAGCGCGTGTTTCCGCTCTATTCGCCGATGATCGACTCCATCAAAGTCGTGCGCCGCGGCAAGGTGCGCCGCGCCAAGCTCTATTACCTGCGCGGCCGCCGCGGCAAATCCGCCCGCATCGTCGAGCGCCAGGACCACGCCGGCGCCGCGGCAGCTGCAGACAAGGCGGCGGAGTAACTCCTTATTGTAACCCTCACCCTGAGGTGCTCGGCGCGCAGCGCCGAGCCTCGAAGGGCGAGGCCACAGCGCCTCGGCCTGCATCCTTCGAGGCTCGCTTCGCTCGCGCCTCAGGATGACGTGAACAGAAGCGGCGTGGCGAAGATTATCTGATCACGCCCACAATCTTTTCGACGCGAGCCGCGCGCCTTCGGCGAGCGCGCCGAGCTTGGCCCAGACCAGATCCTCGTGCAGGCGAGAGCCGAGGCCGCAATCGGTGCCGGCGATAACGTTGTCGCGGCCGGCGATGTCCGCGAAGGTCGCGATGCGTTGCGCGATCAGTTCGGGATGCTCGACCAGATTGGTGGCGTGGCTGACCACGCCCGGTACCAGAATCTTGTCGGCCGGCAGCTTGACGTCCTGCCATACCGTCCATTCGTGCTGATGGCGCACGTTGCCGGCCTCGAAGCTCGTCGCCTGCGCCCGCACCTGCAGCACCAGATCGATCACGTCCTTGAGCGGCAAATCGTGGGTGTGGGCGCCGTGCCAGGAGCCCCAGCAGAAATGATGGCGCACGCGGTCGTGCGGAATGCCGGAGAGTGCGTGGTTGAGCGCATCGATGCGGGTTTTCAGATGATGGCGGTATTCGGCGACGCTCGGCTGCGGCTTGATCATGTCCCATGAGGTCATGACGCCCGGATCGTCGATCTGCAGGATGAAGCCGCCGTCGACCACGGCGCGATATTCGTCGCGCAGCGCGTCGGCGAGCGCGAACACGAATTCCTCGTCGGTCGCGTAATATTCGTTGAAGATGTGATGATCGAGCCAGCCCGGCGCGAACACGCAGATGAAGGCTTCGTCGGCGCTACCGGCCGCCGCCAGCGCCTCCTTGAACACCGCGACCTCGCGCTTGATGGCCTCGGTGGCGCGGCCCTTGATCGGTCCGGTGACGACGAGCTTATGCGGCGGCGAATGCCGCGGCTCTTCGCCCGGCACGCAGAACATGGTGCCGACGCGGTCCATGTCGGCGTAGAGCTTTTGAAACACGTCACGTTCGTTTGTGGCTTCGCGAGCGGAGGCGCGCTCGCCCGGCTTGAGCGGCCGTGTGGTGACGCCGCCGAATTGCTGGGCGTAATACGCAAACGTGCGGCCGTTCCAGAACTCGCCGTCGCCGACGCAGTCGATGCCGAGCTCGACCTGTTTCTTGATCACCGCGGCGACCTGCTGGACGTCGTTTTGCTGCGCCGGCGCTACCGGCGGCAATTTGCCGGCATGGGTCGTTCTGATCGAGCCTTCGCTGCGTTTCATGTCGCTGCCATCCCTTGCATTACGTCATCCTAGAGCCGGCGCAGCCGCGTCACCAGACGCTCGACATCGGCTGCGGTGTGATAAAGCCCAAACCCCAGCCGCAGCCGCGTGCCGCGCACGTCGGTGACGATGCCGGCGGCGTGCATGCGCCGATACCATTGCGGCGCATCTGGATGCTCGAAGGCCAAGAAATTACCGCGCGCCGGATCGCTTAGCGGCACCACGAGGCGCTCGGCCGCGAACGGGCCGATCGGCTGATCCGTCATCGCCGCCATGAATTGCGCCTGCAGCGTCACCGCGTGGGCGTGAATGAGTCCGGCATCGATGTCTTCCGCCGCCAGCCATTCGAGCACCGCACGCATCCGATAGAGCGCGGTCGGATCGAAAGTCGCGCCGGCGAAGCGCCAACCGTCCCGCGGATAAGACACGCCCTGCCCGGGCTTGGCGAGATCATCGAGGCTCGCGAACCAGCCGGTGTTGCGCGGCCGCGGCGCGATGCCGGGCGGACAGTGCATGAAGCAGGCGCCCTCGCCCGCCATGGCGTATTTGTAGCCGCCGGCGATGTAGAACGCGCGATCGGCGATCGCGGTGAGATCGGTCGGGCGCGCCAGAAAACCGTGATAGCCGTCGATCACGACAAGGCGGTCCGGCGCCCAAACCCGCTCGACCAGCCCGGACAGATCGGCGAGCGCAAACCCTGAGCTGAACAGGACCTGGCTCACATAGACGAGGTCGGGCGCCGTCTCGCGCGCCGCTCCGACAAGCCGCTCGGCGAGCGTCGCGAACGGCTCGGCCGCAACCGCGTGCAGCGCGACGAGGCCGTCTTCGGCGAGCCGCTCGGCCTGCCGGCGAAACGAAAGAAATTCCCCGTCGGTGGTGACGATGCGCGCCGGCCGCTCGGTAGGACAGCATGAGAGAAGTCGATTGACGAACTCATGGGTATTCGGCGCGAACACCAAAGTCTTGAAATCGGGAAGACCCAGGTGACGCGCGATGCCATGGGTAACGCCGTGCCAGAGCGGGCCGACCGCATCATGCCATTTATCGTCCGCCAAGCGCGCAGCATCGTCCCAGGCAGCGACTTGCGCATCGCGCGTGACGTCCGGCCACAAGTGGTGCGAATGCGCGGCAAAATGCAGCCGCTCCGGATCGGCGTTGCGGAAGCGGTTGAACGCAGCAGAAAGGTCGAGCGGGACCGGACGTTCGGGCATGGCCGTCGCATCGTTCACAGTGAAAGATTTTGCGCCTAGACTCTAACACGCTGGCGCGGCCACGACGACGAGCGGCATCCGGCACTACGCGGCGGTTTCGGCATGGACGATAGCAAGACGCCTAAGTCTCGGGTCGAATCCGGCATGCACGTCGACCTTGCCGGCCGGCGCACCTATGCGGACTATCTCAAGCTCGATCTGTTGCTCGCCGCGCAGCAGCCGATCACCAAGGAGCATGACGAAGTCGCCTTCATCGTCATCCATCACGTGCAGGAGCTTTGGCTCAAGCTGATCGCGCACGAGATCGAGGCGGCGATCGCCGCCATCCGCGCCGATCACCTGCCGCCCGCATTCAAATCGCTGGCCCGCGTCACCCGCATCCAGGAACAGCTGATCGATGCCTGGGACGTGCTGTCGACCATGACGCCGGCCGACTATCTGGCGTTCCGCGGCGCGCTCGGCGCGGCCTCCGGCTTCCAGTCGTATCAGTATCGCCTGGTCGAATTCCGGCTCGGCGCCAAGGACGCCGCCATGGTGCTGCCGCACCGCCACGATCCGGCGGCGCATGCCAAGCTCCAGGCCGCGCTGCACGAGCCGAGCCTCTACGACGAGGCGCTGCGCATCCTGGCCCGCCGCGGCCTGCCGGTGCCCAAGGAGGTGCTCGACCGCGACGTGTCGCAGCCCTATGTGTCGAATCCGCAGGTGCGCGACGTCTGGCTATCGATCTACCGTCAAGCGCAGCAGCACTTCGATCTCTACGAACTCGCCGAGGAGCTGGTCGACGTCGAGGACTGGTTCCAGCAATGGCGCTTCCGCCACATGAAGACGGTCGAGCGCATCATCGGCTACAAGCCCGGCACCGGCGGCTCGTCGGGCGTCGGCTACTTGAAAACCGCGCTGGAGCATTCGTTTTTCCCCGAACTATGGGAAGTGCGGACCTACCTCTAAGCCGCAGCCGCATCGAGCCACTTTGCTTGGCTCGGCTAACCCACTAAATAGTTGGCTGAACCCACCCTTTAGGCCTCACGCCAGGACCACGGATGAGCAAGCCGCGTACTGTCTACGACAAAATCTGGGACGACCATCTGGTCGACGAGCAGCCGGACGGCACCTGCCTGATCTATATCGACCGCCATCTCGTGCATGAGGTGACGAGCCCGCAGGCGTTCGAGGGCCTGCGGCTTGCCGGCCGCAAGGTGCGGGCGCCGGACAAGACCCTGTGCGTGGTCGATCACAACGTGCCGACCACCGACCGGCGGCTGAAAAATCCCGACCCGGAGAGCGAGGCGCAGATCGCGTATCTCGCCGAGAACGTCAAACATTTCGGCCTCGAATATTTCGACGAGTTCGACAAGCGCCAGGGCATCGTCCACATCATCGGCCCCGAGCAGGGCTTCACCTTGCCGGGCACCACGCTGGTCTGCGGCGACAGCCATACCGCCACGCACGGCGCGTTCGGCGCGCTCGCCTACGGCATCGGCACCTCGGAAGTCGAGCACGTGCTGGCGACGCAGACCTTGATCCAAACAAAGTCGAAGAACATGCGCGCCGTGGTCGACGGCAAACTGCCGGCCGGCGTCACCGCCAAGGACATCATCCTCGCCATCATCGGCGAGATCGGCACCGCCGGCGGCACCGGCTATGCGCTCGAATATGCCGGCGGGGCGATCCGCGCGCTGTCGATGGAAGGCCGCATGACGGTATGCAACATGTCGGTCGAGGCCGGCGCCAAGGCCGGCTTCATCGCGCCGGACGAGAAGGCCTACGCGTATCTGAAAGACCGGCCGAAATCGCCGAAGGGCAAGGCCTGGGACGACGCGGTGCGCTATTGGGAGACGCTGCGCTCCGACGACGGCGCGCATTTCGATCGCGAGATCAAGCTCGATGCCGCCAAACTGCCGCCGCTCGTCACCTGGGGCACCAGCCCCGAGCAGGTCGTGTCGATCACCGGCCGCGTGCCGCGCATCGAAGACCTCACCGACGACAAGAAGCGCGAAGCGGCGGAGCGCGCGCTCGGCTACATGGGCCTGCAGGGCGGCGAGAAGATCACCGACATCGCCATCGACCGCGTGTTCATCGGCTCATGCACCAATGCGCGCATCGAGGATTTGCGCGCCGTCGCCAAGGTGGTGGACGGCAAGACGGTGAATGCCAAGGTCAACGCCATGATCGTGCCGGGCTCGGGTCTGGTCAAAGAGCAGGCCGAAGCCGAAGGACTCGACAAGATCTTTGTCAAAGCCGGATTCGAATGGCGCGAGCCGGGCTGCTCGATGTGCCTTGCGATGAATCCCGACAAGCTCAATCCCGGCGAGCGCTGCGCTTCGACCTCGAACCGCAACTTCGAAGGCCGCCAAGGTTACAAGGGCCGCACCCACTTGGTGTCACCCGCCATGGCCGCCGCCGCGGCGATCGCCGGGCGTTTCGTCGATGTGCGGGAGTGGCACTGACGGTCAGCCCGTCACCCACCAGCAGCGGTATTGCGGAAACAGCACCGTGCCGCTCGGCCGGTGCTGCAGCTCGAGCCAATCGACGCAGCGGCGGTACAGCAGCCGCTGCGGCCGGATCTCGATGTAGGGACGCGCGTAACGCGGCGGCGCGTGATGCCGCGGCCGCTGCGCGGTCTGTGCGAGCGACGGAATGGCCGTAGCGGCGGCGAGGAGAAAACCGAATCCGGCCGCGAAAAATAACCTCATCGCACTGCTGCCCTTTTCATCTCCGGCGCCCAGCGTCGTGCCTTGCTGCGCGCGGGTCAACACCCCCGAGCTCCCTGCGGGGAGGCAAGAACCGCTCATCTGCGCTACATTATCGGTCATGAGCGACTTCTCGTCCGACCCGCTGGCCTGGCGGCCCATCAAGGCGCCGTCACTCGGCGAGATGGAAGCGTTGGCCGGGCACGTGTTCCGCCAGTTGCCGAAACGCTTCCGTGACCTGTGCGGCAATCTGGTGATCCGGGTCGACGATTTTCCGAGCCGGCAGGTTTTGCGTTCGATGCGGGCGACCAGCGACTTCGACCTGCTCGGGCTGTTTCAGGGCGTCGGCCTGCCGTTTCGCGCCGAGAGCGCGCTGCCGCAGTTGCCCAACATGATCTGGCTCTACCGGCGGCCGATCCTCGACTACTGGGCCGAGCACGACGAAACGCTCGGCGCCATCGTCAAGCACGTGCTGATCCACGAAATCGGCCATCATTTCGGATTATCGGACGACGACATGCACGCCATCGAGCGCGCGGCGAGTTGATCGTGTGAAGGAGCAGCAGATGAAAATCGACGGCGCCTGCCATTGCGGCTTCATCAGCATCGAAGGCGAAGCGGATCCCGACAAGGTGCAGATCTGCCACTGCACCGATTGCCAGACCGGCACCGGCAGCGCGTTTCGGGTGTCGATCCCGGTGCCGGGCGCGAGCTTCAAGATGACGGGCGAGCCGACCGCGTATCTGAAAACCACCGCCGACAGCGGCCGGCCGCGGGTCCAGGCGTTCTGCCCGAAATGCGGCTCGCCGATATACTCGACTTCGCCGGGCGACGGCGTGCAGCCATCCTACATGGTGCGGGTCGGCATCTTGCGGCAGCGCGCCGAGCTCGCGCCGCGGCGGCAGAACTGGTTCCGCTCGGCGCGCGCCTGGGTCACGCAGCTCGACGCGCTGCCGAAGAACGAGAGGGGGATGCCATGATCGTCACCGTTTTCCGTTCCCGGCTGCGGCCGGGCCTGCGCAACGAATACGTCGCGCTCGCCGACCGTATGAACGAGCTTGCCAAGACCATGCCGGGCTACGTCTCGCACAAGGACTTCTTCTCCGACGATGGCGAACGCGTCGCCATCGTCGAGTTCGCCCACCAAGAAGGCCAGCGCGCCTGGCAGACCAATCCCGAGCACCGCGCCGCGCAAAAGCTGGCGCGCGAGAAGTATTATCTCGATTATCACATCCAGGTCTGCACGCTGGATCGGGAGTCGAAGTTCAAGGCCGCGGATGCTGAGGCGGCGGGCTGATCGCGAGGATGGGGCTCCGCAATTTCTGACTCGTCATGCCCGGCCTTGTGCCGGGCATCCACGTCTTAGGAATTCGCGGGAGCTAAAGACGTGGATGGCCGGGACAAGCCCGGCCATGACAATAAAATGAATATGGTTAGCATCACTCCGCCTTGATGTGCGCCGACGTAATCACCTTCGCCCACTTCTGCGTTTCATCGGCCGTGAATTTTTCCAGCGCGGCCGGGCTCATCGGCGACGGCTCGACACCCAGAGCGGCCAAGCGCGCTTTGTTGCTCGGATCGGCGAGGCTGGCATTGATCTCGGTGCTCAGCTTCTCGACGATCGCGGCGGGCGTTGCCTTGGGCGCGCCGACGCCGAGCCACGCGCTCGCTTGGTAGCCCGGCACGAAACGATCGAGCGGCGGCACGTCGGGCAACTGCACCGCCGGCCGCGCCGTGGTGACGGCGAGCGCGCGCAGCTTGCCGGCCTTGATGAAGCCGAGCGAGCCGGCGATTGCGGTGAACGCGACCTGGACCTGGCCGGCGATCAGGTCGGGATAAAAGCTGCCGCTATACGGCACGTGCGTGAGATCGAGGCCGGCCATGGTCTTGAACAGCTCGCCGAAAATATGGGGCGCGGTGCCGCTGCCGGCCGACGCCATGTTGACCTTGCCGGGATTGGCTTTGGCATAGGCGATGAACTCGGCCGCGTCCTTGGCCGGGAATGACGGCGTCACCACCATGACGAACGCATTGTCGCCGACGAACGCCACCGGCGCGATGTCGCGCGCGAAGTCGAACGGCAGATGTTCGTAGAGCGTGGCGTTGATGGCGTTGGTCAAGCTCGACAGCAGCAGCGTGTAGCCGTCGGGCGCGGCGTGCGCGACTATCTCGGTGGCGAGATTGAGGCCGGCGCCGGGCCGGTTCTCGACGACGACGGCTTGGCCGAGCCGCTGTCCCAGCCATTCGGCGAGCAGGCGCGCGATCGTATCGGGCGCGGTGCCGGCCGGCTGGCCGACGACGAGACGCACCGGCCGCGTCGGATAGGTTTGTGCATGCGCGCGGCGCCGCGGTGCCGCCGCGAGCGCGGTCACACCGACGGCGGTTTTCAGAAATCCGCGGCGGGCAAAATCCACGTTGTCTGCCGCGCCGCTCAGTAAAGCGGCTCGCCCTCGACGGTGCAGCGGCGCAAGGTGCGGCGCTGCTCAGGCGGCCAGTCGGTGCGGGCGTGCAGGCAGGCGAGATTGTCCCACATGACGAGGTCGCCCGGCCGCCAGACATGCTCGTAGACGATCTCCGGATCCTCGGCGATGGCGAACAGGCGCTCCAGCAAAACCTCGCTCTCGGCGCGGTCCATGCCTTCGATCCACATCGAGTTCTGGCTGGCGACATAGAGCGCCTTGCGGCCGGAGCCCGGGTTGGTGACGACGATCGGCTGCCGGCAATGATGCGTGCTCGCGAGCGGCAGCGTGATGTCGATGCGGCGGCCGACGCCGTACTGCTGGCCCTGAATCACCCAGGCGCCGTCGAGGCGCCGTTTCAGCTCGGCCGGCAGCCTTTCATAGGCCGCATACAGGCTGGCAAACTGGGTGTGGCCGCCCTGCGACGGAATATCGATGCCGTAGAGGAACGAGGCGCGATGCGGCCGGCGGTGATAGCACTTGTCGGTGTGAAACCACATCTCGCCATGGCCGAGCGAGCCGAGCGGCTTGCCGTTGGCGTCGACCTTGTCGGTGACCATCATCATGTCGTCCCAGTCGGGGGAATCGCCGACGCCGGGTGCGCCGGGTTTCGGCGGCACGCGCTTGGCCACCGGGCCGAAATAGGAGGCGAAGCGGCGCTGGTCGTCCTCGCTCAGGTTCTGGTCGCGGAACAGCAGCACGGTGTGGGCGTGCCAGGCGTCCCTGACCTGCCGCAGCGTGTCGGGATCGAGCGGCCGGGTCAGATCGACGCCGCGGATTTCCGCGCCGATGTGCGGGTGCAGCTTGATCACCTCAATGGTGCCGACCGGCTCGGCTAGCATCGTCATGGCGTTTTCTCCGTCGACTATTCGAAGCAGTATAGCAGCGCGAGGCGCGGCTCTGAAGCGGCCTTGGCTGGCATGGCCGCTATGCGGACTTGACCCACGCGGGCCGAGCCGCCATGAACAGGGCCGTTTCGCCGATCCAGGGACCCGGCCGATGGACAAGTTCACCACGCTCGAAGGCGTCGCGGCGCCGCTGAAGATGATCAACGTCGACACCGACATGGTCATCCCCAAGCAATACCTGAAGACGATCAAGCGCACCGGCCTCGGCAAGGGTCTGTTCGCCGAAAAGCGCTATCGCGACGACGGCAGCGAAAACCCGGATTTCGTGCTCAACAAGCCGGCCTACCGCAAGGCCAAGATTTTGGTCGCCGGCGACAATTTCGGCTGCGGCTCGTCGCGCGAGCACGCGCCATGGGCGCTGATGGATTTCGGCATCCGTTGCGTGATCTCGACCTCGTTCGGCGACATTTTCTACAACAACTGCTTCAAGAACGGCGTGCTGCCGATCAAGGTCTCGCCGGAGGACTTGGAGAAGCTGTTCGACGATGCCGAGCGCGGCGCCAACGCGACGCTCAGCATCGATCTCGAGAAGCAGGAGATCCGCGGCCCCGACGGCGGCGTGGTCAAGTTCGACATCGACCCGCACCGCAAGAAATGCCTGCTCGAAGGCCTCGACGATATCGGCCTCACCATGGTGATGAAGGACAAGATCGAGAGCTACGAGCAGAAGGCCGAGGCAGCGCGGCCGTGGGCTTAACGCCGCGCGCGGTTAAGCTGCCTCAGTGAACACCACGTCGTAGAGGCAGGGCTCGATCTCATCGGCGATCTGGCCGAAGCGCGGCCATTTTTTGCGGAATTCGGGCGCGTGATGCGCCGCCGCCAGCTGCTCGGCGTTCTGCCATTGGACGTAGTTGACCACGTGGCTGCCGTCCTTGCTGCGATGCAGGTTCACCGAGATGAAGCCGGGCTGCGTCGCCATGAAACGGGCGCGCTCCTTCATCAGGTTCAAAACCTCGTCCTGCTTGCCGGGCGGCAGCTTGACCGTGGTGATCTGAGTGCAGATACCATCGCTTTTGCTTATTTCCGACATGACCGCCTCCACATTGCCGGGGGATGCACGTTAACGCATGGCCGGGCAGCGGGTTTCGCGCGACCGAACAGGCCGGATTGCGCTAACACTTTGCCGCGGCAAGCATTGATTCACGCATGACGCACGCAATTTCCATCTCGCATCTGTCGAAGACCTACGCGTCCGGGTTCCAGGCGCTCAACGACGTGAGCCTGGACATCCGCCACGGCGAGATTTTTGCGCTGCTCGGCCCGAACGGCGCCGGCAAGACCACGCTGATCAGCATCGTCTGCGGCATCGTGATCCCCTCGGCCGGCACCGTCACGGTCGACGGCCACGACATCGCCAGGGATTACCGCGCCGCGCGCAGCCTCATCGGCCTCGTGCCGCAGGAGCTGACCATCGACATGTTCGAGACGCCGACCGCGACATGCCGCCTGTCGCGCGGCCTGTTCGGCAAGCCGGCGGACGGAGCGTACATCGAGAAGGTGCTGAAGGAGCTGTCGCTGTGGGACAAGAAGGACGCCAGCCTGCGCATGCTGTCCGGCGGCATGAAGCGCCGGCTGATGATCGCCAAGGCGCTGGCGCACGAGCCGCGCATCCTGTTCCTCGACGAGCCGACCGCGGGCGTCGACGTCGAGCTGCGCAAGGACATGTGGCAGCTCGTTCGCGCGCTGCGCGCATCCGGCGTCACCATCATCCTCACCACCCATTACATCGAGGAAGCCGAGGAGCTGGCCGATCGCGTCGGCGTCATCAACAAAGGCGAGCTGATCGTGGTCGAGGACAAGGCCGAGCTGATGCGCAAGCTCGGCCGCAAACAGCTGATCGTCGATTTGCGCGAGCGGCTCGACGCCATTCCGGCGGCGCTCGCCGGCCACGGCCTGACACTGTCGGCCGACGGCCTGCGGCTGATCTATACCTACGACACCAAAAGCGAGCATACCGGCATCACCGACCTGCTCGACGCGGTGCGCAACGCCGGCATCCATTTCAAGGATTTGCAGACTACGCAAAGCTCGCTGGAAGATATTTTCGTCGGCCTGGTGAGGCAAACCAATGCGGCTTGAGGCGAATTTTTATGCCGTGCGCGCCATCTACGTCTACGAGATGGCGCGGACCGGGCGCACGCTGTTGCAGAGCATCGTGTCACCGGTGATCTCGACCTCGCTGTACTTCGTGGTGTTCGGTGCCGCGATCGGCTCGAAGATTTCGCAGATCGAGGGCGTGCCTTATGGCGCTTTCATCGTTCCCGGGCTGATCATGCTGATGCTGTTGACGCAGAGCATCATGAACGCTTCGTTCGGCATCTATTTTCCGCGCTTTGTCGGCACCATCTATGAAGTCCTCTCCGCGCCGGTCTCGGCGTTCGAAATCGTGCTCGGCTATGTGGGTGCGGCCGCGACCAAATCGATCGTGCTCGGCGTCATCATCCTGGCGACCTCGGCGCTGTTCGTGCCGGTTCGCATCGAGCATCCGGTGTGGATGCTGGCGTTCCTGGTGCTGACCGCAGTGAGCTTCAGCCTGTTCGGTTTCATTCTCGGGCTGTGGGCCGACGGTTTTGAGAAGTTGCAGATCGTGCCGCTGCTCATCATCACGCCGCTGACGTTCCTCGGCGGCACGTTCTATTCGACCAGCGTCCTGCCGCAGCCGTGGCGCACCGTTACGCTGTTCAACCCGCTCGTCTATCTCATCAGCGGCTTTCGCTGGAGCTTTTTCAGCATCGCCGACGTCCATGTCGGCGTCAGCCTGGCGATGACGCTGTTGTTCCTGGCGATTTGTCTGGTCATCGTCTGGTGGTTCTTCAAGACCGGCTATCGGCTGAAGAACTGAAGTCCTGACCATCTGATACGAAGCGTCTGTGCTTTGCCAGCATCTTCCACATCAGAGCACGTCGTGATCGCGGTCAGCGACGACGTGCACGTGTCGGGCTTGCTCGACAGGCCGGCCATTGCCCGCGCCTGCTACGTGCTGGCGCATGGCGCCGGCGCCGGCATGGCGCATCCGTTCATGGCGGCGGTGGCGGCGGATTTGGCGCAGCGCGGCATTGCCACGCTGCGCTATCAGTTTCCGTATATGGAGCGCGGCAGTAAGCGACCCGATCCGCCGCAGCTTGCGCAAGCGACGGTGCGCGCGGCCGTCGCGGAAGCACAGCGGCTTGTTTCCGACGTGCCCCTGTTTGCCGGCGGCAAATCGTTCGGCGGCCGCATGACCTCGCAGGCGCAAGCCGTCGCTCCGCTGCCGGGCGTGCGCGGTCTGATCTTTCTCGGCTTTCCGCTGCATCCGGCCGGGCGGCCGTCGCGCGACCGTGCCAAGCATCTTTCCGAGGTGCGCGTGCCGATGCTGTTCCTGCAAGGCGGCCGCGACACGCTGGCCGCGCTCGATGAGCTGCGCCCGGTGTGCCAGGCGCTGGGATCATACGCGACCTTGCGGGTGTTTGCCGACGCCGACCACTCGTTTCATGTACCGGCGCGATCCGGCCGCAACGACGCGCAGGTACGCGACGAAATGCTGGATGCGCTCGCGGCCTGGATCGATACGGCCGTCGGGGAGTAAGCTTCGCCCGTCGTTGCTGGCGCTAGCTTGATCGGGAGGACATCATGGACCGTCGCGCTTTCCTGCAATCGGGGACCATCGTGGCAGCAGCCGGCAGCGCGCTCGCCAATGCGGTGTCGCCTGCGGCCGCGGCAGCCGAAAGCGCCGGCGCCGCACCGGCCCGCGACTGGTCGCAGCGCAAGCCCAAGGGCGCGCCGGTCATCAAACGGTTCGACGAGCAGCGCTGGGTGCTGGACAACGTCATCGAGGCCAACGGCGTCGATTGGGACCAGAGCCATACCGGCGTCGTGATCCGCTCCGGCGGGCCGAGCACGGTGCCCGACATGGCGGAGCTGCGCAAACGCGTGAAGCGTCTGGTCGACATCGGCCCGGCCTTCGAGACGCTCGCCAAACGGCGCGAGGGCATGGCGAAAGAGGCCGAGCAGAAAGGCGACAAGGCCGTGGCGCGCGAGAACTATTTCCTGGCGGCGAACTATTGGGCTTCGGCGATGTGGACCATCGACGAAGCGAACCAAAAGCTCGTCGCGTTGAACGACAAGAAGCGGGACAATTTCAACAAGTACATGGCAACTGCCGACCACCACATCGAATGGGTCGAGCTGCCGTATCGCGGCCAAACGCTGCCGGCGATTTTCCACCTGCCGCCGAACTATCAGCCCGGCGCCAAGGTGCCGGCGATCGTCGTCGTTTCCGGCATGGACGGTTTCAAGGAGCGTTCGGTCGCACTGCACAACGACGCCTGGATGGAGCGCGGCTATGCGGTGCTGGCGTTCGAAGGGCCGGGCTACTGGGAGCCGCCGGTGCGCGGCATCTATGTCGACGTGCCGGGCTGGGCCGAAGCGGCACGCACGGTCGCCGACTGGCTGGTCAAGCGGCCGGAGGTCGACCCCGACAAGATCGGCATGACCGGCGTCAGCTTCGGCTCGTTCTTCAGCGCCATCATGATGTCGGCCGATGCGCGCTACAAAGCCTGCGCGGTGGTGGGCACCTGCTACGAACCGGGCGGCGAGACCATCTTCAACCAGGCGTCGCCGACGTTCAAAAAACGTTTCATGTTCATGTCGGGCATCACCGACGAGCGTGAGTTCGACGCCTTCCGCACGACCATCGACTGGAACGGCTACGCCCAGAAGATCAAAGGCGCCTACATCGTCGCCTGCGGCGAATACGATCAGCTCTGCCCGCTCGAACACACGCAAGCGTTCATGAAGGCGCTGGGCGGCCCGAAGCAGCTTCTGGTCTACGAGGGCGGCAATCACAGCATCGCGCTGACCACCGCCACGGCGAACGGCCCGGAGCCGCGCAAATATCAGGCCGAATGGATGGCGGCGCGGCTCGAAGGCCGGCCGTTCAAGAGCGAGCAATGGTTCGTCGAGGCGGACGGCAATGTGGTCAAGGAGGCGCTGGGGTAGGAACGAGCGCCGCGACGCGACTCTCTGACTTGTCATGCCCGCGAAAGCGGGCATCCAGTAGCCGCAGACGTTATTTGTAGCCTCCGACCGCAGCGGATACTGGATCACCCGCTTTCGGCTTTCGCGGGTGATGACACTCGCCGGCTATCAAAAAAACGCCTGGATCCCCGTCTGCGCGCGGCCGAGTATCAGGGCGTGGATATCGTGCGTGCCCTCGTAGGTGTTGACGGTTTCCAGATTGCACAGCACGCGCATGACGTGGAATTCTTCGCTGATGCCGTTGCCGCCGTGGATGTCGCGGGCGAGCCGCGCGATGTCGAGCGCCTTGCCGCAATTGTTGCGCTTAAGCAGCGAGATTGCCGGCGGCGACGCCTTGCCCTCATCGATCAGGCGCGACAGCCGCAACGCCGCGTGCAGGCCGAGCGCGATCTCGGTCTGCATGTCGGCGAGCTTTTTTTGCACCAACTGATTGGCGGCGAGCGGCCGGCCGAATTGCTTGCGGTTGAGCGCATAGTCGCGGGCGCGGTGCCAGCAGAATTCGGCGGCCCCCATGGCGCCCCAGGCGATGCCGGCGCGCGCCACGTTGAGACAGCCGAACGGGCCGGCCAACCCCGAAGCATTCGGCAGCAGATTGTCCTCAGGGATCACGGCGCCGTCGAGCACCACCTCGCCGGTGATCGAGGCGCGCAGCGACAGCTTGCCGTGAATTTTCGGCGTGGAAAATCCCTTGGTGCCGCGCTCGACCAAAAAGCCGCGAATGCGGCCGTCGAGCTTGGCCCAGACCACCGCGACGTCGGCGACCGGCGCGTTGGTGATCCAGGTCTTGTTGCCGGTGAGGCGGAAGCCGCCCGGGACCTTCTCGGCGCGCGTCGTCATCGAGCCCGGATCGGAGCCGTGATCGGGCTCGGTCAGGCCGAAGCAGCCGAGCAGCTCGGCCTTGGCCATCTTCGGCAGATATTTGCGGCGCTGCGCCTCGTTGCCGTAGGCGTAGATCGCCTGCATGGCGAGCGACGACTGCACCGACATGGCGGAGCGAAAGCCGGAATCGACGCGCTCCAGCTCGCGCGCGATCAGGCCGTAGCAGACGTAATTGAGCCCGGCGCCGCCGTAGTCCTGCGGAATGGTGCAGCCGAGCAGGCCGAGCTCGCCCATCTCGCGCGCCACCGCCGGGTCGTAGCGCTCCTCGCGATTGGCATCGAGCACGCGCGGAAACAGCTTCTCCTGGGCATAATCGCGCGCGGTGTCGCGCACCATGCGCTCTTCCTCGGTCAGCTCGCCCTCGAGATCGAGCGGATCGTCCCATTGGAACGCCGCATCCTTGATGCGGGCGCTCTTCGGCACATGGGTTTCGCTCGGCTGTTTGGCCTGCTGCTCCGCAACTTGAACCATGGCATTGCTCCTCGGCGGCCGGCGCCCTCGTCGCGGCAACCTTAGGAGCCGCCGCCGGGACCGGCAAGCGCGGGCGTTGCCGCGGTGACGGCATTTCGCTATCTAAACGATATTCCCGCTTGATCGACGCGCCCGTAGCTCAGCTGGATAGAGCGCTGCCCTCCGAAGGCAGAGGTCAGGGGTTCGAATCCCTTCGGGCGCGCCATCTAAACCGGCGCCTTGGGGAGACACGGTCGTGGAGCTCTCAGTCGGTCGCGGAAGAGGGGCGGGCTTTATCGCCGGTTCCGGGGCGCTCGAACGCCCATTCGTGCTCGTCGACATCGGCGCCCGCGACGGCATTCATCCGCGCTGGATTCCATTCGAGCCGGCAATGGAGGTGTTCGGCTTCGATGCCATTGCGGAGATCGCGCCGCCGAACGCACGACACCATTATTTCAAGCTCGCAGTCGGCGATTACGATGGCGAGTGCACATTCGACGTGCCCGACAACCTCTACGAGGCGCGCATCTCACCTGCTGGCCACCACAAGATTCCGATCACCAAACTGGATACTCTCTGGGATGAAAAGGTCTTGCCGCCGGCGGATTTCATAAAAGTGGACTGCGAGGGCTCGGAGCCGGAAGTTTTGCGCGGCGCCGAGCAGTATCTGAAGGCAAGCAACATTTTAGCGGCCGATATCGAGACCAACTTTCACATCAGCCCGACGCTGCCGATGTCGCACTTCGCCGCGGCAGCGCTCCGCTCCTGGAGCACCGCTTGCTGCTCGCCGAACTCGCCTTCGGCGCCGCGCAGCAATCGGTGTGGACCGGCACATGCAATGTCCTGTTTGCCAGGCACTTCGTCCATGAACGAGAGCACGGCGAGTCTTACGCGTGCAGACCACCCGAGCCGCAGCCATCGTTGGACGCCATCCTCAAGACGATCGCGATTTTCGACGTTTATGCGCTCCATGGCCCCGCCATTGCGCTGCTGCAGCAGTTTCGCCAGCTGATATCGCAGCGGATCGATCCAGACATTCTCCATGAGCGGCTGACGCCGCTACCGCCGCGACTGCCCGGCATAGAACGATTCTTGCCGCACCTCGGACTTGGCCTTTGGACAGGCGTCAAGTGGCTCGCCGGGCGATTGCAAAGCCCGCACACGGCTCGATCCAGTGATCTTCTCGACTGACCTTTTCGTAGCGTCCCTGCGCCAGTTGGTAACCAGATCATTAACGCAAGTGCAATAATTGTGTCGGACGATGCGGCGCTTTGCCGAGGCCTTCGAACGCATTGCCATGGCGCCGACCGATTTAGTGCAGGCCTTCGAGGCCCGCCTGTCGCTCTACCAGCTCGACGAGCGGGCCCGCCGCATTCTGGCGCAAGTCTGGCCGGTGATCGCGCCGACGCTGGAGCAGGCCATCGACCAGAATATCGCCGCGGCGAACCGGCTACCGCACATCGGGCCGATCATCGCCAAGCATGCGGCTTTGATCAAAAAACTCGAACTGGCGCACCTGCAGACGCTTTTTGGCGGCAATTTCGACCGGCATTACATCGAATCGTGCCGCGATACCGCGCAGCAGGAGACCGCCATCGGGCTCGATGCGCGCATGCGCAGCACTGCCGGCAATTATGTGCTCAAGGAAGCGCTCGACGCGCTGGCGCGCCAGCACCGCTTTGCCCCGGCGCGATTGGTCGAGCGTGCCAAAGTCGTTTCGCAGGCGCTCAATTTCGACGTTGCCACCGCGATGACGCTGCACCGGCAGGCGCGCGAGCAGGCGGCACTGGAGCGGCGCAAGGCGATCGACGAGGCCATCGGCGATTTCGCCGGCGCCATCGGCGAGGTGGTGGAGGCGATCAAAGAAGCTTCGGCTTCGCTGTCCGCGACTTCGGAAACCTTAACGCAGATGGCCGGCGACACGCGCAGCCGCACCGCCGCGGCGTCCTCGGCATCGGCCGCCACGGCGCGGCGCATGGATGCCACCGTGACCGCGACCGAAGAGCTGTCCGGATCGATCGAGGAGATCGGGCGGCAGGCGGCGCGCGGCCTCGACATGGCGCAGTCCGCTGTCGGGGACGCCGAGCGCAGCCAGGCCGCCATCGGTTCGCTCGATACGGCCGCCAGGCGCATCGGTTCGGTGGTCGACGCCATCTCGGCGATCGCGGCGCAAACCAACCTGTTGGCGCTCAACGCCACCATCGAGGCGGCGCGCGCCGGCGAATCCGGCCGCGGCTTTGCCGTCGTCGCCGCCGAAGTGAAGACGCTCGCCAACCAGACCTCGCGCGCCACCGAGGACATTGCCCGGCAGGTCACCGCCATCCAGGAGGCGACCAAGCGCTCGGTCGAGGAAATCGCCTCGGTCGCGCGCGCCATCGGCGAGCTGACCGGGGTGTCGACCAGCATCGCCACCGCGGTCGAACAGCAGAGCGCCACGACGCGGAGCATCGCCGAAAGCCTTCATGGCGCCGCCGCCCATACCGGGCAGGCGTCGGCGGAGATCGAATCGGTCGAGCAGGCCGCCGCCATGGGCGCCAATGCGGTCGGCGACATCACGACCTGGACCGCGCGGCTGTCCGCGCGCGCCAAGGATTTGGAAACCAAGGTCGCGACGTTCTTTTCGCGGGTGCGGGCGGCGTAACAATCGACGCCTTACGCGAATTCGGATCGCGCTCGGTCGCCATTGCGATCGACGGCTTTCTCTAATCGTCAGGAATTCTGCGGAATAGGTCGCGCCGACTATCTAGTCGAGCGACGCGCAGGCCGCATCCCTACTCCGCCGGCGCCTTCGGCTTCGGCTTGATGAAGGTGCGCTTGAGATTGTCCCACAGCTCGATCTTGGCGCCGTTGCGGTGCATGATCGTGCTCTGCTGAACGACCGAGAGCGAATTGTTCCAGGCCCAGTAGATCACCAGTCCGGCCGGGAAATGCGCCAGCATGAAGGTGAAGATCACCGGCATCCAGTTGAAGATCACCTGCTGCGCCGGATCGGGCGGCGCCGGGTTGAGCTTCATCTGCACCCACATGGTGACGCCCATGATCGCCGGCCAGAAGCCGAGATGCAGGAAGCTGCCGATCACCGGCAGAATCGTCGGATCGAACGGGATCAGGCCGCCGAGCGTGAAGATGTTGGTCGGATCGCCCGCCGAAAGATCGTGGATCCAGCCGTAGAACGGCGCCTGCCGCATCTCGATGGTGACGAACAGCACCTTGTAGAGCGAGAAGAACACCGGAATCTGGATGGCGATCGGCAGACAGCCGGCAACCGGATTGATCTGCTCCTTGCGGTAGAGCTCCATCATCGCCTGCTGCTGCTTGGCGCGGTCGTCGGCGTAGCGCTGCTTGATCATCGCCATTTCGGGCTGCACCGCCTTCATCTTCGCCATCGAGACGTAGGATTTGTTGGCGAGCGGGAAGAACAACGCCTTGATCAGCACGGTGACGATCAGGATGGCGATGCCGAAATTGCCGACCAGGCGGAAGAAGAAATCGAGCGCCAGGAACATCGGCTTGGTGATGAAATAGAACCAGCCCCAGTCGATCAACAGATCGAAATGATTGAGCTGCAGCGACTCGTTATAGCCGCCGGGGCCGAACGGGAAATTGATGCCGACGAGCGACACCTCCTTGGCGCCGGCGAACAGCCGCGTCTCGGTGCTGCCGCTCGCGCCCGGCGCGACGGTCAACGGCTCGGCCAGGTAATCGGTCTGATAGATCGGTTGCCCGCCGGCTTCGGTCCCGGAGAAGCGCGCCTTCACCTTGGCGCCGGTGTCGGGCAGCAGCACCGTCGCCCAGTATTTGTCGGTGAAGCCGAGCCAGACGTTGGTGGCGTCCCAGCTCTCGCTCTTCTTCTCGAGGACTTTTTTGTAGGTCTCTTCCTGCAGGCCGCGGTCGCCGATCACGCCGACCAGTCCTTCGTGCAGGATGTAATAGCCCTGCACTTCTGGCGTGCCGTGCCGCGATACCAACCCATACGGAAACAGCGTGACCGGGCTCGTGCCCTTGTTCTGCACCTCGTCCTTGATCTTGAACAGATAATGACTGTCGACGTTGATGGTGCGGCGAAACACCAGACCCTGGCCGTTGTCGTAAGCGAGCGTGACCGGACGATCGACGCCAAGCGCGCCGCTGCCCTCCTGCTTCCACACCGTATCGGGGCCGGGCATCGGCTGATTGCTGCCCGCTGCCGGCACCCAGCCGAACTCGGCGTAAAAAGCGTCCGGCGCGCCCGACGGCGACAACAGCACGATCGGCGGCGAATTGGCATCGGTGGTTTCGCGATACTGCACGAGCGACAGATTGTCGATCCGCCCGCCCTTCAGATCGATGCTGCCGCGGAGCGTCGGCGTGTCGATGTCGACGTGCGGCAGGTTGGCGAGCACCGCGGCGCGGGTTTGCGTCTGGGCCTGTCCGGACGGAACGTTGGGTGCTCCCGGCGCAGCACCGTTCGGCGCCCCAGATTGGGCGCCGTCCGGATTATTCGGCTGCGGCTGCGGCGGTTTCTGCTCTTGCTGCTGTGATTGCTGCTGCGCCTGGTTCTGTAATTCGGGCCGGGCGAAGTAATATTCCCAGCCGATCACCACGATCAGCGACAGGACGATGGCCAGGATGGTGTTCTTATGCTCGTTCATTCAACGCTCGGCGCGGACCGGTTCCGCTTTTCGGCGGGCAACGGCCGTTTGCCGGCCGGCGAACCCGCCTCATGTAAGGGTTGTTTCGGGGCACCACCAGTTCTTTCCGGCGCCGAAGCATGAATCCGGCGGACCGCATTGGCGAAATCCCGCAGCATTTGCTCGAACGGACGGTTGAGCGCCGCGCGACGTCCGACCAGCACGTAATCATGGCCGGCTTGCAGCGTCTCCGCCGCAGCGAAACGGACCAATTCGCGCAAGCGTCGCCGCACCCGGTTGCGCTCCACCGCATTGCCCACCTGCCGCGACACCGTAAAGCCGACCCGCGCAGCACCACCTTCGGCACGGCAGCGTGCCTGCACCAGGAAGCCGGCAGCAGGCGCCCGCATCGCGCTGGCGGCTGCCCGAAAATCCACCCGGCGCTTCAACCGCTCCATGGTTCAATGAGCTTGGCACATTGAGCTTGGTATATAAGGCGAACGCCGAACTCGCTCGGCCCCGCCGCATCGCCCCGTCACGCACTCAGGCGCTTGCGTCCGTGGGAACGGCGCGCCGCCAACACTTTGCGGCCGCCCTTGGTGGCCATCCGGGCGCGAAAGCCATGGCGGCGCTTGCGTACCAATTTACTCGGCTGATAGGTCCGTTTCACGGAAGCTGCCTCTGCTCGCGCGCTCGAAAATGGCCACTTGTGCCCAGTCGGCCGGCCGTCGCTTGGCTGGGGACGCACCCGCGCGCCGCCATCAATCGGGCCGCGCCGGCGGGCGATTGCGGCGGCTTATAAGGGACCCCTCCGGCCCCGTCAAATCAGGGCCGGTGCGGCGCTTCGCCCGCGCTTTACCAACGCTTGGGCACGCAGGTGAGGTAGAAATTCACGGCTTGCGGGGCTTAAGCTTCGCTCGCCTCGGTCCTTAGCTTCGGTCTAAAGGTAATACGCCAAATCCCACATTCATTGCGGTGCGTTTGCTTAGCCGATGGCCGTGGAACACAGCGAACCTGACATTTGCGTAATCGGCGGCGGCGCCGGCGGCCTTGCCGCCGCGGCGGCCGCGGCCGCCATGGGCGTGCCGGTCGTGCTCGTCGAGAAGGGCCGCATGGGCGGGAAAAACCTGACCGGCGCGGTGCCCGCGCGGGCCTTGCTGGCGGCAGCCGAGCGCGCCCACGCGCTCCACACCGGCGCAACCCTCGGCGTCAAGACCGTGCGTTCGGGCATCGACTTTGCCGCGGTTAATGCGCATGTCCGCAGCGCCGTCGAAGCGGTCGCGCCACTGATGTCGCCGGAGCGCTTTCGCGGCCTCGGCGTGCGCGTCGTCGCCGGCACGGCACGATTCGTCGATGCGACGACGGTCGCGGTCGATGACCTGCGCATCAAGGCGCGGCGCTTCGTCATCGCGACCGGCTCGTCGCCGGCCGTGCCACCGATCGCGGGCTTGAGCGAGACGCCATACCTCGTGCCCGAAACCGCATTCGATCTGCCTGACTGTCCACGGCATCTGATCGTCGTCGGCGCCGGACGTATCGGCCTTACATTCGCCCAAGCTTTTCGGCGTCTCGGCGCCGATGTGACCGTGCTTGAAGCGGACAGGCCGCTGCGCCGCGAGGACCCCGAATGCGCCGCGGTGGTGCTCGACGCGCTCGATCGCGAGGGCGTGCGGCTGCGCACCGGCATCCGCATTCTGCAAACCCGGCGAGTCTTGGCGCGCGTTCAGGTCGTGATCGGCAAATCCGAGGCACCGGACAGTGCGGCCGAGGAGACCATCGAGGGCACGCACTTGCTGCTCGCCGCCGGCCGCAGGCCGAACGTCGATGATCTCGATCTGGATGCGGCGCGCATTCGTCACAGCGGCGACGGCGTCGCCGTCGACAAGCGTCTGCGCACCACAAATAAAAGAGTGTACGCCGTCGGCGACGTGATCGGCGGGCCCAAATCGGTGCATCTGGCCAGCCATCAGGCCGGGCTTGTGGTCCGCAACGCGCTGTTTCGCTATTCGGTCGCGCTCGACCACCGCGCGGCTGCGTCCATCACCTTCACGGACCCCGAACTCGCCCGTATCGGTTTGACCGAACAGGAAGCGCGGGGACGGACCCGCGCGATCCGCATCCTGCGCTGGCCATATCGCGAGAACGATCGCGCCGCGGCCACGGCTGCGACCGCGGGACACATCAAGGTCATTACCGACGCCGCCGGCCAAATTCTCGGCGCCAGCATCGTGGGCGCGCAGGCGAGCGAGACCATCGCGCTGTGGGCCCTGGCGCTGGGCCAGCGTCTGCATATCGGCGCCATGGCGGGCCTGATCGCCCCCTACCCGACCTTTGCGGAGGTGGGAAAACGCGCCGCCATTAGCTATTTCATGCGGGGTTTGACGAGCGCACGGGTGCGTCGCATCATAGGCTGGCTGCGTCGTTTCGGCTGACGCGTGGTGCGGCGGATTTGACTGGCCGGCAAGTGCCGGCGCCTGGCCGAGGCTTGCAAATCCCAAAGCCGCAGCGATGAAGACAGCTGGTTGCGGTGTTTCTGTGGTTCGCAGGTGCGCTGGCGGGGGCGTCGGCGCAAGGTTTGCGAAAGTTCGCGACAGAAAAAGCGCCGCGGGGCTTACGCGATGAATGATGAATCTGGGGCACGGCAAGAGCCGGTTCGTGCCTCGCGGTTTGGGCTCTCGGGAAAGCTCCTCCTTCTCACGATCTCGTTCGTGATGATCGCGGAGGTGCTGATCTATGTGCCTTCGGTCGCGAGCTACCGCATCAATTGGCTGCGCGATCATCTCGAAGTCGCCAAGACGGCGGCGCTGGTGCTGGAAGCATCGCCCAACGGCATGGTGCCGGATCCGCTGGCCAAGAAAATCCTCGGCTCGATCGGCGCCCGCGCCGTGGCCATGAAGATGGGCGACACCCATTACATGCTGCAGCCGAGCGACGTGCCGCTGCCGCCGATCGCCGACGTGTTCGACATGCGCGATATCGGCAACTCCATGGCGGTGATCGATGCGTTCAAGGCCATGCTCAACGACCGAAACGACGTGATGCGCGTGGTCGGCCCGGCGCCGATGGGCGGCGAATATATCGACCTCGTCATGGACGAGCAGCCGCTGCGCTCCGCCATGCTGCGCTATTCGGTCGACATCCTGCTCGGCTCGCTCTTGATCTCCGCTTTCACCGCCGCGCTGGTCTATCTGGCGCTGCATTATCTGTTCGTGCGGCCGATGCGCCGCGTCACCGACAACATGATGGCGTTCCGCGCCGACCCGGAAAACTCTGACCGCGTCATCGTGCCCTCGGTGCGCGCCGACGAGATCGGCACCGCCGAGCGCGAGCTCGCCGCCATGCAGACCGAGCTCGCCTCGATGCTGCACCAGAAGAACCGGCTCGCCGCGCTTGGCCTCGCGGTATCCAAGATCAATCACGACCTCCGCAACCTGTTGTCGTCGGCGCAGCTGTTTTCCGACCGGCTCGCCAAGCTGCCCGACCCGACCGTGCAGCGCTTTGCGCCGAAGCTGATGCAGGCGCTGGAGCGCGCCATCGCGTTCTGCCAGTCGACGTTATCGTACGGCCGCTTGCAGGAGCCGCCGCCGGAGCGGCGGCCGATCCCGCTCGAGCCCCTGGTCGAGGAGGTGCACGAGACCCTCAACCTCGGCCCCGACGCGCCGATCCGCTGGATCAGCGCGGTAGAGCGCGGCTTGATCGTCGAGGCCGATTACGACCAGCTGTTCCGCATTCTGCTCAATCTCGCCCGCAATGCGGTGCAGGCCATGGAGAGCCGCGCCTCGCGCGATCCCGGCCGCGATCAGATCCGCATCACCGGCCGGCGCGAAGGCGCCGTCGTGGTCATCGAAGTGTCCGATACCGGGCCGGGCTTTTCCGAAAAGGCGCAGGCCCATCTGTTCGAGGCGTTCCAGGGCTCGACCCGCGCCGGCGGCACCGGCCTCGGCCTCGCCATCGCCGCCGAACTGGTGCGCGCCCATGGCGGCGACATCCGCCTGGTCGAGGGCACCATCGGCGCCACCCTGCGGCTCACCATCCCGGACCGCGCGGTGGAGCTGTCGGCGCATCGCGGCGCCCGCGCGCACGGTTAGGCGTGCGGTCTGCTGCAGGCCACTGCGCAGCCGCCCGTTCGCCTTGCCAATGGCCGATTGAGCCTATAGCTATGGCGCGCGTCGCAAGCCGCGTTGGCGGCGGGTTTAGCCGCGATGCCAAGCGCCCGTAGCTCAGCTGGATAGAGCACCAGACTACGAATCTGGGGGTCAGGAGTTCGAATCTCTTCGGGCGCGCCATTTTTATCTTCAGCCGCCAAGCCGCTGAGTTTGTATCTCAACCCACGCTGCGTTGCGCGTGTTGGAGGCGGCACGGCAACATCAGCATGAAGACCAACAGCGGGAGCTCCGTCGCTTTCGCATTCGCGTTTCTGTTCTAGACTGATGGCATTGTTTGACCCCCTCAGCCGATCAGGAGCGGTCGTCATGGCACCGGTAGTCGCACTGTTGTCCGCCATCGCCGGCGGTCTTTGCATTCTGCTGTCGACGATTTTCGGCGTGTCGGCCTTGTCGGACTGGCTGTTGTACGCGGCGCAAGGCCTGTTCGTCGTCGCCGCCGTGGTGTTTGGCGTCTATGTGGCGGCCGGTATCATTAAAGACGCTATGGCGATGTAAAAGCGCGCGCCAAATGATGTGAAGGTGCCGCTCGCCGCGGTGTTGCCCGTTTGTCGCACTCCATCGTTATGTCGCGGATGCGACGTTATTGTCTTGCTTTCCTCAATCGGGTGCCAAACAATTCCTCAGCCTGGGGGCGTTCAATGGGTGCGGTACCGGTATTCCGGTGCTGCCCGGACGCGCGTGCGCAACGCCGCGTGGATCGGAGCACTGGCTACGGTGGATGGGCTCGACCGCCGGTCATGCTGGCGGCGGTCGCGATAGGTTTTCTGTCGCTCATACCGCAGGCCTTCGCTGGATCGAATGATTTTGCGCCCGCCGACCCGATCGCGACGCTCGGCGAATACGTCCGCACCATCAACGCGACGCCGGCTCCGCCCGCGTCAGCCGGCGTATGGGCCGAACTCGATGCTGATCCCCATGCCGGACTGAGCCCGCAAGCCGGCATATTGCGCAACGATCCGCCACCCGAAACCAAGGCGTGGCCGAGACTCGCCGAAGCCGACAGCGCCTTCGACGCCCTGCGCGAGTTTTTGCAGCGTCAACAGCAACCGCCTGGAGCCAAGCCACCGCCGTTGGCGACGCCGCGGCCCATCAGACCGGAAGCAGCCGAGCCGATCATCGTCAGCAACCCAGTAGGGTCGGCGGCGTGCCTGAACTGTCATACCGAGCAAGCCCACACGTTCAGCCATACGCTGATGGGACGGCTGCAGGCCCAGGGCAAGCTCCAGTGCGAAACCTGCCACGGGCCGGGCTCGGCGCATATTCAGGCCGTTGGCTGCTCGGCGTGTCACGGCGACGGCGGGATTACCACGCGACCGGGAATCCCGAGCCTCGTCGGGCAAGATCCGCATTACCTGTTGGCCGCAATGCGGGAGTACATCACCGGCCAGCGCAAACATGCGCTGATGCGCGCCCTGCTTTCCCATTTGGGTGAAACAGAACTCAACGGCATTGCTGTTTACTACGCGCGGCAAACTCCGGCTCGGGCCCAGACTCCGCCGGTCGGCAATCCTGCGGCTGGAAGGGCTGAGATCGCCACGTGTGCAGCGTGCCATGGCGAGCACGGCATCAGCATAAGTGCCGCGTTTCCCAATCTGGCGGGTCAGGACGCGCGTTACCTTGCCGATGCGATCAGAGCCTACAAGCACGGGCTACGGAATAAGACCGTAGAGTGCGCCGCATGTCACGGCGAGCGCGGTATCAGCAAGACCGCCGGAATCCCGAGCCTGGTCGGGCTCGACGCGCAATATCTGGTCGCCGCCATGAAGCAATACGCGGCGGGTCAGCGGAAGAACGCGGTGATGAAGTTGCTGCTCTCAGGCGTCAGCGACAGCGAACTCAACAACATTGCGCTCTATTATGCGCAGCAGAAACCGCTGCGCGCAGAGACCCCGTCGATCGGCGATGCGACAGCCGGCAAGACCGCCGCCGCGACCTGCGCCGGCTGCCACGGTGCGCAGGGGGTCAGCGCCAATCCAGCGTGGCCCAGCCTCGCCGGCCAGGATGCGCGATACTTTGCGGCAGCGATGCGCGACTACAAGGAAGGAGCGCGCAGCGATCCGATCATGAAGGGGCTTGCCGCATCGCTCGACCAAACCACAATCGATAATCTTGCGGGCTACTATGCGGGGCTGCATCCAGAGCAGCCGAGCAGCGCAAAAAATACTCCGGCAAAACGGGCTCCGGTCGTAATCGCCAACCGCGTGGTCGCCTCGCTCGACGAACACGCGATCAACGACATCGCCAGTTATTACGCGAGCCAGCCGCCGGCGCAGCCCAACTCGGCGGGATACGGGCCGGTCGCGCATGTCCCTGCTCTGGTTCGCACTGCGGCGCCAATCGGCGGACGCAGCGTCGGTGGCATCATTTCATTCCGTCCGGACGACCCCGGCAGGACGGTGGAACAGAACAACGGCATCTGTCTGACCTGCCACGAGCGCGGCGAGCGAACCAGCTGGCACGGCAGCGTGCATCAGGAACGCGACGTCGCCTGCAGCAATTGCCACACCATCATGACGGCGGTCTCGGCCCAGAACCAGCTGAAGACGCCATTTGAACCCGACACCTGCTTCCAGTGTCACAAGGACCGCCGCGCGCAGATGTTCCGTTCGGCGCATATGCCATTGCGCGAGGGCAAAATGGTGTGCTCGGACTGCCATAATCCGCACGGCAGCTTCACCGAGGCGCTGCTGCGCACCGACTCGACCAACGACACTTGCTACAAATGCCACGCCGAGAAGCGCGGACCGTTCTTGTTCGAGCACGCGCCGGTGCGCGAGAACTGCACGAACTGTCACGATCCGCATGGCTCGATCAACGAGCGCATGCTAAAAATGTCGGTGCCTCGGCTTTGCTACGAGTGCCACACGATCGGCCATACGCAAGCCGGCCCGAATTCGCAATTCACCATGAGTCGCGCTTGCCTGAACTGCCATACCAACATTCATGGCAGCAACAGTCCGGCCGGCGCAGTCTTTCAACGATAAACCAAAACAGAAAATGCAAGATACGGCGCACAGAGCATCGGTTCGGGTTGGAGCTCGGGGGCAATGTCAAATCGGGTGGGATTGGCCCACGCCTGCGTGGTTTGCGCAGCATTGGGCGGGATGGCGTTAGTTTCGTCCGACGCGCGTGCTCAACAAGGGTGTTGCGAAGGCGGCTCGGCGACCGGCGCCAATGCCTGGACGGCCGGCAACGCCACTGCGGCGCAATGGCCGGCCGATCCTGCGCCGCCGCCTTACGCCGGGCCGATCATCGGCAAGGCCGCGCCGCTTAGCGCGCCGTATTGGTGGACCCATGGCGAGCTCGAGTTTGGCTTGCGCGGCTTTATTGATGATCCCAGCCGCAACGGCGCGCTGAATGGCAACACGCCTGGCGGCGGCTACGTTCATCTCGGCCAGAACAGCTTGGCGAAATATTACGAATACAGCACGATCGCGCCGGGACCGTTCGCCGGCGGCCATGTGGCCACCGGCACCAGCGATGGCCTGTATCAGGCTGATTTGTGGGCCAACAACATCGGCTACGACGATCAGGCCTATCTGCTGAAGATGTCGAAGATTGGCGAGCAATATTTCTCATTCGGCTGGGACCAGACGCCGCATCTGTACAGCACCAGCGCGCAGACGCCGTATCTCGGCATCGGCAGCACGGCGTTGACCTTGCCCCCGGGTCTGCTGAGCAAAACAGCCCCGAACGCCGGCATTATCGTTCCGTTCCTGCATCAGACCGATATCGGCATCCACCGCGATACGGCCTCGGCGAATTATCGCTGGACGCCAAACGATGCCTGGGACGTCAGAGCCGATTACTCCCACATGGAACGCAGCGGCACGACCGTTGCCGGCGTGGTCGGCTTTGCCCCCGCGGGTGGAAGCGTATTTTCCAGCCCGACCCAAGTCACCGCACCGGTGAAAGACAACACGCAGAATTTTGGCGCCAACGGCGAATACGCCGGGCTGTCGCCTTGGGGCCAAAGATACACATTCAAACTGGCTTACAACGGCTCCCTCTACACCGACGAGATTTCATCCTACACGGTGCAAAATCCGTATTGCACCGGCACGACCGCGGCGAGCTGCTCTTCGCCGACGCTCAGTCCGTTTGCTCGCGAATCGACGCCGCCCAGCAATCAAGCCAACGGCTTCAGCGGAACGCTGGCGGTAGACCTGCCGCACAACAGCCGCTACGTCGGCAACCTCAGCTACACGATGATGACGCAGAATGCGACGTTTCTGCCGATGACCAACAACCCGAGCGCGGTCGCTGCGCCGGTCTTGGGCTTCGGCGGCCTGCCTTGGAACCAGGTCAACTTCGGCTTCATCAACGGCAACCTCGCCGACCCTACCAGCAGCCTCAATGGGCGAATCGATACGCTGTTGAGCAACAGCACGCTGACCAGCCGCATTACGCCCGATCTGACCTCGAAATTGAGCTACCGCTACTACAATTACGACAACGAGACGCCACGGATTATTTTTCCCGCGTGGGTGTCCTATGACCAGACCGGCAGTTCAACAGAGAAGACGATTTCCAGCCTGGTGATCGGCTATACCAAGCAGGACGCCAATGCCGAACTGAATTGGCGGCCGTCGCGTACCTGGAATTTCAACGCTACAGCCGGTTACGAGCGCTATGATTACACGCAAACCGACGTCAACTATACCAACGAATATTCGGCGAAATTGTCGGCCGACTGGAAGCCGACCACTTGGCTCACCGCGCGTGCGAGCGGCTCCTATGCCGATCGGCGCTACGGCACTTATGACTACAATGATTTCGTCAGGAACCTTCAGTTCCCAACCATCCCCGGCTTCCCGCCACAGACCAGCACCGGCTGGTTTTACGCGCCGGCCTATCGGCAATTCATGTTCGATAACCGGCAGCGGACACAGGCGCAGTTCCTGCTCGACGTTGTGGCGTTTCGCGGCGTCACGATCACTCCCAATTTCAAATTCCAGGACGTCTACTACGGCCTCAATCCCGCCAGCCAGGAAGGCGTCAACGAAAGCCTGTCGACCAGTTGGGGCGTCGATATCGGCTGGGTCATCACGCCGGACCTTGCGTTCACGCTGTCGTATTATTCCGAAGACTACAAACAAACGCTGTACAACTACACCAATACCTACAGCGGCGGTGGTTACGAAGCCCCGCCTGGCACCTGCACGCCGCCGTATACGGCGGCAAATCCCAACGCCAATTGTCTCATCACGACTTCCGACAAGACGCGCGTCAATACGGTAACGGCCGCGATGAGTTATGCGGCCATACCGGGCAAGCTGAACTTCGATTTGCGCTATGGCATCTCCTATGGCGTCGACCATCAGGTGCTGTTGCTCAATCCCAATATGCCGGCCTCGGCATGCACCAACTGTGTCGGCGCGTTCCCAGACGATACCACGCTCTTTCAACGCCTCGACTTTACGACGACGTACAACTTCGACCCGTCTTGGGTCAGGCGGTGGGGCTTCGCCGGTAACCTCAAGGCGAAGTTGCGCTATACGTGGGAGCGAAACTCCGTCAGCAATTGGCAGAATGATCCGCTTGCGCCATTCAACCCGGCATCCTCGCCGGTCAATCTTCCGACATCGATCTTCCTCGCCTACGAAAATCCGAACTACAGCGCGCAGATGATCGCCGCATCGCTTATCGCTACGTGGTAGCGTGAGGGCGCAACCGGGTTGGACAAATTTACGTCAGCCTCAATGGGAGGGATCATGCACCTGCCGTTATGGAGCGAGAGTCCGCTGCCGCCCAAGATCGCGGTGCTGCTCGCCGCCGCCGGCGGCCTTTGCATTCTGCTTTCTACCCTGTTCGGCGTTGCCCCGCTTTCCGATTGGCTGCTCGATGCCGCACAGGCGCTCTTTGTAGTGGGTGTGCTTGTTTTTACGGTCTACATATTTGCGGGCCTGATCGGTGAAGCCGGCGCCATGTAGATCTTGATGCGCAGGTCGCAACAATCGCGGTGGGAATGAGGGCATGAGCGACGCAGGCGAAACCATATCCAAAAGAAGCTACATCGCGCGCCTCTGGTCGGTGCTCTGGCGACCTAGCCGGCAGTTCGCATTTGTCACGTTGGTGATCTTCGGCGGTGTTTGGGGTATCCTGTTCTGGGGCGGCTTCAACTGGGCACTGGAGGAAGCCAACACGCTCGAATTCTGCATCTCCTGTCATGAAATGCGCGATACGGTGTACCAGGAATACAAGCAAACCATTCACTATCAGAACCAGTTCGGCGTGCGCGCTAGCTGCCCGGATTGCCATGTGCCGCATCCCTGGTTCCTGAAAATCCGGCGCAAAATCCAGGCCAGCAACGAGTTGTGGCACAAGCTCCTGGGCACCGTCGGTACGCCGGAAAAATTCGAGCGGCACCGGCAGGAACTGGCCGAGGACGTTTGGGCATCCATGAAGGCCAGCAACTCGCGGGAATGCCGCAACTGCCACCTTGCCGAGGCTATGGATATTCACAAGCAGTCGGAAACGGCGCAAAAGGTGATGGCGCCGGGCTTGCAGGCGGGCCTCACCTGCATCGACTGTCACAAAGGCATCGCCCATCATCTGCCGCAGGCGGCCGATAGTTCGAAGTGATCCGGAGCGGCGATGCGCGCTGCAGCGTTCGGGAGCCTGGCACGGAGACCTCAACAGAACGGGAGCGCACGATGATCCGAATACTGCTCTGCACCGCAACGGCTTTGTTGCTCACTCTGAGCGGCGCCCAGGCTGCCGGAGACGCCGCAGCCGGCAAGGCGAAATCCGCCACTTGCGCCGCCTGTCACGGCCCCGCCGGACAAGGCGTGCCGCCCAATCCCAAATTGACCGGCCACAGCGAGGATGAGTTGCTTCAGGCGCTCAAAGACTACAAGTCAGGCAAGCGCAATAACGCGGTGATGAAGGGCATGACCGCCGGATTGAGCGACCAGGACATGGCGAACTTGGCGGCCTATTACGCCTCGCTCAAGTGACTCGGCACCTTGCCGATCCCGCCTTGCGGATCCTGCAAGGCTAAGGTGCATCAGTCTTGCTGCTTACCGTCGGGAGAACGATATGAATCCGAGGATCACAGGTGGCGCCGCGATAATAATCATCGCTGTAGCAGCTATGTTTCTCGGCGGCGGGACCGCTTCGGCGGCCAAGTATAGCTTGCGCTCCATGTATTATCCTTGGGTCGGATTTCCCTTTGATCGACCGGGCACGGTCAACCCGGATGTGATCAGTGGCCCGTTATTGTCCACCTCGACGCACTGGCCGGCGCTTACCGACTACGGCTTCTATCGGCCGACGTTTATTGCCGGCCGACATCATGCCTGTCAGCGCAGAGGCTGTCCGGTGAAGGCGCGCTGGTAACCGCAGACGCCGGCTCGCAAGGGGCAACGGCGAAGCTCACTTTGACGAGGGCGGCGATTAGGCTGCAGGAGGCAAGTCCATGAAAATCGTTCTGATCTTGATCGGCTTGTCGGTTGCGATCGCATTGGCAGCCGTGAAATCATCTACGGGGTACGCGACGCCAGCGTATACCCAACAAACGGGAAAAGGTTGCCCGACTTGCCACACGACACCCCCCGCTCTGAACGAGACCGGTAAATCCTTTATGGAAAATGGCCACAAGTTTCCAGCCGGCAACAAATAAGGCTGCCAAGTGAGATCGCTTGCCTTGCGAAACGAAGTGTCGACTTCAAAGCAGCACGACGTGCCGCCCGATCTATACTTGCGCGCGGGGCCCGTGCGATAAGCATCCCGAGACGACCGCTGCCTGCGGTTTCGCCCATCACCGCGCCAAACGAACGTCAATTACCGCGCCATGAAAGTCCTGCCGACCGACATTCCCGGCGTGCTTCTGCTCAAGCCGCGTTATTTCCACGACGCGCGCGGCTATTTCGTCGAGACCTATAATCTGAGCGGCGCGCGCGCGGCCGGACTCACCGCCGAATTCGTCCAGGACAACCAGGCGTTCTCGCATCAACGCGGCACGGTGCGGGCGCTGCACTTTCAGACGCCGCCGCATGCGCAGGCCAAGCTGGTGCGGGTCTTGCGTGGGTCGATCCATGACGTCGCCGTCGACCTGCGCGCCGGCTCGCCGAGCTACGGCCGCTGGACCGCGGTGACACTCACCGCGCAGGGCGGCGAGCAGGTGTTCGTGCCGCGCGGCTTTGCCCATGGCTATTGCACGCTCGAAGCCGACACCGAAGTCGCCTACAAGGTCGACGATTATTATGCGCCGGACTGCGACCGCGGCCTGATCTGGAACGACCCGACATTGGCGATCGATTGGCCGGTGTCGGCCGCCGACGCGGTGCTGTCGGACAAGGACCGCAAGCTGCCGCGCTTTGCTGACTTTGCGTCGCCGTTCCGCTATGATCGCGGGGAATGAGCAAGCGGTTTCTGATCACCGGCGGAGCGGGTTTCATCGGGTCGGCCGTGGTGCGCCATCTGATCGACGCCACCGCGCACCGCGTCTGCGTGGTCGACAAGCTCACCTACGCCGGCAATCTGGCGTCGCTGACGCCGGTGGCGGATAACCCGCGCTACAGCTTCGTGCGCGCCGACATCGCCGATGCCGCCAAGATGAAAGAGGTGTTGTTCGGCTTCCGGCCCGACGTGGTGATGCATCTGGCCGCCGAGAGTCACGTCGACCGCTCGATCGACGGCCCGGCGGATTTCATCCAGACCAACATCATCGGCACCTATGTGCTGCTGGAAACCGCGTTGACCTACTGGCGCGGCCTGCCCAAAGCCGCGCAGCGCGATTTTCGTTTCCATCATATTTCGACCGACGAGGTGTTCGGCTCGCTCGACGCCGGCGGCGCATTCGATGAAACCACCGCCTATGCGCCGCGCTCGCCCTATTCGGCATCGAAGGCCGCATCCGATCATCTGGTGCGCTCCTGGCACCACACCTACGGCCTGCCGGTTCTGGTCACCAACTGCTCGAACAATTACGGGCCGTATCATTTTCCCGAAAAGCTCATTCCGCTGACCATCATCAACGGGCTCGAAGGAAAAAAGCTGCCGGTCTACGGCACCGGCAGCAATGTGCGCGACTGGCTCTACGTCGAAGACCATGCGCGCGCTCTATTGGCTGTGGTGGCGGGCGGAAAAATCGGCGAGACGTACTGCATCGGCGGCCGCAGCGAGCGCACCAATCTCGACGTCGTCAAAGCGGTCTGCGCGTTGCTCGACGAGCTGGTGCCGAACGCCGCGATCGGACGCCGCGAGGATCTCATCAGCTTCGTGACCGACCGGCCGGGACACGACCTGCGCTACGCCATCGATCCGGCGCGGATTGGCGACGAACTGGGCTGGCGACCGCACGAGACTTTCGAGACCGGCCTGCGCAAGACCGTGCAGTGGTATCTCGCCAATCGGCCATGGTGGCAGCGCATCCGCGATAACGTCTACGCCGGCGAACGGCTCGGGGTGCCGGCGTGATCCTGGTATTCGGCGGCAACGGCCAGCTCGGCCGCGAGCTTTTGCGCGCGGCGGCGGAGCGCGATTGCGCGCTGCAGGCGCTGGCCCGCACCGAGGCCGACATCGCCGATGCCGCGGCTGTCGCGGCGGCGCTCGAGCGCTGGACGCCCGACCTTATCGTGAACGCCGCCGCCTATACCAATGTCGACGGTGCCGAAAGCCATGAGGCCGAGGCGCGGCGCGGCAACGAACTCGGGCCCGCCGTGCTCGCCGCCGCCTGCGCGACGGCTGACATTCCACTGATCCACATTTCGACCGACTATGTATTCGACGGCGGCAAAGACGGCGCGTACCGCGAAAGCGATCCGGTTCATCCGATCAACGCCTATGGGCGCAGCAAGGCGGCCGGCGAGGACGCGGTGCGCTGTGCGCTCGACCGCCATGTCATTCTCCGCACCGCATGGCTGTACAGCGAATTCGGCCGGAATTTTTTGAAAACGATTGTGCGGCTCGCGCAAACGCGCGACGAGCTGCGCATCGTTGCCGACCAATACGGCAGTCCGACCTCGGCGCGCGAGTTGGCCGAAGCCATCCTGCATATTGCGCCGCGTCTGATCGCCGAGCCGCTTCTGTCCGGCACCTATCATTTCACCGCCGACGGCGCGACCACCTGGCACGGCTTTGCCAGCTGCATCGTCGCCGCTGCCGCGCCCATCACCGGCCGCAATCCGCGGGTGACGCCGATCGCGACCGCCGATTATCCGACGCCGGCGCGACGGCCGGCCAATTCGCGTTTGGACTGCAGCCTGTTCGTGCAGACGTTCGGCTTGTCGCCGCGGCCGTGGCGGGAAGCCGTGCAGGCGACGGCGCGGGCGCTCGTTGCAGCGCCGCAGCTGGCGGAAAACCATGTCGCGTAAAGGCATCATTCTGGCTGGCGGCGCCGGTACGCGGCTGCATCCGCTGACCCTGGTGACGTCGAAGCAGCTCCTTCCGGTCTACGACAAACCGATGGTCTACTACCCGCTGTCGGCGCTGATGCTGGCCGGCATTCGCGAGATTTTGATCATCACCACGCCGCACGATCAGGCGGCGTTCAAGCATCTGCTCGGCACCGGCAAGCAGTGGGGCGTCCGTTTCGAGTACGCCGTGCAGCCGGCGCCGAACGGGCTTGCCGAAGCCTTCGTGATCGGCGCCGATTTCGTGCGCGGCCAGCCGTCGTGCCTCATTCTCGGCGACAATATCCTTTACGGCCACGGCCTGCCCGATGCGCTGCGCCGCGCCGGCGCGCGCACCGACGGTGCCACCATTTTTTCCTACTCGGTCGATGACCCCCAGCGTTATGGCGTCATCGAATTCGATGGCCCCGACGAGGTGCGCTCGATCGAAGAGAAGCCGCAAAGTCCGAAATCGAGCTGGGCGGCGATCGGACTTTATTTTTACGACGAAGCGGTGGTCGAGCTGGTCAAAGAGCTAAAACCCTCCGCGCGCGGCGAACTGGAAATCACCGACCTCAATGTCCTCTACATGCGCCTCCAGCGGCTCACTGTCGAACGGCTCGGCCGCGGCTTTGCCTGGTTCGATGCCGGCACGCCCGATTCGCTTCTGGAAGCGGCCGAGTTTGTGCGTGTGCTGCAGCGGCGGCAGGGTCAGCTCGTCTGTTCGCCCGACGAAGTCGCATTCCACAATAACTGGATCGACGCCGACGCGCTCAGGGCGCTCGCCGCCCAGCACGGCAAGACCCAATACGCGCGGCGGCTTCTCGACAACCTGCGCTGAGCCGTCGGCTGTCATCGTCCGCGCAAGCGGATGATCCAGTAATCGCCGACGGCGCAATATCTTAAATGACATCGATTACTGGATGCCCCGCTTTCGCGGGGCATGACAAGTTATCAGCTCGCGATCGCCTCGAGCCGCCGCTTCGTCACCGGCGGCCCGAAGCCGCCGATCACCACGAACACCACCAGCATGGCGCCGGCGATGAAGCCGAACACGCCGATCGTGCCGTAACGGCTAAGGAAGAAGGCGATGATGAAGCCGGAGAAGATCGCCGAGAACCGGCTCCACGAATAGACGAAGCCGACCGCCTGGGCGCGGATGCGGGTCGGATAGAGTTCGGCCTGATAGGCGTGGAACGAGAACGACAGCCAGTTGTTGGCGAGCGTGATCAACAGGCCGCAGACGATGACGCCCGCAGAGGTTTTCTGGAACGCAAACAACAGCCCGAACGCGGCGATGCCGATCGCCGCCCAGGCGATCTGCCATTTGCGCTCGAAACGGTCGGCGAACATCACGCCGATCAGCGGCCCGATCGGCGCCGCTATCGCGATGATGAACGTGTAAGCCAGCGACCTGGTCACCTCGATGCCCTGCGAAATCAGCAGCGTCGGCACCCAGCTGGAAAAACCGTAATAGCCGATGGTCTGAAACAGATTGTAGACCACCAGCATGATGGTGCGGCCGCGATAGACCGGATTCCACATCTCGGTCCAAGTGCCGGCCTTGCGTTCGGCCTCGCCGGCGACGACCTCCGGCGGCGGCAGCACGACGCCGTCGGCTTCGACTTTCTGCTCGAGCGTACTGACGATGCGCTCGGCCTCGTCGATATGGCCGTGCTGCGCGAGCCAACGCGGCGATTCCGGCAGATTGCGACGGATCCACCAGATCACCACGGCGCCGATCGAACCGAGGATGACGACGATGCGCCAGCCATCGAGGCCGCCGATCTTCATCGGCACCAGCTGCCAGGACAGAAACGCCACGATCGGCACGGCGGTGAACATGACGAACTGATTGTAGGCGAAAGCCGGGCCGCGCTGGTTCTTGGGCACGAGCTCGGACAGATAAGTATCGACGTTCACCAGCTCGACACCGAGCCCGATGCTGGCGATGAAGCGCCACAGGTTGATGCTCTCCGGCGTGCTCTGGAACGCCATGATCAGCGCGCCGGCCGAGTACCAGAGCAGCGCAAATGTGAAGATCGAGCGCCGCCCGAACCGGTCCGACAGCCAGGAAAACGCGATGGTGCCGACGAACAGGCCGGCGAACAACGCGGCGACGAAGCTGGCAAAGCCGTGCAGGTCGAACAGCCCTTGCGTGGTCGGCGTGAAGATGCCGGCCTTGAACAGGCCGACCGCCACATAGGCGGTGAAGAACAGGTCGTAGAACTCGAACCAGCCGCCGAGCGACAGCAGCGTCACCAACCTGCGGGTGTGGCGGTTTGCCGGCAGCCGATCGAGCCGCGCCGCTACCGTGACTGCGCCGTCCGTTGCCATGGCGTCCCCCTGCCCTTCGCCCGCACGCTTCAAGCTTAGGCTCCCGGCGCGCGGCGTCAACGCCGTTGCGCTCCGCCTATCCTATCCACGCGCGACACGCGGCACGGCCTGCTCCGGCAACTGGAAGCCGTCGTAGAGCCAGGCCAGGCACTGAAACACATCGGCCTCGGATCGCTCGCTCAGCATCTGCCAGTAGACATCGCGCGCGATGCCCTCGGCGTGATAGACGTCCCAGATATAACGCGACTCCACGGTCACGCGCGCGGTACGCAGGCCGCGCGCACGCTCGAAGCGTCCAAACGCAGCCGCGAAATCGCCGCCGGCAAAATGAATGCAGTCGGCGAGGCATACGCCGTCCTCGATCGCCATGCAGGCGCCCTGCGCCAGCGATTGCAGGGTCGGATGGGCGGCATCGCCGAGCAGCACCACGCGTCCCTTGTGCCAGTGCCGGACCGGATCGCGGTCGCCGACCGCCTGCCGCCGGCTTAAGTCGAGCATCGCCAGCAGCGCCTTCATGGTCGGATAGGCATCGCGATAGACGCGCTCGAGCTCGGCCCGATAGGCCGCGACGTCGCCGCGTTCGGCATGACCGGACCTGCGGAAAACTGCGACGATGTTGAACAGCGTGCCATGGCGCAGCGGATAATGCACGATGTGAAAGCCGGGACCGGCCCATAGCGCAACGACGTCGCGCTGCACGTCCGCGGTCACCTCGGCCATCGGCACGATGGTGCGAAAGCCCATGAAGCCGTTGGGCAGCGGATCGCCGTCGTCGAACAATTGGGCGCGCGTGCGCGAGCGGATGCCGTCGGCGCCGATCAGCGCGGCGCCGCCAAAGTCGCGGCCATCCTGCGTCGTCACGGTCACGCCGTCGCGGCGATCGTCGAACCGCGTCACCTGCGCATCAGGCACAAGCGTGATCAGCGGCTCGCGCCGGCAGGCGTCGAGCATCACGTTATGCAGATCGACGCGGTGAATGATGAGGTAAGGATGTTTGAAGCGGCGGCGGAACGAGGCGCCGGTGGGGACGCGCGTAACTTCCTTGCCGTCGAGCGCGTCGACCATCAGCACGGCGGGCGGCGAATCGCCGTTTTCCAGCACGGCGTCGCGGAGCCCGATGCGATCCAGCGCATGGAAGACATTGGGGCCGAATTGGATGCCAAAGCCAATGGCGCCGAATTCCGGCGCGCTTTCGAGCACCCGCACCGCGAAGCCGCGGCGCGCCAAGGCGAGCGCTGCGGTGAGGCCGCCGAGGCCGCCGCCGACAATGAGAATCGGACCGTTCGCACCCATCAGGGTCGCTGGTTTGCTGTCACCGGGGCGATCTTGACACGAGTCGGCAATAGAAACACCTTACGAGGCTCATTTAAGGTTGAGGGGTCATCCATGGCGATTGAGGAGGGTGGGATCGGAAAGGCGATCTTCACCGCATACAATTGCAATTTCGTGGTTCCGCTTTCCGCACAAACCGTGTCGTCAAAAAACCGGGTCGGCGCGCTGCTCGCCAACGTGGGGAAATCCGGACTGAGCGGACCAACGCAGGTATTCGACATCAACGCGGCGCATGAATGCGTGAACCCGCAAACGCCGTTATGGGAGCAGCTGCAGGCCGCAAACTTTTCCTACCGCACCGACACCGAGGCGGAATTGGAAGCGACGCTGTCGATAGAATCGTTCAGCCTCAAGGGGCTGGATGCGAAATTCATCAACGAAATCATCGTCAACATCACCAACGCCACGGTTTCGCAACCGCCCGACAACTTCATCGGCGAGGCGGTCGCGTTTTGGCAAGGCGACCCGTTCTACAAAAAGAGAAATTATACCGACGTTGTCGTCAGCAACTGCTCGGGCATCGTCGACCTGAAATTTTATTTCGATGCATCGCTCGATCTCGGCAAGATCAACTTCACGATCGGTCAGTTGGCGGTCGCACTGGGTGGCACGCTCAAGGTCGAACAGGGCCAGGAGGCCGACACTACGACAAACCCGCCGACGCAACGCAGCTACGTTCGATTTTCCAGCACCGGCACGCCGGCGACCGCGACGACGCCGGCCGAACCGGCATTCTCGGTGGTGTTCGGCTTGGTGCTGGCGAATCCGGCGGATTATGAGTGAGCCCGGCAAAAGCTGAACGGCAACACGGCCGGAGCGGGTTGCCACAGATGCAAAGCCCGTCCGATAAACTTCGTTGCGCTCTATTATTGGCGCTGCTCGCGCTATGCGGCTGCGCCCAACAACCGAGTCTGCGCTCGTACGTCTATACGCAACTCGACACCAACGCCGTCGTGGTATCGCCCCACGTGCAGCCGCCGCCATCCGGCAACGCATTCCCCTACATTCCCGGCAACCTGGTCCAACCGGCCGCTGCAAGTCCTGCCGATCCCGGCCGCTTCGAGGCCGCCGCCTGGAGCACCGGGCGATACTGCCCCATCAGCGCCAAGGCCTTTCTGTTTTCCAACGCGCACTATGATGGAGTCGGGCCCGACGTCACCTACAATTATGAATTGGATCCGCTGGCTTCGATCTTCGGCTTCGCCGAATCTGAAAAGCAGCGGGCGATGCGGGATTTGAACCTGAGCGACAACGACCTCAAATATGTCGATCGCATCGCCATCGTCATCAGAAACGTCAGGATTTTTACGGTCCGCAGCGACCTCTTGACGCCGCCATCGTTCATACCGATCGACCCCGGCTGCGCCCGATACCGCAGCGTCTACCCGTTTCAGGTCGCCAGGATGTACGAGGCCGACATCGACGTGCAAATTCAATCGCTGCACGGCGTCGCCGCCGACGTGCTGCTGCTGCGCGCCAAAATCATGAAGCGGTATGTTTCGCGCGAGCAAGGCAAGGGGGTCGTCATCGCGGTTCTGCCGCGATCGGTCGCGGACTGATCGGCGCGGGCTGATCAGCGCAGCCTCTGGCGTTGGCAAAGCCGGACAGCGGGCGCATAAAGGCGGTCCAACGCGGACACGTCATGCCGAGCAAAATTTCCGCAGACGATCTGGCCATTCTGGGCGAGCTGCAACGCAAGGTGCTTTGGCTCGCCAGCTGGACCGTTCACCACGCCAATCATGGGCGCGACCATGGCGACGGGCTGAAAGTCGGCGGCCATCAGGCCTCGTCGGCCTCGCTCGCCACCATCATGACGGCGCTTTATTTCCGCGTGCTCCGTCCCCAGGACCGCGTCGCGGTGAAGCCGCATGCCTCGCCGAATTTCCACGCCATCCAATATTTGCTCGGCCGGCAGACCCGCGACAAACTGGAAGCGTTCCGCGGCTATCACGGCGCACAGTCCTATCCGTCGCGCACCAAGGACACCGACGATGTCGATTTCTCCACCGGCTCGGTCGGTCTCGGCGTCGCGCAGACGCTGTTCGCCTCGCTGGTCCAGGATTATGTGCGCGCCCATGGCTGGGGTCTCGAGCGGCCGGAGGGCCGCATGGTGGCGTTGATCGGCGACGCCGAGCTCGACGAAGGCAACATTTTCGAGTGCATGCTGGAGGGCTGGAAGCAGGGCCTGCGCAATTGCTGGTGGATCGTCGACTACAACCGGCAGAGCCTCGACGCAGTGATCCGCGAGGGCTTGTGGCAGCGCTACGAGGAGCTGTTCCGCAATTTCGGCTGGCAGGTCGTGATCCTCAAATACGGTGCGCTGCTCGAAGCGGCGTTTACCGAGCCGGGCGGTGCGGCGCTGCGGCAATGGATCGATCAATGCCCGAACCAGCTCTACTCGGCGCTGGTGTTTCAGGGCGGCGCCGCCTGGCGCAAGCACCTCAACGACGCGCTCGGCGACCAGGGGCCGGTGTCGAGGCTGATCGCGTCGCGCAATGACGACGAGCTGGCGCGGCTGATGACCAATCTGGCCGGCCACGATCTGCCGACTTTGCTCGAAGCGTTCGGCCGCATCGATCACGACCGCCCGGTCTGTTTCATCTGCTACACGATCAAAGGATTCGGCCTGCCGTTCGCCGGGCATAAAGACAACCATGCCGGCCTGATGACGCCGGCGCAGATGGAAAATTTCCGCGCCGCAATGGACATTCGCCCTGGTCACGAGTGGGACCGCTTCGAGGGCCTCCATCTGCCGGCCGATGTGTTGCAAGAATTTCTCGATGCGGTGCCGTTCGGTGCCGGCGGGCCGCGCCGGCTCTCCGCGCCGCACTTTGCCGCACCCGACGAGCTGAAAGTCACCATCGCGCCGGAAATGTCCACGCAGACCGGCTTCGGCGCGCTGCTCAACGAACTGGCGCGGGAAAAATCCGAGCTGGCGGCGCGCATCGTCACCACGTCGCCCGACGTCACCGTCTCGACCAATCTGGGCGCGTGGGTGAACCGCCGCGGTTTGTTTGCCCGCGAGGCGCTCGCCGACACCTTCCGCAGCGAACGCATTCCCTCGACCTACAATTGGGATGCATCGGCCAGCGGCCAGCACATCGAGCTCGGCATCGCCGAAAACAATCTGTTCATCCTGCTCTCGGCGCTCGGCCTGTCGCATGCGCTCAACGGCGAGCGGCTCATTCCGATCGGCACCTTGTACGATCCGTTCATCGCCCGCGGCCTCGATGCGCTCAACTATGCCTGTTATCAGGACGCGCGTTTCATTCTGGTGGCGACGCCGTCCGGCATCACGCTGGCGCCCGAAGGCGGCGCCCACCAGTCGATCGCCGAGCCGCTGATCGGCATGGCGCAGGACGGCCTCGCCGCGTTCGAGCCGGCCTTCGTCGACGAACTCGCCGTCATCCTCGCCTTTGCGCTCGACTACGTGCAAAAGGACGCCGGCGACGGCGAAGTGTCCGAGCGCAACTGGCTGCGCGACGAGACCGGCGGCTCGATCTATCTGCGGCTGTCGACGCGGCCGATCGAACAGATCCAGCGCACCATGACGGCATCGCTGCGCCAAGCCATCGTCGACGGCGGCTATTGGCTGCGCGAGCCCGGCCCCAATTGCCAAGTGGTGGTCGCCTATACGGGCGCGGTGGCGACGGAGGCGATCCGCGCCGTCGGCCTGATGGCCGAGGACCGCCGCGACACAGGCCTCCTTGCCGTGACCTCCGCCGACCGGCTCAACGCCGGCTGGGCGGCGGCGCTGCGCGCGCGCGAGCGCGGCCTCGTCCACGCCCGCTCCCACATCGAGCGGCTGTTCGCGCCGCTGCCGCCGCATTGCGGCCTCGTCACGGTACTGGACGGCCATCCGGCGACCTTGGCGTGGCTCGGCGCCGTCAACGGCCACCGCGTGCGCCCGCTCGGCGTCGAGCATTTCGGCCAGACCGGCAGCATCGCCGAGCTCTACCGCCACTACGGCATCGACGCCGACGCCATCATCGCCGCCGCCCAAGCGATCGCGCCCGGAAGACCGATCCGCCATCTGCGGGCGATGTGAAACATCGTATCGCGCACACCGCTTCGCGCGCGAGGCAAGGTGCGCTACCATTGCGAAGTATTAGTCAGGCCTGCGTCGACGATGGACCGACATCAAATGCCGCGTGCGATTTTTCCTGCGCCCGATCATGATCATGCGCGCTGCGCCAGCGCGGCGATCGCGCATGCGGAGGCGCGGTGCGCGGCGCGGGCACAGCGGTTGACGCCGATCCGCCGTCAGGTGCTCGAGGCGCTCTTGGCAAGCCACAGCCCGCTCGGCGCCTACGAGATCATCGAGCGCATGGCCGACAAAAATGGCCGGCCCGCGCCGATCACGGTCTATCGCGCGCTGGAGTTTTTGCGCGACAACGGGCTCGTGCACCGCATCGAGAGCCGCAACGCGTTCGTCGCCTGCGTGCACAATCACGCGGGCGACGATCTCGTCGTGTTTCTGATTTGCGAGCGCTGCGGCACCGTCGGCGAGGGGCCGGCGGGCGCGGTCGCAGAAGCGCTCAAGGCGTCGTCGCGCGCCGCCGGGTTTTCGCCCAAAAGTCCGTTGATCGAGATCGTCGGCGTCTGCTCGCATTGCCGGCAGCGCTGAGCGCCGCAACGCCGAGCCCGTCGCCTCACGTGCCCAACAACGCGCCCTCCTCCCGGCCGCTTGACGCGCTGGCCATCGCAACGACGATCGTGCTGTGCGTGAGCTGGGGGTTCAACAACGTCGCCATCAAGCTGGCGATCCACGACATCCCGCCGCTGATCCAGTCGGCGGCGCGTTCGGCGATCGCCGTGCTCCTGGTCACCGCCTGGACCCAGGCCCGCGGCATCGCGCTGTTTCGGCGCGACGGCACGCTCGCCGCCGGCATTTTCGCTGGCGTGCTGTTCGCCTTTGAATTCCTGCTGATCTATCGCGGGCTGCTTTGGACCACCGCCAGCCGCGGCATGCTGTTTCTCTATCTGGCGCCGTTCTTCGTCGTCATTGGCTCGCGCTGGCTCATTCCGGGCGATCACTTTGCCGCTTCGCAATGGCTCGGCCTTCTCTTGTCGTTCGCCGGTATCGTCCTTGCGTTCGGCGTTCCGGCGCCGGCCGCCGAACCGCATCAGGCGCTCGGCGATCTCATGCTGGTCGGCGGCGCGGCCGCATGGGCGGCCACGACGCTGCTGGTCAAGGCGAGCGCGCTGCGCCGCATCAGCCCGGAAAAGATGCTGCTCTATCAGCTCGTTGTTTCGGCGCCGCTCCTTGCCATCGCCGCGGCGGCGTTCGGCGAGCGTGTCGAGGCGATGCCGTCGGCGCTGGCGCTCGGCGCCCTCGCCTACCAGACGCTCTGGGTCGTCAGCGTAACGTTTCCGATCTGGTTTGCGCTGATCGTGCGCTATTCGGCCGGCCGGCTGTCGGCGTTCACGTTCCTGGCCCCGCTGTGCGGCGTCGCCGCCGGCCATCTGGTGCTGAACGAACCCTTGACGCCGCCGTTTGCGCTGGCTGTTGTGCTGGTCGCGGCCGGCCTCATTCTGGTCAACCGGCCGCGCTGACCGGCCACACGGCATCCGCAGCAGACACGTGACATGGCGCAGAAGATATGGCGAACGGGCCTGGACCATTGCGAACGGTAAGCGCCGGCGAGGTCTTGCAGCAGGCCGTATTCGCGCTCAACAACCAGCGCCCGGACGAGGCCGAGCGCATGGCCGGCGAGGTGCTCAAACGCGAGCCGCGCAATGCCGGCGCGCTGCATGTTTTCGGCTGCGCGCTGCTGGTACAGGGCCGCGCCAAGGAGGCGATCGCCCCGCTCGAGGCCGCGGCGCGCGCCCAGCACAATCCCGAGATCGACGTCCAGCTGGCGCTGGCGCTGCGCAATGCCGGCCGCATCGATGACGCCGTGACGCGGCTCAAGCGCGCCGTCAAACGCCAGCCGCCGTTCGCGGCGGCGTTCCACGAGCTCGGCTGTCTGCTCGGTTATCTGCAGCGCTACGACGAAGCGATCGAGGTGTTTCGCCGCGGCCTCGACGCCGCGCCGATGATGTCGCAGCTGTGGCTGCAGCTCGGCTTCGTGCTGATGCAATGCCGCAAATGGAGCGACGCCAAAGCGGCCTTCACCCAAGTCTTGACCATTTCGCCCGATGCGGCGGAAGCCTTGTTCGGCTTGGCCAAGGCGCAGCAAGAGTTGGGCGAGTACCGCGCCGCCGCAGAGTGCTATCGCCGCTCGCTCCGTGCGCGACCCGACCCGCTGACTTGGCACAATCTCGGCCGCTGCCTGATGATGCTGGGCGAGAACGAAGAAGGCTACGATTGCCTGCGCTGGGCGGTGCGCGGCGATCCCAAGCGCTATGCCGGCGCGCTCGGTACGATAGTGAAAGCGCCGCGCGGCCGCTTCTGGCTCAAGCCGAGCGCCGCCGCGCGCTTTCTCCGCGAGCCAAAGAGTTGATGCACACTCCGCTGATTCGTCATTGCGAGCCAACGGGTCCGGCCCGAAGTGGCCGGCCCGATGACAAGCTCCGCGAAGCAATCCAGTGCTGCGGCGCCGTTCTGGATTGCTTCGTCGCTTCGCTCCTCGCAATGGCGATTACGCAGGAGTTGACAAAGGGGGTATCCCCTCATACGGTCCTAGCCTGCCGGAGAATAGGTGTCTCCAGAGCGCAAGGCTATGGTTGAACAGCTCCCCGACACATGGGACGGCGCGGTACGCTGGTTCTTGGGCGGGACCGTCGTATTCGCTCTCGGATTTGAGGGCGTGACGATGGCCCTTACCGCGCAATTTTTGCTGTCGGGACTTAGCTTTCTCATCGCGATGGCGCTTCTGGCCTTTATGGTCTACTGGCCTCCCGGCGGTAGCCTGATCCTTTTGGTCGTTGCAGTCGCGCTATTGTCCTTTCTCGGAACGATGGAGGTCTGCAAACGGCGACAACTCACCTGGAGTCCGAAAATGCTCACCGTCGGCATCGGCCTCATGATTGTTGCGGTTCTCTGCGCTGGAATCGGGGGGGCAATCCTTATCATTAGCGTGAGGCAGGGAGCGCTATCCTCCTCACAAATAGAAGCCCCTTCCAAAACGGTATCGTATCTCAGGAACGGACACTTTTATGCGGGCTCGTTGAGTGTAATCCATGCCGAGCCGCGATTTCAGGCTGAATTTGCCCGCCACGGGAAGAGAGGAAGGCTTTTTTTAGATGACAGCGTTCTCTTCGCCGGAGTTATGGGGCCAATCTCATGGGCAAAGCGCCCGAGAATGTTTCTTCAAGAATTCACGGACTTTGTTGCCGAACAAGACCTCAACGTAACGCTTCTGCGGCGCGGTGAAATTGACGGCCAAAAGCAATGGTACTGGGGGCCATCGACGGCTGGCAATGTCATTTACCCTTGGAACGCATGGCATCAAGGCCGCCTTGTTTTTATCTGTGATGAGGGGCCGCCCGAATATTTTTATTTCATCATCGACCCGGTTCTTTCCGCAGCCGAAATGCCGGTGATTATCGGACAAGAGCGTTTCGACTTCGCAACAAAAATGGACGAAAGCGATGGGAAGGCATCGCTTTAGAACGGCAACTCCAGTTGCTCCGGCCCAGGCTCGCTGGCGTCGTTCGTCTCTAGCTGAGACGGATGCCAGTGACCTCGCCTCAGCAGCCTGCTATCGCCGCCCCGAACATGTCGGGATTGCTGCGGTTGTTGTAGCGGAATTGAAATTCCGCGACGTAGAGCGGCAGATATTTGGCGCTGACCTTGTGGAACGTGCCAACGACACCGCGTTTGAAGATGCTCCAAAAGCCTTCAATCGTGTTCGTGTGCACCGCGCCGACAACGTATTCGTGGTCTGCGTGCCGGATGACTTGGTGGCGGTCGCCATAGACCTGCCGCAGCCCGTGGTAGCCGATCCACTGATCCGTGACCAAGAGGCTGACTTTCTCCGAAACCGTCTCAGTGACGAATTTGGAAAGTTCGTCGCGGGTGACGCTTCTGAGAACGCGGGCGACTACGTTGCCCTTGCGGGTGACGGCCCCGACAACCGGCACCTTGCCCGAACCAAGGCCACCGCGTCCCGGCTCGCCGCGTCCTTTGCCATAATGCTTGTTCTTGGCCTTGCCGCCGATGAACGTCTCGTCAACCTCTACGATGCCGCCAAGCTTTTCCTCTGGGGCGATCAGTGCTGCACGGATTTTGTGGCACATAAGATGCGCCGTGTTGTAGCTGCCGAAGCCAAGCATTCGCTGAATTTGCAGGGCGCTCATGCCCTTCTTGCTGGCGAACATGTAATGCGCGACGCGATACCAGTCGCGGAGTGGCTTCTTGGTGTTCTCAAAAATCGTGCCCGCCAAGGCCGAGAAACGGTAGCCCTGTGGCGCGCATTCCCGGCACTGCCAGTGAAAGGGTTTGTAGCTGGACGCATCATAGAGGTCGCTATTGCCACAGCGCGGGCATTTGACGCCTTCCGGCCAGCGGCGGGCGACCAGATAGCGAAGGCACGCTTCCTCGTCGCCAACCGGGAAGCGATCCTCGAATTGGGCCGTGGTCATCTGCGGAACGGGCTTAGGACGGTTCGTCATGGCGCTTATCCCTCTACGGAAGGATATTGCCATGCCTGAAAGCTTTTGTCAACTCCTGCGTAATCGCCCTCGCAATGACGAGGTAATATCATCTTGCCCCTAGCGCTTTCCCGCCCGGTATTTGTGGCGGTAGACGTCGTTGCCGCGCAGAATTTCGGCGCGGCTGTCCAACAGGCGGGCGGCGTCGTCGTCGGACAGCGCCTCGAAGCGGCCGCTCCAGCTTTCGCGTTTGACCGGCAGGCACTGCGCCACCGGCGTGCCTTTCGGTATGACGCCGCTGAACGCGGCATCATGCCAGCGCGCCGGGAAATGCACCGGGTTGTGATAGAACGCGTCGCAATCGACCAGACCGGTGAGCGTGGTGAACGGCAGATCGCGGCGATTGACCGGGTGGGTGAACAACAGCGAGTAGCCGGCCGGCGCCTGAATGGTCCAGAAATTGTGGAATTTGATGATGAAGCGATCGTCGTCGAAAAACGGCGTGCCGGCGATCTGGCTTGGATCGTGAAAGTCGATCGGCGAATAGGCATGGTCGCCCACCACGCCCGCGGGCACGGCAAAATTCCAGCTGAACTCGCCGTCGTGCACTTCGAGATCGGCGGCCAACGGAATGAGAAAGCCGTAGGTCATGGCGTCGATGAACGGCGGACATTTCTTCACCGTCAGGGTGTCGCCGCCGACCGTGGGATTAAACGCCTTCTGCGGCAGCGCCTTGAACCATTCGGGCAGCCCCTGCACCGCGGGGGTCGGCCGCGGTATGACATTTTCGAGCCCGCGCGGGCAGCGGAAGGTCAAGGTCATTTCCGTTACGGCATCCATTACGGCATCCTTGGCAAAAGCCTCTCGACGCGCTGCGCGCCGCGGACATCTAGCCGGAGATTCTAGGCGAACGGGCGCAGGCTGTATACTCTTGCGGGACGTGGCCATAATACGAGACGGCGCCAGGAACAAACACGGCGCCGGCTCGACACGGATGAAAACATGGCAAGCGGACGGGGACCGGGGCCGCGCACAAATGACGGCGCCGGCGGCATCGACCAGGCGGTGACGCAGGCAATGCGGGCGCTCGACGGCGGGCGGCCGGATCAAGCGGAACGGATCGTCCGCGACGTTCTCAAACACGCGTCGCAGCATCGTCGTGCCCTCTACATCCTCGGCTGTGCATCGCTGATGCAGGGCCGCGGCGAGCAGGCGCTGGCGCCGCTGCAGAGTGCCGCGCACGGCTGCCACGACGCCGAGATCGAAACCACGCTGGGCATCGCGTTGCGCCAGACCGGGCGGCTCGACCAGGCGCTGGCGCAGCTGCAGCGCGCCGCCAAGCGGCGGCCGCCCTACGCGCCGGCGTTTTACGAGCTCGGCTGTCTGCTGGTGGCCACCGACGATTACGACAAAGCCATCGAAGCGTTTCGCCGTGGGCTCGAGATCGCACCTATGATGCCGGAGCTGTCTATCCAGCTCGGCTACGCCTTGCTGTGGCGCAAGCGCTGCGAGGAAGCGAAGGCGGCATTTGCGCGGGCGATCGAGATTGCGCCGCGCTCGTGCGAGGCGCTGGTCGGCGCGGGCAAAGCACACCGCGACAGCGGCGAGATCGAGCCGGCGGCCGGCTACTTCCGGCGCGCGCTTGCGGTGCGGCCGGACGATCCGGGCATCTGGCTCGCGCTCGGCCTCTCGTTGCAAGAGCTCGGTCAAGCTGACGCGGCGCGAGACGCACTGCGTCGCGCCGCGCAGGGCGACCGCAAACGCTACGATCAGGCGCTCAACTCGCTGGTCGCCTCAGGCCACGGCCGGTTCTGGATTCGGCCGAGCGCCGCGGCGCAGTTTTTTCAGGTGCCGGAAAGCTAGCGCTTGGCGGCGCGAAAGTCGCGCCGGTAGACGTTGGCTTCGCGGGCCAGGGTTTGTTTCATCTGCGCCAAGCGGGCCACGGCCTCAGCTGACAAACCCTCGTACTGACCGGTCCAGCTCTCGCGTTTGACCGGCACGCATTGCGCGACCGGCGTACCCTTCGGCAGCACGCCGTTAAAATTCATGTCGCGCCAGCGCGCCGGAAAATGCACCGGCGCATGGTTGAAGGTGTCGCAGTCGACGAGGCCGGTCAGCGTCGTGAACGGCAGGTCGGGACGATTGATCGGATGGGTAAACAGCAACGAATAGCCGGGCGGCGCCTCGATGATCCAAAAATTGTTGAACTTGATGATGAACCGGTCGGGTTCGGAAAACGGCGTGGCGACGACCTGGCTCGGATCGTGAAAGCTGATCGGGGAATTCGGATATTCGCTGACGTAGCCCTTGGGCGGATCGAAACTCCAGCTGAATTCGCCGTCCTGCACGCGCAGATCCATGGCCAGCGGAATCAAAAATCCGTAGGTCATGGCATCGATGAACGGCGGGCACCGTTTCACCGTCTCGGTCTCGGCGCCGAGCGTCGTGTTCAAGGATTTTTGCGGCAGCGCCTTGTACCAGTCGGGCAGGCCGAGAACGGCGGGAATCGGCCGCGGTATGAGGCCCTCGAGCTCGGTCGGACATCGAAACGTCAGCGCGCGTTCCTGGGCCGCTTCCATGGCACCTGCACGATCCCGCAGAGCGCATGCCGCCGTCGCATGGGCGACGAGGCGGCAGCGCTTTGTGCGCAGGGCACGCTAGGTTGGGTAAACGACAGAACCTAGTGTTGCGGCCATAAATTAGCAGCCCAATAGAGTAATCGCGGGCTAACTGCAGCGAATTAAGCGGAATTAACCACGCCTGTGACAAACGCTTGGCCGCCGGCCGGTGCGTCTGCTCCTCGTCAAAGTGTCACCAGGACGCTATATCGTGGGCACGGCAGCCGCGCGGCTCTCCCATGCGAGGCCTTGTGCGGCGAGCTAAAGGATTGATCTCATGATGGAATTTTCGGGCCCCGCGGAACGGCACAAGACCGTGGCGGTGCAGGTTGGCAACGTGACGGTCGGCGGCGGCGCCCCTGTCGTGGTGCAGTCGATGACCAATACCGATACCGCCGACGCCGACGGCACCGCCCGGCAGGTGGCGGCGCTGGCGCGCGCCGGCTCGGAGATCGTCCGCATTACCGTCGACCGCGATGAGGCCGCCGCCGCCGTGCCGCACATCAAGGAGCGGCTTTTGAAGATGAACGTCGACGTGCCGATCGTCGGCGACTTCCACTATATCGGCCACAAGCTTCTTGCCGACCATCCGGCCTGCGCCGAGGCGCTCGACAAGTACCGCATCAATCCGGGCAATGTCGGTTTCAAGGAAAAGAAGGACCGGCAATTCGGCGCCATCGTCGAGACCGCGATCCGCCACAACAAGCCGGTGCGCATCGGCGCCAACTGGGGTTCGCTCGATCAGGAGCTGCTCACGCACCTGATGGACCAGAACGCCAAATCGAACCATCCGGTCGACGCCCGCGACGTGACCCGCGAAGCCATGATCCAGTCGGCGCTGCTGTCGGCGCAGCGCGCCGAAGAAATCGGCCTGGCGAAGGACCGCATCATTCTCTCGGCCAAGGTATCGGCGGTGCAGGACCTGATCGGGGTCTATGCCGAGCTGGCGCGGCGCTGCGATTACGCGCTGCACCTCGGGCTGACCGAAGCCGGGATGGGAAGCAAGGGCGTGGTCGCCTCGTCGGCCGCCATGGGCGTGCTGCTGCAGCAGGGCATCGGCGACACCATTCGTATTTCGCTGACGCCGGAGCCGAACGGCGACCGCACGCTGGAAGTGAAAGTCGCGCAGGAACTGCTTCAGACCATGGGGCTGCGCACCTTCGTGCCGCTGGTCGCCGCCTGCCCGGGCTGCGGCCGCACCACCTCGACCACGTTCCAGGAGCTCGCCGCCAGCATCCAGCATTTCATCCGCGACTCGATGCCGGAATGGAAGACGCGCTATCCGGGCGTCGAGGGGCTCAACGTCGCGGTGATGGGCTGCATCGTCAACGGCCCCGGCGAGTCCAAGCACGCCGACATCGGCATCTCGCTGCCGGGCACCGGCGAGCAGCCGACCGCACCGGTCTTCATCGACGGCAAGAAGGCCGCCACCCTGCGCGGCCCGACGGTTGCGGCCGATTTCCAGAAGCTCGTCATCGAGTACATCGAGCGCCGCTACGGCCACGGCGCGCGGACGGCGGCGGAGTAGTGCGCCGGCTCGGGGGGCGGCGGCTTGAAGCGGATTTCGTCGAAAGCAACGTTCATCCATAAGCGCGTGTTCCCGGCGCTGTGGTTCGGATTTTTGCTGATTTTCCTGGCGGTACCCGTTTTCACCGGGGCGCGGGCGAACTCACCGCCATCGCTGCCATTTTTCATCGTGCCGATCCTCATGATGGTGGTCGGCTATGTCATGATGAAAAGGCTCATATTCGATCTGGTCGACGAGGTTTGGGACGACGGCGACTCTCTGATCGTGAAAAATCGCGGCGAGGAGGAGCGCATTGCGCTCGCCGACATCAAGAACGTGAACTATTCGCCGTTTCTTCATCCGCCTCGCGTCGTCCTGTCGTTGCGGCGGAATACGGCTTTCGGCGATCAGATCGCATTCTGCGCGCCGGTGCGGTTCGTGCCTTTTTCATCGAGCCCCGTCATCAACGATTTGATCAATCGCATCGATGCCGCGCGCCAGAAGTGAGCCTGGCACCCGCCATTGACCAATTCGGCATCCAGGGTAGTTTGACCTCTGGCTGAAGGTATCGGGGAGGTCGGGATGGAAGCCCCAGTGGCGAGCGTCGCCGTTGCCGCACGCGAACTGCACGGCAGCGGCATCATCGCGGCGCTCAAGGCGAGCGGCATCGCGTATGTGCTGGCGCTACCCGACATCGTCACCTCGTCCGGCCTGCTGGCGCCGATCGCGCGCGACCAGGACTTTCGCCTGATCCGCGTCTGCAAGGAGGACGAGTGCATCGGCATCGCCTCGGGCCTGTCCTACGCCGACAAGCGCGCGCTGATCCTGATCCAGTACACCGGCTTTCTCGATTCGCTTAACGCCATCCGCGGCGTCGCCGTCGAATACAAGCAGCCGATCTGCATGATGGTCGGGCTGCTCGGCCACGATCCCGACAAGGCGCCGCGCGCCTCGCCGCGCTACGGCGTGCGCATCATCGAGCCGATCCTCGACGACATGGGCATCGCGCATGAGCTCATCGGCGTCGATGCCGACGTGGCGAAAATCCAGCCGGCGATCGAGCGCGCCTATCGCGACTCGGCGCCGCTCGCGCTCTTGATCGGACGGAGGCCGCTGGCGTCATGATGAAGCGCGACGAGTGTTTCAAGATCCTGGCGCGCCACATCGGCGATGCCGCCTTGGTAGCGACCTACAGCTCGGCGGTCGACTGGGTCGACATCGCGCCGCGCCCGCTCAACTATCTGTCGATCGGCGCCATGGGGCTAGACTCCTCGCACGGCCTCGGGCTGGCGCTCGGCCGGCCCGACCGGCGCGTCGTCGTGCTGCAAGGCGACGGCAGCCTGCTGATGAACCTCGGCAGCCTGGTGACGATCGCCGCGGCGGCGCCGAAAAACCTGGTGCACCTCGTGGCGCAGAACGACACCTACGAGGCCAACGGCAGCCAGCCCATTCCCAATCCGAACATCGACTTCGCCGCCATGGCGAAGAGCGCCGGCTACGCCGCGTCCTACGACTTTTCCGACCTGCGCATCTTCGAGCAGCAAGTCGCCCACGTGCTCGAGCAAGACGGCCCGGTCTTCGCCACCCTGCACGTCGCCCCGACCAAGCCGCTCAAATACGATTACCCGAGCCTCTACGCCCCGGAAAAGCGCGCGGCGTTCAAGGCGGAGTGGAACGAGCGAGGTTGAACGTCGTCGTGTTTGGCGAGGCACGGTCGTTCCGGTGCAGCCCGTTCACGATCCTGCGGCGCGTTAACGCAAGGGCGACGGGAATAGCCGCTGATCGAAATCGGCTACCGTCACTTCGACGATCTTTGCTTGCGCTGCGTCGGGATGAAGCGGATTTAGCAAATAATTGTGCGAATAAGGAAGGATGACGGAGGGCACTCGCAACAGAGCGGTCCGTCGTGTTGAGAACCAGGCTTTTGTATAGCTTCTCGCGGCGTTTGAGTCCGTCATCCAACCGGGTGCATTTTTATCCAGTTCCGATCGCGTAATTTCCTCGACCGAAACCGAATCGGGAGCCTCGATCTCAAGCAGCCGATAGGTTGTTGGCAGATCGGCAGGATCGATTTCCAAATGGACGAGAACCTCGAGGAGGGCCAGCGGTGCATTTTCGGCGAGGTAGACGACGGGGCAGCCTTTTTCGTGCCAACGCCCAGCGGCACGCAGACCGCCGTCGCCGGACAAGTCGGCGTAGTTGGAGATGCGCCAAAGGCGCATTCTACGCCAGCATGCCCGTGTCGATACGCACCAACATTTCCTCGACGACGCGCGCGCCAGTCTCGCTGCTGAGATAGGCTACGGGTGTCTCGCCGTCGAGCGACCGTTTGGGTTTTCTAAGCCACCGCTGGGCTTTATCTTTGTCGCCAAACACCTGGTTCGCTAGGTCGGCAATTCGCGCGAGGCGGAGCGCCTTGTCGGTCTCTTCTACGGTAAGAGGCTCCTTTTTAGATTGCCTGCGATCGAACGTTCGCTTTGGAATCACGTAATCGAAAAGTTCGGTCTCCGAGAACCCCTCGCTGAACAGCATCGATCGAGTCGCGTCTGCGGGTGCGCGGAAGCACTCAGCGGTCGGCAATTCTCGCGCTGTGTATGAACCAAAGATCCGCGTGACGCGGCCTCCCTGCAGTCCGTGATGAGGGACGGTCAAAAAAAGCGACTCCCCACACTTCTGCCATTTCAAAGATTTCTCCGGCGAAAAGCTAGATCGGTTCGAGACCACTGCGACGTCCGTGTCGCCGTACTCCAAGACGATGATTTCTCCCGGTTTGATCTCTCTGATCACCTTTTCGCTTTCCACAGCCACTCGTCTTGCAGTGGCGCGGGGAATATTGATCCACGAGACCAGCTCCTCGGTCAGCTCGCCAATCGGGATGATTCCGGCAGAATAGTCGTGAGATGATTTCGGACGAGCCATTTCAAATCTGTGCCAATTGCCGTTTCTTTCATACAAAATGCCATATAGGGGCCGCTTTGTCCACTTTTAAGACCGGCGGATGGCCGGCACGGAGCTGCGAAAGATGTGAAAGACGCGTATCCACTGGAGTCCGGGAATCGCCTGCCCGGCGTTCGCAAAGAGGCACGTCCAGGCGCCGGTCGATTTGCCGACGCTGCGCGCGCGAGGAAGGCAGTATGATGTTTTGGAGCGGGCGAAGGGATTCGAACCCTCGACCCCAACCTTGGCAAGGTTGTGCTCTACCCCTGAGCTACACCCGCATCCGAGAAGGGTAAGGCGGCGGCTCTAGTGCCGACGCCGCGCAGCTATGCCAAAGAGCGGCCCGCTTGGCAACCGCGGCCGGCTGGCTTGGCAACCGCCGGGCGGTCGGCTTAAAGACACCGCCGATGGTGGCCTCGCCGGACGAGCTTTTTGCCTATTTGGATAGGCTCGGGATCGCCCACAAGACCGTGCGCCATCCGCCGCTGTTCACGGTCGAGGAATCGCGGGAGCTGCGCGGCCAAATCCCCGGCGGCCATACCAAGAACCTGTTCCTGCGCGACAAGAAGGGCGCGGCGTTCCTGGTCGTGGCGCTGGAGGATGCCGAGATCGAGCTGAAATCGCTGCACCGGCTTCTGGGCGCGTCGGGCCGCTTCTCGTTCGGCTCGGCCGAACTCATGAGCGAGCTGCTCGGCGTCGAGCCGGGCTCGGTGACGCCGTTCGCGGTCATCAATGACACGGCGGCCCGCGTGGCGGTGGTGCTGGACGCCGCCATGATGATCCACGAGGTGTTGAACTTTCACCCGCTCCGCAACACCGCCACCACCACGATCTCGCGCGACGGGCTGTTCAAATTCCTCGAAGCCACCGGCCACCGGCCGCGCATCGAGCCGGTGTCCGGTCCGGCCGCATAGGCGGCAGGCGCGCTAAGTCGATTGCATTCGCCCGCGTTCTTCCCATTTAATCAGGCGGAACCGGGCCCTCGCCGTCCGGCGGGCTCAAAAAGGCGCACCCAGGCACATGCTGCAGCAAGCTCAACCCGCAACCGCTGACGCGGTGGTCAAGGACACCACCACGCAGACCTTCGTCAAGGACGTCATCGAGGAGTCCAAGCGCCAGCCGGTGCTGGTCGATTTCTGGGCGCCGTGGTGCGGCCCCTGCAAGCAGCTCACCCCCGTCCTGGAGAAGGCCGTCAAGGCCGCCAAGGGCAGGGTCAAGCTCGTCAAGATGAACATCGACGAGCATCCGGCCATCCCCGGCCAGATGGGCATCCAGTCGATTCCGGCGGTGATCGCCTTCGTCAACGGCCAGCCCGCCGACGGCTTCATGGGGGCGCTGCCGGAGAGCCAGGTGGTCGCCTTTCTGGAGCGGCTCACCAAGGACCGCATCGGCGGCGAGGCGCAGGATCTGCTCAAGGCCGCCGAAGCCGCGCTCGCCGAGGGCGACACCGACAGCGCCGCCGACATCTACGCCCAGCTTCTGGCCGAGGATAACGGCAACGTGCCGGCGCTCGCCGGGCTCGCGCGCTGCTACGTCGAGACCGGCGCGCTCGACCAGGCGCGGCAGACCCTCGACATGGTGCCCGAGGCCAAGCGCAACGACGCGGCCGTGGCGGCGGCGCGTGCCGCGCTCGAGCTTGCCGAGCAGGCCAAGAATGTCGGGCCGATCGGGGAATTGGAGCAGAAGGTCGCCGCCAATCCGCTCGACCATCAGGCGCGGTTCGACCTGGCGCTGGCGCTCAACGGCAAGGGCGAGCGCATGGCGGCGCTCGAGCACCTGCTGTCGATCGTGCGGCGCGACCGCAAATGGAACGACGACGGCGCCCGCAAGCAGCTCGTGCAATTCTTCGATGCCTGGGGGCCGACCGACGAGGCCACCGTCGAAGGCCGCAGGCGGCTGTCGTCGATCTTGTTCGCCTAAATGGGCCGCCTTTCTCAACGCCGCCACGGCAGGCGATAGCGGTTCAAAAATTCGGTGCCGTCGCTTGGTGGAGGGCGACATGCCGATCAACACCATCTATCACGGGCCCGACGCGCTGCCGGACAGCATCTCGGTGTTTCCGCTGCCCGGTGCATTGCTGTTGCCGCGCGGCCAGATGCCGCTCAACATCTTCGAGCCGCGCTATCTGGCGATGACCGACGACGCGCTGCGTTCCGGCCATCGCCTGATCGGCATGATCCAGCCCGACCCGAGCCATCCGGGTCCGGACCAGAACAAGCCCAATCTGTTTCGCGTCGGTTGCGTCGGCCGCATCACCCAGTTCGCCGAGAGCGGCGACGGCCGTTATCTGATCCAGCTCACCGGCGTCGCGCGCTTCCGCATCGAGGAAGAGCTGGCCGTCGACACGCCATACCGGCAGTGCCGGGTGAGCTATCAGCCGTTCGCCGACGATTTTGTCGCCCGCAAGGGCGAGGACGAGGTCGACCGCAAGGCGCTGTTGCGCGCGCTCAACGATTTTCTCAAGGCCAACAATCTCAAGGCCGATTGGAAGGGCATCGAGAACGCGCCCAACGAGGCGCTGGTCAATGCGCTGGCCATGATGTCGCCCTATGACGCCGCCGAGAAACAGGCCATGCTGGAAGCGCCGGACCTGAAGACGCGCGCCGAGATTTTGATCGCCGTCACCGAGATCGAGCTCGCCAAGAGCAAGACGCCGGGCGAGACGCCGCTGCAATAGGCCGATGCAAGGCCCGCTTCGAAAGGATCAGAACCGTGAACAGCCCGCCGCCCGACCGTCCGCACGAGAAGCCTGATCCCAAGCTGTTGGAGATCCTGGTCTGCCCCAAAACCAAGCAGCCGCTGGTCTGGGATGAGAAGAACAACGAGCTGATCTCGCACGCGGCCAAGCTTGCTTATCCGATCCGCGACGGCATTCCGATCATGCTGGAGGAAGAGGCGCGGCCGATCGATTGACTTTCTCAACACGCTCCCTGTGAAATCGTCATGCCCGGCCTTGTGCCGGGCATCTACGTCTTTCAACATAAGCGCCGCTAAGGCGTGGATGGCCGGGACAAGCCCGGCCATGACGGCTTATGGGCATGCAGGAGGACGACCGTGATCAAGATCTGGGGCCGCAACACGTCGTCGAACGTGCAGAAGGTGATGTGGGCGGTGGGCGAGCTGGGCCTGCCGCACCAGCGCATCGATATCGGCGGGCCGTTCGGCAAGAACCGCGAGCCGGCTTATCTGGCGATGAACCCCAACGGCCTGGTGCCGACGCTCGAGGAAGAGAACGGCTTTCTGCTCTGGGAATCCAACTCGATCGTGCGCTACCTCGCCGCCAAGCATCAATCGTCCGTGCTGGAGCCGGCCGATCCGCACGCGCGCGGGCGCGCCAGCCAGTGGATGGATTGGCAATTGTCGGTCTGCGGCCCGGCGATCACGCCGGTGTTTTGGGGCCTCATTCGCACACCGCCCGAAAAGCGCGACCACGCCGCGATCGAGGCCGGCAAAAAGAATACGACGGCCGCCATGGTGATGGTCGACGCGCAGCTACAGAAAACCGCCTACCTCGCCGGCGACGCATTCTCCTACGGCGACATCCCGGTCGGCATCATGGCGTATCGCTACCGCCAGCTGGTGCCCGAGCGCCCGCCGCTGAAAAACTTCGAGCGCTGGTATGCGGCGATCTCCGCACGCCCGGCCTTTCAGCAACAGATCGCTTCGGTGCCGCTGACCTGAACCGCGGCGCGTCCCGGACTGACGCGCTAAACCCGCTCCAGCGCCAGCGACACGCCCTGACCGACGCCGACGCACATCGTCGCGAGCGCGCGCTTGCCCTTCTGCTTTTCCAGGCCGTGCACCGCGGTGAGCACGAGCCGCGCGCCCGACATGCCGAGCGGATGGCCGAGCGCGATGGCGCCGCCGTGCGGATTGACGTAGGCGGCATCCTCCGGCACGCCGAGCTGGCGCAGGACGGCAACGCCCTGCGAGGCGAACGCCTCGTTGAGCTCGATCAGGTCGAAGTCGGAGATTTTCAGACCGAGCCGCTCCATCAGCTTGCGCGTCGACGGCACCGGGCCGATGCCCATGATGCGCGGCGGCACCGCCGCCGACGCCATGCCGAGGATTCTTCCGCGTGGCGTCAAGCCATGCGCCTTCACCGCGTCTTCGCTGGCGATGATCAGCGCGGCGGCGCCGTCGTTGATGCCCGAGGCGTTGCCGGCCGTGATGGTGCCGGGATTGCGCGCGATCGGTTTGAGCTTCTGCAGGTTTTCGATCGTGGTGTCGGGCCGCGGATGCTCGTCCTCATTGACCACGATCGTGCCGGCTTTGCCGGCCGGCACTTCGACGGGAACGATCTCGTGGGCGAAATAGCCGGTGCCGATCGCCGCGGCGGCGCGCTGCTGCGAGCGCAGCGCAAACGCGTCCTGCGCAGCCCGCGTGATCTGAAATTCTTCGGCGACGTTCTCGCCGGTCTCGGCCATGGAGTCGACGCCGTATTGGGCTTGGAGCAGCGGATTGATGAAGCGCCAGCCGAGCGTGGTGTCGTAGACCTCGGCCGAGCGCGAGAAGGCCTCACCGGCCTTGCCCATGACGAACGGCGCGCGGGTCATCGATTCGACGCCGCCGGCGATGGCGAAATCCATCTCGCCCGCGCGGATCGCGCGCGCGGCGTCGCCGACCGCGTTGAGCCCCGAGGCGCACAGTCGGTTGATGGTGACGCCCGGCACGCTGTCCGGCAGGCCGGCGAGCAAGAGCGCCATGCGGGCGACATTGCGGTTGTCCTCGCCGGACTGGTTGGCGCAGCCGAGAAAGACCTCGTCGAGCCGCGACCAGTCGGCTTCCTTGTTGCGGGCGACCAGCGCCTTGATCGGCACGGCGGCGAGGTCATCGGTCCGCACCTTGGCGAGCGCGCCGCCATAGCGGCCGATCGCGGTGCGCGCCGCGTCGCAGATGAAAACCTCGCGCATAATTGGCTCCCACAAAGGCCGGCTTGCCATCAACGCGAGCGCTGATCGGCATGGGCTATTTACGGACAGCGGCCGGCAGGGTCAAATAGGCTCATGGATGCTGCTGCGGCCGACTTTCCAAAACTGCCGCCGACACTGCGGACCGAACGGCGCGGCGCCGTCGCGGTGCTGCGGCTCGCTCGCGCCGCAAAGCGCAATGCGCTTGACGATCCGACCGTGGCGGGCATCGAGACATTTTTCTCCAATCTGCCTGACGGGGTCGGCGCCGTGGTTCTCGCCGGCGAGGGCGAGCATTTTTCCTCCGGCCTCGATCTTTCCGAGCTCATCGAGCGCAACGTATTCGAGGGCATCGAGCATTCGCGCTCCTGGCACCGCGCCTTCGAGCGCATCGAGTTCGGCAAGGTGCCGGTGGTCGCGGTGCTGCATGGCGCGGTGCTCGGCGGCGGGCTGGAATTGGCCGCAGCCGCCCATGTGCGCATCGCCGAGCGCTCGGCGTTCTATGCACTGCCCGAGGCTAGCCGCGGCATTTACGTCGGCGGCGGCGCTTCGGTGCGGCTGCCGGCGCTGATCGGCACCTCGCGGGTTGCCGAGATGATGCTGACCGGCCGCACGCTCGATGCCGCGGAAGGTCAGGCGCTCGGGCTATCGCATTATCTGGTCGACAACGGCGCCGGTTTTGCCAAGGCGCTTGAGCTTGCCGAGCGCATCGCCGGCAATGCGCCCTTCACCAATTTCGCCGTGCTGCAGCTCCTGCCGCGTATCGCCCGTAGCGAACCGGCGGCCGGCTACGCCGCTGAAGCGTTGACCGCCGCGATCGCGCAGGGCAACGACGAAGCCAAGGCGCGGCTCAAGGCTTTTCTGGAAAAGCGCGGCCCGAAAGTGGGACGGAGCTAACAGTGACGGCGGATGCTCACCGCAGCCGTTTGCCGATGCGCCCTCCCTCTCCCCAGAGGGGAGAGGGTTGGGGTGAGGGGGTTCGGATGCTGCAGTATTTTTCTGAACCTTCCGAACCCCCTCACCCTCGCTCGCTCTGCTCGCTCGACCTCTCCCCTCTGGGGAGAGGTGAAATTAAATCCGACACGCCCTGATATCAGCCATGTCGAGCAGCGGCGCGCCAACAACAATCACGCAGGACCAGCCGCCGCTGCGGCCCGTAAAGCTTGGGCCGGCTGACGTCGTGGTGGAGCGGCGCGGCGACGGCGCCATCCTGATGCGCTCGCCGCATCCGCTGCCCGACTATCCGAACAACCTGACGCAGCGGCTGGTGCATTGGGCCGCGGTGGCGCCGGACCGTGTTTTTCTGGCGCAGCGCGACGCGAGCGGCGGCTGGCGCACCTTGAGCTATGCGCAGGCACTTGCTGCGGTGCGCGCGATCGCGACGGCTTTGCTTGAGCGCGATCTCTCCGTTGACCGGCCGATCGCGATTCTGTCCGGCAACGACATCGAGCATGCGCTCATCGGCCTTGCCGCCATGCATGTCGGCATTCCGTACGCGCCGATCTCGGTGCCGTATTCGCTGCTGTCGCAGGATTTCAAGAAGCTGAAAACCATCATCGATATTCTGACGCCCGGCCTGGTGTTCGCCGCCAACGGCATGGCGTTCGCGCGCGCGATTGCCGCCGCGGTGCCGCGCGATGTCGAGATCGTGGTGACGGCGAACCCGCCGCCGGACCGGCCGGCGACGCTGTTTGCGACGTTGCGCGAAACACCGCCGAGCGCCGCGGTCGACGCCGGGCACCAAAAAGTCGGCCCGGACAACATCGCCAAAATCTTGTTTACCTCGGGCTCGACCGGGCAGCCGAAAGGCGTGATCAACACCCAGCGCATGCTGTGCGCCAATCAGTCCATGATCCGCTGCGGCTTTGCGTGCTTCGCCGACGAGCCGCCGGTGCTGGTCGACTGGCCGCCATGGAACCACACCTTCGGCGGCAACCACGATTTCGGCCTGGTGCTCGACAACGGCGGCTCGTTCTACATCGACGAGGGCCGGCCGCTGCCCGGCGCGATCGAAGCAACCGTGCGCAACCTGCGCGATGTCGGGCCGACGATTTATCTCAACGTGCCGAAGGGCTTCGAGATGCTGCTGCCGTATCTGCGCAGCGACGCCGCGCTGCGGCAGCGCTTCTTCAGCCGGCTGAAAGTGCTGTTCTACGCCGGCGCGTCGCTGGCGCAGCACGTGCGCGACGAATTGCAGGAGCTCGCCATCGCCACGACCGGCGAGCGCATCATCTTTCTCTCCAGCCTCGGCTCGACCGAGACCGCGCCGGCGGCGCTGGCCTGCACCTTCGAGACCGAGCGTACCGGCAATATCGGCCTGCCGCTGCCGGGCGTCGAGCTGAAGCTCGTGCCGCGTGACGGAAAATTCGAGGCGCGGCTGAGAGGACCGAATATCACGCCGGGCTATTGGCGCTCGCCGGCGCTCACTGCCGAAGCGTTCGACGACGAGGGTTTTTATAAGATCGGCGACGCGCTGAAATTCGCCGATCCGGCCGATCCGGCGAAGGGTCTGCTGTTCGACGGCCGGCTGGCGGAGGATTTCAAGCTCGCCACCGGCACCTGGGTGTCGGTCGGGCCGCTGCGCGCCGCCTTCATCGCCCATTGCGCGCCGCTCGTGCGCGACGTGGTGTTGGCCGGCGCCGACCGCGACGACGTTACCGCGCTGGTGTTTCCCGATCTCGATGCCTGCCGGCCGCTGGCGCCCGATCTCGCGGCTGATGCACCGGCAACAAAGCTGCTCGCCGATGCGCGCGTGCGTGCGGCATTCGCGCGCCTCCTCGCCGCGCTATCCGAGCCGGCGCGCGGCACCTCGAACCGGGTCATGCGCGCGCTCCTGCTCGCCGAGCCGCCGTCGCTCGACATCGGCGAGATGACCGACAAGGGCTCGATCAACCAGCGCGCGGTGCTTGTGCATCGCGCCGGTTTGGTGGAAGAGCTTTATGCCGAGCCGCCGCCGGCGAGCGTCATCGTTGCGGGCGCAGAGGCGACGGCCGTGCAAACGGGTGTTTGACCATGGACATTGCAGGACACGCGGCCGTCGTCACCGGCGGCGCTTCGGGCCTCGGCGCCGCAACTGCCCGCATGCTGGCCGAGGCCGGCGCCAAGGTCGCGCTGCTCGACGTCAACCACAAAGCCGCCGCCGAAGTGGCGATCGACATCAACGGCATCGCCATCGCGTGCGACGTGACTGATAGCGCGTCCACCGAAAAGGCGCTGGCCAAGGCGGCCGCCGATCACGGCGTGCCGCGCATTCTGATCAATTGCGCCGGCGTCGGGCCGGCCAAGCGCATCGTCGGCCGCGACGGACCGATGCCGCTCGCCGACTTCGAACGTGTCATTGCCATCAACCTGATCGGCACCTTCAATGCCATGCGGCTCGCCGCCGCCGCCATGCAATCGCTGACCACGCTCGACGAGGGCGAGCGCGGCGTCATCGTCTGCACCGCGTCGGTCGCGGCTTACGAGGGCCAGATCGGCCAGGCCGCCTATGCGGCGTCGAAAGGCGGCGTTGTCGGCCTGGTGCTGCCGGCGGCGCGCGAGTTCGCCCAGTTCGGCATCCGCGTCAACGCGGTGGCGCCGGGAATTTTCTCCACGCCGATGCTGCACGCGTTGCCCGAAGCGGCCCAGCAGAGCCTCGCCGCCGCGGTGCCGTTTCCAAAACTGCTCGGCCAGCCGCCGCAATTCGCCGCGCTGGTGCGCCACATGATCGAGAACCGCTATCTCAACGGCGAAGTGATCCGACTCGATGGCGCGCTCCGAATGGGGCCCAGGTGATCAGGAGTCGGTAATCAGTAATCAGAACTCACAGGAAGCTCGAACGCGATGAAGACCCGCCCCATCATCAATCTGATCACCGATTACTGATTACCGACTCCTGATTCCCATGTTCACCAACACCCGAACCAGCCGCATCGAATGGGGCGATTGCGATCCCGCAGGGATCATTTTCTACGCGCGCTATTTCGATATTTTCGACATCTCGACCACCATGCTGCTCGAGCGCGCGCTCGGCATGAATAAGATCGCATATCTGAAGGCTTACGATTTCCTTGGCCATCCGCTGGTCGAGACCCGCGGACGCTTTCTGCTGCCGACCCGGTTCGGTGACACGGTGACGATCGAGAGCGCGGTCGTGGCGTGCGGCCGGGCCAGCTTCAAGATCGAGCACCGGTTGAGCAAAGACGGCGCACTCGCCGCTGAAGGTTTTGAGACCCGCGTCTGGGTGGTGCGCCATCCGGCCGATGCCAAACGCATGCAGGCGCAGCCGCTCCCCGCCGACGTGGTGGCGCGGCTGACGCAGGAGCCCATCCCGTCATCCTGAGCCCAACGAGGCTCGGCGCTTCGCGGCGAGTACCTCAGGGTGACGGATCACAAGTCGGGTGCTAGAAGCCTTCCCGCCACAAGGAGAAACCCTTCCATGCGCATCGACGCGTACACCCACTTTTTCCCGAAAAAATTCTTCGACAAGCTCAATGAAGTCGCCGGCGACTATAAGGACATGGGTAAGCGCATCCGCTCGCTGCCGGGGCTGTTCGATCTCGATTTCCGCAAGCGCATTGTCGACAATCACAAGGACTACCAGCAGGTCCTGTCTTATCCCCAGCCGCCGATCGAGCGCTTTGCCAAGAGCGCGGCCGATATCGACGAGTTCTGCAAGATCATCAATGACGGCTTTGCCGAGCTGATCGCCAAGGAAAAGGATCACTTCCCGGCCTGGGTGGCGCAGGTATCGCTTGCCGCCAGCGACTGCGGCGTCGCCGAGGCCGAGCGGGCGCTCAAGAACGGCGCACTCGGCGTGCAAATCTATACCAATGTCGCCGGCAAGCCGGTCGACCGGCCCGAATATCGGCCGTTCTGGAAGCGCATGAATGAACTGGGCGCGCCGATCTGGCTGCATCCGGCGCGCGGCGCCGAGACGCCGGATTATCTCGACGAAAAAACCTCGCTGTACGAAATCTGGTGGACCATCGGCTGGTCGTACGAGACCGCCTGCACCATGCTGCGGCTCGTCTATTCCAAGATCATGGACGATTTTCCCAACCTGAAAATCATCACGCACCATTTCGGCGGCATCGTGCCGATGCTGGAAGGCCGGCTCGGCCCCGGCAACGACGTGATGGGCAACCGCACTACCGATCACGACTATGTCGGCTTGCGCAAGAGCCTGAAGAAGCGGCCGCTCGATTATTTCAAGAACGATTTCTGGGCCGACACCGCGGCGTTCACCGCCGAGCCGGCGACCAAATGCGGCATGGAGTTCTTTCCGATCGACAAGATCGTGTTCGCCTCCGATTGCCCGTTCGATCCGGAAGGCGGCGCCATGTATCCGCGCGAGACGCTGCGCATCATGGAGTCGCTGAAGATGGACAAGGCAACCAGCGACAAGGTGTTTTACAAGAACCTCGAAGCGGTCACCGGCAAGAAGCTCGTGAAGTAGCTCGAGCATCTCCCGTTCGTCATTGCCGGGCTTGACCCGGCAATCCACAGGGGCCGTGAGGCCGTATGGATGCCCGGGTCAAGCCCGGGCATGACGGGCTGTTTTTTGCTAGCCTGACGCGCCATGGACGCTCCGAACACCACGACCGGCGAGGATACCGCACGCGCCGCGGAACTCGGCCGCATCACGCCGATGATGGAGCAGTACATCGAGATCAAGGCCGCCAATCCGGACTGCCTGTTGTTCTACCGGATGGGCGACTTCTACGAATTGTTCTTCAATGATGCCGAAGTGGCGTCGCGCGCGCTCGGCATCGTGTTGACCAAGCGCGGCAAGCATTTGGGCCGCGACATTCCGATGTGCGGCGTGCCGATCGAGCGCGCCGACGAATATCTGCACCGGCTGATCGCGCTCGGCCATCGCGTCGCGGTGTGCGAGCAGCTCGAGGATCCGGCCGAGGCGCGCAAGCGCGGCGGCAAGAGCGTGGTGCGGCGCGACGTGGTGCGCCTCGTCACGCCCGGCACGCTCACCGAGGATTCGTTGCTCGACGCGCGGCGCAACAATTATCTGCTGGCGCTGGCGCGCGCCCGCGCTTCATCGGGCGACGACCGTTTCGCGCTGGCCTGGATCGATATTTCGACCGGCGAGTTTCGCGTCGCCGAGTGCGAGCGCGCCGCAGTCGCCGCCGCCATCGCGCGGGTCGACCCCGGCGAGATCGTCGTCGCCGACGCGCTCTATGCCGATCCGGACCTGGCGCCGACATTGAGCAATTTGCCGGCACTGACACCGCTCGCCCGCGACGTGTTCGATGGCGCCACCGCCGAACGCCGCCTCGCCGCGTTCCTCAGCGTCGCCACCACCGAATCGTTCGGCGCGTTTTCGCGGCTCGAGCTGACTGCGGCCGCCGCCGCGGTGACCTATATCGAGCGTACCCAGATCGGCAAACGGCCGCCGCTGTCGCCGCCCGTTCGCGAGGCCGCCGGCGCCACGCTTGCCATCGATCAGGCGACGCGCAGCAATCTCGAACTGCATCGCACATTGTCGGGCGAGCGCCGCGGCTCGCTGCTTGGCGCCATCGATCGCACCGTGACGGCCGCGGGCTCGCGCCTCTTGGCGCAACGTCTCGCGGCGCCGCTGACCGATCCTGCTGCGATCGCGCAGCGGCTCGATGCGGTCGAAGCGTTGGTCGACAACGGCGCCACCAGAGACGAAGTCCGCAAATTGTTGCGCAGCGCGCCCGACCTCGCCCGCGCGCTGTCGCGCATCGTGATCGGCCGCGGCGGGCCGCGCGATCTCGCCGCCATCCGCGACGGCATCTTCGCGGCGGCCGAGCTTGCCGCGATCATCGCGACGCTCGGAAACGACGGTGCCGCTGGGTTGCGCGAGCTGGCCCAGGCCGCAACGGCGTTGCGCCGGCCCGATGCGTCGCTTGCCGCCGAGCTGGCGCGCGCGCTCGGCGACGAGCTCCCAGCGTATCGGCGCGATGGCGGTTTCGTGCGTGCCGGCTACGACAGCGCGCTCGACGAAGCCCGGGCGTTGCGCGACGAATCGCGCCGCGTCATCGCCGCGCTGCAGGTCCGCTACATCGAAACCACGGGAATCCGCTCGTTAAAAATTCGGCACAACAACGTGCTCGGTTATTTCGTCGACGTCACGGCGCAGCACGGCGACAAGCTGATGAGCGCGCCGCTCAACGCCACCTTTATTCACCGCCAGACCACCGCCGGACAGGTACGCTTCACCACCACCGAGCTCGGCGAGCTGGAGGCGAAGATCGCCAACGCCGCCGAGCGCGCGCTGGCGCTGGAGCTGGAAATCTTCGATCGGCTCACGGCCAGCGTCAGCGCCGTCAGCAACGCCATCAAGGATGCCGCCGAGGCACTGGCCGCGATCGACGTTGCGGCAGGCTTGGCGAGCTTGGCGGTCGAGCGCGACTATGTGCGGCCGCACGTTGACGACAGCCTCGCCTTCGCGATTGCCGGCGGACGCCATGCGGTGGTCGAGCAAACATTCGGCCGCGACAGCGGCCCTTTCATTGCTAACGATTGCGATCTATCGCCGCCCGCGGAGGATAAAGCCGGCCGCATCTGGCTCGTCACCGGCCCAAACATGGCGGGTAAATCGACGTTCCTGCGCCAGAACGCATTGATCGCGGTGCTGGCGCAGATGGGCAGCTTCGTGCCGGCGCGCGCGGCGCATATCGGCGTCGTCGATCGGCTGTTCTCGCGCGTCGGCGCCGCCGACGATCTGGCCCGCGGCCGCTCCACCTTCATGGTCGAGATGGTCGAGACCGCGGCGATCCTCAATCAGGCCGGCGAGCGCGCGCTGGTCATTCTGGACGAGATCGGCCGCGGCACCGCGACATTCGACGGCCTGTCGATCGCCTGGGCCACCATCGAGCATCTCCACGAACAAAACCGCTGCCGCGCGCTGTTCGCCACGCACTTTCACGAGATGACGGCGCTCGCCGCCAAACTGCCGCGGCTGCACAACGCCACCATGCGGGTCAAGGAGTGGCAGGGCGAAGTCGTGTTCCTGCACGAAGTGATGCCGGGCGCCGCCGACCGCTCCTACGGCATCCAGGTGGCGAAACTCGCCGGCCTGCCGCCAAGCGTGATCGAGCGCGCCAAGCTCGTTCTGGCGCAGCTCGAGGCGCAGGACCGCGTCGCGCCGGCGCAGCGCCTGATCGACGACCTGCCGCTGTTCGCCGCCGCGCGGCCCACCGCTGCCGCGCCGCAGCCGGACGCGGCACTCGCGGCGGTGGTCGAGGCCCTCACCGCGCTTCACCCCGACGACATGTCGCCGCGCGACGCGCTCGAAGCGCTCTATGCGCTCAAGGCGCAGCTGGCGAAGAAGCAATCGGAGAAATCGTAAGGCGGAGCCGAGGTTTCACGACGTGAACCGTTGCATCGTGAATATCCACAAGGTCACGACGACGGGAGCAACCAGGGTGGAAATGAAAACGGCCGAAGTGGCTGTTTCGGGACTGCGTTTATTCTGCGCGGCAAGGACGCCCACAAGGGCGGCAGTCGGCATGCTCGCCGCGACGACGAACAGCGCCAATTCGATTCCGCGGAAGCCAAGCATGTATGCCAGCGCCCAGGTGATCAGCGGCGAGAGCAACAGCTTCATGAGCAACGTGACACGCAACGGCATGTCGGTGATCTTCATCGATCCGCCATGCAGGGCGGCACCAAGGCTCATGAGCGCGATGGCTGTATAAGCGGCAGCAAGCATCTGCAGCGGCTTTGCGACGATTGCAGGCAGCTGAATGTCAGCGATGCGAAGGACCAGACCGAGGCCGACACCGAGGACGATCGGATTCGTCGCGACCGCAACCAGCGTTCTTCGCCAGTCCTTTCGTTCCGGGGCCGGCGCAAGCAGGACCGTGCAAAGCGGCACAAATAGTATGGCCGTGATCGCGGCAATCAGGGCTTGATGTGCCGTGTATTCTGGCGGGAAAGCGAGGATCGCGAGCGGAACGCCGAAGTTTCCCGTATTCGCGAATACGCCGCCGATGGCGACGACCGGCCGGACTTCGTTACTCAGCCCCAACAGCCGGGCCAGCAGCCAGCCAGCCGCGCCGACCACCGCGCTTTGCAGGATCGTGAACCACACGACCGGCCACAGCGCCGCCAGCGGCAGCGTCGTGGTCGAAAGGAAAAAGACCATGAAACAAGGCAAGACCACGTTGGTGTAGACATAACTGAGCACCCTGCGGGCCTCGGGCAGGCGAGCTTGCAACCAGTAGCCGACCGCGATCAGCGCGATGATCGGCAGCGTGACGACCAGAAGAATATCGGCGAGCATTTTCATGACGACACCGCTCGCCTGCTATTTTTTGCGTCCGCGCATGATCCAGAGCAGCCCGCTCCAGGCAATACAAACCAACAGGCCGCATCCGAACGCGCCCCAGACGCCTAGCGGCGCGACCATATAATGAACGACAACAAAGCCGATCCAAAACCCGATGAGCGCGATCTGGGCGTGCGCGAACATGCTGGCCGCGGCGACGCCGCCGACGCGCGGATGCAGGATGATGACCGAGCTCGCCATCACGATCGGAAACACCGCGAACACGCCGGAGAGAAACGAGCCGATGCTGTAGCTTGCCGTCGTCACGGTGGCGACGACGACGGCAGCGGTCAACGCGCGCAGCGGAATATCGTAGCGCGTGCGTATGAATTTGGCCGGCGGGCCCGAGGTGCGGTAGCGCCAGCTCAGCGGCACGGTCACTGCGAACACGGCGATGTTGAGCAGCGCCGCGCTTAGCGGCGTCCAGACGACCAGCCGCAGCGCCAGCGCGGCGACGAACCACACCGTCATGGCAGCGCCGAGGCTGAGCACGAGACCGTGCCGCTGCGCCAGCACCGTATAAGTCAGTGCGAAGACCGCGACAGTCGCCGTCGCCGCCGCGCTGCCGACCGCGCTTGCGGCGATGAAGTCCGGCGGGTGTTCGAAGGCGAGAATGATATACGCAGCACTCGCCGCGGTCGGCAGCGCCGCGATCAGCGCGCCGATGAACGGGCCGGAGCGTTCGACCATGACCGAGATGACCACCACGATGGTCGCGGTCAGCGCCATCTTGAGCGCGAGGTCGAGCAAGAAAATCAAGAGCGGAGTCATCGGATAGCACTTTTAGTCGTCATTGCCGGGCTTGACCCGGCAATCCATGGGGCGGCCAAACTGCATGGATGCGCGGGTCAAGCCCGCGCATGACGAATGTTGTGGCAGTACGTCGATTATTTCCGTTTCAGGCTGATCTCGACCGGCGGGCCGTTGCGGATGGTTTGATAGACCACGCAATAGCGCTCGGTGAGCTTGAGCAACTGATCGAGCTTGTCCTGCGGCGCATCGCTGTCGATGTCGAAGCGCAGGCGAACCTGCGCAAAGCCGACCGGCGCGTCCTTGGCGACGCCGAGGGTGCCGCGGAAATCGAGATCGCCCTCGGCCGACACGGTGCCGGACTTGAGCGGGATATCGAGCGCGGTTGCCACCGCCTTCAAGGTGACGCCGGCGCAGGCGACCAGCGCTTCGAGCAGCATGTCGCCGGAGCACAATTCGAGCCCGCTGCCGCCGGTGGCGGGATGCAGCCCGGCGACCGCGAGCGCGCGGCCGGTCTCGACCTTGCAGGCGATGTTGGCGTCGTCGAGCGCGCCCTTGGCCTTGAGCGTGATGACGGCGGCCTGCGGCGCGCTCTTGTAGCGCTCCTTGATCGGCGCCTGCAGCGCGCGCAGTGCGGCGGAGTCCATGACTTTTTGCTCCTTACGTCGTCATGGCCGGGCTCGTCCCGGCCATCCACGTCTTCGATCTTTCCGCGTCTAAAGACGTGGATGCCCGGCACAAGGCCGGGCATGACCAATATAGTGCAAGCGGCAAACTACCACCACAGCGCGGCGCCGGTGCTGGTCTTGGCCTCGCCTTCGGCGGGCGCGGCGGCGCGGTTGAGCGAGCGGTCGAGCGCGGCGAGCACGCGGCGCTTGACGAAATCGAAGGCGGCCGATTGCCGATCACGCGGCCGCGGCAGGTCGACGTCGATGTCGTCGAACACGCGGCCGGGCCGCGGGCACATCACCATGACGCGGTCGGCGAGCACGATCGCCTCGTCGACGTCGTGGGTGACCAGAATCAAGGTCGGCTTGGCGTCGGCCCACAGGTCGAGCAGATGATCCTGCAGGTCGGCGCGGGTAAAGGCGTCGAGCGCCGAGAACGGCTCGTCGAGCAGCAGCACTTCGGGTCGCGGCACCAGCGCGCGGGCTATGGCGACGCGCTGCGCCTGGCCGCCGGACAATTCGCGCGGCCACACGCCGGCCTTGTCGGCGAGACCGACGCGCTTGAGCGCCGCGGCGACGCGTTGGGCGCGCTCCTCCCGCGGCCGGTCCGACAGGCCGAAGCCGACATTGCCGGCGACCTTGAGCCACGGCAGCAGCCGCGGTTCCTGAAAGATGATGCCGATCTTCTCATGCGGCGCGCTGATCGGCTCGCCGTCGAGCACTACCGTTCCCGCACTCGCCGGATCGAGGCCGCCGATGGCGCGCAGCAATGTCGATTTCCCGCAGCCCGAGCCGCCGATCACCGCGACGATCTCGCCGAGGTCGACTTCGGTCGACACGCCGCCCAGCGCATGGACGCCGTTCGGATAGGTTTTGCTGAGGCGGTCGAGGACGAGCATGCAGGTGTTCTACTCCTGCCGTACCACGTCTTCCCAGCGCAGCAACGGCGCGGCGGCGAGCGCGATCAACCAATCGGTCGCCTTGCCGACGACCGCAAAGGCGACGATCGCGGCGACGATCTCCGCCGGCTTGCCGAGCTGCTGGCCGTCCAACAACAGATAACCCAGGCCCTCGGACGCACCCAAAAGTTCGGCCGCCGCCACGAACATCCAGCCGAGACCGAGGCCGGAGCGCAAGGCAATCACGTAGGCCGGCAGCACCGCCGGCAACAGGATGCGACGCACCATCGCCACGTCGGACAGCCGGAAGGCGCGGCCGACTTCGACCAGCTTGCGGTCGACCGATTGGATGGCGCCCATGACCCCCAGATAAACCGGAAAGAACACGCCGACCGCAATCAAGGTTATCTTCGAAGCTTCAAAAATGCCGAGCCAGAGCACGAACAGCGGCACCCAGGCGATCGACGGAATGGCGCGCAATCCCTGCAGGCTGGGATCGAGCAATCTCCGGATGACGGGCGAATAACCGGACGCGGCGCCAACGATCGTGGCGACGACCACGCCGCAGCCGAAGCCGGCCGCCACGCGTTCCAGCGTCACCAAGGTGTGGCGCTGCAGTTCGCCGCTGCGGGCGAGTTCGACAAAGGTTGCGAAGATCACAGAGGGCGGCGGCGCCAGGCGGCCGGTGGACCAGCCCATGCGGACGATGAATTCCCACACCGCCGCCAGCGCGACCGGCAGCACCAGGCCGAGCGCCGGCCGTGTCCAGCGCGCCCATTTGTTGGGCGCGGCTCGTTCCGCCGGGGCGGAGCTGCCTTCGGCCGCGATGGTCATGCTCACAACTGACATGGCGCCCGACGCAAATGCAACGTGGCTAACCCTTCCCCGCGTACCGAGAGGCCGCTGTCATCAGGCTGCGACGTAGCGGTCGTCGACCAGATCGTCGAGCGCGTGCTTGACGTCGACGTTGGCCGGAATGACGCCGGCCTTCTGCAGCGCAATGCCGGCCTGCAGGATGGTATCGCGCTCTTGCGGGCCGATGCGGTTGTGCGTGAGATCGGTGCGCTGCTTGAGCTGGATGTCCACCACCGCGGCCGGCAGCTTGGTGACCTCGATGAACACCCGTTTTTCCTCGTCATAATTGGCGCGACAGTATTTGCGCGCCTCCTCGTAGACCGCGATCACGCGCTTGGTCAGGTCCGGATAGGATTTCAGAAATTCCTCGCGCGAATTGAGGATACCGTAGGTATTGGCGTCGGCGTTGCGATAGAACAGCCGCGCGCCGTCCTCCACCTCGGCCTGCGCCATCATCGGATCGAGGCCGGCCCAGGCGTCGACGTCGCCGCGGATCAGCGCGGTCTTGCCGTCGGGATGCTGCAGCAGCACTTCGCTGATGTCTTTTTCGGTCAGGCCGGCCGAGAGCAGCGCACGGACCAGGAAGATGTGCGGATCGGTGCCGCGCGTCACCGCCACGCGCTTGCCTTTCAGATCGGTGATTTTCTGGATCGGCGTGTCCTTGCGGGTGAGCAGAGCAGTCCATTCCGGCTTGGAATAGACGTAGATCGATTTGATCGGATTGCCGTTGATGCGGCCGAGCAGCGCGGCGGAGCCTGCGGTCGAGCCGAAGTCGATCGAGCCGGCATTCAAGAATTCCAGCGCCTTGTTGGAGCCGAGCGTCTGCACCCAGCGGATGCCGATGCCATCCTTGGCGAACTCTTTTTCCAGGAGCCCCTTCTCCTTGAGAACCATCGAGACCGGATTGTAGGTGGCCCAATCGATGTTGATGGTGCTCGGCTTGCCGGCAGCGCGCGCCAAGCGGAGCGGCACCAAGCTGGCGCCGGCGGCGCCGATCAGGACGGAACGACGTGAAAGCATGACAACCTCCGAAATGCGGATCGCGGCGGCGCGTTGGCGCCGGCACGGTCCTGTTGGGGAGGCGGGATACACTGGGCCCGCCATCAGCGCGGCAACGGGGCAGGCCCCGCGCTTTAGCTGCATTTATTCAGCGCCCGCAAGCTGCTCGCTCAAATCGGCGCCTGTTTCGTTCTTTAGGAGACCGGCCGAGAAGCGTCAATTGAAAATAAATACTATGCGCGAGCCAGTCAGTAGTAGGTTTATTCTAATTGTGCAGCGGGGGCCGAGGGCCATTTTCCCCGCCGGGCGTCGTCCGCACGATGACAGCGTAAGCGCGCTCCGCTAAGCCGTAAGCACGATGCTGGACGTTCACCATTCCGCGCGCAGCGCCGCCGAAGAGCTGATCGACAGCGCCGCGATCGCGGCCGACCTCGACGTGCTGGCGGAGAGCCATGCGGGGCGCGAGGCCGAGTTGCGCGCCGCCATCGCGCAGCGGCTGAAAGTCGCGCTCACGCAGGCGCGCGCCAAGGCCGAGCAGCTGCTGCTCGGAGACCGTCACGGCCGGCGCTGCGCCGAGCGGCTATGCCACGTGCACGACGAGATCATCCGCATCCTGTTCGAATTCGCCGGCCAGAAACTCTATCCCTCGCAGGTGCCGTCGGAAGCCGAGCGCATGACGGTGGTGGCGACCGGCGGCTATGGCCGCGGCCTCTTGGCGCCGGGCTCCGACATCGATCTGTTGTTTCTGCTGCCCTACAAACAAACCGCCTGGGGCGAGTCGGTCGCCGAGGCGCTGCTCTATTGCCTGTGGGACATGGGGCTCAAGGTCGGCCATGCCACCCGCACGGTCAACGAGTGCATCCGCCAGGCCAACGCCGACATGACCATCCGCACCGCGCTTCTCGAAGCGCGTTATCTGTTCGGCGATCAAAAACTGTTCGAGGAATTCGTCGCGCGGTTCGACAAGGAGGTGGTGCAGGGCACCGCCCCGGCCTTCGTCGCCGCCAAGCTCGCCGAGCGCGAAGAGCGCCATCGCCGCGCCGGGCAGTCGCGCTATCTGGTCGAGCCCAACGTCAAGGACGGCAAAGGCGGCCTGCGCGATCTGCACACGCTGTTCTGGATCGCCAAATACGTCTACCGCGTGCGCGAGCCGGAGGAGCTGGTCGAGCGCGGCGTGTTTGCCGCCGAGGAATACCGCCTGTTTCGGCGCTGCGAAGACTTTCTCTGGTCGGTGCGCTGCAACATGCACTTCGTCACCGGTCGCGCCGAGGAGCGACTGTCGTTCGACATCCAGCGCGAGATCGCGGTGCGGCTCGGCTATACCGAGCATCCCGGCCTGCAGGACGTCGAACGCTTCATGAAGCACTACTTCCTGATCGCCAAGGACGTCGGCGATCTCACCGCCATCCTGTGCGCCGGCCTGGAAGAGCGCCAGGCGACGCCGACGCCGGTGCTCAGCCGCATTATCGCCAGACTGCGGCCCGCGCGCGGCCAGCGCAAGTTGACCGAGACCGACGATTTCATCATCGACAATAACCGCATCAACATCGCCGGTCCCGACGTATTCAGGCGCGATCCGGTCAATCTGATCCGGCTGTTTTATCTGGCGCAGAAGCACAACCTGGAATTCCGCCCGGAGGCGATGCGCGCCGCGGCGCGCTCGCTCAAGCTGATCGACCGCAAAATGCGCGCCGACCCGGAAGCCAACCGGCTGTTCCTCGACATCCTGACCTCGAAGAACGACGCCGAGACCGTGCTGCGGCGCATGAACGAGGCCGGCGTGCTCGGCGAATTCGTGCGCGCCTTCGGCCGCATCGTGGCGATGATGCAGTTCAACATGTATCACCACTACACCGTCGACGAGCATCTGCTGCGCTGCATCGGCGCGCTCGACGAGATCGAGCGCGGCGACAATCCGGCGGTGGCGCTGGCCAGCGAGCTGATGCGCACGATTCAGCCGCAGCACCGCACCGTGCTCTACGTCGCGCTGTTCCTGCACGACATCGCCAAGGGCCGCATCGAGGACCACTCGATCGCCGGCGCGCGCATCGCGCGGCGCGTCTGTCCGCGGCTCGGCCTCAACGCCGCCGATACCGACCTGGTCGCCTGGCTGATCGAAGTCCATCTGGTGATGTCGACGGTGGCGCAGTCCCGCGACCTGTCCGACCGCAAGACGATCGAGAATTTCGCCGCGGTGGTGCAGTCGCTGGAGCGCCTCAAGCTTCTCACCATCCTGACCACGGCCGACATCCGCGCCGTCGGCCCCGGGGTGTGGAACGGCTGGAAGGCGCAGCTTCTGCGCACGCTCTATTACGAGACCGAGCCGGCGCTCACCGGCGGCTTCTCGGAGGTCAACCGCGCCCAGCGCGTTGCCGAGGCGCAGGCCGAATTCCGCGCCGCGCTCGCCGACTGGCCGGACGCCGTGCGCGAAGCCTACGTCGCGCGGCATTATCCGGCCTATTGGCTCAAGGTCGATCTGCCGCACAAGCTCCATCAAGCCCGTTTCGTGCGCGCCACCGAGGACGCCGGCAAGCGGCTCGCCACCAGCGTCGGCTTCGACGCGGCGCGCGGCGTCACCGAGCTCACCGTGTTGGCGCCCGACCATCCGTGGCTGTTGTCGATCATCGCCGGCGCCTGCGCGCTCGCCGGCGCCAACATCGTCGACGCCCAGATCTACACCACGACCGACGGGCTCGCGCTCGACACCATCGCGGTGTCGCGCGAGTTCGAGCGCGACGAGGACGAAGCGCGCCGCGCCGCGCGCATCGGCGACGCCATCGAGAAGGCGCTGCGCGGCGAGATCAAGCTGCCCGACGTGGTAGCCAAGCGCGCGCCGCCGAAGGGCAAGCTGAAAGCCTTCGCCGTCGAGCCGGAAGTCACCATCAACAATCAATGGTCGGCGCGCTACACCGTGGTCGAAGTCACCGGCCTCGACCGGCCGGGGCTGCTCTACGAGCTGACCACGACATTGTCGAAGCTCAATCTCAACATCGCCTCGGCGCATGTCGCCACTTTCGGCGAGCGCGTCGTCGACGTGTTCTACGTCACCGATTTGTTGGGCGCCCAAATCACCGCGCCGACCCGGCAAGCCGCCATCAAGCGGCCGCTGCTCGCGCTGTTCGCGCCGCAGGCCGCGGAGCCGAAGGTGCGGGAGAGCGTCGCGGGGTGAGTTCTCGACTCCCTCTCCCCGCGTGCGGGGAGAGGGTCGGGGTGGTCCAAACCGGCTACATGGGTGACAGAATAGACTGACGACATGGGTGACAGGTCAACTGATCGGCAGGGAGGGCCTTGCCGATGGTTTGGAAAGAGACCTGCGCCATGGAAGAACGGGTGCGCTTT
>Ga0209060_10000301_pt1 | contig 105644 bp, 89 predicted proteins | sample Coa_R1_8_FD_187155 | JGI IMG/M metagenome (GOLD analysis project Ga0209060, IMG submission 187155) | Surface soil microbial communities from Centralia Pennsylvania, which are recovering from an underground coalmine fire - Coalmine... | ecosystem: Environmental > Terrestrial > Soil >... | reverse complement strand
TCTGTTACTGTGCGCGGTTACGGCAGAGGCGGCGATTCGGAAACGATCGGACGTGCCTGCGTGGGCGATGTTCGTTGGCGCAGCGCTTGCATGCACTTTCATATTGATGACCGCGCATGCTTACTTCAATTGAGCATTTTCATGACTTGCCGATAGGTGTCGCGGTGCGAAGTGAAGGGGCCCCAACCCGACTAAATTCAGTAAATTCATAGACGGAAACTGCGCGAATTATTTTCGTGGCTGTCTGCTTTTGACGTGCGCCCTCTGGTGGAGTAGCGAGGCGAAAGGTACAGGTTCAGGATGATGCGGCGGTGGAAATGCAGATCAGGTTCGTCGTGAGAAGCGGCGGCCCGAACCGCAACATACGGTTCCTACGGGACGCCGGCAACAGATCGTGGAAGCTCCTGCGGTCAAGGAGATTCAAGTTCTCGACGTCGCCAAAGTATCCCAATCCTACTCGTCTGAGGACCGCTCGATACGCCGCGTCGGGGAGCCAGTGAAGCAACGGCAGCATAGTGTGGACGTCGACGGGGAACCGGCGATTGGGCGTCGTGAACATCACGCACCGGCAGACCCGGCAGACTTCATGAACCAGCCGGGCCTGCTGGTCGCGGGTTCCCGCGTGCTCGACGACGGCGTTGCAAATCCCGCAATCGAAGTAGAGGTCCGGGAGAGGGATGGCTCGGAGATCGGCCTCGAGAAAATTCAATCCCGGGAATTCTTCGAGCAGCCATTGCGCGCCTTCGCTCGTACGCGCAATGGCGGTGAGATTCCTGCGATGCGGGTACATGTCTTCGAAGAAGTAATGCGCCGGATGTGATCGGTGTCCGGACACTCCAAAGTCGGCGACCCTTGAGGTCGCCGAGGGACTGCATTCTTGCATAAAAGCCTCAAAGATCCCGCGGCGCGCGCGGAGCGCCAGGTCGTCCCGGAACCTGTTCAGGACGCCGAGATTGATAGTGTAGGTTAGTGGCATCAGCCTATCAGCGCGTCAGAAAGGCAACACGGCCGTCAAAAAGCCTTGCCAGTAGGATCTCATGGGTTGCCTCAAAGACCCGCTCAGGGCCAAGACGGAGGCGCCGCGGGATGCGCGGGTTGCGCACGTTCGCCGGCGATAGTACGATACGCGAGAACGCGCGGCCCATCGTCCGTATCCCGAATCTCCGTCGCCGGCGGTCATTGTGTGTATGCGCTTAATTTCATTGAAGTTCCTCTCGGCCCACCCCCGCTACATCGGGTCGTCATGAGGTGATGTATCCTGCTGCGTGATCAACTGCGGCGGCTGCTTGGGACAGCCCACATGCTTTACCTGGCGGCGAGCCTGGGCATGTACGCGGTTGCGTCAGTGGCGCTCCTTGCCTCGTCTGGGTTTCTCCCGTACGTCACCGACAACAACGAGAGTTTCTCCGCGGCCCTCCATGCCCGGAACATGCTGCGACACGGGCTTGCGAGCGCGATGGGGTTGGCCGACGAGGCGACGTCGAACAGCTCGGTTGCTCACCCGTACGTGTACACGCACGGTGGCAATTTCCCCAGGTTCCCAGTGTATCTACTCCAGAGCCTCGGGATCACCCGAATTGAATGGCAGATTGTCATACTCTCGCTTATGATTGGATTGGCCACGATCTATCTATGTTTTCAGTTTTTCTCGAGGATCGCGGACAGCTTGTTCGCGTTTCTCGTCTGCGCGGTATTGACCACCGACTATGTGCTCTTCATGCAATGGGAAGGCAGTACCTATAGAGTGTGGCATGGGTTCCTGTTCTTTGCCGGGCTGGTCTGCATTCAGCACATGGCACAGCCGCGTCGCATTGCAGGTCTGTTATTGTTCTTGACCGCCATTGTTCTCGGCTATTTCGAAATCGTCTTTGCGGCGTTCACGGCTTTGACCTGGCTCTTGTACGCGCTGTTGGCATATTGGCATGAGGCCCGCCTTGCCATGCGAGTCGCGCTGACCTCCGCCGTCGGGATCGCGACCGCGCTTCTGACGCTGCTCGCACAAAGCGTTGCACTCTTTGGATGGGCGACGGCGTTGCAGGATGTTCGGCTCACCTTTCTCTCCCGAAACTTCTCCCAGCAGTCCCTTACGCCGACCGGCGCACAACGCATGCTGGCGTTCTTTCAACAGCATCACATCGTCTTCTGGATCGACAATCCGGATACTCGCGGATACCTGCACCTCGATACGTTTCTGCGCACTGTTGGGACCGACATTCTGCAGATCCACACCCCGTATCTCGTCCTGCTCATGTGGATCATCACCGCGGCATGGATTGTCAAGATAGGTTGGAGGATTCGGATGGTGCCTCCTCGGCGTGCAACCGCGACCTTGTCAGCACCGAAGCTCGGAGTGCACCGAGGGTCGCTCCAAACGGAACCGGCCGCTGCGGTGACGATCCCGGCGATCGCGGTGCTGCTCTACGTGGTCATAAGCCTTGCATCCAACGACCCCAGCCGCATGCCCCTAGCAAGTTCCGGTGGTCTGCCGGGTTTCCCCATTTACTTATTCGCGCCGCCGAGCCTCACAACAATTGCGGCGACCCTACTGTTGTTGTGGGCAGTCTACAGAACTGTGGGTCGCGCGCTCGTGCTGCACGTGGTGTCCCGCCGTCATCTCGGGTTCCTCGTTGTCGATGCGCGGCCCGCGCTGAAGCATGCGGCCGCGGCCGCGCGAGCGGTGAGGATTTCTATGCGGGAACTGTTCCTCGCCGCGATTCTCCTCGCCGTCATCGCGGCATTTGAGTTGAACTACTGGCAGTTTTTTGACGTGGACTTCGCTTCCCTGTGGATGTGGGCGATTCAGGGATTCTTCGGCTCGCCTATCCTGGAGGCAGCGCTCGTCGGATTTTCTCTGCTGGCGTTGCTCCTCGTACTGCGCGGCGGCCGGAGCCTGCTACGATCGTACGACGACGCGGTTTTCGTGGCGGTGCTGCGGTACCTTGCGGCGGGTGCGCTCGCCTTCGGAATCGTGTACCTGATCTTTCCCGGTTATCTCGCGAGCGGCTATCTCGTGCGCCAGGCGCCGCTGCCGGTTTTCGTCGTCGACGTTTGGGTGGCCCTGTTCTTCTATGCTCTGGTGAAGATCGTGCTGGCCAGCGCGCGAAGAGCCGGTATTCCCGTGAGCCGCCTCTCCTGTACGTTTGCTAGGGGGAGGCAATTCACGGTAGCCAGCCATCGATTCGTATTCCTTCTCTCGGCCTTCCTCTTCATGTTCGGGGTAGCCTACTGGGCGAGGGCGCAGTTTGTCTACATCAACACGCTCCCCCCTACGACAATACAGACGCTCCACCAAGAGCTCATGCGACCGAGATACGCGGGAGCCACGTTCATCAGCAATAACTACCCCGGTCTTGTCACTTACTATACTCACACGTGGGCCTATCCGGACGCGACCTTCAATGACGCGGTCGTTGCCGTCCAACGCGGCATGCTGACTGAGATGATGGGCGGGCAGTACGTCTGGGAGGCCGACCGCGATGTCAACCTAGCCTACACGCGTCCTCAATACTACCTTTGCCTGACGATGCCGTCGATGTACATGGCCAGGGACGTGGCGGGATTGCGTCCTGGCCGCCATCTGTCGAACTGCCGGAGTGATCCTATAGTTGTGGACGCGACCCAGCACACCGGGCCGTTTTTCAACGTGCTCGCGGCCGAGGATCGCAGCCGGCGGGGTCTGTGGGCCATTGTGAAATTGGATCCTGCGATTCGGCTGGCTCCTCTGCACCAGTAATGCGCGGCATCCAGCCGGCAGTTTTTTGCGTTGTCGATCGGATTCGTTTCCGCACGGCTGAGCCGAAGAACCGAGTCTCCGCATAGACCGCCGGACGGCGCGAAGCTTGAGGAGGGCGCAAATGGATTCACGCGAATTCAACATATTGTACGACCGCCTGAGGCGTGCGGAGGCACGGCTTCGGTACCTATCGATGGCATGGATGGTGGCGGTGCCTGCGTTGGTCGTTCTCGCGGTCGCCATGGGACATGCTCACTCGCAGCCGGTCCAGTTGAAGGCGAGAGAGCTCCAGATCGTGGATTCGTCAGGACGAACGCGCCTCGCGCTGTATGCCGCGTCCGACGGGACGCCGCGGATCGTTCTCGCCGGTGGCACGGGACTGCCTCGCGTTACCCTGGGCGTCGGCTCCGATGGAGAGGCCCGGCTTAATTTCTATGATGTGGGAGGGCGTCCTCGCGTCGGCCTGGGTGTCGATATGGACGGCGCTCCCTGGCTGAAGTTTCTCGACGCGGACCGCAGGCCCCGGCTCGACGTGGGCACCGCATCCGACGGAGCGTCTTGGGTGAGATTCTTCGACGCTGCCCAGGTTTCGCGGGCCAGCCTAGAGGCGGCGTCCGGCGGAGCGTCGGCGCTCGTGTTGGATGATGCGGATGGAAATCGCCGCGTCGGCCTGGACGTCGCCCGGGACGGGTCCCCGCGCATCGCCGTGACGGATGCACGCGGCCACGATCTGTTTTCAACGCCGTGAGCAGGAGGTTCCCGGTGGTCTTGGTGCTGGTGCTGTTGTCCATCGCCATGGGCGTGACCGGCCAGTTTCTGCTGAAGGTAGGGGCCAGCACACCTGTGCATAGCTTTGGCGATCTTGTCGCAAATCTTCTGCGCCCGTCCACGGTGGCCGCGCTGGCGCTCTACGGCGGAGCGACATGCCTGTGGATAACCGCCCTTTCAAGGGCTCCGCTCAGCTATGTCTACCCGCTGCTCGGGCTCAACTTTGTCATCGTGGTCATCGTCTCGGCGATTCTACTTCACGAACAGGTGTCTATGTACCGGTGGCTCGGGGTCGGCTTGGTCGCGATCGGGTTCATCGTCGTCGCCACGAGTTAGCCGTTAGCCACGTGGGCGCGTTCGATATCCCGTAGCCGCCGCCCCGCGCCCAAGGTCGCCACCGGCTCAGGACGTGCGGTACGCGGTGCAAGCGCCGCGTCCGGCAGCGTCGAGACTCTACGAATCGGCGGGATCTGTCAATGGAGTCGACATCCGTCAAGGAGCGAGCCACGGGGCTCGCGCTCGCGCGCGACCGTACCCGCATGCCTGGTTTGGCGGTGTCGATCGCCTTGGGGCTGGCGGTTCTGGTGCTGGGGGTGTATTTCTTCCGGTTGTCCGCGCAGAACGCGATCGGCGCAGATCAGGCCGGCTATCTCCTGTATGCTCACGATGCGATCCAGGGGAACTGGGTGCTTCGCGGCTGGACCTTTCCCGAAGATCCGTACTGGCTGCCCGACGGTCTCTTGTACGCGGTCGGGGCGGCTGTTCGAGGAATCGATCCGGTCCTCCTCTACGCGGTGCCGACAGCTGTCTGCATCGCGCTTGCTGCGGCGATGGTCACGGCCGCGACCGTGGCGACGGCCCCTCGCACGGCCTGGCCGTTTGTGGCCGGCGTCGCTATTCTACCCGTCCTCTTCCCGTCGCCGGATCTGGCGGCCGTGATCTTGATGGGACCGTTTCACACGGGGACGGTCGTCTTTGCGCTCGCCTCCATGCTGAGCCTATATCTCGCCCAGCAACCCGGCCAGGGACGGGGGCGACGATGGATCTTGTCCGGCGTCGCATTCCTCCTCCTCACGTCTGCGAGGCTCGGGGACCCGTACATCACCATTGTTGCCGTCGTCCCGATCATTCTCGTATCGGGGGCGCGCCTGCTGCTGGAGCACCCCGCGTCAGCGCGGTCCCGTCATCTGATCCCAGTGAGCGTAGCGGTCGCCTCCTGGCCTGGGTTCCTGGCGCTGCTGTGGCTCCTTCGGCACCTGGGAGGCGCCACCGTTACGCCGTTTCATCCCACGACCATCGCCTACGCGAGGCTCGGAGACAGCGTGGCCGCGTTGGGCCTCGCGCTCCTCAAGGTCGTGGGCGGAGACATTTTTGGCCGGGTATTCGACGCGTCGCTGATACCGGCCGTGCTCCGCCTCACGTACCTCGCGAGCGCCCTCGTGGTGGCCTGGCTTGTGTTGCGGGACGAGGTTCGCGCTGCCGCGCACGGTCGCCCTGGCCAGGATTGGCTTCTTGCGGTCACCGCGGTCGCCGCCGCGGTCGCTCTGGCCGGAAATATCCTCGGCACGTCGGACGTCGACACGCGGTATCGCGTCCCGCCGTTCATCATGCTCAGCGTTGCGCTTGCCCGATGGTTGGGGATCCGGGCCGGCTCATGGATCGCCCACAGAACGATCCCCGCTGCAGCGATCGGGGCGCTGTTCGTGTATCTGTACGTCGGGCCGATCGCGTCATACGCTAGCCCGCCGACGGTTGGAGGCAGGGTTCTCCCGACGGCGTCGATGAATGGCTCAGACTCGGATCTGGCGCTCGGCCGCTGGCTCGCTCGACGCGGGCTCGTATGCGGCTACGCAGGGTATCCGGAGGCGTCCATCGTCACGGTCGTTACCCACGGTGCGGTGAAAGTGCGTCCCGTCGCGTCGACGAAAGTGAACCAACCCGGCCTAGGACCGTCGCATTTGCCCGCGAACGAGTGGCGTATCTCGCCGTATCGCTGGTTGTCCAGGGACGCGTGGTATGCGGCCGACCCGGGCGCGAAGTTCCTGGTTCTCAATCCCGCTCCGTCCTGGGACCGCGACGTCGGTGTTGATGTGGACACGGCGGTCAACACCTTCGGCCCGCCGTCGCATATCTACCGGCACGTTGGTAGATATACCGTCCTCGTGTGGGACGCGCCCATTCACCTGTAGCCGCTCGCCCGTGGCCCAGCATGCGGAGGTCATGGCATTCGCAGAGGCACTCGACGACCGATCGGGTGCCATGGTAGGCTCAGGTAGCGCGATGCGAGTTCGAGCCGATTTGTTCGACCACACGTGGCCCGGCGCGAAGGGATGACATCCTTCCGCGTTGCCTATCTGGTCTCCCATCCCATCCAGTATCAGGTGCCGCTGCTGCGCTGCCTCGCAGCTCATCCGGAGGTCGACCTCACCGTTTATTACTTGGACGATGCGGGAGCGAAACAATACCGCGATCCGGAGTTCGGCGTTGCCATCCAGTGGGATCTGCCCCTCCTAGACGGGTACGCTTGGCGCGTACTTCCCAATCGCTCGCCGATCCCGAGGGCGGACCACTTTCTGCGCTATTTGCAGCCGTCCGTGATCGGCGCGCTGCGGCACGAGCGCTACGATGCTGTGATCGTTCATGGATACGCCCACGCGACGGAGTGGTTCGCGTTCCTCGGCGCTTGGTTGAGCCGCACGCCGCTTCTGCTGCGCGGTGAGTCGACACTCCTCGGCCGGCGGCGGTGGGTGCGCGTGGCCAAGCGTCTCGTGCTCGGCCCCGCGCTGCGGCGCATGCAGGGGATGCTGGCGATCGGTGCGCTCAACCGGGAGTTCTACCGGGCGTACGGGGTGCCAGAGTCCCGGATCTTCTTTGTACCATACGCGGTCGACAACGAGCGGTTCATGGCCGAGGCGGATCGCCTGGCGCCCGAGCGACCGGCGCTACGCCGTCAGTTGGGCTGGCCGGACGATCTCGCGGTCGTCCTGTATTCCGGAAAGCTCATCCCCAAGAAGCGGCCGATGGATCTCGTCGACGCGTGCGCGCGGCTTGCCGAGAATTGTCCCGTACGGCTCGTGCTGATGGGGGACGGTCCCCTTCGGGGGGAGGTGGAGGCGGAGGCCCGCCGGCGCGGGCTGGAGCACTTGTTCGTCACCGGATTTGTCAATCAGACAGAGGTCCCGCGATACTACGCCGCCGCAGACGTGTTGGCGCTCCCATCCGGGTACGAGCCGTGGGGGCTTGCGCTCAACGAGGGCATGTGCTTCAGTCTACCGGTTGTCGCAAGCGACGCGGTCGGGGCTGCCCCCGACCTAGTGCGGAACGGCGAGAACGGATTCGTGTACCCGGCCGGCGACACCCAGGCTCTTGCGGACGCGCTTAGCCGCGTGCTGGCGAGCCCGGAGCGGCGCCTGCAGATGGGCGCGCGCTCCCGCGAGATCGTGTCCGCGTATTCCTACGACGCTGACGTCCGGGGGATCCTCGACGCGCTCCACAGCGTCACAACTCAGCGGCGCGCCGCGAACCACCCAGCCGCATCCAGTCCCTTCGAACGCACCAGGAGCGCCCGGTGAACTCCAACTCCGGGATTCGACGGGCGCTCATGGGCGCCGTGTGGCTGAGCGCCACCGGCTACCTCTCGTTCATGCTCAACTTCGGCCTCAACCTGCTGCTCGCGCGCCTCCTGTTTCCCAAGGACTTCGGGCAGTTCGCGCTCGCAGCATCGCTGGTCGACCTCCTGTCGCTGATCACGGGCTTCAGCTTTTCCCAGGGCATCATCCAGATGCGCGACACGCCGGCGATCGTAGAGACGGCGTATATCCTGAGCGTCCGCCTCTTCTGGGGGCTCATGGGGGTCGGCGGGATACTGGCGCTGGCGCTCGCGCCGCACTACCCCGGGCCGTTCATCCCGCTGTTCATCTCCCTGTTTGCCGTGCGCAACCTGAGCGTGACGACGTACGTGTACTCGGCAACGATGGAGCGCACGTTTCACTACAATCAAATCTCGCGTGTCCGGATCTTGTCGACGCTCTTGTCCATCGTGGTCGCGCTCGGCCTCGCGCGAGCCGGCGCCGGGGTGTGGAGCCTGCTCGGGCGCGAGCTGGCGTTATCCGGGGTTACGCTCATCGGGACGCGACTCGCCAGCGGATGGCGCTATCGGGGCGGGTATGACCCCGAGACGGCGCGGAAGCTCTGGCGGTTCGGCTGGCAGATGTTCTCCATGCGCGCGCTCGAGACGATCTGGTACCGGGCAGACACGGCGCTGCTGGGCCTTATCAGCGGCACGCTGTTGCTCGGCTTTTATGACCGCGGACGGTATCTGGCGGAATTCGGGCACTACATCGTGTCGTTCGGCGCGGTGCAGGTGGCGTTTCCGGTGTACGCGCGACTGCAGGGCCGCCGCGAAGGTCTCACGTTTGCGTACCGGCTGACGCACGGGTTGCTCGTCCGCCTCATGCTCCCCGCGCTCGTCTGGCTCGCGCTGTTCCCGCGCGAGCTCGTCGGGCTGCTGTACGGCGCCGGCGTGCGCTGGGCGGAAACCGCCACGATCCTCCCGTGGCTGGCCGGGTTCGGGTTCCTGTATCCGCTCTCGGAGAACATCAAGGTGTTGCTGCAGGGGATCGGGCGGATGCGGGCGGCGACGATGATTCGGGCGTCGCAGGTTGTGGTCGCGCTCCCGCTGCTCGTCCCCGCGATCAAAGTGGGCGGGGCTTACGGTGCCGCGTCCGTGATGTTTGTGAGCGAGATCGCGGGCCTCGTGGTAGGCTACCGCGCGTTGCGCAAAGAGGTCACGGCGCTGTACATCGACCACTACCTGCGTCCCGCGATCGCCGCGGTGGCGGCCGGCCTGATCGTCGCCGCGGGGCGCAGCCTGCACGTGCTCCCGTGGGTGGGCCGGCTCGGATTTGCGGCGAATCTCGGTGCCGTGGGCGCGCTCTACCTCGTAGGCCTGGCCGTCCTGGACCGGCAACAACTGCAGGAGCACCTGCTGGCCATTTTGGCGGGATTCCGCGGGGAGACGCCGGCGGCGTTCGCCGCGGCGGCCGACGGTGTCGAGGTGGAGCCGGTGGATATCGGCACTAACGGCCGGCGGGAGGCGGCGGCGCCGGCGGCGGACGATCCGGCGTGAAAGTCACGGTCTCGGTCGGCGGGACATGGAACGCCTTCCGGCTCGCCGAACAACTGGACGGCCGGGGCCTGCTGCACCGCTTGGTGACGACGCACACCCCGCGCCGCGGCGAGCGGATTTCCCCGGAACGCATCGTCATCAATCCCATCCCCGAGATCGTGATGCGCGGCCCCCGGGCGCTCGGGCTGCGGTGGCAGATCGGCGACTACCTGAAGGCTGTGAGCTTCGACCGGTGGGCGGAGCGGTACGTGCAAGACTGCGATGTGCTCGCCGTCTGGGCGCTGTTCGGGCTGCGCTCGACGCGCGCGGCGCGACGGCACGGGGTGCGGACCGTGCTGCAGCGCGGCTCCACCCACGCCGCCACACAGTGGGAGCTGCTGGACGAAGAGTATCGCCGCTGGGGATACGCCGCGCCGCCCCTGGATCGCCGGCTCCTGGTGCGCCAGCTGCAGGAGTACGAAGAGGCGGACTACATCGAGGTAACGAGCCGGTTCGTCCTTCGGAGCTTTCTCGACCGCGGCGTGGCGCGCGACCGTCTCCTGCACGTGCCGAATCTCGGCATCGACTCGACCCTGTTCCACCCGGCGCCCCCGGATTCGCGCCCGTTTCGGATTGTAGCCGTCGGTTTGAGCCTGCGGAAAGGGACGCCATATCTAGTGCAGGCGGTGGCGAGGCTTCGCGTGCCCGACCTTGAGCTGTGGCTGGTCGGTGGGATCCCCGCGGATCTCGGGCCGCTCCTGCGAACGGCGGGGGTGGGGTTTCGAGACGTCGGACGGCTCCCGCACTCGGCGCTCGCGGAGGTCTACCGCGCTGCCTCCGTGTTCGTGCTGCCGTCGATCGAGGAAGGGCTGCCCCAGTCCGTGCTGGAGGCGATGGCGAGCGGTTTGCCCGTCATCCTCACGCCGAACACCGGAGGCGAGGACCTGATCGAGCACGGCCGGGAGGGGCTGATCGTCCCGATGCGCGATCCCGCCGCGATTGCGGACGCGATCCTGTCGCTGTACGAGGACGAGGATCGACGCCGCGCGATGGCCGCTGCCGCCGCGGAGCGCGCGCGCGCATGGACCTGGGACGCGTACGGAGATCGGGCGATCCGCGCCTATATAACCCTCGCTGCAGGACAGCCGATACCACTCGCCTGAGGCGATCCCCTCTTGCAAATTGAAGTGCAAAGCACTACATTGCAATGCAGACGGAGGGGAGACCGGTGGAGACGCAGTTGACGTTGCGTATGCCGGCGGACCTCGCGGACAGGCTTGCGAAGGTTGCCCGACTCACACGGCGGAGGCGATCGGAACTGGTCCGCCTGGCGTTGGAGCAGTTTTTGGAGCAGGCGGGCCCGGGCGTCGAGCGACGGCCGATCGACCTGGTCCGCGATCTATTGGGAAGCGTCGACAGCGGGATCCCCGACCTCGGACGGAATCATCGGAAATACCTCTTGAAGCGCCTCAGACGTGGCCGGTGAGCTCCTGATCGACACCGGGGCGTTCGTCGCTTTGGTCGATCGTAGCGAACAGGCGCACGCAGAGTGCGTAGCGGTTTTGGAGCAGTGGGCGAGTCCTATTCTGACGACCGAGGCCGTCCTGACCGAGACTATTCACCTCGTCGGACCGCAGTGGCCGAGGCAAAGAGCGTGCCTGGAGTTCTTTGCGCGAGGGGCGTTTGCACTCACCCCCTCGTCGCGGGACAGCCTCCGGCGGGTCGCCGAGCTGATGGCGAAATATCGTGAGTTGCCGATGGATTTTGCCGACGCCACGCTCGTGGCGCTCGCGGAGGAGCGCCGGCTGGATCAGGTCTTCACACTGGACCGGCGCGGATTCGCCATCTACCGGATATATGGCCGCAAGCCGTTTCGCGTGGTGCCCTGAATGAAGGTGTTGTTGGTGACGCCGCACTACCTGCCCGAGATTCGGAGCGTGTCCGTGCTCATGTCCCAGCTCGCGGACGATCTCGCCGCGGCGGGACACGATGTGACGGTGCTGACGCCGTATCCGCCCGCGAACATGGCGGAGGCCCAGGGGGGCTCGGCAGCATCGCGCGAGCAGAACGGGCGCGTGCGTATCCTGCGGGTCCAGGTGCCGCCGTTTGTGAAGGTCGCGCCCGTCGTGCGCGCGCTCACCCATTTCACGCTTGCGGTAGGGATGGTTCTCGCCGGTCTCCGTGAGGGCCGGCACGACGTGATGATCGCATACTCGCCGCCGCTCACGCTCGCGCTCGCGTGCGAGATCCTCGGGCGTTGCTGGGGCGCCCCGTATGTGCTGAACGTGCAGGACGTGTATCCCCAGGCGCTCATCGATCTCGGGCTGGCGCGGCACCGCGCGGTGGTCGGGGTCCTCGGCTGGCTCGAGCGGCGCGCGTACCGGCATGCGGCGGCGATCTCCGTGCACTCCGAGGGCAACCGGGCGCTCGTGGCCGCACGCGGCGTCGCGGAAGACAAGATTACGGTCGTCCACAACTGGATCGATACCGCGGAGACGGTCCCCGGTCCCCGCCACAACGGGTATCGCGACGAGTTCGGACTCGGGGATGCGTTCGTCGTGTTGTTTGCCGGCGTCATGGGGTACGCGCAGGACATGGCGGTGATGATCGATGCCGCCACGGCCCTCCGCGAAGACCAGGACATCGTCTTTCTGCTGGTCGGCGACGGCGTGCGTCGCAGCGAGGCGGAGGATCTCGTCCGCGCCCGCGGCTTGCCCAACGTCCGGTTCGCACCGTTCCAGCCGGTGGAGCGGTACCCGCTGTTGCTTGCCGCCGCTGACTGCTGCCTCGCCACGCTGCAGGCGTCGGTGGCAACGCCCGTGGTGCCCTCGAAGATCGCCGGCATCCTGGCGGCCGGGCGCCCCGTCCTGGCCGCGCTCCCGCAGGGCGACGCGCGCGTCCTCGTCGAGAAGTCGGGCGGAGGGATATGCGTCGCCCCGGGCGACGGGGCTGCATTGGCCGCGGCGATCCGGCGGCTTGCGCGGGATCCCACCCTGTACCGGACGCTGGGGGAGGCGGGGCGAAGATACGTGGAAGCGCATTACGCCCGCGGGGTGGCGACGGCCGCGTACGATCGGCTGATCCGGCGCGTCGCGACGCCGGTTGCGGCGCTGCACGACGTCTCCGGGCGCGGATCGCCGGGCGCGTGAACCCATGGAAAGGCAAGAGACTTGACCGTACTACGACATAGGCGCTGTCGCGGCTGCCGGGCTTTCCCAACGTGAGCGTTCACGAGTACGTGGCCATGGACTTTCGGAGAGTGGTGGAAGCGGTCAATGGCACCGAACCGGTCAGGGCATTTGCGCGGCTCGTCGCTCAGCTCGAGCGGGATGCCTGACAGGACGGTGGCGGCGCCGCGGGGGAGAGGGACAGCTGAGCCTGAGGGGGCTGCCCGTACCGGCCACTCTCGTCATCTAACCTTCCTCCCGGACGCTGCAGGTCCGCGGTTTTTTATTTGGGGAGGTCTGGCGGCGCCCACCGGGCCGCTGTCCACCGTCACGGCACTCTTGGTCCGCGGGACGGCCGCAAGGGCTGTAGTCGTCGACGAGTCGCTCGTTGCGCGCGAACACGAAGGGGTGGCAATTCCTCTGCTCGAGGCACTCCCGGTGCTCGCGGCCGTGGCCACCGAAGAAGCGGAGCGCGTGCCGGCGTCGGTGGTGGCGTGGAGCTACGCCGCCAAGCTCGCGCTCGAGCTCGTCGGGCGCGAGCGGGTGGTCCCGCGTCTCCAAGAACGGCCGGGCGGCGGAATGGAGGCGCGCTGGGGCGTCGCCTTGTCGCTTGCCGAGGACGCCGACCGCGTGAAGGCGCTGGGGCAGGCATTCCCGCCGGCGGCCCATGCCGTATCCATCGAGGACGATGCACGAGCCGGGCGCGGGCGAGCCCGCCGCCCCAAGGCCGGGATAGCGGTGTGGGCTCCGGATGCGCTCCTCCGCGTCTTTCTCGATATGTCTGCGGACGCGATCCTGCGGGCGGCGGCCGCGTCCGACGGCACGTGGGGCGTCGGCGTTCGCCGGCAGCAGCGCGAGGCGGGGCCGCTTCTGTGGGAGCAGAGATTTGAGGCCGCATTGACATCGCCGGCGCCGGCGTTCGAGGCAGCCGGCTTCCAAGGCCGCGGGCTGCTTGACGAGGTGACGAATTGGAGCCGGGCGGCGATCGGTGTCGAGCCCGGCGCCGCGCGTGCCTGCTTGCGGCTCGACCTGCCCGGTGCGGAGACCGACGCCGCCGATCTCTCTGATGAACGCGCCGCGGCTGGCCCCGCGGCCAAGCGCGCCGCCAGTCCGCTATCCCTCCGCTATTTCCTCCAGGCGTCCGATGATCCCAGCCTGCTCGTCCCGGCCGGCGAGATTTGGCGTGCCCGGGGGAGAACCCTGCGGCGCTTAGGGCGCGTGTTCGAAGAGCCGCAGGAGCGCCTCCTCCGCGCTTTGGCCGTTGCGGCGCGCGTGTTCCCGCCGGTTCAACGCAGCCTCCGCGAACCTCGACCGGCGGAGGTGACGCTCGATGCCCGAGAAGCGTGGACATTTTTGAACGAAGCCGCGCCGGCGTTGGCGGAATCCGGTTTCGGCGTCATGCTGCCGGCCGAGTTCACGCGCTCGGGGCGACGGCGCCTCCGGCTCCGCATGCGCGTCACGGGCGGCACCCCACAGGCAGGGGTTGCCGGAGCCTCGCGCGGGCTCGCGCTCGAGGGATTGCTGGCCTTCCGGTGGGAGGCGGCGCTTGGGGACGACGCGCTCTCCCCGGCCGATCTGGCCGCGCTGGCCAAACTCAAGGCGCCGCTCGTCCGTTGGCGGGGGCAGTGGGTGGCGGTGGATCCTGCCGAACTCAAGGAAGCTCAGCGATTGCTCCTCGAGGGCGAAGGCCGGCTGCCGGTCGTCGACGCCCTTGCCGCGGCGCTTGCCGGTTCGGCGCCGGACGCCCGCTCTATCCTCCCGGTTGACGTGGTGCCGGACGGTGCGCTGAGCGGCGTGCTCGACCGGCTGCGAGCAGGAGCGGCGCACGCCGCGGCGCCGCCGGCCGCGTACGGCCTGCAGGGCACGCTGCGCCCCTATCAGGAGCGCGGAGTCGCCTGGCTGTGGTCGCTCGCGTCCTTGGGCCTCGGGGCGTGTCTCGCCGACGACATGGGGCTTGGAAAGACGGTCCAGGTGCTGGCCTTCCTGCTCGCGCGGCGGCAGGCGTCGCCGGACGACCCCCGATCCAGTCTGATCGTGTGTCCGACGTCGGTGGTGGGCAACTGGGAACGCGAAATTGCCCGGTTCGCGCCCTCTCTGCCCGTCATTCGTCATTACGGTTCGGAGCGAGCGCGGTCTCCGGAGGCGTTCGCGGACGGCGCAGGGGCCCTGGTCCTGACGACCTACGGGCTGCTTCGCCGCGACGCGCACGTGTTAACGGCGGTCGAGTGGGCGGCGGCGGTGCTCGATGAGGCGCAGAATATCAAGAACGCGGCGTCGCGCGCCGCGCGCGCGGCGCGGGCGCTGCGTGCGCAGCACCGCTTCGCGCTGACCGGCACGCCGGTGGAGAACCGGCTCGCCGAACTGTGGTCGATCCTGGAATTTGCCGCGCCCGGGCTCCTCGGCCGTTCCGAGGCGTTCCGCACGCAGTACGCCGTGCCGATCGAGCGGTACCGAGACGAAGCCGCCGCGGGCCGGCTCCGTCGAATGGTGCAGCCGTTTGTCCTGCGCCGCCTGAAGAGCGACCCGGCGGTGATCCAGGACCTGCCGCCCAAAAACGAGATGAGAGTCGTGTGCTCGCTCACCAGGGAGCAAGCCACGCTCTATCAGGCGGCCGTCAACGACGCGATGCGCGCGATCCGGGAGTCCGAGGGGATTCGGCGGCGGGGACGCGTGCTCGCCCTCATCACCGCGCTCAAGCAGATCTGCAACCACCCCGCGCACTACCTCGGCGAGTCCGCACCGCTTGCGGGGCGGTCCGGCAAGCTGGCGCGGCTCGGCGAGATGCTGGAAGAAGTGCTCGCCGCGGGCGACCGCGCGCTGGTCTTCACCCAGTTTCGCGAGATGGGAGATCGTTTGGTCGCCTATCTTGTCGACGCCTTGGCGGCGGAAGTCCTGTTCCTGCACGGCGGCGTCGCGCGGGCGGCGCGGGAAGAAATGGTCCGGCGCTTCCAGGACGACGAGCGAGGCCCGCGTATTTTCGTGCTTTCGCTCAGAGCCGGCGGGACGGGGCTCAACCTCACCCGGGCCAGCCGCGTCTTTCACTTCGACCGCTGGTGGAACCCTGCGGTCGAGGACCAGGCCACCGACCGCGCCTACCGGATCGGGCAGAAACGGGCGGTCCTGGTGTACAAGCTCCTCACCGCGGGGACCGTGGAGGAGAAGGTCGACCGCCTGCTCGAGGACAAGCGGGATCTCGCCTCGCGGATCGTGGGCGCGGGCGAGCAATGGATCACGGAGTTGGACGACGCCGCGCTCCGCGACCTCTTCACCCTTTCCGCCGATGCCGTCGTGGCGGCGGACGATGGGCACGTCCGCGATGAAGCCGGCGGTCGTTCCTCCGGGTCCGCCGGACCCGCTCCGCGTACACCGACGTCGCGCCGCCCCGGCCGGACCATGAGGGTGCCGTCGTGAGCCACCGGCGGCCGCGGTTTCGCGAATACTGGGAGCCCTGGGACGACCACGGCTGGTATCCTCCGGCACCGCCGAAGCAGCCGCCGCCCGCGCGCGGGATCAAAGTCAAGAAGATCGGCGCGACGTGGTGGGGGCAGCGCTGGATCGAGGCGCTCGAGCAACTCTCGTGGGAGTACGCGAATCGGCTCGCGCGCGGCCGGACATACGCGCGGGCCGGGCGCGTGTACGACCTTGGGATCGCCTCGGGGACCGTCACCGCGCGGGTCACCGGGTCGCGTGCGACCCCTTACAGGGTCACCCTGCGCCTCCGGGCTTTGTCGGCGGCCGCATGGACGAAGGCCATGGCGGCGATGGCCGGGGAAGCGATCTTCGCCGCCCAACTCCTCGCGGGCGAGATGCCGAGGGACGTGGACAACGCATTCCGTGCCGCCGGGGCGAGCTTGTTCCCGTTGAAGCCGGACGATCTCGAAACGGAATGTTCCTGCCCGGACTGGGCGAACCCGTGCAAGCACATCGCAGCGGTGCACTACGTCCTGGGCGAGGCGTTCGACAGAGATCCGTTCCTGCTCTTCGAGCTTCGCGGGCGGCCCCGCAGGCAGGTGCTCGATGCGCTGCGCCGGCTCCGTGCGGGCGCAACGGCTGGCGCGGCGGCGCAGGGCCGGGCCGCGAAGCGCACGGCCGCCGTCGCGACCGTGTCGCTGGACAAGGCGGCCGCCGCGGCATTCGAGCAACTGCGGGCGCCCCTCGCAGCGCTGCGCTTTCGCATCGAGGCACCTGCGGTTCACGCGGTGGTGCTGCGGCAGCTCGGCGCGCCGCCGTCCTGGTCCCTTCGGGAATCTCCTGCGGAGGTTCTCCGCCAGGTCTATGAGGCAGGAGGCGCGCTGGCGCGGCGGCTCGCGCTCGCCGGCGACAGTGTGCCACCCGGGCGGGAGGCCGGGTCGAGTCGCTCGAACGGTTGATTTCACTCATGGAAATCATCGGTGGCGCAGCGGAGTCACCATTCGCAGCATAACGGCATGCGGTGCTCTTCACACGAGAAGATGGTGTGAGTTATACTTAGTATGAACGAAGGCGATCTAGGAGGAGGTCTGTTGTGGGACGGTCCACGAAAGTGCTGGCTTTTTCTGTTCCTCCCGCCATTGCACGCCAGATTGAGCGGACCGCCAAGGAAGAGCAGAAGACCAAGAGCGAGCTGTTCCGAGATATGTGGGAAGCCTACCGCGTCACTCGGGAGAAAGAAGAATTTGCCCGGGTTCAGCGATCTGCGCTCCGGGCCGCTCGGCAGGCGGGTCTCGCCGACCCTGTGCGAACTGTGGGCCGCCGCTCATAGACCTGGGAATGCGGGTCGGCCCTAATGGCGTCCCATCGGGACGTGTGGTTTCGGCTACGAAAATTCGCATATTCAAGATTGCGCCACAACGTCGTTCCGGCGCAGGAGATTACCTCCGAAGAGCCTAATCTGAGGCGGGGTGTGCGTATGCGGGATGTGGTTGCATAGATGAATTCGGCCGGACAGGCGCCTGAGGAGACGATCAGCACGTTCCCCGTAGGGCGAGCGGCCGTGGTCGAGCTGGCGCCCGCGCGGGAAGACGCCGGCGAGTACACGCTCAAGCGGCCTATCGAGTTTGTGCTGGCGCTGCTGGGGCTCATCGTGCTGCTGCCGGTGTGCCTCGTCGTGGCCTTTCTCGTGTGGATCAACGACCGCGGGCCGGTGTTCATCCACCAGGTGCGCGTCGGCCGCTTCGGCGCGCCGTTCCGGGTGATCAAGTTCCGCACCATGCGCGTGCATGCGCATGGCCGGGTGCACCGCCAGGCCACGGTCAACGACAGCCGGATCACGCCGGTGGGGAAGCTGCTGCGGGCGGCGGCGCTCGACGAGATCCCCCAGCTGCTCAACATCCTACGCGGCGACATGAGCTTCGTCGGGCCGCGGGCTCTCCTGCCGCAGGAGATCGAGGTCGACCCTCGCTCGCGCCGGTACCACCGGATCGAGGAGGTGCCGAACTATCACGTGCGGATCTCGGTGCGGCCCGGGCTCACCGGGCTCGCCCAGGTCTACGCGCCGCGCGACATCAGCCGCCAGCGGAAGTTCAAGTACGACGCGCTGTACGTGCGCCGGATGAGCCTCGGTCTGGACCTGCGCCTCTTCGTGCTCTCGGTGTTCATCAGCCTCACCGGGCGTTGGCCGCGGCGCGGCCGGCCGGCATGGCACCGGATGGCCGGGTGACCGGGGCCGCGGGCGAAGGGACCCCCGGCCTCCAGCATCCCGCGCGCGGCGGCGACGTCCCGCTCGCCGTCGTCATCCTCACCCATAACGAAGAAGCAAACCTTCCCAACGCGCTCGCGAGCGTCACCGGCTGGGCGCAGGAAGTCTGGATCGTCGACTCCCACAGCACGGACCAGACGGCCGGCGTGGCGCGCGCGTGGGGCGCCGGCGTCGTTACCCACGACTTCAGCGGGTACGCGGCGCAGCGCACGTGGGCGCTCCGCATGCTGCCCTTCCGCTGCGACTGGGTGCTGTTCCTGGATGCGGACGAGAGCGTGACGCCGGAGCTGCGGGACGAGCTGCGCCGGCGCTTCGCCGCTCCGCTCGATGACGTGGCCGGGTTTTACGTGAAGCGGCGATTCATCTTTTTGGGCCGCTGGCTGCGCCACGGCGGATACTACCCCGTCTGGCTGCTGCGGGTGGTGCGGCACCGCCTCGCGCGCTGCGAGGAGCGCGGCGTGGACGAGCACCTGCTCGTCGACGGTCCCACGGACCGGCTCGAGCACGACCTGCTGCACGAGGACCGGCGGCCCCTGGCGCGGTGGGTCGAGCGGCACACCCGCTATGCGCAGCTCGCGGCCGCGGACCTGGTCCGCGGCGCCGCCGCGGACGGCGTCGCCCCGAGGCTGCGCGGCGGCGAGCCGTCGGAGCGGTCGCGGTGGTGGTACGAGCGCGTGTACCGGCGCACGCCGCTGGGGCTGCGTGCGCTGGGGTACTTTACCTACCGCTACGTGCTGCGCGGCGGGTTTCTCGACGGGCGGGAGGGTCTCATCTACTACGTGCTGCAGGCGCTCTGGTACCGGGTCCTGATCGACGCGTACGTGCTCGAGACGCGCCGGGGCGCGTCGGAGCACTCGCCCGGCCCGCGCGTGATCTCCCGGGCCGATTCCTCCGCCGAACGATGAAACAGGTGGTGCTCAGTCCCCGCACCGGCGCGCTCACCGTGGCCGACGTCCCCGTGCCGCAGGTCCGGCCGGGGACCGTGCTCGTGCACAACGCCCTGTCGATCGTAAGCGCCGGCACGGAGCGATCCGTGATCCGGCTGGCGGGCCAAAGCCTGCTCGGCAAGGCCCGCGCGCGGCCGGACCTCGTCCGCGAGGCGCTCAACAAGATGCGCCGCGACGGCCTCAGGGCCACGGTCCGGGAGACGTTTCGGCGTCTCGAGATGGCGCAGCCGCTCGGGTACAGCAGCGCCGGCACGGTGCTCGCCACCGGCGCCGGCGTCGAGGCGATCGCGCCCGGCGACCGCATCGCCTGCGCGGGTGCAGGATTTGCGAACCACGCCGAGGTCGTCGTGGTGCCGCGGCAGTTGTGTGTGCCGCTCCCGCCCGCGGTGTCGATGGAGGCCGGCGCGTTTGCGATGCTCGGCGCGATCGCGCTGCACGGTGTGCGCCGCGCCTCCGCCGCGTTCGGCGAGACGGTGGCCGTGCTCGGCCTCGGACTGCTCGGGCAGCTCACGGTCCAGCTGCTCCGGGCGGCCGGATGCCGCGTGGTGGCCCACGATCCGGCGCCGGCCCGCGCGGCGCTCGCGGCGGACCTGGGGGCCGACGCGGCGGTTACGGATCCCGCCGCGGCGTCGGCCGCGGTCCTGCGTCTCTCCGGCGGCATCGGCGCCGACGCGGTGATCATCGCAGCTTCCACGGCGGGGAACGCACCGATCGAGCTGGCCGCCGATCTCGCGCGCGTCCGCGCGACGGTGGTGATGGTGGGCGTCACAGGCATGGAGATCCCCCGGCGCGCCTTTTGGAAGAAGGAGCTCGCGTTCGTGCTCTCTCGCGCCTCGGGACCCGGCGCCGAGGAGGCCGCGTACGAACGCCGCGGCGCCGAATACCCCCCGGGCTACGTCCGGTGGACCGCGGGCCGGAACATGGCGGCGTTTGTCGCGGACGTCGCCCGCGGCGCGGTGCGCACCGAGGCGCTCGTGACACACCGGTTTCCGATCGATCGCGCCCGGGATGCCTACGCGTTGATCCAGGGCGGCGCTCCACACCTCGCCGTGGTTCTCACGTATCCGGAGGCCGCGCCTACGGAGCGGACGGTGACGCTGCCCCGTCCCGCGGCGGCCTCGCAGGGGGGCCTCGGCATCGGGGTGATCGGGAGCGGGCTCTTTGCGCAGACCGTGCTCCTTCCGGCCCTCCGGCAGATCCCCGGCCTGCGGTTGCGCGGTATCGCCGCCGCGTCGGGCCTGTCGGCACGCAACGCGGCGGACCGTCTCGGTTTCGAGTTCTGCGCGACGGACGCGCATGCCGTCCTCGGTGATGCGCACGTGCAGGCGGTCGTGATCGCGACGCGCAACGACACGCACGCTCCCCTCGTGGAGGCCGCGCTCCGGGCCGGCAAGCACGTGTTCGTGGAGAAGCCGCTCGCGCTCTCGACGGCCGAGCTGGACCGCGTGCTCGCGGCCTACGTCGCGTCGCCGCGCGTCGTTGTGGTAGGATTCAACCGGCGATATTCACCCATCGTGCGGCGGGTCAAGGCGTTCGTCGGCGACGAACACCCGCTGACGCTCGCCTACCATGTCAACGCCGGCGCCGTCGAGGCCGAGCACTGGGTGCACGATCCCGTGGAGGGCGGCGGGCGCTGGCTCGGCGAGGGCGGCCACTTCGTCGATCTGCTCCAGTACCTTACGGGCGCCGACCCTGTGCAGGTGTTTGCGCGGGCGAGCGTGCCCGAGGGAACGCCGGGAGCGTCATTTATCGTCTCGCTCGCGTTTGGCGACGGCTCGGCGGGCACGATCGTGTACGCGGATGGGGCCGACCGCGCCGCGTGGCGGGAGCGCCTCGATGTCTTCGGCCGCGGGGTCGCCTGCACACTGGAGGACTTCCGCCGCGCGGCGCTCGCCCGCGGCGGACGCGTGCGGAGGGTGACGCTCACCGAGGCGGCCCGCGGGCATAAAGAAGAGCTGACCGCCTGGGTGGCCGCGGTCCGGGGTGATGCACCGCCGCCGGTCGAGATGAGCGCCTACGCGGCCAACACGGCGTGCTGCTTTGCGGTGCTCGAGTCCGTGCGCTCGGGCCTGCCGGTCGCGGTCGCGGCACCGGGAGCCGCGTCCGGGGCCGGCACGGAAGCTTCGGGGAGGGGGCAGGCATGACGGCAGAACAGGGCTACGCCGGCCGCACCGTGCTGGTCACCGGCGGGGCCGGCTGTATCGGGAGCAACCTCGTCGCGGCGCTGGCCGCGGCCGGGGCAACGCGGGTCCAGGTGCTCGACGACCTGTCGTCCGCCAGCCGCTGGAACATCCCCGACCATCCAGTGGTGCGCTTCATCCACGGCAGCGTGCTCGACCCGGAAGTGCTGCGCGCGGCGTTCTCCGAGCGGCCCGACTACGTGTTTCACCTCGCCGCGCTGTTCGCCAACCAAAACTCGGTCGATCACCCCGAGCGTGACCTCCAGGTCAACGGCCTGGGCACGCTCCGGGTGCTGGAGTTCGCGCAACTCGCGGGCGTCCGCCGGTTCATCTACGCGTCGTCCGGGTGCTCCGTGTATGGGAGCAAGGCGCCGCTGCCGCTCACCGAGGACTTTGTCTCCCTCGATCTCGACACGCCGTACCAGATCACGAAGCTGCTCGGCGAGCTCTACTGCAACTACTTCTCCAACTACTACAAGATGCCGATCGTCCGGACGCGGTTCTTCAACGTGTACGGCCCCGGTGAGATCCCCGGACGCTACCGAAACGTCATCCCCAACTTCCTGTACTGGGCCACGCGCAAGGAGGCGCTGCCGATTACCGGCACGGGCGAGGAGACACGCGACTTCACATACGTGGGCGACGTCGTGCAAGGGTTGCTGGCAGCGGGGATTTCCGAAGCGGCGGTGGGCGAGGCGGTGAACCTGGCGTCCGGCCGCGAGGTCTCCGTCGCGATGCTCGCGACGCTCGTCAACGGCATCACGGACAACTCCGCGGGCGTCAAGTACGTGGAGCGGCGCTCCTGGGACCACATCACGCGGCGGCGGGCGTCCGTGGAGAAGGCCCACCACCTGCTCGGCTATCAACCGGGGACCGACTTCGAGACGGGCGTGCGGCGCACGTGGGAGTGGTTTACGACGAACTGGGATCGCATCGCCGCCGACGCGCGCTTCTGATGCACCGGAGTCTCACATGAGGCACGCGATCGTACTCGCCGGCGGCAAGGGCGAGCGCCTTCGCCCGTTCACCGAGGACCGGCCGAAGCCCATGGTGGAGATCATGGGCATCCCGATTCTCGGGTACCAGCTGCAGTGGCTGGCCGGGCAGGGGGTCACGGACGTCGTCATCTCCTGCGGCTACCGGCACGAGGTCATCGAGGCCTACTTCGGCCAGGGCGAGCGCCTCGGGCTCCGGATACGCTATTCGGTGGAGGAGGATCCGCTCGGCCGGGGCGGCGCGCTCAAGCTGGCGCTCTCCCAGCTGCCCCCGGGCGTCGACGCGGTCATCGCCACCAACGGGGACATCATCACCAACCTCCGGCTCGGCCCGGTCGTGGCGGCCCACCTGGCGCGGCGCCTCGTGGCCACCGTCGTGCTGACGCCGTTTGTCAGCCCCTACGGCATCGTGGACGTCGACGCCGATGATGCCGTGACGCAGTTCGTCGAAAAGCCGCGTCTGCCGTACTGGATCAACGCCGGCGTGTACGTGCTCTCGCCGTCGGTGCGCGACCGGCTCCCGGACCACGGCGACCACGAGACGACCACGTTTCCGGAACTGGCGCGCGCGCACGGGCTCGGCGCGTTTCGGTCGGAGGCGTACTGGCGGGGCGTCGACACGATCAAGGACGTGACCGAGGTCGGCGCGGAGCTCCAGAGCCGGCTGCTGAGCTTCTTTCGCGAAGGATAGCCGGGATTCGCCAAGCGGTTGAACGAGCGCGCGCGGCCGGACGGGGCTGTGCGACCGCTCAGCGCCACGTCGGGACAAGCGGCCGGTGGTGCGTGCACGGGCAGAGCGTGCCGCTTGGCACGCGGGTAACGCGCCAAAGCGTGCGGCCGCTGGCTCCGGGGCCGGCGAAATAGGGTAAAGATCACCCAAAAGGGGCGTGCTCCTTGATGAACGCGATTATTCCGGTCGCCGGGCAGGGCAAGCGCCTCCGTCCGCACACCCACACGCAGCCGAAGGTCTTGATGAACGTTGCGGGCAAGGCCATCCTGGCGTACATCCTCGACGAACTGCGCGACCTCGGCGTGGACGAGATTGTCTTTGTGGTCGGGTACCTGGCCGAGAAGGTCGAGGAGTTCGTCAAAGAGCGGTACACGTTTCGGGCGCACTTTGTGCATCAGCCCGAACCGATGGGCAACGGGCACGCGATCTACCTGGCGCGGGAGCATCTCACGGGCCCGACGCTCATCGTCTTCGGCGACACGATCGTGGAGGCGGACCTGCGGTCCGCGACCCGGCTGGGGCACTCCGCGATCGGCGTAAACCGCGTCAAGGATCCTCGCGCGTTCGGCGTCGTCGAGGTGGATGGCGACGGATTCGTTCGTCACCTGTGGGAGAAGCCGGCCACGCCGCCGAGCGATCTCGCGGTCGTCGGCGTGTACATGATCCAGCGCCCCGCGCCGTTTCGCGCCGCGCTCGAGCGGCTCGTCGACGAGCGGCACGTCGTGCGCGGTGAATACTGGCTCGCGGACGCGTTGCAGTTCATGGTGGAGGACGGCGAGCACCTCGGCACCTTCCCCGTTGGCGGCTGGTACGACTGCGGCACGCCGGCCGCCCTGCTGCGCGCCAACCACGCCTTGCTCCAGCGCACGTCGCCCCCGGCCGCGGTCCCCGGTTCGGTCATCATCCCGCCGTCGTTCATCGCGGAGACGGCGGTCGTGGAAGGCTCCGTGATCGGCCCGTACGCCACCGTGGCCGAGGGCGCCCGCATCAAGAGTGCGGTGATCCAGGAAACCATCATCAACGCCCACGCCCGCGTGGAACGCGTGTTACTGGACCACTCGATCATCGGCGAGAACGCCACGGTAACCGGACGGCTCGGCCGCATCAACCTCGGCGATAGCTCGGAAGTCGAGCTGTCCTGAGGCGCGCGGGCCCACGGCCCGCGGCACGGCCTGCAATGATGCGCGCGGCCTCGACGGCCGCCCACCCGAGGCAAAGGGCTCCGAGCACGTCGCTCGTCCAGTGATCGCCGAGGTACACGAGCGACGCCATCATCGCGCCGAGCGCCGTCACCGCGATCACCGGCGTTCGGCGCAGGACGGTTCCTGCGAGGAAACTGGTCCGGAGCGTGTGCCCAGACGGGAAGCTGTAGGGCTCCGCGATGCTGATGCCCGCGCGGAAGACGTGCCGTTGCAGCGCGTCGGGCGGTCCCGGGTGCGGCAGGAGGTGCTTCAGGCCGACGGCGATGAGGCTCAGCGCGGCAAGCCCCACGGCGAGCCGGAACGCGGTTACCGCGCACCTGGGCGCGCGGCGCGCGAGGATCAGCCCGGCCACCACCGCGCCCGTGATCAGGACCTCAGCGTCGCCCGCGAAGACGTAGAGTGACGCGGGGAGATCAGGGACCGGGGCGGCGCGCTGGAGCCACGCGGTGACGGCGACGTCGTAGCGATGGCCGGCATTGTGCGCCGCAGCGGCGGCGAACACGAGGAACAACGCGAGCGCCCCGAACAGACGAACGGGAGAAGCACGCATAGAGCCTACTTCGGACGGGCTCACCGCTTTCCCCGCGAGTTCGGGAGTATCAAGTCCTTCGAAGCGGATTCACCCGAGGCGGCCGAAGCTGATGCGAGTTTGGTGTGAAAATTAGAGGGGTGGGTCCGGTGTACGCAGGACGGCGAGCAGGACCAGCCCGAAGGCGAAGCCCATGAGGCCGGCCAGGTAGATCCATCGGCCGCCGTGGCTCCACGATCCAGCCGGCGGCCAGCACCTTGCCGTACACTTTAGCCGCGAGCCGGAGCGCCGGCGCAGCAACGTGGGCGAATCCGTGCACGCGGAAGGGTTCAAGGCGGGCTATGAGGGAGCCTGCCGGTGTGTCACGGGGAGTGCAAGGATCCAAATCCTAGGCCGAGAGTGGGCGCGTACCGAGTGCGTTGATCCCGGCGTTGGACGGTGAGGCCGCCTATGTGGACGAAAGGATTCTCCTCGCTCGGGCTGCTCCTCCTCGCCGTCGCAGTGTGCGCCGCGGTCCCGATCCGAGGACAAGAGAGCGGGCCACAAAACCGGCAGCCGGTGCAACTGCCCCCGGGCGAAGGCAAAGCGACGGTGCAGGCGACGTGCGGGATCTGCCATTCGCTCACGCAGGTCACGAACGCGGGATACGACCGCGCCGGCTGGGACACGGTGCTGCACATGATGGTCAACGTGGGCGCGCCGTTGCCGCACGATCAGTTCGACACGGCGCTGAACTATCTGGCCGCGAAGTTTCCGCCAAAGCCGCAGCCCGTAGCGAAGATCATCCCCGGCCCCGCGCGCGTCGCGATCAAAGAATGGGTGGTGCCCACCCCCGGAACGCGGCCGCACGATCCGATGTACGCGCCGGACGGGTCGGTGTGGTATTCGGGCCAGATGGCCAATGTGCTGGGACGGTTCGATCCTAAGACGCAGACGTTCAAGGAATACAAGCTGCCTCCGAGGTCGGGGCCGCACGGATTGATTGCCGACACGAACGGCAACGTATGGTATACGGCGAACTTCGCCGCGTACATCGGCAGGCTCGATCCGAGCACCGGTGCGGTCACGAAGTATCCGATGCCCGATCCCAAGGCCCGCGACCCGCATACGCTGCTCTTTGACGGGCCCGACCGCATCTTTTTCACCGTGCAGGGTGGAAACATGGTGGGACGCCTCGACGTGCGGACCGGCGACATCAAGCTCATGACGTCGCCGACGCCGCGGTCCAACCCCTACGGCATGGTGATCACCTCGAAGGGCATTCCCTATTTTGCGGAGTTCGGCTCGAACAAGATCGCCAGCATCGATCCGCAGACGCTGGCCATTCACGAATACGTGCTGCCGCATGCGGCCAGCCGGCCGCGGCGCGTGGCCATTACGCCCGACGACGTGATTTACTATTCCGATTACGCGCGCGGGTATCTCGGGCGGCTCGATACTAAGACGGGAGCGATGACCGAGTGGCCGTCGCCGGGCGGGCCAAAGTCCGAGCCCTATGGGATCACGGTCGTGAACGGCATCGTGTGGTACAGCGAGTCGAACACGAAGCCGAACACGATCGTTCGGTTCGACCCAAAGACCGAGCGATTCCAGACGTGGGCAATCCCGTCGGGCGGCGGAGTGGTGCGGAACATGGTGCACACCCCGGACGGCAGCACGCTGTGGATCGCGTGCAGCGGCCGGAATCGCATCGGGGAAGTGCAACTCGCCGGGGCGAACATCCCGCACAAGAACTGAGCGGCTCGGTAAGATTTTCGATGACGCGACGATAGGCCTCACGCTAAGATTCTCCGCGGCGCGATTCGGCGTTTGACGGTCGAAAAAGCCGCGTGGTACAATCCGCCTGTTGCCCCCGCGCAGGCGGTGCGCGCGGGATCGTGAGGGGGATCTGATGCGGACGATTGTGGCGAAGCCGGGCGAGCATGCGCGGTGGTACGTCGTGGACGCGAAGGGGCACGTGCTGGGGCGCCTCGCGAGCCGCGTGGCCTCCGTGCTGCGCGGGAAGACGCGTCCGACGTACACGCCGTCCGTGAGCGGCGACTACGTCGTCGTGATCAACGCCGACAAGATCCGCCTCACCGGGCGCAAGGCGGTGCAAAAGATCTACTATCGTCACTCCGGGTACCCCGGCGGACTCCGCGCCACCCCGGCGGGGAAGATGCTGCAGCGCCACCCCGAGACCGTTCTCAAGGAAGCAGTGAAGGGCATGCTTCCGAAGACGGCGCTTGGGCGGGCGTGTCTGCGCAAGCTGCGCGTGTATCGCGGCGAGGCGCACCGGCACGCTGCACAGCAGCCGATGGCGCTCGACGTGGCGGCCCGGGGCGCCTCGGCCGGCGCGAGTTCGACGAAGGGACGTGAGCAGTAATGGAGACCCCGATCATGATGATGGCGTCCGGCGGCCGCAAGGAGGCGATTGCCCGCGTGCGGCTGGTGCCCGGTACCGGCACCATCACCGTCAACGGCCGCACCGTCGAGCAGCATTTTCCGAAAGGGCCCCTGCTCTCGAGCATCCGGCAGGCCCTCGTCGTGGCCAACGCGGAAGGGCGGTTTGATGTCATCGCGGACGTCCAGGGGGGCGGGGTGGCGGGCCAGGCGGGCGCCGTCCGGCTCGGGATCGCCCGCGCGTTGCTCGCCGCGGACAGCGAGCTCCGGTCGCCGCTCCGCAAGGCCGGGCTCCTGACGCGGGACCCACGGCAGAAGGAACGCAAGAAGTACGGCCACAAACGCGCACGGAAAGGATTCCAGTACTCGAAGCGCTGAGTTTGGCTTGATGTGGCGGACGGCTCACGCGGGCCGTCCGCCGCATTGTACGTACGACGCGGCAGTCATCGCAGCCTGAGCTGCTCCGGTCTAACGGGCACCCGTCCCGGGCACGACGAGGACAGGCGTCGGCCACGGGAACGGGTCGGGAGGAAAGCGGAGCGTGCGCATCGTCGCATGGGTCGTGGTTTGGGTCGGCATGGCGCTCGCGTGCCTGGGGCGCGCGGATGCGGCCATCCTCTACACCGTGGCACCGCACGATACCCTGTACAGCATCGCCCGCCGCTTCGGCGTGCCGGTGTCCCGCCTCATCGAAGCCAATGATCTCCGCGATGCGTCGAAACTCCGGGTCGGACAGGTCCTGACGATTCCAGACGGCGGCGCCTCGACCGCACGGCCCGCCGCCGCGGGCGCCGGTGCCTCCGGGGGCCCGTGGGGTCTTGAAGCACCGTCTCCGGCTATGTGGGGCCCCCAGGGAGAGCGTGGAGTGCCGGAGCCCGCACCCGGCCCGCTCGCGACGCCGCCTGCGCCTCGCGCTCCGGAGCCGGCCGAAGCCGCGGGGGAGACCTACGTTGTGCGCCCCGGGGACACGCTCTACCACGTGGCGACCACCCACGGTATCTCGGTGGCAGAGCTGCGGCAGGCCAACGGCTTGGGCCCGTCGGACACGCTCCACGTGGATCAGATCCTGGTCATCCACGGCGGCGGTCACCCCGCCGCGGACACGCCACCCCCGATCGTGCCGCCGGCGTCCGCGCCCCCGGCATCGGCGGGGCCGCTCCCTAACGCCGGAGGCCCGTACGGCGGCGCGTTGACGTTACCGGATCGCGCCACCCCGGGAGCACCGGCCCCGGCAACACAGACACCGTTACGGATGACGCTGCTCGCGCGGAGGGCGGTCGCGGACGCGCTCGGATATCTCGGCACGCCATATGTGTGGGGCGGGTCGAGCCGCGCGGGCGTCGACTGTTCCGGGCTGGTGTACCTCGTCTACGCGCCGTACGTCCCGAACCTCCCCAGGCTGTCGTATGACCAGTGGGGGGCGGGCGTCGCGGTCGATTCGTCCAACCTAGAGCCCGGCGACCTCGTCTTCTTCGATACCGATGGGACCGGAGCGTCCCACGTCGGCATCTACATCGGCGGGGGCCAGTTCGTGCATCCGTCGAGCAGCGCCCACCGCGTCGTCGTGGACAACCTGGACGAGCCGTATTACCTCTCGCACTACCTGGGAGCGCGCCGTATCCTGTAGGGTCCCGGCGCGCGTCCTGCGGCCCGGTTCCGCGGGCCGGGATTACCTGTAGATGTCCTTGCGGTGTCCGACTCGGAAGATGATCACGCGACGTGTGTTATCGTCAATCGTGTAGAGCAGCCGATACTCTCCCTGATCCAACCGGGAGCCTTTGCGGCCCGTGACCTCCGGATCGCGATAACCGTGGAGTTGCTCGCTGTCGTGGGGGCGAGGGTTTTCGCTCAGGTCGAGCAGCCGGCGAACGACCTGGCGGTCGTTTGCATTATTATGATGCTCCACGTATAATTATACGCAGCTTTCCCGCCCAAGGAGGCCCCGGGTGGAGACGTCGCAGGCGATAGAGAGGCCGCAGGTCGCGCTGCGCGGGCACGACGTGCTCGGCATCGGTGATCTCGACGCGCGCGAGATGCGCACGGTGCTCGCCCTTGCGGCGGAGCTCAAGGAGCGCGGCCAGGCCGGCGACCGTCCGCCGCTCCTGGCGGGCAAGGTGCTCGCGCTGCTGTTCGAAAAGCCGTCGCTGCGGACGCACGCCACGTTCGAAACGGGGATGTTCCACCTCGGCGGGCACGCGCTGTACCTCGATGACCGGAGCGTCGGCATGGGGCGGCGCGAGTCGTATGCCGACATTGCCCGCAATCTGGAACGGTGGGTGCAGGGCATCGCGGTACGCACGTTTGCACACGCCAACGCCGAGGCGCTCGCCGCCCACGCACGCGTGCCGGTGATCAACGCGCTCTCGGACTGGGAGCACCCGTGTCAGGCGCTCGCCGCCCTGTTCACGGCGGAGGAGCGGTGGGGGCGCCTCGAGGGCCTGCGGATCGCCTGGGTGGGCGACGGCAACAACGTCCTGCGCTCGCTGCTCCTCGGCGCGGTCCGCCTGGGCGTCTCCGTGGCGATCGCGACGCCGCCCGGCTACGAGCTCGACGCGGCCACGCTCGACGAGGCGGGACGCCGCGCGGCCCCTGGGACGGTGATCGACGTCACGGACGACCCCGTGCGGGCCGTGCGGGACGCGGACCTCGTGTACACCGACGTGTGGGCCAGCATGGGGCAGGAAGGCGAGGCGGAGCGGCGCCGTCCCGTGTTCGGCCGGTTTCAGGTCAACACCGCGCTCCTCGCACGCGCCCCGCGCCACGCGCTCGTATCGCACTGCCTACCGGCCCATCGTGGTGAGGAGATCACCGACGAGGTCCTCGACGGACCGCGATCGGTGGCGTTCGACGAGGCGGAAAACCGGCTGCACGTGCAGAAGTCCCTCCTCGCGCTGGCGCTGTAGGGCTCGCGGGCCCCGCTCGGACCGGCGGACGCGCCGGAGGTGAGGGGATGCCCTGGCCGGTTCCGTTTCCCATACGCATTTGGGACCTGATCGACATCCTGGTCGTCACCGTCATCATCTACCAGGTGTTGACGTTGATCCGCGGCACCCGCGCCGTACAGCTCGTGAGCGGGCTGGCCGTCCTCTTCGGCGTCTACGTCGTCAGCCGATGGCTCGGGCTGTACACGCTGCAGTGGCTCCTCAGCTACGTCGGGCTGGTCGTGCCGATCGCGCTGCTCGTGCTGTTCCAACCTGAGCTCCGCCGGATGCTGGAGCAGCTGGGGCGCGGCGGCGTCTCGTTGGTCGGGCTGAGCCCGGTGGGGCTCGACCGTGAGGCCGCGATCCGGCTCGTGAACGACGTGGCGCGCGCCGCGCGGGTCCTCGGCTCCCGCAAGATCGGCGCCCTCATCGTCATCGAGCGCCAGGTCGGCCTCCAGGATGTCATCGACACCGGCATCCGCGTGGACGGCGCGGTCACGGTGCAGCTCCTGATCAACATCTTCTATCCCAACACGCCGCTGCACGACGGCGCGCTCATCATCCGCGGCAACCGGGTGGCCGCGGCCGGCTGTCTCTTGCCTCTCAGCGAGCGTCCGGGCCTCGCCCGCGGGATGGGCACCCGGCACCGCGCGGCGCTCGGCATCACCGAGGACACGGATGCCGTCGCGGTCGTCGTCTCCGAGGAGACCGGGACGATCTCGCTGGCCCAGGAAAGGCGCATGCGGCGAGGCCTCACCGAGGAGGAGCTCAAGGTCTCGCTCCTCGCGCTCGCCGGCCCCCCCGCGCTCCGGCCGGGGGCGCTTCATATCCCGCGCGTGCCGCCGCTCCGCGTGCCGCTGTTCTGGCCGTGGAGGCGGGAGGCATGAGGCGGCGGCTCGCCAACACGCGCTTCTTCTACGCCGGGCTCTCGCTCGCCATCGCGACGGTGATGTGGCTCTACGTGGCGACGGCGCAGAACCCCTTGATCGAACGGCTCATGACGCTCGACCTGCACGTCCGCGGGTTGTCGGGGAGCGAGGTGGTCGTGCAGGCGCCGAGCCGCGTCCAGGTGCACCTCCAGGGCCCGCGCTCGGCGCTGGCCCTGCTCACGCCGGCGCTGCTGGACGCGTCGGTCGACCTGAGCGGGCTCACCCCCGGGGAACACCGGGTCCCCGTGTACATCGCCGCGCCGCCGGACGTGCACGTCGTGGAGCGGACCCCGTCCGAGGCGGTGGTCGTCCTGGACCAGCTCATGCGTCACCGCATGCCCGTGGAGGTCACGCTGATCGGCGTGCCGCCGTCCGGGGTGACGCTCGGGAACCCCCGCACGCAGCCGGCGTACATCCAGGTCAGCGGCGCGTCCACGCAGGTGGAGGAGGTCCGTCACGCCGTCGTCACGCTGGACACGTCCCAGGCCCGCCAGCAGCTCGTCAGCTCCGTGCCGGTGCACCTTCTGGATGCGACCGGACAAGAGGTCCGCGGGTTGACCGTCGATCCGTCGATCGTGCAGGCCACGCTCCCTGTCCGTGAGGGGACGATCACGAAGTTGGTGCCCGTCGTGCCGACGCTCACGGGGAGCCCCGCGGCCGGGCTCGCCGTGAGCGGCGTCACGATCACCCCCGCGACGATCACGCTCACGGGCTCGGCCAGCACGTTGCAGACGGTGCAGACCGCGGTGACGGTGCCGATCGATGTGACCGGCGCCCACGGCGACGTGACGCGGCGCGTGGCGCTCTCCCTGCCCCAGGGTAGCACCTCGGCCACCCAGCAGGTGACCGCGGTCGTGCACATCGGCAGCGTGCAGCTCGCGCGCATCCTGCAGGGTGTCCCCGTGCGGATCTCGGGCGTCTCCAAGGGCCTCACGGCCCGCGCGGCGCCGGACCGGGTGGACGTCCAGGTCGAAGGCCCGCAGGATGCGGTACAGCGGCTCACGCCGAGCGCGCTCGCGGCGCAGGTGGACGCGTCGACCGACGGGCGCGGCACGCACCGCGCGACGCCCCGCGTGGCGGTGCCGCACGGCGTGCGGGTGCTCATGATCTCGCCGGCGCAGGTCAGCGTGATCGTCACCCCGTCGTCCTGACGCACGTGGGACGGTTTTTCGGCACGGACGGCATCCGCGGCATCGCCAACGCCGACCTCTCCACGGAGCTGGTGGACCGGCTGGGCCGGGCGGCGGTCCACGTGTTGGCGGCCGGGGCCCGTGGGCGCTTCGCCGTCGGCCGCGATCCCCGCATCTCGGGCGACCTGCTGGAGGCCGCGCTCACCGCCGCGTTGTGCTCTGCAGGCGCGGATGTGCTCCGCCTCGGCGTGCTGCCGACTCCGGGGATTGCGCTGCTCACCCAGGAGCTCGAGGTGCACGCCGGCGCGGTGATCTCCGCCTCGCACAACCCCATGGAAGACAACGGCGTGAAGCTCTTCGCCCCGACCGGGTTCAAGTTTCCGGATGAGATGGAGGAGCGCATCGAGCTCGTGATGGACGAGGCCGGGTCATTGCCGCGCCCCACGGGGGCCGCCATCGGCCGCGTCGACGACGTCGCCGATGCCGCGGAACGGTATCTCGGCTATCTCCTGCGGCTCGCCCGCGCCCGGCTCGACGGCTGGCGCATCGCCGTGGACTGCGCGAACGGCGCGACGGCGCGAATCGCGCCCGCGCTCTGGGAGCGGTTGGGCGCGACGGTGATCCCGCTCAACGCGTCGCCCGACGGCACGAACATCAACGCGGGGTGCGGGTCCACGCACCCGGAGTGTATCCAGGCGGCGGTGCGCGCGCACGGGGCGGACCTCGGGTTTGCGCACGACGGGGACGGCGACCGCGTCATCGCGGCGGACCGGCAGGGCCGGCTGCTCGATGGCGACACGATCATGGGCGTGACCGCGCTCCACCGCGCGGACGGCGGCGCGCTGCCCGGCAACCTGCTCGTGGCCACCGTGATGACCAATATGCGGATCGAGATCGCGCTGCGGGACCGCGGCGTCCGCCTCGAGCGCGCGCGTGTGGGAGACCGGTACGTCCTGGAGCGCATGCTCGACACGGGCGCGCGCATGGGCGGTGAACAGAGCGGGCACGTTATCTTTCTCGACGACGCGACGACCGGCGACGGGCTCGTGACCGCGCTCCAGCTCATCAACGTGCTGCTGGAATCCGGCCGCCCGCTCGAGGAGCACGCCGAGCCGTTCCTGCACCGGTTCCCGCAGGTCCTGCTCAACGTCCGCGCGCAGTCTCCGGAGCGATGGCAGGACGACGCCGAGATCCTCGCGGCGGTCGTGGCCGCGGAGCGCCGCCTCGCCGGGCGGGGGCGCGTGCTCGTGCGGGCGTCCGGCACGGAACCGCTCGTGCGGATCATGACCGAGGCGGACGCGGCCGGGCTCGCGGACGACACCGCGCGCGGGCTCGCGGAGTTGATCGCGGCCCGCCTCGGCGGGACCCCAGCCGGCCCAGGCACGCCCGGATAGCGCCGGCCGGACTCCAATCCGGGGTATAAACGTGACAGCGCCCCGGCGTGTCTGGCGCGCGCCGCCCGAATAGGGTATGATTCCATCGCGATTCCGGGAGGGGCAGACGGCACCCGCAGATCGCGGCGTCGGGGGCGGCAGTGTAAGACAGGCGCCGGCCGACAGGCGGCCGCAGCGCCGACGGCAGCATGAGCCAGAGGGGGTGAGAGGGGACGCGTCGCGACACAAGCGCCGGAACTCGCCGCGCTCGTGCGGCGAGTTGACGAGGTAGGGGATCTCGAGTGGAGCGGTGACGCTCCTATTCGGCGGGTGACCCTAGGCTCGGTCCAAGCCTCGAAGGACGCCGACAAAACCCGGGGGTGACCCCGGGCACAAAAGGCGTCCGGGACACACACCCCGACAGGCAGTGGGCGGTCGCGGCGGATTCCCGCCCCGCGGCCGCCATCCGCGGAGTCATCCCGCCGTGCCTGCCCGCATTTTCCACCGCGGCTCGCGTGGTCCGTTGCCCAATGGCGGCAGCGGCCGTGTGCCGGTGCGCCTCCGACGATCCGTTGGGGCGGCGCGGGTATTCGTCGGGCACATCTTCGCGCCGCGGCCCCGGACCGTTACGCCGGACGAGCCGCAGCGCGCGATGGAGGCTGCCTCAATGTGCGGGATCATGGGATATATCGGGATGCGGCCGGCCGTGCCGGTGCTGCTCGACGGGCTTCGCCGGCTCGAGTATCGCGGCTACGATTCGGCGGGGCTCGCGGTGATGAACGGCGGGACGGTGGAGGTGCGCAAGGCCGCCGGCAAGCTGGCGCGCCTCGCGGAGATGGTCGAACGCGCGCCGGTCCACGGCGCGCTCGGGATTGGGCACACGCGGTGGGCGACCCACGGGAACCCGTCCGACGAAAACGCGCACCCGCACACGGACTGCCGGGGGCGGGTGGTCGTCATCCACAACGGCATCATCGAGAACTTCCTCGAATTAAAAGAGGAGCTACGTGCTCGGGATCACCGCTTCCGCTCCGACACCGACACCGAGGTGCTCGCGCACCTCATCGAGGAGGCCTACGAGGGCGATCTGCCGGCGGCGGTGGAGCGGGCCCTCGGGCGCGCGCGGGGCGCGTACGCGCTCGTCGTGCTCTCCGCGGACGAGCCGGACAAGATCGTCGCGGTCCGCCGGACCAGTCCGCTCATCGTCGGGCTCGGCCGGGACGAGATGTGGCTGGCGTCAGATATCCCGGCGCTGCTGCCGTACACCCGCGACGTGCTCGTGATCGAGGACGGCGAGATGGCCGTCCTCACGCAGCGCGCGACCTCGCTCGTGCACATCGGGGGCGGCCCCGTCTCGCGCGCGCCGTTCCGCGTCGACTGGGACGCGGAGGCGGCGGAGAAGGGTGGCTACGCGCATTTCATGCTCAAGGAGATCTATGAGCAGCCGCGGGCCCTGCAGGAGACGATGATGGGGCGCCTTCCGGACGACCGGGAGGTCGTGCTCGACGGCGTCGGCCTGGCCGCCGAGGCGGCGCGCGCGGTGGACAAGGTGTGGCTCGTGGCGTGCGGGACCGCGTATCATGCGGGGCTGGTCGGCCGCGCGCTCCTGGAGCGCGTGGCGCGCGTGCCGGCGGAGGCCGATCTCGGCAGCGAGTTCCGGTATCGCGAGCCGCTTGTGGGCCCGCGGGCCCTGGCCGTGGCGATCAGCCAGTCGGGCGAGACCGCGGATACGCTCGCGGCGCTCCGGGAGGCGCACGGACAGGGCGCGCGCACGCTCGCCGTGGCCAACGTCGTCGGCAGCACGCTCGCCCGAGAGGCCGACGACGTGCTCTACACGCGCGCGGGCCCCGAGATCGCCGTGTGCTCGACCAAGGCGTACCTGACACAGTTGGCCGCGCTCACGATGCTCGCGCTGCGCCTCGGGAGCGCCCGCGGGACGCTCGAGCCGTCCCGCGCCGCGGAGCTGATCCGCGGCCTTCGGGCCCTCCCCACGCTCGCGCAGGCCGTGCTCGCGCGCGAGGCGGAGGTCGTCGCCCTCGCCGAGCGCCTGTACACGACGGAGGATGTCTTTTTCATCGGCCGCGGGCTCGATTACTACGTGGCGATGGAGGGCTCCCTGAAGTTCAAGGAGATCAGCTACGTGCACTCCGAGGCGCTGGCCGGCGGCGAACTCAAGCACGGGACGCTGGCCCTGGTGACGCCCGGCGTGGTGGTCGTGGCGCTGGCCACGCAGCCGGACCTCGTAGCGAAGACCGTGAGCAATATCGAGCAGGTGCGCGCCCGCGGCGCGGACGTGATCGGCCTGGCGACGGAGGCCACCGCCCCGGCGCTCGAGCCGCACGTCGACACGCTGCTGCGCGTGCCGGCGGCGCACCCGCTGCTCGTGCCGATGCTCGCCGTGATCCCGCTGCAGCTGTTTGCGTATCACGTCGCGCGGCTGCGCGGCAACGACGTGGACCAGCCGCGCAATCTGGCAAAGAGCGTGACGGTCGAATGAGGATCCTCGTCACCGGCGGCGGCGGGTTCGTCGGTTCCCACGTCGCCGAGGCGTACCGCAACGCGGGGCATCATGTCGCCGTCGTGGACGTGCTGAGCGGGGGGCGGCGCAACAACACGCCGCCGGGGGTGATGTTCTACCGCATGGACATCCGCCGCCCGGAGCTGGCGGAGGTGTTTCGGGAGGAGCGCCCGGAGATCGTGTCGCATCACGCCGCCGAGGCCAACGTCCGGGCGTCGATCGCGAACCCGGTCGCCGACGCGGACACGAACGTGCTGGGCACGCTGCGCGTGCTCGAGCTCGCCGTCCGCTATCACGTCTCGCAGCTCGTGTTTTCGTCCACGGCCGGCGCGCTGTACGGCGAGCCGCAGCGCCTCCCCGTGGGCGAGGACCACCCGATCCTGCCCACGGCGCCCTACGGATTTCACAAGTACCTCGGTGAGCAGTACCTCGAGTACTATCGCCGGATGCACGGGCTCAACACGACCATTCTCCGCTACGGCAACGTGTACGGTCCGCGACAGGATCCGCAGACGGAAGCCGGCGTCATCGCCATCTTCGCGGCGGCCATGCTCGCCGGCCGGCGCCCGACGATCTTCGGGGACGGCACGCAGGTGCGCGACTTCGTGTACGTGGGCGACGTCGCGGACGCCAACCTCCGGGTCGTGGGACGGCGCATCGACGAGCCGGTGCACATTGCCACCGGCGTCGGCACGTCCGTCAACGACCTCGCGGAGGCGCTGCGCGGGCTCACGGGCGCGGCCCACAGGCCGGAGCACGGTCCCGCGATGCCCGGAGAGGTCCACACGATCGTGCTGTCCCCGGGCCGCGCCGCGCGCCTCTTGGACTGGCGGCCACGCGTGCCGCTGGAGGAAGGCCTTCGACGCACCGTCGAATGGTTTCGGCAGCAGAGCTCGACGAGCGCCACGAGCGCGTGAGGCGGCGCCGCGGGCCGTACCGGAGGGGCGCCGTGATCGACAAAGAGCTGCTGGAGATCCTGGCGTGTCCCGTGTGCAAGACGACCGTCGTCGAGCGGGAAGAGCGGCTCGTCTGCACGCAGTGCGGGCGCCGCTACCCGATCCGCGACGGCATCCCGGTGATGCTCGTCGACGAGGCGGAGCCGGGAAACGCCGGGGCCAAGCCCTCGGGCGGCTGAGCCGGCCGCCGTTTTGGACGCCGATGATCCGCGGCGTGGGCGTCGACATCATCGAGATTCCCCGGCTGGAACGCGCCATCGAGCGATGGGGTGAGCCGTTTCTCCGGCGCGTCTTCACGGACGTGGAGCGCCGTCGCGCCGGCGGACGGCCGGGCGCCGCGCAGCACCTGGCGGGCCGCTTCGCGGCGAAGGAAGCCGTGATGAAGGCGCTCGGCACGGGGTGGCGCGGCCTGGCGTGGCGGGAGATCGAGATCGACGCCGACCCGCGGGGCAACCCTGTGGTGCGCCTCAGCGGGCGCGCCGCGCGTGCCGCGTCCGCGCGGGGCATCGCCGGGCTGGCGGTGTCGATTTCCCACACACGCGCGCTCGCGACGGCGCTCGCCGTGGCGGAATGACCGGGCGGCCGGGCCGCCCAGATCGCCGCGCTCCCAGGCCGGCTCGACTGTCCCGCATCGACCCGCCGTGAAGCTCCCGACCCCCGCGGAAATGGCCGCGCTCGAGCGCCGTGCCCACGAGGCGTGCGGCCTCGGGGTCCCGGCCCTCATGGACCGCGCCGGCGCCGGCGTCGCGGAGGTTGCCCGACGCCTCCTGCGCGCGCGCGGCGGCCGGCGCGTCGTCGTGGTCGCCGGCAAGGGCAACAACGGCGGCGATGGGTTCGTCGCCGCGCGCGATCTCTCGGACGGCGCGGCCGTGACGGTGCTTGTCGTCGCCCCGCCCGCGGACATCCGTGGCGAGGCGGGGGAGCGCCTTCGAGCCCTCGCGGAATCGAGCGTGCCGGTGCAGGCCACCGCGGCGCTGGACGACGCCGCGCTGGCCAGGGCGCTCGGGGATGCCGACCTGGTCGTCGACGCGATCTTTGGCACCGGCTTTCGCGGTCCGGCGCGTGAGGAGCCCGCGCGCGTCATCGAGGCGATCAACCGGTCGGGCGCGCAGGTCCTCGCCGTCGACGTTCCGTCGGGGTGCGACGCGGAGACCGGGCGCGCCGATCCGCCGTGCGTGCACGCCGCCGCGACGGTGACGATGGGCCTGCCGAAGCTCGGCCTGACGCAATACCCCGCCGCGGCGTATGCCGGCGCGGTGTTTGTGGCCGACATCGGTCTCCCCCGGACGCTGATCGACGACGCCCCGATCGGGGCTGCGCTCGCCGGCGCCGCCTGGGTCGAGCGGGCGCTGCCGCGGCGTGCGGTGGACGCGCACAAGGGCCTGGCGGGACGCGTCACCATCGTCGCGGGCGCCCGCGGCTTCGTCGGGGCCGCGATCCTCGCGGCGAGGGGCGCGCTTCGCGCGGGTGCCGGGCTCGTGACGGTGGGGCTGCCGGCGTCGCTTGCGTCCGTGTCGGCGGGCTCGCTTCCGGAGGCGATGACGCGTGCCCTGCCGGAGACGGAGGACGGCACGGTCGCCGCGGGTGCCGTCGAGGCCGTGCTCGAGATGGTCGGCGCGGCGTCCGCCGCGGCGTTCGGGCCGGGGCTCACGACGCACGCCGACGTGAGCGCGCTCATACGCGCGGTCCTTCCGCGGGTGGCGTGTCCCGTGGTGCTGGACGCGGACGCCTTGAACGTGCTCGCCGGTGAGCCGGCGCGGTTCCGCGACGTGCGGGCGCCGCTCGTGGTCACGCCGCACCCGGGAGAGCTCGCGCGCCTCGTGGGAGGCGCGGTCCCCGAGATCCAGCGCGACCGCGTGGCCGCGGCGAGGGCGGCCGCCGCCTCGCTCGGCGCGACGGTCGTGCTGAAGGGCGCGGGCACGGTCGTGGCCGAGCCGGGCGGAGCGGTCCGGATCGTCCCGAGCGGCACCGCGGCGATGGCGACCGCGGGCATGGGGGACGTGCTCACGGGGGCCGTGGCCGCGCTCCTCGCCGGCGGGCTTCCACCGTTCGACGCCGCGGCGTGCGGGGCGTATCTCCACGGGCTCGCGGGGCGTCTTGTCGCGTGCGCCGACCGCGGTCTCCTCGCGCACGAGGTGGCCGATGCGCTGCCGCGTGCCCTCGACCGGGTTCGACGCGGCGAGATCGACGATGGCTTTCGGGCCGTCCCCTAGCCCCGGCGCGGAGCCGGGGGGGCCGGCGGGCCTCGCGACGCGCCGTCCGTTGCGGCCTGCGTGGGCGGAGATCGATTTGGACGCGGTGCACGCCAACGTGCGTGCGCTGCGAGGCGTGGCGGCGCCGGCCTCCTTGCTCGCCGTGGTGAAGGCCGACGCGTACGGGCACGGCGCCGCGCGGGTCGCGCGCGCCGCCGTGGAGGCCGGCGCGTGGGGACTCGGCGTCGCGACCGTGGACGAAGGGACCGAGCTGAGGCGTGCCGGGATCGACGCCCCCATCCTGGTGCTCGGCGCCATCGGGCCGGACGAGGCGGCGACGGCCTTGGCGCACGACCTGCGGTTGACGGTGGCGGAAGAGACGGTGGCCGCGGCCGCGAGCCTGGCCGCGGCCGCCGCCCGCCGCGAGGCGCGGCTGCACCTGAAGGTGGACACGGGGATGGGCCGCCTCGGCGTCGCCTCCGATGACGCGGCGGCGCTGGCCGCCCGCGTGGCGGCGCTGCCCCACGTGACGCTCGAGGGGTGCTCCACGCATTTCGCGAGCGCGGATGACCCCGATCTCGGCTCCGCGGCGCGGCAGCTCGAGATATTCATGGGGACGCTGCGCGCCCTCGAGAGGGCGGGAGTGCGCCCCGCTCTGCGCCACGCCGCGAACAGCGCGGCCACGCTGGCGCTCCCCGGGGCGCGCCTCGATCTCGTCCGCTGCGGCCTGGCGCTCTACGGTGTCGCGCCCGCGCCGCACCTCGTCGGGCGCGCCGAGTTGCGTCCCGTGATGCGGCTCTGCGCGCGCGTGGTGCACCGCAAGCGCGTGCCACCGGGGACGCCGATCGGATACGGCCACGCGTTCCGGACGACGCGAGAGACCACGGTGATCACGCTCCCGGTGGGGTACGCCGACGGATACCCGCGGGCGGCCGGCGAGGGATGCACGGTGTGGCTCCACGGCCGGTGCGCGCCGATCGCGGGACGGGTGAGCATGGATCAGATCACCGTGGACGCCGCAGACGCGCCCGTGGCGCTCGGCGACGTGGTCGAGTTGTGGGGGGCCGCGGTGCCGGTGGAGATCGTCGCGCGCGCGGCGCGGACAATCCCGTACGAGGTGCTCGCCCGGACCGCGCGACGCGTGCCCCGCGTCTATCTCGACGGGGGGCGCGTCGTGGCCGTCCGCACGCTGCTCGGCGAGGAATGACGGCCCGGACTGACGGGCCGCGCGCCTCGCCGGGCGCGCCCCGGTTTCTGCCGCTCGGCGACACGGGGCTGGTGGTCGAGTTCGGCGGCGACGAGATCTCCGATGCGGCCAACGCCGCCGTCTTGGCGCTGCGCGCGGCGATCGAGGCGCAACCGCCCGCGGGCCTGCGCGAGACCGTCCCCACCTACCGGTCGTTGCTCGTGGTATACGACCCGCTCGTGACGTCGGTCCAGGACCTTGGCGCCGCGGTGCGGGACCGGCTCGCGGTGGCGGATCCCGCGCGCCTGCCCGAGGGACGCCTGCTCGAGATCCCAACCGCGTACGGCGGGGCGCACGGGCCGGACCTCGCCGGCGTGGCGGCGGAGACAGGGCTCTCCGAGTCGCAGGTCGTGGCCGCGCACACCGGCGCCGTGTACCGAGTCTACATGATCGGGTTCACCCCAGGCTTCCCCTACATGGGCACGCTGCCGCCGCCGATCCGGGTGCCGCGGCTTGCGTCGCCACGCACGCGCGTGCCCGTGCGGTCGGTCGCGATGGCGGGACAGCAGACGGGCGTCTACCCAACCGACAGTCCCGGAGGGTGGCGTCTCATCGGGCGTACGCCGCTCCTGATCTATGATCCGTGGCGCGCGAACCCGTTTCTGCTCGACGCGGGCGATCGCGTTCGCTACGTCGCGATCTCCGCGGCGGAGTATGAGCGGCGCGCCCCCACGGACGGTACGGCGGCGCCTTCGCCGACACCGTCCCGAGCCGACTTCCTGGTGGAGGACGGCGGGGTACTCACGACCGTCCAGGATCTCGGGCGGCCCGGTTACCGGCGGTTCGGCATGCCGCAGAGCGGCGCCATGGACCCGCTCGCGCTCCGCATCGCCAACCTCCTCCTCGGCAATCCTCCGGACGCTCCCGCGCTGGAGTTTGCGTTCCCCGGTCCGCGCCTCGTGGCGCTGGGCCCCACCGCGATCGCGATCGGCGGCGCCGATCTCGGCCCGATGCGAAACGGCCGGCCGTGTGGGACCTGGCGCGCCACGCCGCTCGCCGCGGGCGACGTGCTCTCGTTTGCGGCGCCGCGCGGGGGGCGGTGGGCGTACCTGGCCGTTCCCGGGGGCGTGGATGTGCCCGCGGTGCTGGGCAGCCGCGCGACCTACGTGCGCGGCGGGCTCGGCGGGTACGGCGGACGGCGCCTCCGCCGCGGCGATCGCGTCGCGGCAACGCTGCGGGCGGCCGCAACGCGCCTCGCGCTTCGGGGACCCGCGCCGCCGGCCGGCGCGGAGGCGGAGGTGCGCGTCGTGCTGGGGCCGCAGACGGACTACTTTGCGCCGGACGCGGTGCGTGCGCTGCTCACCGAGGCATACCGGCCGGGCCACGACGTCGACCGCGTCGGGTACCGGCTCGACGGCCCGTGCCTCGCCCATCGGGCCCAAAGCGAGCTGCTGTCCGACGGCCTGCTGCCGGGCGCGATCCAGGTACCCGCGGACGGCCGGCCGATCGTGATCATGCCCGACGGCCCCACGGCGGGCGGCTACCCGAAGATCGGCGCGGTGCTCGCGCCCGACCTGCGGCTCGTCGCGCAGGCGTCCCGCGCCACGCCGATCCGGTTTCGCGCCGTCCCGTGGGACGAGGCGCGCCGCGCGGCCCACGACGAGGCCGTGGTGCTGGCGTCGCTGCGGTTCGACCGGGCGGGGTCCGACCCGTAGCCCGGCGGGATGGTCGGCTCCATGTCGTCGAGGCGGTGATGCCTGTCGCCACGCAGTTCCTTTGACGCCGGCGGGCACCACGGTGTAGAGTTGTGGGAGCGTGACGTTCGGGTGCCGCATCTCGTATGCGCGACCAGGGTAGACGGGCCGAGCGGGCCTGGCCGGACGTCCTGGCCCACGCCGTAGGCAGCGGGGTTGGTCTCGGCCCTCATGAATCCAATCCAACGAGGGCCTCGACCCCTCCGGCGGCTTGGGCCGCCTCCGGTCGACGCCCGCGATGCTCACAGTTGCGTGGCATCACCTTACTTGCGCTGCGGACCAAGCGAAGGCACGGCATGGGTCCGGCGTCGGGCGCTTTGGCTCGCGCCGCAGGCATAGTGGAGCGGAGGGGCAGGCCCGCCCGGCACCAGCCCTTGCTGAAGTAAGCGATGACGCACTTGTGGAGGACGCCACCGTGACCGACCACCGTCCACGCATCGGCATCGCCGGCGCGCGGCGCACCGAGCGCGAGCGCATCTCGTTTGACGCGTACGCCGAAGCGGTGGAGGCCGCGGGCGGCGAGCCGGTCCCCGTGCTGCCGGGTGCCGTCCCGGCGCGCGCGCTCGACGATCTCGACGGGCTCGTGCTTACGGGCGGCCTCGACGTTGCCCCGGAGGAGTACGGCGAGCGGGCGCGGCCGGAGATGGCGGTCGAGCCCGATCCCGAGCGCGACGCGCTCGAGCTGCCCCTGGCGCGCGAGGCGGTCCGGCGGGATCTGCCGGTGTTCGCCATCTGCCGCGGCATCCAGACGCTCAACGTGGCGCTCGGCGGCACGCTGATCCAGGATGTGGATGTCGAGCGCTCAGGGCGCCAGGCGTGGACTCACCAGCAGCGCAAGTCGCATCCGGAGCTCCCGACCCACGCCGCGGTCCACGCCGTGACGGTCGAGGCGGGCACGCGCCTGCGCGACATCGTCGGCGCGGCCACGCTCGGCGTGAACACGTTCCACCACCAGGCGGTCCGCGATCCCGCTCCGGGGCTGGTCGTGACGGCGCGGGCCGTGGAGCCCCAGGCTCCGGCGCTGATCGAAGCGATCGAGGCGCCGGCAAAGCGATTCGTGCTGGGCGTGCAGTGGCATCCCGAGCGCATGTGGAGGCACGACGCCGCTCACGCGCGCCTGTTCCAAGCCCTGGTCCGCGCCGCGCGGGAGCGGGTCCGTATCGCCGCGCGGTGACGCGGCTGCTGAACGTTCGGCGGGCCGCACGGCGCATCCGGAGACGGCCCGGAGGAGGTATCCTGGCGTCTTACCGTCGAAGTGCGTGGCGCGCCGCACGTGCCGGACGGGGCTGATCGGAGGCGGGCGTTTGGCGCCCGCGACGGAATATGTGTGCCCCGTCGGACCCGATGTGGATACGCGGTAGCGGGCGTTTGATCGAGACGAGTTCCGGGGGGGATCGATGAAGGTCTTCATCTCCGCGGATATGGAGGGCACGGCCGGCGTCACGGATTGGGAACAGGTGCAGTCGCGGCATCCCGAGTACACGCGGTTCCGCCGCCTGATGACCGAGGAGGTCAACGCCGCGATCCTCGGTGCGCTCGAAGGCGGCGCGAAGGAGATCCTCGTCAACGACTCGCACGCCGACATGCGCAACATCTTGATCGAGGAGCTGCACCCGCAGGCGCAGCTCATCAGCGGCAGCCCGAAGCCGCACAGCATGATGCAGGGCATCGACGCGTCCTTCGATGCCGTGTTTTTCACCGGCTACCACGCCGCGGCGGGCACGGCCAACGCGATCCTCGACCACTCGTTCAGCAGCGCATCCGTCCGGCAGATCAAGCTCGGCAACCTGATCGTCGGCGAGGTTGGGCTGAACGCGGCGCTCGCCGGGCATTTCAAGGTGCCCGTGGCGCTCGTGACCGGCGACGGAACCGCGACCGCGCAGGTCAAGAAGCTCATCCCCCAGGTCGAGCCCGTCGTCGTCAAGGAAGCCATCGGCCGGGTGGCGGCCCGGTCCTACCAGCCCGTGGAGGCGCGCCGCCGCATCAAGGACGGGGCGCAGCGGGCCCTCAAGCGCGTGAAAGACCTCAAGCCGTTCACCGTCCCGCGGCCCGTGGGGCTCGAGATCGAGTGGCACTACACGGGCATGGCGGATCGATGCATGCTGATCCCGGGCGTGACGCGCGTGAACCCTCGTACCGTCGCCTTCAAGGCCAAGGACGCCGAGCAGGCGTACACCGTCACGGTCGCGTGCTTGGTGATGGCGCGGTCGACCCTGTAGGAGCGTTTGCACGGCCGGTCTCGAGCGTGATCCAGCCGATCCCCGCCGCCCGGGCGACGCCGGCCCGCCGGATCGTCCGGCGGCCGCGTTTGCCGGGCTTGCCGCGGTGTTGGACGAGGTGCGGGCCACCTCGAGCACGCTCACGAAGATCTCGGCACTCGGCCGGTATCTCGCGTCGCTGGCCGACGACGATCTGCGGCGCGCCTGCACGTTTCTTCGGGGCGCGCCGTTCCCACCGGGTGATCCGCGGCGGCTCGGTGTGGGATGGGTGGCGATCGGAGAGGTTCTCCGTGAGCTGACGCGCGCGCCCGACGACGAGTTCCACGCGACCTACCGCCGGCACGGCGACCTCGGCGACACCGCGGCCGCGCTGCTCGCGCAGTATCCTCCGGCGCCCGCGCTCTTTCAAGCGCCGCTCACGCTCGAGACGGTCGCGCGGGGATTCGAGGCGATCGCCGGCGCCCAGGGCGCGGCGTCGAGGCGCGTCAAGGCCGCGGCGCTCAGGAGCCTGTTTCACGACGCGACGCCGCGCGAGGGCGCCTACCTGGTGAAGATCATTACGTCCGACATGCGCGTGGGCCTGCGCGAGGGGCTCCTGCTGCCGGCGATCGCGTCGGCGTCGGGGCGCGACGCCGCGGAGGTGCGCCACGCCGCGCTGCTCATCGCGGATCCGGGCGAGATCGCCGTTCGCGCCAGACACGGGGCGCTCCACGAGACCGCGATCGAGCCCGGCCGCCCGTTTCGCTTCATGTTGGCCAGCCCCGTGGACGCGCCGCGGGACGCGTTTGCGGACTCCGTGCCCGCGCTGTGGGTCGAGGACAAGTACGACGGGGTCCGCGTGCAGGTGCACCGGACCGCGCAGCGCGTGGCAATTCTCTCGCGGACACTGGACGACGTGACGGCGGTGTTTCCCGAGCTCGTGGCCCCGCTCGAGGCCGCCGGACACTCCTTCGTCTTCGACGGCGAGATCGTCGCGTGGAAGGGGACGCGCCCGCTGCCGTTTTTCCTCCTGCAGCAGCGGCTCCAGCGCCGCGATCCCGCCGGGCTCATGGACGAGATCCCGGTCGTGTTGCTCTGCTTCGACGTGCTGCACCTCGACGGCCGCGATCTCCTGGGCGCCCCGTTGTCGGCGCGCCGCGCCGTGCTCGACGCGCTCCTGCCGCGGGGGCCGGTGCGCCTCAGCACCGGGAGCCTCGCACGCACGCCGGAGGAGCTCGACGCGCGCTTTCACGCGGCGCGCGACGCGGGCCACGAGGGGATCGTGATGAAGCGCCCCGACTCCCCTTACCAGCCGGGGCGCCGCGGGCGGCTGTGGACGAAGTGGAAGCCCGGCGTCGGGACCCTGGACGTGGTCGTCGTGGCGGCCGAGTACGGGCACGGCAAGCGTGCGGGCATCTTGTCCGACTACACGTTTGCGGTGCGCGACGGCGCGCGCCTCGCTACGATCGGCAAGGCGTACTCGGGCCTGACGGACGAGGAGATCGCCGGGCTCAGCGCCTGGTTCCACGCGCACACGCGCCGCGATCTCGGCCCGCTGCGGCTCGTCGAGCCCGTGCGGGTGCTCGAGGTCGCGTTTGACGCGATCACCAAGAGCCAGCGCCATGATTCGGGGTATGCGCTCAGGTTTCCGCGGATCGTCCGTATCCGCGACGACAAGTCGGCGGACGAGATCGACACGCTCGATCGCGTCCGCGCGCTGCACGCGGCGCTCGTTCGCCGCGCGGCCGGGACCGCGGACGGCTGGCCGCCCCCCTAATGCACCGTGTGGTATTTCGCCAAGGGTTGGAGCCGCGCGGACCTGACCTCCGCTCCACGCACGACGCCTGACAAATCCGTCGGTTCGGTTCGTCAGCAGCGCATGTAGAGTGAGGCCACGCACATGCGCGCATCGCGGGCGTCGAACGCCCTGGGCCCACGGGCGTGAACCAGTACGCGCCTACGGCGTGAGCCAGGACGTCCGGCCAAGTCCGCTCGGCCGCCTCTACCCTCGTCACACAGTAGGACGAGGCACTACGGCCCCGACGCGACGAGCACCGGCCCGTACGGGGTCCCGGCGCGGCCGGGAACAGGAGGGCCCTCCGCGAGCGTAGAACACGGTGGCATGTCCCCGCGCGTGCGCTGTGGGGTGCTGCTGTCGCTGCTCGCGGCGGCGTTGGCATTGCAGATCCTGCCCCGCCTGACCTCCCCGTTGCCCGCCGCGGCCGCCGCCGGAACCGGCTCCGTCGTCGACGTCGTGCAGCTCGACGGCATCATCGGTCCCGCCACGGCGCGTTACGTGCTGCGCGGTCTCCGGCAGGCCACCCAGGACGGCGCCCAGGCGCTCGTGATCGAGATGGATACGCCGGGCGGCCTGCTCACCTCGATGGAAGATATCGCCAAGGCGCTGTTGGCTTCGCCGGTGCCGTCGATCGTCTATGTTTACCCCAGCGGCGCGCGGGACGCGTCGGCGGGCGTCTTCATCACGTACGCCGCGACCATCGCGGCGATGGCGCCGACCACCCACATCGGCGCGGCGCACCCGGTCACGATGGGTCCGGGAGGCGGTACCACGCAGATCGATCCGACGGAGATGACGAAGATCACGAACGATGCGGTCTCCGAGATCCGGAGCTTCGCCGCGCGGCGGGGCCGCAACGCCGCGTGGGCCGAACAGGCGGTGCGGCGGAGCGTGTCCATCACGGAGACGCAGGCGCTCCAGTTGCACGTGATCGACCTCGTGGCGCCGACGCCGGCGGCCCTCTTGGCCGCGGTCGACGGGCGTGAGGTGCAGACCGCCTCCGGCACGCGCCGGCTCGCCACGCGGGACGCCCGCATCGTCGAGATCCCCATGGACCTCACGGAGCGGTTCCTCCTGCTGCTCGGGGATCCCAACGTCGGCTTCGTCCTGATGACGATGGCGATCTACGGGATCATCTTCGAGCTGAGCAACCCGGGATCGGTGTTCCCCGGCGTCATCGGCGGCCTGGCGCTCATTCTCGCGCTCGCCTCGTTCGCCGTCGTGCAGGTGAACGTCGCCGGCCTGCTGCTGATCGGGTTTGCGCTCGTCTTGTTCATCGCCGATCTCAAGGTGCCGAGCCACGGGGTGCTCACGGCCGGGGGCATCGTCGCGTTCGTCCTTGGTGCGCTGCTGCTCACGGAGCGGCAGGCGCCGTTTCTCCGCATCTCGCTCGTCTTGATCCTGACGATGGCGGCGTTGACGGCCGCGTTCTTCGCGTTCGCGGTCGGCGCCGGCGTGCGCGCGCAGGCGCGCCGGGTGCAGACCGGGCGGGAGCGGCTCGTGGGTGCCGTGGGCGTGGCGCGCACCGATCTTGCGCCGGCGGGCACCGTGTTCGTGGAGGGCGAGCTGTGGAGCGCCGAGAGCGAGGACGGCGTGATCCCGGCCGGCCGGCGGGTCCGCGTGCTGCGCGTGCGCGGGTTGCATCTCGATGTGCGCCGGGAGGAGGCGTCGTGAGCGTGGCCACGTTGCTCGGGCCGCTGGTCGTCGCGATCATCATCGTGGTGATCGTGCTCGCCAGCTCGACGGTCAAGATCGCCCGCGAGTACGAGCGGGGCGTCATCTTCCGGCTGGGCCGGCTGATCGGCGCCAAGGGGCCCGGCGTGATCGTGCTGATCCCGATCGTGGACCGGATGATGAAGATCGACCTGCGTGTCGTGACCCTCGATGTGCCCCGCCAGGAGATGATGACGCGCGACAACGTGCCGGTCACCGTGGACGCCGTCGTGTACTTCCGCGTCGTCAACCCCGAAGACGCCGTCGTGCGCGTGGAAAACTTCTCCCGGGCCACGTACCTGCTCGCGCAGACGACGCTGCGCAGCGTGGTCGGCCAGCACGAACTCGACGAGCTGCTGAGCCAGCGCGACAGGATCAACCAGCAGCTGCAGCAGGTGATCGATGAGGGCACGGAGCCGTGGGGCATCAAGGTGACGCTCGTCGAGGTGCGCGACGTGGCGCTGCCCGAGGGCATGAAGCGCGCGATGGCCAAGCAGGCCGAGGTCGAGCGGGAGCGGCGCGCCAAGATCATCAACGCGGAGGGCGAGTACCAGGCAGCCGAACGGCTCGTGCAGGCGGCGACCAAGATCGCCGTGGAGCCGGTGGCGCTGCAGCTGCGCTACCTGCAGGCGCTGACCGAGATCACGTCGGACCGCAACTCCGTGACGGTCTTTCCCGTGCCGCTCGATATCCTGGCGCTGCTCCAGCGCAAGCTGCCGCAGCCGCCCGGCGGCAGCTAAGCCGGAGTTTTTGCTACACTACACCAGGCCGGCCCGACGTCGTCTTCGCGTTCCATGACGATGACGGGATCGGACCGCGGACGCTTGCCCGCGTCGCGAAGCGCACGGGGCCGCGGCCACGCGAGTGATAATGCCATGCGTGGTGCACACACACCGCTCATCGTCCGGTCGCGCTCGCCTGAGCAGACCCGAGCCGTGGGAGCGGCCCTGGGAAGCGTCCTGGGGCGGATGGGACCGGCCGGGATGGTAGTAGCGTTGTCGGGCCCGCTCGGCGCCGGCAAGACGTGTTTCGTGCAGGGGCTCGCGTCCGGCCTGGGTGTGCGCGGCGCCGTCCGCAGCCCGACGTTTGTGCTCGTGCACGAGCACCGCGGAGCGATCCCGCTCTACCACGTCGACCTGTACCGGTTGACGTCGCATGACCTCGACACCCTCGGATTGGAGGAGATCCTGGACGGGCCCGGGGTGACCGCCATCGAGTGGGCGGACCGCGCGGGGCCCGACGTCCTGGGAGCGCATCTCGGGATCGACGTGGGCTACGGCGAGGGGGACGACGACCGGGTGCTGCGTTTCACCCCGCGCGGCGATCGCTACCACCATGTCGTGAAGGAGCTCGCGGCGTGCGCGTGTTGGGAGTAGAGACGGCGACGCCGCTCGCGTCCTGCGCGCTTGTCGACGGGTCGGGCGTGCTCGCGGAGACCGTGCTTCGCGGGACGATGCGGCATTTGGAGTGGCTCGCGCCCGCCGTCGACGAGATGCTGCGCGGGCTTGGGCTCGGGCCGGGGGACGTGGAGGGCATCGCCGTCAGCGTGGGCCCGGGAGGATTCACCGGGCTCAGGATTGGAATCGCGACGGCGGCGGCATGGGCGCGCGCCCGGCGCGCGCCGCTCGTGGGCGTGGGCACGCTCGAGGCGCTCGCGCTCGGCGCCGGGCCGCATGATGCGGTGCTCGCCGCGCTGGACGCGCACCGGGGCGAAGTGGCCGCCGGGCTGTATCGCATCCCTGGGACAGGCGAGCCCGAGCCGCTCGTTCCGCCGACCGTGGCTCCGCCGGCGGTCGTGACGGCCGAGGTCGTGGCGGTGGTCCGGCGCCTCACCCGGGGCACGGAGCCCGGCGGGGGTCGCGTGCTGGTCGTCGGGGACGCGCTCAGCCGTTACGAGCAGGTCCTTCTTGGGGGATTGCAAGGGTGGGGCACCGCGGGCCCCCACGTGCATCCGAGAGCAACGGTTGTCGCGTCGCTTGGACGGCTCCGCTTGATCGGAGGAGCGCGCGACGATCCCGCGGTACTCCTGCCTATTTACGGACGGCGGCCGGCGCTGCGCGAGTGGCAGGAAACCCCGGCGGAGCCGGGAAACGGGTGACCATGGTCGTGACGAACGACATCACCATCGGGCCGATGCGCACGGACGACCTGGCCCGGGTGACCGAGATCGAGCAGGCGTCGTTTCCGACGCCCTGGCCGCGGGACGCCTACACCCATGAGCTGCGTGAGAACCGGCTCGCGTGCTACCTCGTGGCGCGCTCGATGCACCAGGTCGTAGGCTACACGGGCATGTGGATCATCCTCGACGAGGCGCACGTCACCACGATCGCGGTCGCCCCCGAGTACCGCCGGCGGCGGATCGGGGAGCGGCTGCTCGTCGCGTTGCTGGACGAGGCAATGCGACGCGGCGCCCGCTGGGTGACGCTGGAAGTGCGCAAGACCAACCTCGGCGCGCAGTCGCTCTACCGCAAGTACGGGTTCAAGGAGATCGGTGTCCGTCGCGCCTACTACAGCGACAACCGCGAGGACGCGATCGTGATGTGGACCGGGAACGTATGGGAACATGCCTTCCAGGCGCGCTTCAAGCAGAACCGGGCAAACCTCGACCAGGATCCTCCGTCGATCAGCGGGCCCGCGTCGTAGATACGGATGCTACCCGATGGATAAGGCGGCGCAGGAGGCCTGACCGGGGCGACTCGGCATCTGTCCAGCCGTCGGAGCGACGGGGAAGGCCGCCGAGCCGCCCGGCACATTGCGCTGATGCCGCATGGTTTCAAGCACAGTTATGAACGTCCTCGGCATTGAAACCTCGTGCGATGAAACCTCGGCCGCCGTGTTTGCCGCGGCCGGCGGATCCGGACGCCTGCTGTCCAACGTTGTGGCATCCCAGGTGGACCTCCATGCGCGGTACGGCGGCGTCGTGCCGGAGCTCGCGTCGCGGCGCCACCTCGAACGGCTCGGCCCCGTGGTCGACGAGGCCCTCGAAGGAGCGCAGCTGGCGCTCGACGCGATCGACGCCATCGCGGTCACCTGCGGCCCGGGGCTCGTCGGGGCGCTCGCCGTCGGCGTGGCCGCCGCCAAGGCGACGGCGCTCGCGCTCGGGCGCCCGCTGATCGGGGTGAACCACCTCGAAGGTCACGTCTACGCGAGCCTGCTGGAGCACCCGGACGTCCCGCTTCCGGCGCTCGTCCTGCTCGTCTCGGGTTCCCACACCGACTTGATCCTGATGACCGAACGCGGCCGGTACGAGGTGCTCGGCGCGACGCGCGACGACGCGGCGGGCGAGGCATTTGACAAGGCGGCGCGAGCGCTCGGCCTCGGATATCCCGGCGGGCCCGCGATCGACCGGGCCGCGGCGCGGGGGCAGGCCGGCGCCGTCCGGTTGCCGCGGCCGTTCCCCGACGAGCGCAGCCTCGACTTTTCCTTCAGCGGGCTCAAAACCGCGGTGCTGCGCGCCCTGGCGAAGCACGAGCGGGAGGGCGGCACCCCGGACCCCGCCTGGGTCGCCGACGCGGCGGCGTCCTTCCAGGAGGCGCTCGTTGGCGTCCTCGTGGACAAGACGGTCCGGGCGGCGCATGTCAGGCGGGTCCGCGCCGTTCTGTTGGGGGGCGGCGTCGCCGCGAACTCCCGGCTCCGCCGGCGCATGGGCGAGGCGGCGCAAGCCCTCGGCATTCCGGTGTACGTGCCGTCCCCGATTCTGTGCACGGACAACGCCGGCATGATCGCGGCGGCCGGCGCGCACCGCCTCGCGCGCCACGAACGCTCGTCCCTGCGCCTCGGCGCCTACGCGGAGTTGGACCTTACGGATCGTGTGCCGGAGACGGGCGTCGATGTCGAACCGTGAGCGGGCCCGCGGTGCACAATCACAAACGTTAAATTCGTCGCGTGCGGACCCGTGCGGGCCCGATTTCGTGATCTGGCATCCTGTTTTCGAGGGAATTTGTGGTTGCCCGCCTTCGCCACGTTTCCCTATAGTGGGCTTTAGATTAGCACTCATAAGGTCGGAGTGCTAAGACACACTGCCGGGAAGGGAGGCTGGTATGAACCTGAAACCACTCGGGGATCGCATCGTGGTCAAGGTCGTTGAGGAGCTCGAGAAGACCAAGGGCGGCATCGTGCTGCCGGACACCGCCAAGGAGAAGCCGCAGGAGGCCGAGGTCGTCGCCGTGGGTCCGGGCGGCCGCAACGAGAAGGGCGACCGCACGCCGATGGAGGTCAAGGTCGGGGACCGCGTGATCTTTGCCAAGTACTCCGGGACGGAGTTCAAGCAGGACGACGAGGAGTACCTCATCCTGCGCGAGAGCGACGTGCTCGCGGTCGTGACCCGCGAAAAGGCCAAGGCGAGGGCCTAAGGGGGAAGCGCGAAATGCCAAAAATGCTGCTGTACAACGAGGAGGCGCGGCGCGCGCTGGAGCGCGGCGTCAACCGCCTCGCGGACGTCGTGAAGATCACCCTCGGGCCGAAGGGCCGCAACGTCGTCCTGGAAAAGAAGTTCGGCTCGCCGACGATTACGCACGACGGCGTCACCGTGGCCAAGGAGATCGAGCTCACCGACCCGTTCGAGAACGCGGGCGCGCAGCTCGTGCGCGAGGTCGCCACCAAGACCAATGACGTCGCGGGCGACGGAACCACGACCGCCACGGTGCTCGCGCAGGCCATCGTCCGTGAGGGGCTCCGCAACGTGGCGGCGGGCGCCAACCCGCTGGCCCTCAAGCGCGGCATCGACCGCGCCGTGGAGACCATCGTGGCCGGGCTGCGGGCGCAGGCCAAGCCCGTGGAGACGAAGGAGGCGGTCGCGCAGGTTGCGAGCATCTCCGCGCACGACGAGGAGATCGGCAAGCTCATCGCGGACGCCATGGAGAAGGTCGGTAAGGACGGCGTGATCACCGTCGAGGAGTCCAAGGGCATCGAGACGACGGTGGACACGGTCGAGGGCATGCAGTTCGACAAGGGCTACATCTCCCCGTACATGGTCACGGATCCGGAGAAGATGGAGGCAGTGCTCGAGGATCCGTACCTGCTGATTACCGACAAGAAGATCAGCGCGGTCAAGGACCTGCTCCCGGCGCTGGAGCGAATCGTGCAGCTCAGCCGGCCGCTCGTCGTGATCGCCGAGGACGTGGAGGGCGAGGCGCTGGCGACCCTCGTGGTCAACAAGCTGCGGGGCACGCTCAACGCCATCGCGGTCAAAGCGCCCGCGTTCGGCGACCGCCGCAAGGCGATCCTGCAGGACATCGCGATCCTCACCGGCGGTCAGGTCATCACCGAAGAGCTCGGGCTCAAGCTGGAGAACGTCGACACGAGCCAGCTCGGCCGCGCGCGACAGGTGAAGGCCGGCAAGGAAGAGACGATCGTCGTCGGCGGCGCGGGCAAGCAGTCGGAGATCCAAAAGCGCATCGCGGAGCTGCGGAAGCAGATCGACGAGACGGACAGTGACTACGACCGGGAGAAGCTGCAGGAGCGCCTCGGCAAGATGGTCGGCGGCGTCGGGGTGATCAAGGTCGGCGCCGCGAGCGAGACCGAGCTCAAGGAGAAGAAGCACCGGGTGGAGGACGCCCTCAGCACCGCGCGCGCCGCGGTCGAGGAAGGCATCGTGCCCGGCGGCGGCACCGCGCTCGTCACGGCGATCCGCGACCTCGAGAAGGTCAAGCTGGAGGGCGACGAGCGGACCGGCGCGGAGATCGTCCGCCGCGCGCTCGAGGAGCCGCTCCGCCAGCTGGCGCACAACGCCGGCGCGGAAGGGTCGCTCATCGTGGAGAAGGTGAAGACCGGCAAGGCCGGGTGGGGCTACAACGTGCTCACCGGCGACTTCGTGGACATGATCAAGGCCGGCATCGTGGATCCGTGCAAGGTGACGCGCTCGGGGCTGCAGAACGCCGCGAGCGTGGGAGCCATGGTCCTCACGACCGAGGTGCTGGTCGTGGACAAGCCGGAGGAAGAGAAGGAGATGCCCGCGCCGCCCACGCCACCGATGTAGGCACGGCGGGCAGGAATTGAGCACGGCCGGCAGGAGGGGCCCCGCGGCCCCTCCCGCCGCGTCGATCGGCAGGATTCACTTTCCTCGGACCGAACCCCACCTCACCACATCGGGCCACAAGGGGGGACCGGGATGTCCGATCGCCAGGCCGTCCGGCTGACGAGGCGCCAGTTCATCGCCGCCGCGAGCGCGCTCGCGGGCGCGACCGCGGCGATCCGCCTCGGCCGGAGTCCGGCGTTCGGAGCGGCGCCTCAGGAGATCGTCTTCACGACCGACCAGCTGATCCCGATCCAGGAGCAGGAGTGGGCGCGCAACAGCCTGCTCTCCGGGTTCACGAAGGCGTCCGGCATTCCGGTCCGGTTCATCGCCGAGCCGGACGGCCCGTACGTGGACCGCCTGACCGCCGAGGCCAAGGCCGGCAAGTCGACGATCAGCGTCACGGGGGCGCTCCACGGCCTGTACCCGATCCTGCTCAGCGGGGGCCTCGTCCGGGACATGGCGCCGCTGCAGAAGCAGCTGGACGCGATGAAGGACCGGACGTTCTACAAGGATCTCCTGGCCGCGTCGCACATGGGCGGCACGCAGGTCTTCATCCCGTGGATGCAGGCGACCTACGCGTTCGCGGCCACGAAATCGTCGCTGCAGTACTTCCCGAAGGGCCGCAACCCCATGCGCATGACGTACGACGACCTGCTCGCGTGGGGCCGGAATCTCCAGCAGGCCGGCGGGCAGCGCCGGCTCGGTTTCCCCGTGGGCCCGAATGGGTTGTACGGCCGGTTTCTGCACGGCTACGCGTACCCGTCGTTCACCGGCGCGCAGGTCAAGCGCTTCAAGTCCCCGGACGCCGTCGCCATGTGGCAGTACCTGCGCCGGCTCTGGGGCGTTACGCACCCGTCCTCGTTCACCTATGAGTTCATGTACGAACCGCTGCTCTCCGGCGAGGTCTTGGTGGCGTGGGATCACACGGCGCGCCTGATCCCGGCCGTGCGTCAAAAGCCCGACGACTTCGTCGTGCTGCCGTCGCCGGCCGGCCCGCGCGGCCGGTCGTTCATCTCGGTCATCGTGGGGCTCTCGCTCACGAAAAATGCGCCGGACGTGGACGGCGGCACCAAGCTGATCGAGTACCTCACCCGCCCGTCGACGCAGCTCGTGACCCTGCAGGGCGACGGGTTCTTCCCCGTGTCGCCGGAAGTGGCGAAGTCGGCGACGTCCGGCTGGGTGAAGGTCGTGGCCGACGGGGTGTCGGCCCAGGCCGGGGCGCCCGACGCGCACACGGCGCTCCTGCCCGTCGGCTTGGGCGCGCGGACCGCCGAGTTCGTGCCGATCTACACCGACGCGTTCCAGTTGATCGTGATCCAGGGCAAGAACATCCAGGACGTGCTCAACGACCAGGCGCGCAAGCTGGACGCGCTGTACCGCGCCCAGAACGCGGTGTGCCCGCCGCCCGACCCCGCCCTGACACCGTGTAAATTGGATTAGCGCGGACCCGCCGGGACTGGCCCGTGGTCAGGTCGAGCCGCGCTGCGTGGGCGCCGTATCTCCTGGTGCTGCCCACGCTCGCGTTTCTCGGCGTGTTCATCGTGTACCCCATGGTCCAGGCGTTCCTGCTCGGCCTGACGAACCCCGACACCGGGCGCCTGGGCACCGCGCCGGTCCAGCAGATGATCTCGGACCTGCATTTTGTGCCGGCGGTCCGCGACACGATCGTCATCACGGCGATCGCGATCCCGCTGCAACTCGCGCTCGGCCTGGCCATGGCCATGCTCGTGCAGACCCGCTTCGCGGGGCACGGCATCTTCCTGTACCTGTGCGCCGTGCCGATCGGGATCTCCGATCTCGCCGCGGGGCTCATCTGGCTGTCCATCTTCACGGAGCGCGGCTACCTGAACGCGCTGTTGTTCGCGGCGGGCCGGGTGGCGCAGCCCGCGCCGTACCTGACGTACGACCAGCCGGGCTGGCTGCTCGCCGCCGTGGTGCTGACGGAGGTGTGGCGGGCCACGGCGATCGTGATGCTGATCCTGCTGAGCGGCCTGCAGCTCATCCCCCGCGACTATCTCGAGACGGCGCAGGTGTTCGGCGCGGGACCATGGCAGACGCTCCGCCACGTCACGCTGCCGCTGCTTCGCGCCAGCCTGCAGACCGCGCTCGTCATCCGCACGATCCTCGCCTTCGAGGTGTTCGCGCCGGTGATGATGCTCACGGGGCGGCTGCTGCCGGTGCTCGCCGGCGAGTCGTACCTGTGGTACTCGCTGTACCGCAACCCCCACGTCGCGGCCGCCTACGGCACGTTGATTCTGCTGCTGTCGGGCGCGGTGACGTGGACGTATCTTCGCGTGCTGCGTCCCCATCCGGGGGAGGTCGCGGGGTGACGTTCCGGCGCTTCGCGATCTACAGCGCCGCCACCCTGGTGGCGGCATGGGTGGTGTTTCCGCTCGCGCTGATCACGCTCGCCGCGTTCACGCCCCGGGACACGCTCTACGCGTGGCCGCGCCCGATCTGGCCCGGGACGTTTACGCTCGCGACGATGCGCGCGTTTCTCGGCGCCACCGACGTGCTGCAGTCCACCTGGAACAGCCTCATCGTGGCCGCGATGACGATCGGCATGGCGTTCCTGGTCGCCGCGCCGGCGGCGTACGCGCTGGCCCGCTACCGGTTTCGGGGCCGGGACGCGGTGCAGTTTTTGGTGCTGGCGACGAAGATGTTTCCGGCGACGATCCTCGCGATCCCGCTCGCCGTCGCCTTCATTCGCTGGGGGCTGTACGATACGCTGTTCGGGGTCGCGCTCGTGCACACGGCCCTGGCCGTGCCGTTCGTGATGACGATGGTGACGGGCATCTTCGTGGCGATTTCGTACGAGCTCGAGGAGGCCGCGATGACGCTGGGGAGCGGCCGCCTCGGGGCCGTGGTCCGCGTCACGCTCCCGATGGCGCTGCCGGGGCTGGCCGCGGCGGCGATCTTCACGTTCATCACATCGTGGAACGAGGTCTTTGCGGCGTCGATCCTGACGGTCGATCACCGGACGCTGCCGGCGCTCATCCTCACCTCGGTCGTGGGCGGCGGCGGCGGCGCGCCGTTGGACTACCGGTTCGCCGGCGGGTTCTTCATGATCGTGCCGGCGCTCGTGATCATCCTGCTGATCCGGCGCTACCTGCTGACGCTGTGGGGGGTGACGCTGCGCTGACGCCGACGGCCGGGGCGGCGCGAAGCGTTCTTCGAACGCTTGGGGCGGGATCGTCGAATTGCTGCTATGGGTGAGCTTGAGCCGAGCGGGCGTCCCCGGAGCGGGCGTTCGACGCCCGCGACGCACGCGGGTGCGCGGAGCCTCGTCCGTTGCGGTGCCGACGGGTCGACAACGACGATTGCCCGCGGCGTCGGTCGTGGAGCGAAGGGGATGCCTGTTCGGCGCAGTCACTCGAGACGTCGCAAAATAACGCATTGCAGGCGGGTGGTCGTGTGGCGGAAGTCCGGCTCGAGCATCTGCGCAAAACCTACGGCAAGGTGGTCGCGGTCGACGACGTCTCGCTCGCGATCGACGACGGCCAGTTCCTCGTGCTCCTCGGCCCGTCCGGGTGCGGCAAGACGACGGTGCTCCGCGCCGTGGCGGGCCTGGAGGAGCTCGACCGCGGCCGGATCCAGATCGGCGCGCGCGATGTGACGCGGCTCGCGCCCGGCCGGCGCCGGATCGCGATGGTGTTTCAGTCCTACGCCGTCTTTCCCCACCTGCGCGTCTACGACAACATCGTCTTTGGGCTGCGCACGGCGCGCGTCCCGGCCGCGGAGCGGCGCCGGCGCGCGGAGGAGGCGGCGGAGCTGCTGCAGATCCAGGACCTGCTCGACCGCTATCCCGCGCAACTCTCCGGGGGCCAGCGGCAGCGCGTCGCGGTCGCCCGCGCGATCGTCATGCGGCCCGACGTGCTCTTGATGGACGAGCCGCTCAGCAACCTGGACGCGCTGCTCCGGCTCCACATGCGGACGGAGCTCAAGCGCATCCACCGGGAGCTGCGCGTGACCACGATCTACGTGACCCACGATCAGGTCGAAGCGTTGAGCCTCGGTCAGCGGATCGCGGTCATGCAGAGCGGCAGGATCGTGCAGGACGACACGCCGGCGCGCGTATACGATGCGCCCGCGAACCGCTTCGTCGGCAGCTTCATCGGCAACCCGCCCATGAACTTTCTCGAGGGGCGGCTCGGCGCGCAGGACGGCCGGCCCGCGCTCAGCGTGTCCGGCCAACTCCTCGCGGTTTCCGCCAAAGCGGCCGCCGCGCTCGCGGCGCTGGGCGACGGCGCGGTGCTCGCGGGGATCCGCCCGGAGCACATCACCGTCTCGCTCCGGCCGGAGCCGGGGGCGCTCGAAGCCGCCGTCGTCGCGATCGAACCGCTCGGGGCTCAGACGCTGCTCACGGCCGCGGTCGGCGCGCAGGTCGTCAAGGTCACCGTCCCCGTGGACTTCCGCGCGGAGCCGGGCCAGCCGGTGTGGCTGCGCATCGACGGCGCGCGCGTCCGGTTCATGGATGCCCGCACGGGCGACGTCATCCCGTTCCCCGCGTCGCGGTGATGACGGGCGACCTCGTCGGGCAGGCGCTCGCCGTGCTCCGCCGCAACGACATGGGGGCGTACACGCGGCCGAGCCCCCGTCTGTATCCCCACCAGTGGAACTGGGACAGCGCGTTCGTCGCGCTGGCGCTCGCCCGCGTGGACTGGGCCCGGATGGAACGCGAGGTCGACACCCTGCTCGCCGCGCAGTGGACGAACGGGATGCTGCCGCACATCCACTACAACCCGGATGTCACGGGCTACTTCCCCGGTCCTGAGTGGTGGCCGGACGCGCCGGTGCGCCGTGCAGGCGAGCGGACGAGCGGGGTCTCCCATCCGCCGGTGCTGCCGACGGCGGTGTACCGCGCGGGGCGCGCCCAGCCGGACGCGCGTATCCGGCACGCATGGTGGGACCGCCTCTACGAACCGCTCAGGGATGGGCTCCGGTTTTTCTCGCGGCACCGCACGGTGCCGGGCGCGCCGCTCGTCGTGCTCGTGCACCCATGGGAGAGCGGTCTGGACAACAGCCCCCGCTGGGACTTTGCGACGGGGCGCGGGCTGCGCCCCGCTCGGGCGTACACACGGCACGACACGGCGGAGGTGACCGCATCCGAGCGGCCGCGAAGCGCGGACTACGACCTCTACCTGTACCTCGTCGAGGTGATCGCGCGGCACCGCTACGACCTCGGCGCATTCCTTCCGCACACGCCGTTCGCCGTGTACGATGCGCTCCAGAACGCGATCTGGTACCGCGCCGTGGTGGATCTGGGACGGATCGCGGACGCCCTCGGCCGTCCGCGCGACTGGACCGACGACGAGCTGCGCGCGTTCCGCGACGCGTATCACCGGTTCCTGTGGGACGAGGCGTCGGGCCTCTTTCTGGACTTCGACCTCAAGGGCGGCCGCCCCGTGGCCGCACAGACCATTGCCGGCCTGGGGGCCATCTACGGCGGCCTGGTGGACGCCCCGCAGGCGGCGGCGATGTACGCCCGATACGAGCGCCGCAGCCGCGGCTACCGCGCGCTCCCCACCGTTCCGCCGGACCAACCAGAGTTCGAGCCGGCTCGGTACTGGCGCGGTCCGGCGTGGGTCAACATCAACTGGTTGCTCGCCCGGGGGCTGGAGGATCTCGGGCTCGGTGACGATGCGCGGCGGCTCGCGGATGCCACGGTCGGCCTGGTGCGCCGCGGCGGCTGGTGCGAGTACTTCCACGCGGAGTCGGGCGAAGGGATCGGCGGCGGGGACTTTTCCTGGACCGCGGCGCTCGTCATGGATCTGCTCGCGGAGCCGATCGCGCCCGCGCGGTGATGCTGCCTGGGCGGGTGCTATAATTTTTTTGCGGACCCCGAGAGTGGGGGTCCGGAGGTGGCTGCGATGGCGGCACGAGGGTACCAGCGACCGTTGGCGCGGTTGACGCACCCCTTGGTCCGGCGGGGCGGTGCGCTCATGCCGGCGACCTGGGACGACGCGCTCGATCTGGTGGCGCGGCGGTTTCGCGAGATTCGCCGCGACCACGGGCCGGATGCATTCTGCTGCCTGAGCTGCTCCAAGGCCTCGAACGAGGTCAACTTCGTCGCGCAGAAGTTCATGCGGACGGTGCTCGGGACCAACAACATCGACAGCTGCAACCGCACCTGACACGCGCCCAGCGTCTCCGGTCTGGAGACGGTCTACGGAGCGGGCGGCGGCACGACGTCGTACGAGGAGATGGAGCACACCGACCTGCTGTTCCTCTGGGGGTCCAACCCGCGCGAGACCCACCCGATCATGTTCCATCACATGCTGCGCGGCATGCGCAACGGCGCGCGCCTCGTCGTCGTCGATCCGCGGCGCACTCCGACGGCACAGCTCGCGCACCTGCACCTGCCGATCCGTGTCGGGGGGGACATCGCGCTCGCCAACGCGATCGCGCGGGTGATCTTCGAGGAAGGTCTCGAGCACCGGGAGTTCATCGCGCACGCCACGGAGGGGCTCGACGCGTACCGTGAGGCGATCACAACGTACACGCCGGAGTTCGCGGAACGCGTCACGGGCATCGAGGCGGACACGATCCGCCGCGTCGCCCGGATGTACGCGGCGGCGCCGCGCGCGATCATCTGCTGGACGCTCGGCATCACCGAGCACCACAACGCGACGGACGGCGTGTACGCGCTGTGCAACCTGGCGAACGTCACCGGGCACGTCGGTCGCTACGGCTCCGGCCTCGACCCGCTGCGCGGCCAGAACAACGTGCAGGGCGGTGGCGACATGGGCGCGATTCCGAACCGGCTGCCGGGCGGCGCGGACGTGGAGGATGCGGGACAGCGGGCGCCGTTCGAGGCCGCCTGGGGCGCAGCCCTCCCGCCCCGGAGCGGACGCCATCAGAGCCTGATGTTCGAGGGCATGGAGCGCGGCGAGATCCGCGCCGCCTACATCATCGGCGAAAACCCGCTCATGTCGGAGGCCAACCTGCATCGCAGCCGCGAACTGCTCGACGGCCTCGACTTCGTTGTGCTCCAGGACGTCGCGCTCAACCAGACCGCCGAGATCGCGGACGTCGTCCTGCCGTCGGCCCTGTCGTGGTGCGAGTGCGATGGGACGGTCACAAACTCCGAGCGGCGGGTGCAGCTGATGCGCAAGGCGGTCGATCCTCCGGGAGAGGCCCGCGACGACATCGCCATCCTGCAAGACCTCGCCGGCCGCATGGGGCACAAGTGGGACTACACGGGCGCGGAGGACGTCTGGAACGAGGTTCGGCGCCTGTCCGCGCGGCACCGCGGGATGTCCTACGCCCGGCTTGCCGAGACCGGCGGGCTGCAGTGGCCGTGCCCCGATCCGGGCCACCCGGGGAGCAAGTTCCTGCACGAGCGCTTGTGGCGGCGTCCGATCGAAGGTCCGCGGGCGCCGCTCATGCCCGTTCAGTGGGAACCGCCGGTGGAGCAGCCGGACGACGCCTATCCGTTCCTGCTCACGACCGGGCGCAGGCTCGAATTCTACAACACCGGTACGCAGTCGAGGGGCTACGCGGCCCCGCGCCCGCAGACCGAATATCTCTGCATCTGGCCGGCCGACGCCCGGCGGCTCGGCATCGAGGCGGGGGATCTCGCGCGTATTCGGTCCCGGCGCGGGTCGCTGCTCGTGCCGGTCAGGCTCGACGACACGCTCGCGCCGGGACTCTGCTTTATGACGCTGCACCATCCCGACACGATGCCGACCAACGTGCTCACGATCGACGCGTGGGATCCCAAGTCGGGGACGGCAGAGTTCAAGGCGACGGCGGTGGCCATCGAGCGCGTCGCGGCGCGGGGCAGTTGGCGTGAGGAGCTCGTGGGACAGGAGGAGATGTCGCGTGCCGATTGAGCCCAATCCCCCGGCGCCTGCCACCGAGCGTGAGCGCGAGGCGGTGGACCGCGCCATCGCCGGGTTGGGCGTCGAGCCGCGCCGGTCCGACCTGCTGCCGCTCCTCCACGCGCTGCAGGACGAACTCGGCTGGTTGCCCCGCGGCGCTCTCCATCACCTCGCCGATCGGATGAACCTGCCGTTTCCCGACGTCTGGGGTGTCGCGACGTTTTACGCGTTGCTCCGGCTCGATCCGCCGCACGGCACGATCCTCCACGTGTGCGATGACGTGCCGTGCCGGCTTCGGGGAGCCGATACCCTCGTGCACGATCTCGAGGCCCGCTACGGGCCGCCGCGGCGATTTGCGGGCGAGGCACACGGCGCTGTGCGGAGCGGCGAAGGGGGCGCGGCGTCACGGGCGCCCGTCGATTGGGAGACGGTGCCGTGCCTCGGGCGGTGCGAGGAGGCTCCCGTCGCCGTGGCCGGCGGGCGGGAGTTGGGGCGTGTGACGGCCGACGGCATCGCGGCCGCGCTCCGGCATTCGGGCGGCGATGCCTGAGATCCGGAGGCTCCTGGCGCGGGCCGGCGTCGCTGACCCCGAGAGCCTCGAGGCGTACCGTTCGCTCCGCGGCTACGAGGCGCTCACACGGGCCACGGAGCGCGGGCCGGCGTGGGTGCTGTCGGAGTTGGAGGCCTCGGGGCTGCTTGGGCGGGGTGGTGCGGCGTTTCCCGCCGGCCGCAAGTGGCGCGCGGTTGCGGAAGCCGGGGGACGGCGGCGGGTGGTGTGCAACGCCGACGAGAGCGAGCCGGGCACCTTTAAGGATCGCGTGCTGATGGAGGAGGACCCGTTCGCCGTCGTGGAGGCGATGACGATCGCCGGGCTCACGGTCGGCGCCGAGGACGGGCTCATCTACGTGCGCGGCGAGTACCGGCTCGCTGCCACGCGCCTCCGGCAGGCGATCGATCAGGCGGAGCGCGCGGGGCTGCTCGGCGCCGACGCCGCCGGGACGGGGCGCGCGTTTCGGATCCGCGTCTTCCGCGGCGCGGGCGCCTACATCTGCGGCGAGGAGACGGCGCTGTTCAACTCGGTCGAAGGCCGGCGCGGCGAGCCGCGCAACAAGCCGCCGTTTCCGACCCAGGCGGGATTGTTTGGCGATCCCACGCTCGTCAACAACGTGGAGACGCTGTGCAACGTCCCCGTCGTGCTCCGCGAGGGCGCCTCGGGGTTCCGGCGCTACGGCACGGAGCGGTCCACTGGGACGAAGCTGTGGTGCGTCAGCGGGCACGTTGAGCGCCCGGGGCTGTACGAGGTTCCGTTCGGCACGACGCTCGGAGAGTTGCTCGAGCTGGCGGGCGGCGTGTGGCGGGGCCGCCGCCTGCAGGCGGTGCTGTGCGGCGGGGCCGCCGGTACGTTCCTCGGGCCCGACCGGTTGGACCTGCCGTTGACCTTCGAGGATCTTCGAACCGCCGGGGGGACTGTGGGATCGGGCGCCGTGATCGTGCTCGACGAGACCGCGTCGTTGTGGGATGTCGTGCTGCGGGTGGCCCGGTTTTTCCAGGAGGAATCGTGCGGCCAGTGTGTCCCGTGCCGGGTCGGCACGCAGCGGCAGCTGGAGATCGTCGGCCGCCTGGCGTCGGGCCGGGCGCGGCCCGAGGACCCGCAGTTGCTCGCGGACATCGGCGCGGCGATGACGGACGCGTCTATCTGCGGGCTTGGCCAAACGGCGGCCGGGGCAGTGCTGAGCGCGCTCACGCTCCAGCCGTTGGTCCCGCCCTCGAACAGCCGCGGCAAGGGCGCACAGCGAGCGGCGCGCGGACGCCCGGGGGAGAGCGTATGAGCATCGGCATCGAGGTCGACGGGCGGGCGCTCGAGGCGGACGAGGGGATGACGATCCTCCAAGCGCTCCGGCGCGCCGGCATGGACGCTCCCACGCTCTGCTACCATCCCAACTTGACGCCGGTCAACGTCTGTCGGGCCTGCGTCGTGGAGGTGGAGGGAAGCCGCGCCCTCGTGCCGTCCTGCTCGCGCCGCGTGGAGCCTGGGATGCGGATCCGGACGGACACCGGGCGCGTCCGCCGGGCCCGGAAGGTCGTCCTCGAGCTGCTCGCATCGTCGGTCGACACCTCCACGGCGCCGGAGCTTGCCGCTCACGTCGCCGCGTACCAAGGCGACCCCGCGCGGTTTGGCAGCGATGCCGTGCGGGTCGACGAACCCCTTCGCGACGACAACGACCTCTACGTGCGCGACTACGCGAAATGCATCCTCTGCTACAAGTGCGTGGAAGCCTGCGGCGAGGACGCCCAGTATACGTTCGCGCTGGCGGTCGCCGGGCGCGGGTTTGCGGCCCGCATCGAGACCGGGGCCGATGCCCCGCTGCTGGAGTCGCGCTGCGTCTTCTGCGGCAATTGCGTGGCGGTGTGCCCGACCGGCGCGCTGATGCCCCTGATCGAGCATCGGATGCGGCAGGCGGGCGAGTGGGACCCGAGCCGGCAGCACGTCGCCGAGACGATCTGCCCGTACTGCGGCGTCGGCTGCGCCCTCGAGTTGCACGTGCAGGACAATCGGATCGTCAAGGTGACATCGCCCGCGGACCACGACGTGACGCGCGGCCATCTGTGCGTCAAGGGGCGATTTGGGTTCACCTACGTGCACCCGGATCCACCGAGCCGGTAGAGCGCGCGCGAGCGACGGACGACGCACCCAAACACCCGACTCGCCGCGGCGTCGGGCCGCCGCGCGCAAGGCTGACCCCTGCAGTCCCGGCATCGCGTGAACGGCCGTCTGGGATCGCCGCGTAGGCGTTCGCCGGCGCGAGCACCGGCCGCCGGAGCCGCCGAGAAAGGCCGCCCGGCGCCGGCGGCGAAGTAGGTCGAGCGCGGGCGTGCAGGCCGTCCCCAGGGCCCATCGACCCGGCGGCGGGACGCCGAAGGGAGGTGCCCCCGGGAGGGGCGGATGATATGGCCACGTCACGGATGCGGCTTGGTGCAGTGTGTGTCGCCGCCTGTATGTGCCTGGCGGCGCTCGCGGGAGTACCGGGGAACGGCTCGGCGGCGGCGCCGACCACGGTGACGATCGCGCTCGGCATCGACGCGGACACGTTGGACCCGGTCGGGCAGACGACCGCCACCGTCTCGAACATCGTCGACTATATCTACGATCCGCTCATCTGGTACAACGACGAGCGATCGGGCGTCGCGCCGGGTCAGCCGCAGTACACCAAGCTCGTCGGCCAGCTCGCAACCTCGTGGACGGTCAGCCCCGACGGCCGCACGTACACGTTCAAGCTACGCCAGGGCGTCAAGTTCCAGGACGGCACCCCGTTCGACGCGCAGGTGGTCAAGTTCAACATCGAGCGCATGCTGGACCCGTCGGTGCGGAACTCCTCCCGCTACTACTGGAACTCGCTCGACACCGGCCGGATCGAGATCCCCGATCCGTACACGATCGTGCTGCACTTCAAGGAGCCCAACGCCACGCTGCCGGAAGAGCTGGCGACCACGGCCGCGGAGATGGTCTCGCCGGCCGCGGCCAAGTCCCTGGGGAATGCCAAGCTGGCGCTGGGGCCGGTCAACGCGGGCTCGGGGCCATACGTCTTCAAGGAATGGGTGCACGGCGACCACATCACGCTCGCGCGGAACCCCGACTACTGGGGACGCAGGCCGTACTTCGACCAGGTGATCTTCCGCGTCGTCCCCAACGCGGGGACCCGCGAGACGATGCTGCGCGCCGGCGACGTGCAGATGGCGTTCGCGCCGCCCGCGCCCGACGTGCCCGCGATGCGCAAGGACCCGTCGCTGCGCGTTGTGGAAGGCCCGACCGACCGCGCGATTTGGGTGGGGATGAACAATCTCTGGGGCCCATTCAAGGACGTGCGCGTGCGCCAGGCGCTCAACTACGCGGTCAACAAGCAGGCGCTGATCCACAGCGTCCTCTTCGGCCTCGCCACCGTGCTGGAAGCGCCGACGACGCCGAATCAGTTCGGCTACACCCGGATCCAGCCGGGTGGCTGGCCGTTCGATCCCGCCCGGGCGAAGCGGCTGCTCACCGAGGCAGGCTACCCGAACGGCTTCAGCGTCGCGTTCCGGGCGCCCACGGGCCGCTACATCCAGGACTACCAGGCGGCCCAGGCCATCGCCGCGCAGCTCGCCAACATCGGCGTCAAGGCCACCGTGGAGACCGCGGACTGGCCGAGCTACATCGGCGCGCTGGCGATCCCGGCGGATCGCACGCCGATCCAGATGTACATGCTCGGGCAGGCCGGCCCGTACCTGGACGCGGCATCCCAGCTGTTCGGCGTCTTTTACTCCGGGCTGTGGCCGCCGCACGGATACATCGCCACGTTCTACAAGGACACGAAGGTGGACGAGCTGCTGCTCGCCGGCCAGTCGACCATGAACCCGCAGCAGCGGCAGGCGATCTACAAGCAGGCGCAGCAGCTGATCTGGCACGACGCGCCCTGGATCTTCCTGTGGGCACAGAACTTCTACGTGGTGACGAGCAGCCACCTCGAGGGCGTGAGCATCGTTCCGACGGAGAAGTGGGCGGCCATCTACGCAACGTGGAAGTAGGGGCCACCCCAGCCGGGAGGGCGGGATCGTCATGAGCAGCGCGGATCGCGCGCCGCGCCGCGGGCAGCCGGCCGGCACGGCCTCGCGGGCCGGGGCGAAGACCCGCGTCGAGATCCAGGCCGTGCATGCGGGCGTGAGCGCCCCGCGTACCGACGTGGTCGCCACTGAGGAGCCGCTCGAGATCCGGCTCGTGGCCGGCGATGAGACGCGCACGGTCGCGGTGACGATGCGCACGCCCGGCCACGACTTCGAGCTGGCCGCGGGCTTCCTGTTCGGCGAGGGTGTGCTCCGCGATCCGCATGAGATCGCGCGCATATCGTATTGCATGGACCCCGAGCTCGATCGCGAGCAGCAGTACAACATCGTGAACGTTGCGCTGCGGTCGGCCACCCTACCGGCGCTCGCCGCGCTCGAGCGGCACTTCTACACCACGAGCGCGTGCGGCGTCTGCGGCAAGGCGACCCTGGAGGCGCTCCGCCTACGCGGCCTGGAGCGTGTCCGCGGCGACCTGGTCGTGGACGCGGGGACGCTCGCCGCGCTCCCCGGGACGCTCAGGCGGGCGCAGAGCCTGTTCGCCGCCACCGGCGGCCTGCACGCCGCCGCCCTCTTCGACCGCCGCGGCGGTCTTGTGGCGCTGAGGGAGGACGTCGGCCGGCACAACGCGATGGACAAGCTGATCGGCTGGGGCTGGCTCGAGGGCCGCGTCCCGCTCGATCGGCATCTCGTGATGGTCAGCGGGCGCGCCAGCTTCGAGCTGGTGCAGAAGGCCGTGGCCGCGGGGATCCCGGTCTTTTGCGCCGTCTCCGCGCCGAGCAGCCTCGCGGTCGACACGGCGCGGGAGTTTGGGGTGAGCTTGGTCGGTTTTCTCCGAGGCGAGCAGTTCAACGTGTACAGCGGCGCCGAGCGCGTGGGGATCCAGACGCCGGACCGAGGCGGCGCGGGCCCCGCGCGCCACTGATCGCGGCGAGTCAGGCGATGGATGTGATCATGGTGGTTCCGTTTGCTAGGCGTAGAATTGTGGGGCCTTCCTGAGCTTCTTCCACTCCTCGGGATCGTGGCCGTAGACGATCAGCGTGACGCCCTCGCGCGCCGCGAGGTCCACGAGCTTGCGCGTGCTGGCGCGGGTCTCAGTTTCGTCCAGATCGTACGGCCCCGTGGGGCGCGTCTCCGGCGTATGGTCTCCGAGCGCCCGGGCGATCGCGTCGATGGCGAGCAGGACGGGCCCGGTTTGCGGAAGCCGGACGAGCACCGATTGATGTCCCGGGACGTGGCCGCTCGTCTCAATCAGCTCGACGCCGGGGACCAACGTGGTGTCGCCGTCGACGAGACGGTAGCGCAGCCGCGGATCGTCCCACTGCTCGCGCGTGCCGGCGAAGCGAGGATGGCCCGCCTTCGCGACCTCGTAATGACGCCGCTGGACGACGATCTCCGCACGGGGGAAGGCGGTGAGCGACCCCGCGTGATCCCCGTCGAAGTGGGTCGCGATGAGGTGGGTGATGTCGTCGGGGCGGACGTCGATGCGGGCCAGCTGGTTCACGACGAGGTCGTCCTCGGTGATCCGGGCGCCCTGGTGCCCCGGCTGGCGGCTCAGCTCGACCATCTTCGGGCCGAAGCCGGTGTCCACGAGGACGCTCGTGCCGTTGCCGACCTGGATCAGATAGCCCGGGTACGGCGACCCCGCGGCCGGGTTGATGCCGAGTTGCATGATGTACAGTCGCATCGGTTGTCCCCCGCGCTGTTGCCTGTCGACGGCGCTCGCCGACGGAGCCGCGCCAGCGACGCCGTGCAAATGTTGAACCAGGGGCGCGCCACGACTCAAGGCCCCCGTTGGATTCGATTCACCGGAGGTCGCGACGAGCCCTGGGCCCGCGGCGCAGCCCGTACCGGGCCCACGGCGTGAGCTAAGGCGCCCTATGGAGCGAGCCGGTGCTCCCTCACCCACACGATCTGCTGCGTGTGATGCCGCCCGTGCCAGGCGTACTGGTCCAGGTGACGCCACAGCGGCACCGTCTCCCGGCTCTCGGGATGATAGAAGGACCGCAGCAACGCCTCCTGCGAGAGCGATCGCGCCAGGTGTCCCCACCGGGTGTGAACGCCCTCCAGCAGCCGCAGTGAAGGTTCCACGTCCGCGCTGACCGCGTCCTCCAGGCGCGCCCAACTGCTCTCATCATAGGGCTTGATCGTCGGTCGCTCCTCCGTGAGCGCCAGCCTGAACCGGATGTAGCCGTTGAGATGGCTGTCGGCGAGATGGTGCACGATCTGGCGAATCGACCAGTTGCGGTACACCGCGCTGAGTTGATCGCCGGCGAGGCCGGCCACCGCCTCCCGCAACCGCACCGGCGCGCGTTCGATCTCCGCGATTTGCGCGCGGAGGCGTCCGTCATCGTAGCCGCTCGGCGCCGCGTACGCGCCGGCCGGGAACTGCGGGGGGGCGGGTGCCGTTCGATCCATCGTTCTCTCCTTTCGCCCGCGCTAGCGCATCACTGCCGAACTTCGGCATGGGTTCGAGCCCGGCCGGCCGGACCTGCCCTTCGCTCCGCGGACCGACGCCCACCGAATCCGGGACAGTCGCTGTGTCTGCCGCGCCCGCGACCATGCGGGACGTACGCGCACACACCGCGGGCGTCGAACGCCCGCTGCGGGCAGATCCGGCTGGCCCATCTACCCTCGTCGCACATCGAAGACGCAGCACTAGGAATGCATCTTGGCGCGGCCGAGGTGCTCGCGCATGTCGCCGAGCGCGGCGCGTAACCGTTCGACAAAGCCGCCGCGCACCGCCTCCACGGCCTGCCCGATCGCCGCGTGGATCGCCGTCCGATCCGACGCGCCGTGGGCCATCACCACGTGGCCGCGGACGCCGAGCAGCGGAAGGCTGCCGCGGAGGTCGATTGGGTTGGTCCACGCGATCAGCCGCCGGGCGATCTCGTCCGCGCGGGCGGCCGGGACGATCCCCTCGAGCTCGCGCCGGAGCCACGCCGCGGCCTCGCGGCCCAGCCCTTCGACGGTTTTGAGCACCGCGTTGCCGACAAACCCGTCGCACACGACGACGTTGGCCTCCCCGGCCATCAGGTGATGCCCCTCCACGAGCCCGACGAACCGGAGCCCGCTGCGCCCGAGGAGATCCGCCGCCTGCTTGACGACCTTGTTGCCCTTGCCCGGCTCCCGACCGTTGCTGAGGAGCGCGACCGTGGGCTCCGCAACGCCGCCGAACACGCGCATGTATGTCGTGCCCATCACGGCGAACTCGACCAGGTGGTGCGCCTCGCAGTCGATCGTCGGCCCGAGGTCGATCAAGAATGTCTCCGGGTGGATCTCCAGGATCTGCCGCCCGACGCAGGCGCGCCGTATCCCCTCGAGCATCCCGATCTCGCGGATCGCCGCCAGCAACGTCGGCCCGGTGCTGCCGGCGCTGACCGCGGCGTCCGCGCGCCCCTGCCGGATCAGCCGCATCGTCACCGACATCGACGCGTTCGGCATCGCCCGGAGCGTGGCGAGGGGCGGCGCGCCCTCCGGCACCGCGCGGTCGCTCGGCACGAACTCAACCGTCGGGCTCGGCGGGTCCGCCCCCGCGCCGGGTTGCTCGTGAGGCAGGAGCGGGGTCACGGCCTCCGGGACGCCGACGAGGAGCAGGGAGAGCCCGTGGGCCCGCGCGGCCGCGAGCGCGCCCGCGACGATCTCGCCGGGCGCCCGGTCGCCGCCCATGCAGTCCACCGCGATGCGGATCGGCCCGCCGTTCACCGCCATCTCCCTACACCATCGTCAGCCCGCCGGAGACGCTGAGCACCTGGCCGGTCACGTACCGCGACGCGTCGCTCGCGAAAAACACGATCGCGTCCGCGATCTCCTCGGGCTCCGCCACGCGGCGCATGGGGATCAACCGAATCATCCGCTCGATCTTCCCGGCGTGCGCGGGGTCGCTCTGGTTCTCCGTCAGCACCGCGGTCTCGGTCGGCCCGGGGCAGACGCAGTTGACGCGCACCTGATGCCGGGCCATCTCCCGCGCCAGGGACCGGGTCAGCGCGATGACGCCGCCTTTGGCCGCGGAGTAGATCGCCTCCCCCGCGGTGCCGACGCGCCCGGCGTCGCTCGCGACGTTCACGATCGTCCCGCCGCCGTGCGCGGTCATCCATTCGAGCGCGGCACGGGTGCAAAACACGGTACTCCAGAAGTTCGCGTCCACGACGCGCCGCCAGTACGCTTCGTCCTCCTCGAGGAACGCGCTCGTCAGCGTCCAGCCGGCGTTGTTGACGAGGATCTCCAGCCCGCCGAGGGTGCGGGTCACGCGCTCGACGGCGGCCCGGCACGCCGCGGACGTGGTCAGGTCGGCGGCCAGCGCGAGGCCCCGCACGCCTCGCTCCTCGACGTCGGCGGCGACGCGCGAGATCTCGGCCTCCGTCCGGGCGACGACCGCGACATCGGCCCCCAGACCCGCCAGCCGCAGGGCCGTGGCGCGGCCGATGCCTCGTCCGCCGCCGGTTACGACCGCGCGCCGGCCGCGCAGCGATCCCGGGACCGGGAAATCCACCGAGCCGGCTACTGGCGGCGGCGGGGCCAGGCGGCGTGCAGCGCCTGCCGCTCGCGCTCGTAGATGGCGGCGAATTTCTCCGCCGCTTCCTTGCCGGAGAGCAGCTCGAGCCTGCGGACCTCGAGCGGATCGGCGGCGTGGATGATCGCGGTCTCCTCCGCCGTCGGCGGCTCCGTCGTCGGGATCCGAGACCCGAGCTCGATCGCGCAGCCGGTCGCCCCGCGCACCATGTCGGGGGTGACGCCCCGGTGCAGGCTGCGCACGAGCATCCGGCCCGACTCCTGGTCCCAGCCGAATACCCCCAGGTTCGTTACCAGGCACGTGGGGGCGCCGTGGCCGCCCAGCGTGTTGCGCCGCTCGGGGTTGTAGCCCGCGCCGCTGATGAAGTCGACGTGCTCGACGACCGTGCGCGGCGTGTGCTGCGTCAAGTAGTACAGGCCCTGCGACAGGTGGCTCGTGTCCTCGGGGATGCCCCGCGAGCCCACCAGCGCGACCTTGGGCTTGTCCCACGGTCCGATGACGGAAATATTGACGTTGCCGTGCTGGTCGATCTGCGCCGGGTTGATCCAGATGCGAAACCGGTCGGTGAAGATCGCGTCGAAGATGTCCTCCATGGTCAGGGGGATCGCACGCTGGTTTTCGGTCAAGAACTGGCCGAGCGACAGGGTCGGCAGCGGCACGGCGTCCATGCCCGACTCGGGTGTCGACAGCACGGCGAGGTCGGGCGCGTGCGTGCTCTTCGCCAGGTGTGCGGCGAGCGATCCGAACGCGGTCACCGAGCTCACCAGGTACTCGCCGCGCAGCTCGCGCGCCATGCACGTGATGATCTGCTCGTCGACGCTGTACTCGGTCATCGCGGCCCCCCTACAGAAGCGTTTGTACGGCAGCGTTTGTGCGGTGCACGAGTGTGCCGTCGCGATTCCTTTGGTCGAACGCCCGCTTCGGCCAGGTCCCCCCGGCCCCGTCCATCCGCGCCGCGCATGCGAGGTGAGGCACTAGACTCGGAGGCGCTCGCCGAGCGTCCGCTCGCCGCCGAGCGCGCGCACGTAGTCGCGGTGGTTCACGTAGACGTACCGCTCCAGATACTCGTGCCAGCCGCCGCCGTCGCGCGCGGCTCCGAGGTATTCCTGGACGTGTTGCAGATCCGCCCGGTACTCCGGCGCGCATCCGGTAAAGTGCGCGCCCCACGGCGCCTCCACGACCCCGGTGACCATGGTGCGGAAGATGTGCACGTCGCGGCCGTATGTCTGCAGGCGCTCGGGGAGGAGAATCTGTTCCGCCGACAGGAACGTCTTGCGGGCCGCCTTGGCGCAGAGCGCGTCCATGTGACCGTCGCCGAGGACCACGCCGTTGCCCTGGGGATCGGCGAGATTTACGTGCAGGAGCGCCACGTCCGGCCGTAGCGCCGGCACCGCGACCAGCGTCTCGCCGTGAAACGGGTCCTGGATCGTTTTGAAGGCGGTGCTGTGTCGCAGGACGTCCGTGCCGAGGGTGGAGTGCGTCGGGAGGAACGGCACGCGCTTGATCGCCGCGTCCAGCCCGGCCATTACGGTATACTCCGTCCACTCCTGAAACTTGATGGCGCCGTCCTGGCGCGCCCGCCGGAAGTGCGGCGCCAGGCCCATGACCTCGAAGCCCACGAACGCAAAGATCACCTCGGCCACCTTGCCGGTGCCGATCAGCAGATCGACCTCGGGGCCGCCGACGTTGACGATGAGCCGGAGATCGCGCCGATCGCTCCGCGCGAGCGCACGGACAAGCGCCATCGGCTTGCGCGACAGCGACGAGCCTCCGATGGCGACCGTCGCGCCGTTGGGGATCTCCGCAATGACCTGGTCGGTGCTCATCACCTTGTTCACGCGCGCGCCTCCCCCTGCCGCCGGAACAACTCGAACGGCGCCGACACGAGCCCCAATCCACCGTCGACCACGATCGTCTGCCCGAGGATGTACCGCGCTCCCGGGCTGCAGAGGAACGCCACGGTGTCCGCGACGTCCTGCGGCCGCCCCATGCGGCCCGCGGGCGCAAACGTGGACACCAGGCCGTCGAACTCCGCGAAGCGGTCGCCCCCGTAGTGCCGCGCGGAGTCGGTCAAGATCACGCCCGGGCTGACGCAGTTGGCCGTGATGCCGCGCCCGGCGAGCTCATACGCGAGGTAGCGGGTCCACGTCTCCAGCGCCGCCTTCGCGGAGGCCAGGATCGCGTAGTGCGGCAGCATCTCCACGGTGCCTTGTCCGCCGATCGTGACGATCGTCGCCTCGCGTCCCTGCATCAGCGGCACCGCGCGCTGGACGCACAACGCGAGCGACCGCAGGATGAGGTCGAACGTGCGCTGGAGGTGGTGCGGCCTCGCGTCGAGCGTGGTCTTGAACGCCGTCGCCGCGTGGTTCGCCACGAAGAAATCGAGCGCACCGAACCGCTCGGCCACGAGCTCGAAGAGGCGGTCGATCTCCTCGGGCTTCTCCAAATCCGCGCCGGCCGTGGCGGCGCGGCCGCCCCCCTCGACGATCGCCGCGGCAGCGCTCTCGGCGAGCGCTTGATTGCGGTGGTAGTGGACCACGACGGCGGCGCCGCCCCTGGCCAGCGTCTCGGCCGTCGCCCGGCCGATGCCGCGCGAGGCGCCGGTGACGAGCGCGATCCTGCCCTGGAACGTCCCCTCGAACACGGCTCCGCCTCCTCGCTACACGTGTCGGGATCGCCGCCGCGGCCCGCAGCCCGCGGGCGCTCGTCGCGTCGAGTGTGAGCGGGACCCGGATGCCCGCCATGCAGTTCGGTGGCGCGCGCAGCGGGTCCTACCGCTCGTGGGCACGAACCGCCACCACGGAGTTTTGACCGCCGAAACCGAACGCGTTCGCGACGGCCAGCCGCACGCGGGCCCGCCGCGCCACGAGCGGGACGTAGTCCAAATCGCAGGCGGGATCGGCATGCTCGAGGTTGATCGTGGGCGGGATCCGGCCGGTGTGAATCGCCAGCACGCCGACCATGGCCGCGAGCGCCCCGGCGGCGCCGATCAAATGCCCGACCATGCTCTTCGGCGCCGTCACCAAGGCGGCCCGCGCGTGCGCGCCGAGCGCCTGCTTGATCGCCAGGGTCTCGGCGATGTCGTTGAGCGGCGTTCCGGTGCCGTGGGCGACGACGAGGTCCACGTGGTCGGGCTGCGCGCCGGCGCTGTGGACGGCCTGGCGAATGGCCGCGGCCGCGATGTCACCGTCGCGCCGCGGCGCCGTCTCGTGGTACGCGTCGCTGGTGAGCCCCGCGCCGGCGAGCTCGGCGTAGATCCGCGCTTCGCGGCGCCTGGCCACATCCTCGCGTTCCACCAGAAACACAACCGCGCCCTCGCCGTACACGAACCCGTCGCGGTCGCGGTCGAATGGGCGGCTCGCCTGCGCGGGCGCGTCGTTGCGCGTGCTGAGCGCGCCGAGCGAGCACAGCGCGGCCCACACGGACGGCGTCAGCGCGGCTTCCGTCCCGCCCGCGAGCACATAGTCCGCGTCGCCGTCGAGAATCCAACGCCTGGCCTCGGCGAGGGCGATCGCACCGCTCGCGCACGCGCCCACCGACGTGTTCGACGGCCCGCGGATGCCGAAGTGAATGCTGACGGCGGAGGATGCCATGTTGGCGATGAGCATGGGCAGCAGAAACGGGGTGACGCGGTACGGCGGGCCGCCGTACAGGCGCGGTGCCTCCGCGTCGATCTCGCCGACCCCGCCGAGCGCCGTCGCGACGGTCACGCCCACACGGTCGAGTAGATCGTCCCGCAGCACCAGGGCGCCGTCGGCGAGCGCCTCATGCGCGGCGGCGATCGCGAACTGCGCGAACCGAGCGGTCCGGCGCGCGCGCTTCCGGGTCATGACCGAGAGCGGATCGAACCCGGGGACGTCGGCGGCGATCCTGACCGGATAATGGGAAGCGTCGAAGCGGGTGAGGGGACGAACGCCGCTTTGACCTGCTACCAGGTTGGCCCAGGTCCCCGGGGCCGACAGGCCCACGGGCGTGACCGCCCCAATCCCCGTGATGACAGCGCGGACCGCAGGGACCTCCAGCCCGAGAATTGCTCCCAACCTTCGCCAGCGTCGGCGTCATTCCTTGGCATCGCCACGACGTTCCTCGCCAAAATACGAACAATGCGCCGCGCTTCTTGGCATATTGACTGCCCTATGTTATAGTCTGTGAGGACTTCGTCGCTCCCTCGTCGCTGCATTGTCCGCGAAACCCGAACGATTCCGCTCGCGCCGCTCCGGCGCGTGAGGAGTGCGGCCCGGTGAGAGTCCTCGTTGTAGGATCGGGAGGTCGGGAACACGCGCTCGCGTGGACCCTCCGCAACCGGGGCAGCGCCACAGTTTTTTGCACCCCCGGCAATCCCGGCATCGCCACCGTCGCGGATTGCATCCCGTGCGACATTGCCGATACCGCCGCCGTCGCGGCCGCCGCCGAGCATGTGTCGGCGGATCTCGTGATGGTCGGACCAGAGGCGCCGCTTGCGGCCGGCCTCGTCGACGCCTTGTCGGCGCGCGGGCTTCGGGCCTTCGGGCCGACCCGGGCTGCGTCCGAGCTCGAGGCCAGCAAAGTCTTCATGAAGACGCTGTGCGCTCGATATGAGATCCCCACCGCACCGTTTCGCGTCTTCCACGACGGCGAGGCGGCAGCGGCGTACGTCCGCCGCGCGGCACGCCCCCTCGTCGTGAAGGCCGACGGCCTCTGCGCGGGCAAGGGCGTCGTCGTGGCAGGCTCCGTGGACGAGGGCGTGACGGCGGTCGAGACGCTCATGGTCAAGCGGCGATTCGGCGACGCCGGCGCGCGCGTCGTTGTGGAAGACGTGCTTCCCGGTCAAGAGTTGAGCGTGTTTGCCGTCACCGACGGCGTCGACCTCGTCCCGTTCCTCGCGGCCCGCGACTACAAGCGTCTCGGCGAGGGCGACCGCGGGCCCAATACGGGCGGCATGGGTGCGGTCGCGCCCGCACCCGGCGTGCCGGAGGGGATGCTGGACCGTATCGTCGACGAGATCCTGGCGCCCGCGGTGTGGGCGATGGCGCAGGAAGGGCGGACGTATCGCGGCGTGCTGTTTGCCGGCGTGATGCTCGCGGCCGACGGGCCGCGCGTCCTCGAGTTCAACGTCCGGTTCGGCGATCCGGAAACGCAGGTGCTGCTCCCGCTCCTGGAGACGAGCATGGTCGAGGTAGCGGACGCCGTCCTGACAGGACAAGTGAACCGGCTCGCGCTGCGGTGGAGGGCCGGAACGGCGGTGTGCGTGGCGCTCTGCGCGGCCGGCTACCCGGACCGGCCGCGCGCGGGCGACGTCATCGAGGGGCTCGACGCCGCCGCGTGCGACGACCGTACGCTTGTGTTCCACGCCGGCACCGCGGTGCGGGAAGGCCGCCTCGTGACGGCCGGCGGGCGTGTCCTCAACGTGGTGGGTACGGGCGGCTCGGTCGACGAGGCGCGCGTACGCGCGTACGGCGTCGCGGAGCGCATCGAATTTGCGGGCAAGACCTTGCGCCGGGACATCGGGGTCGAGCCGCACCCGACGGCGACGGAGACGACGCAGGCTGTTGAGGGGGTGTCCGGGTGACAGGCAAGACCGTCCGCGTGGGGATTCTCGTGGGGAGCGACTCCGATCTCCCGCTCATGCAAGAGGCGGGCCGGCTGCTGGCAGAGTTCGGCGTGCCGTACGAGCTCACGATCGCGTCGGCGCACCGCTCGCCCGACCGTGTCGAGCGGTACGTGGCCGAGGCCGAGGGGCGGGGCATCCACGTCCTCATCGCCGGTGCGGGCGCGGCGGCGCACCTGGCCGGGGTCATCGCCGCGCGGACCGCGTTGCCCGTCATCGGTGTACCGCTGCCGGGAGGGGCGCTCGGCGGGATGGACGCGCTCCTGTCCACGGTCCAGATGCCAGCGGGGGTGCCGGTGGCGTCCGTCGCGATCGGCGGCGCCCGCAACGCCGCCCTGCTGGCGGTGCAGATCCTTGGGGTCGGCGACCCGGCGCTTCGCGAGCGCGTCCGCGCCTACAAGGCAAAGCTCGCCGCGCAGGTCGAGGAAAAGGCGGCGCGGCTCGCGTCGTCCGACGCGGGCATGGTGCCGCCGAGGGAGACGCGCTAAACGATGCGTGTCCTGCCCGCGACGATGGGCCAGGGGTCGGGCGGACCTGCCCGGACGTCCTGGCTCGCGCCGCAGGCAGCGGGCGTTGGTCTCGGCCCTCACGAATCGAATCCAATGAGGGCCTCGACCCCTCCGGCAGCTTGGGCCGCCTCCGGTCGACGCGGCGACGCGTATATGTGCGTGGCGCTGCCCAACATGCATTGCAGGCAGACGGGTTGAGGAGCATTGGCAAGCGTCGTGCGTGGAGCGCAGGGCAGGTCCGCCCGGCCCCCGCTCCCGACGAAAGAATGCGATGGTGGCCTGGATGCCGGTGACGGCGATCGTCGGAGCGCAGTGGGGCGACGAGGGCAAGGGCAAGGTCGTCGACACCCTCGCAGCGCACGCCGACGTCGTGGTGCGCTACAACGGCGGGAACAACGCGGGCCATACGATTCAAAATGAGCACGGAACGTTCCGGCTGCACCTTCTGCCGTCCGGCATTTTTCATCCGGCGGCCCAATGTGTCATCGGCCCCGGCGTCGTCGTCAACCCGGACGCGCTGCTGGCGGAGATCGACCAGGTCGAACGCGCCGGCGTGCCCACGGTCGGCCGGCTCTGGCTCGATCAGCGGGCACATCTCGTGTTTCCGTACCACATCGCGATGGACGAGCTGGAGGAGGCGGCCCGCGGGGGCGCGCCGCACGGGACGACCAAACAAGGCATCTGGCCCGTGTACGCCGACAAGGCCGGGCGTATCGGGATTCGCGTCGGGGACCTGCTCGAAGAAGGGCATCTCACGGAGCAGATCCGCTTCGTGGCCGGCCGCAAGAGCGCGCTGTTCCGCGGCGTCTACCGTCACGAGCCCGTGGACGCGGGTGCGATGCTGGCGCGGTGCGGGCGTTGGACCGACCGCCTCCACCCGTACATCACCGACACGCATCCGCTGATGCAGGAGGCGCTGCGGGCCGACCGGACGATCCTGCTCGAGGGCCAGCTCGGGGTGATGCGCGATCTGGATTGGGGGCTGTATCCGTACGTGACGTCGTCGACGACGCTGGCCGGCGGGGCATCGGCCGGCGCGGGGATCCCGCCGTACCGCATCGCCCGCGTGCTCGGAATCGCCAAAGCCTACACGACGGCGGTGGGCGCGGGCCCGATGCCGACGGAGCTGCTCGACGCCACCGGCGATCGGATCCGCGAGCTCGGGCAGGAGTACGGCGCCACCACGCGGCGGCCGCGGCGGTGTGGATGGTTTGACGGCGTCGCGGCCAGGTTTGCGGCCGAGGTGGCGGGCTTCACGCAGCTCGCCGTCATGAAGCTCGACATCTTCGACACGTTCGACTCGGTGCGCCTTGCCGTCGCGTACCGCCTCGACGGCCGCACCGTGCACACCGTGTCCCACACCGCGGCGATGGGGCGCGTGGAGCCGATCTACGAGGAGCTGCCCGGCTGGCGCGCGCCGACGCAGGGCGCGCGCCGGCTGACGGACCTCCCCGTGGAGGCGCGCGCATTTCTCCGCAGGATCGAGGAGATCGTCGGCGTGCCGATCACGATGATCGGCGTGGGCGCCGGGCGGTCCGACGTCATCTTCACCCAGGAGAGCGTCCCGTGATCACACGCTACACGTCGCCGGAGATGGCCGCGCTCTGGAGCCCCGAGACCAAGTTCGCGACGTGGCTGGAGATCGAGTTGCTGGCCGCCGAGGCGCAGGCGGCGCTCGGCCAAATCCCCCCGGACGCGGCGCGGCGGCTACGCGAGCGGGCGCGCGTCACGAGCGTGGCGCGCATCGACGAGATCGAGGAGCGGGAGACGCACCACGACGTGGTCGCGTTTCTCCGCGTCGTCGGGGAGACGGCCGGCGACGACGCGCGGTACCTCCATAAGGGCCTGGGGTCCTCCGACGTCGTGGACACGGCCCAGTCGGTCCTCATGGTGCGGGCCGCCGGCATCCTCGCCGCGGGGCTCGCTCGGCTGCATGCGGCCCTGGCCACGCTCGCGCGGGCCCACCGCCTCACCGTGATGGCGGGGCGCACGCACGGCATGCAGGCTGAGCCGATCACGTTTGGGCTCAAGGCCGCGGTGTGGTACGCCGAGGTCGGCCGCGGCATGGAGCGGCTGGAGCGCGCCCGCGAAGTCATCGGCGTGGGCAAGCTCTCCGGCGAGGTCGGGACATTTGCGCACACGCCGCCGGAAGTGGAGGCGTTCGTCTGCGAGCGCCTCGGGCTCCGGCCGGCGCCGGTGTCCTCCCAGGTCCTGCAGCGTGACCGCCACGCCGAGTATGTCGCGCATCTCGCCGTGGTGGCGGGGACACTGGAGAAGATCGCGACCGAGATCCGCAGCCTGCAGCGCACCGAGCTGCGGGAAGCGCAGGAGCCCTTTCGCCCCGGACAGACGGGGTCGTCGGCGATGCCCCACAAGCGCAATCCGATCGTCTGCGAGCGCATCGCGGGCCTCGCCCGCGTGGTGCGTGGCTACGCCGCCTCGGCGCTCGAGGACATCGCGCTGTGGGGCGAGCGGGACATCACGCACTCCTCGGTCGAGCGCGTCATCGTGCCCGACGCCACGGCCGTGCTCGACTACATGATCCGCAAGCTGACCGGGGTGATCGAGGGGCTGCGTGTGTACCCCGAGCAGATGCGCGCCAACATGGAGCGCACCGGAGGGCTCGTCTTTTCCCACCGCGTGTTGCTCGCGCTGCTCGATAAGGGGCTGGCCCGGGACGACGCCTACCGGATCGTACAGACCGCGGCGACGCAGGCGTGGGAAGGGCAGGGCGCGTTCCGCGAGCTCGTGCGCGCGTCCGGCGCGCTCACCGACGCCGAGCTCGACGCGTGCTTCGATCCCGCCGCCGCCGTGCGCTACGTCGACGCGATCTTCGCGCGGGCCGGCCTCGACGGCGCGGCGGGAAGTAATCCGGAGGCCGGCCGGGCGCCGCGGGAGGGCGCCGGGAACCCCGCGCGGCCGGCCCACGCCACGGGGCGCGCGGGGCGGGACGTCCCCGGCCGGTGACCGCACGGTGCGACGAGCGTTGAGCTCAAGGAGGTGAGGACGCGATCATGACCGGACTCGGTGAGGCGCTCCTGGAGACGCGCATCGACCTGCCGCTATTTTCCCGCGGCAAGGTGCGCGACATCTACGACCTCGGTGATCAGTTGTTGCTGGTGGCGACAGACCGGCTCTCGGCGTTCGACAGCGTGCTCCCGACCGGCATCCCGGACCGCGGCCGCGTGCTCACCGGGCTCTCCGCGTTCTGGTTCGAGCGCCTCCGCCCGATCGTCCCGAACCACATGATCACCATCGACGCCGCCGCGTTTCCGCCGGCGCTGCACCCGCATCGCGATCACCTCGCCGGGCGCGCGATGCTCGCCCGGCGGTGCCGGCGGATCGATTTCGAGTGCGTCGTGCGCGGCTATCTGGCGGGCTCGGCATGGACCGAATACCAGGCGTCGGGCCGGGTCTGCGGCGTGACGCTGCCCGAGGGCCTCCGCGCGGGGAGCCGGCTGCCGGATCCGATCTTCACGCCGGCGACCAAGAACGACCGCGGGCACGATGAGAACATCCCCGTCGCCGAGTTGTCAGAGCGCCTCGGGGCGGCGCTCGCCGGCCGCCTCGCGGACGTGAGCGTCGCGTTGTATCGGGAGGCGGCGGCGCTGGCGGAACGCGTCGGATTCATCCTGGTGGACACGAAGTTCGAGTTCGGATTGCGCGGCGACGTGCTGACCCTCATCGATGAGGCGCTGACCCCGGACTCGTCGCGCTTTTGGGACGCGGCATCCTACGCGGCGACGGGCTCCATGGAGAGCTTCGACAAGCAGGTCGTGCGCGACTACTTGACCCGCGTGGGGTGGGACCGGCGGCCGCCGGCGCCGTCCCTGCCCGGCGATGTGGTCGAGGCGACACGCGCGCGCTACCTGGAAGTCTACCGCCGGTTCGTGGGGCGACCGCTGGAGGCGCGGTCATGACGTCGGGGGGCGGAGCCGGCTGAGCGTGGGCGGCGGCGTGCGGACCGTTCGCGTCATCGTGACGCTCAAGCCGGGTGTGCTGGACGCCCCGGGCCAGGCGATCCAAAAGGGGCTCGCGGCGTTGGGCCACGCCGGCGTGCGGCAGGTCCGCGCCGGGCGCTACTTCGAGATCGAGCTCGACGGTACGGACGGCCTGGACGATCGCGTACGCGACATGTGCGAAGGCTTCCTCGCGAACACGCTGATCGAGCAGTACCGGTACGACATCGTATGACGCACCAGACGACGCAGACGAGGGGTGGCGTGTGAACATCGGGATCGTGGTGTTCCCCGGGAGCAACTGCGACGCGGACACGTACCATGCGGTGCGCGACGTGCTCGGATACCATGGGCAGTATGTGTGGCACGAGGAGCGATCGCTCGCCGGGCTCGACGCGGTCATCCTGCCCGGCGGGTTTTCGTACGGCGACTACCTGCGGGCCGGCGCGATCGCCACGACGTCGCCGGCGGTCCGCGCCCTCAAGCCGTACGTCACCGGCGGAGGGCTTGTGCTGGGCATCTGCAACGGGTTTCAGACCCTGCTGGAGGCGGGATTGCTCCCGGGCGCGATGCAGCCCAACCTGAGCGGGCAGTTCCGCTGCGAGTTCGTGCACCTGCGCACGGAACGCGCGGACACGCCGTTCACGTGCGGGCTCAAGCCGGGGGACGTGCTGCGCATCCCGATCGCGCACGCCGAGGGACGCTATCTGATCGAGCCCGCGGCGCGGCCGGCACTGGCCGCGCACCGGCAGGTCGTCTTTCGGTACTGCAGCGCGCACGGCGCCGTCACGCCCGCCGTCAATCCGAACGGCTCCGAGGACGCGATCGCCGGCGTCGCCAGCCCGTCCGGCGCGGTCCTCGGCCTCATGCCGCACCCCGAGCGCGCCAGCGATGAGCTCGTGGGCGGAACCGACGGCGCGCGCATCTTCTCGTCGCTGGCGATGTGGATCACGACCGGCCGGCGCCTGTCGATGCAACCGGTGGAGGTGCACTGAGCGTGGTGGCGCGGCCCCGCATCGAGGAGCCGGCGCCTGCCCCCGCCGTCCGTGCGCCGGGCGCCGGGCTGCGCCCGTCCGAGCGTGACGAGATCCGGCGCCGCCTCGGCCGGGATCCGACTCCGGCCGAGCTCGGCATGTTCGACGTGATGTGGAGTGAGCATTGCGCGTACAAGCACAGCCGGGCTGTGCTCAAGAGATTGCCGGCCCGCGGGCCCGGGTTGCTGCGTGGCCCCGGCGAGAACGCCGGCGCGGTGTCGGTAGGCGCCGGATGGGCCGCGGTGTTCAAGATGGAGAGCCACAATCACCCGAGCGCGGTCGCGCCGTACCATGGTGCGGCGACCGGGGTGGGCGGCATCATCCGCGACATCCTGGCCATGGGCGCGCGCCCCATCGCCCTCCTCGACTCGCTGCGGTTCGGTCCGCCCGACGATCCCGGCGTCGCGCGCACCATGCACGGCGTCGTCTCCGGGATCGCCGGCTACGGCAACAGCATCGGCGTGCCGACGGTGGGCGGTGAGCTCGCTTGCGCGCCGTGCTACCGGCGTAGTCCCTTGGTGAACGTGGCGTGCCTCGGGTTGGTCCGGGAAGATCGTATTGCGACATCGCGGGCCGCAGGACCCGGCAACGCCGTCCTCTACCTCGGCGCCCGCACCGGGCGGGACGGCATGCACGGCGCCGCGTTTGCGTCGGCCGGCTTGGCCGGCGACGCGGCGGACCGGTCGGCGGTGCAGATGGGCGACCCGTTCGCGGGCAAGTTGCTGATCGAGGCGACGCTGGAAGCGCTGATGACCGGTGCCGTCGTGGCGCTCCAGGATCTCGGCGCCGCGGGGCTGACGTGCGCCCTGTCCGAGATGGCCGCCCGCGGCGGCGTGGGCATGGAGGTCGATCTCCGGATCGTGCCGCGGCGTGAGGACGGCATGACGCCGGAAGAGGTGCTGCTCTCGGAGTCCCAGGAACGGATGCTGCTCGTCGTGCAGGCCGGCCGCCACGCGGAGATTTGCAAGATTGCCGGGCGGTGGGGGCTCGCGGCCGCGGTGATCGGGACCGTCACCGCGGATCCGCTGCTCCTGATCCGGGACGGCGATCACGTCGTGGCGCGGCTGGATCCGCGGCACCTCACCGACGCGCCCGCGTACGCGCCGGACGCCGTCGAACCGGCGTACCTGGCCGCGCTCCGTGGGTTCGACCCGGCGAGCCTCGCGCCGGTCGCCGCCGCGGACGCGCTCATTGCCCTGCTGCGTTCCCCGGGCGTCGCGAGCAAGCGGTGGGTGTACCGGCAATACGACCACATGATCCAGACCAACACGGTGCTGCCCCCGGGTGCGGACGCCGCGGTGCTCCGGATCCGCGAGGCGGCGCCGCGAGGCGTTGCGCTCACGGTCGACGGGAACAGCCGGTACTGCTACCTCGATCCGTACGTGGGCGGCATTCTCGCCGTGCTGGAGGCGGCGCAAAACCTGGCCTGCGTCGGCGCGGCGCCCGCGGCGGTCACGGATTGCCTCAACTTCGCGAGCCCGGAGCGCCCGGAGGTCTTTTGGACGTTCCGCAGGGCCGTGGAGGGCATCGCGCACGGCTGCGAGGCGCTGGACGTGCCCGTCGTCGGCGGAAACGTCAGCTTCTACAACGAGGCGGGCGAGGGCATCTACCCCACCCCGGTCGTGGCGATGCTGGGCCGTCTCGACGACGTGCGACGACACGCCGGGGCCGGGTGGACCCGCGACGGCGATCTGGTCGTGCTCGTCGGTTGCGAGTGCGGGCGGCTCGACGGGAGCGAGTACCTCGCCACCGTGCACGGGATCACCGCGGGCCGTTTGCGGGAGCCCGACGTGCCCGCGGCAGCGCGGGCGATCCGCTGCGTTCGCGAGGCCGTCGCCGGCGGGGTGGTGTCGTCCGCGCACGATTGCTCGGAGGGCGGGATCGCGGTCGCGCTCGCCGAGTGCAGCGTGGCCGGCGGACTGGGCGCCCGCGTCGTGCTCGACGCGGCCGGCGAGAGGCGGCCGGACGAGATCTTGTTCGGCGAGCAGATCGGGCGGATCGTGGTGTCGTTGCGCCCGGACGCGCTGAGCGCGCTCGGGGAGCTCGCGCGACGGTTTGCGGTGCCGCTCAAGGTCATCGGAAGCGTGGGCGGGGGCCGCCTCATTATCGATGCCGACGTCGCCCCGTCTCGTGCCGGCACGGCCGCGCCGGGCTCGGCCGGCCGGTGGCTGGACGTCGATCTCTCGACGCTCGCCGCGGCGTCGGAAACGGAGGGGCGCCTCTCATGAGCGACGCGATCCCGCGCTCGGACGCGATGATGCTCCCGTGGGACAAGCTCCGCGAGGAATGCGGCGTGTTCGGCATCTGGGCGGCCGAAGCATCCGCGGCGGCGTACGCGCACCTCGGGCTGTACGCCCTCCAGCATCGCGGCCAGGAGAGCGCCGGCATCGCCACGTACGACGGCGCCGAGACCCATCTCGTCAAGGACATGGGGCTCGTCGCGCAGATCTTCACGCGCGAGCGCCTCGCCACCCTGCCGGGCCGCGTGGGCGTCGGGCACGTCCGCTATTCGACCATGGGTGGCGCACGGCTCGCAAACGCGCAGCCGTTCCTCGAAACGACGCGCTGGGGCACGCTCGCGCTCGCGCACAACGGCAACCTCGTCAACGCGCCGTTGCTGCGGGCGGAGCTCGAGGCCCAAGGCTGCCGGTTCTCCGCGACTTCCGACACCGAGGTGATCACGAAGCTGATCGCGACGGCGCCCGCGGCGACGCTCGAGGACGCGGTGGCGTTCTGCATGGAGCGCATCCGCGGCGCGTACACGGTCGTCGCGATGGTCGGTGAGACCGTGCTCGCATTTCGCGATCGCAACGGCATCCGCCCGCTGGAACTGGGACGGCTCGGGGCGGACGTCGTGTTCGCATCGGAGACGTGCGCGTTCGATCACATCGGGGCGGAGGCCGTGCGCGAGGTCGGTCCCGGCGAGCTGCTGATCGCTGACGCCGGCGGGGTGCGTTCGCGCCAGGTGCTCGCGCCCACGCGGCGCGCGTCGTGCGTGTTCGAATACATCTACTTTGCGCGTCCGGACACCGTGCTGGAGGCGCGGAGCGTGCACCACGTGCGGCGGCGGATGGGCCGGGCGCTCGCGCGCGAGCACCCGGCCGCGGCGGACATCGTCATCGCCGTCCCCGACTCCGGCACGTCCGCGGCGATGGGCTACGCGGAGGCGGCGGGTATCCCGCACGAGGTGGGATTGATCAAGAACCGCTACATCGGCCGGACGTTCATCCAGCCGGATCCGACGATGCGCGACTTCGGTGTGCGCGTCAAGCTCAACCCGGTGGCGGACGTGATCGCGGGCCGCCGGATCGTGCTCGTGGACGATTCAATCGTCCGCGGCACGACAAGCCGCCAGATCGTGCGGCTGTTGCGGCGGGCGGGCGCGCGCGAGGTGCACGTGCGTATCTCGTCGCCCCCCATCCGCAACGCCTGCTTCTACGGGATCGACACGAGCAACCGCGGCGAGCTCGTTGCGGCACGCCTGGCGGTCGACCAGATCCGCGGCGAGATCGAGGCGGACACGCTCGGCTATCTCAGCGTGGACGGCCTGATCGAAGCCCTCGGCCTGCCGCGGGGAAACCTGTGTCTCGCCTGTCTCACGGGAGCGTATCCGACCGAGACGCCCACGGAGGCCATGGCGGGGCGCTTCGCGCTCGAGACGCCGCGGGTGTAGCGTGGCGGCATCCTCCGATCCCCGCGGACCGCTGACCTATCGCGAGGCCGGCGTGGACCTCGAGGTCAAGGAGACGATACTGGCCGGCATCGGCGCGCTGGCCCGGAGCACGCTTCGCGAGGGGGTGCTGAATACCGGCGGCGAATTCGGCGGGCTCTTCCGCCTCGCCGGCTATCGCGACCCGGTGCTCGTCACCTCGATCGACGGGGTGGGCACGAAGACGCGTCTCGCCGGCCTGCTCGGGCGCTGGGACGTGATCGGCGCGGACATCGTGGCCCACGGGGCCAATGACGTGCTGTGTCACGGCGCGGCGCCGCTCTTCATGGTCGACTACATCGCCGCCGAGGCGCTCGACCCGGCCGTCGTGGCGGCGATCGTCCAGGGGATGGTCCTCGCGTGCCGGCAGCAGGGCATCGCGCTCATCGGCGGCGAGACGGCCGAGATGCCTGGCGTCTACCGCCCGCTCGCGGTGGATGTCGCGGCGTGCACGGTCGGCGCGGTAGAGCGCGACCGCTTGGTCACCGGCCGCGCCATCCGGCCCGGCGACGCGGTGGTGGGGATCGCGAGCGGTGGGTTGCATACCAACGGCTACTCGCTGGCCCGCGCCGCGCTCCTGCCCGGCAACGGGAGCGGCGACGCCGCGCGACGCGCGCTCGAGCGGACGCCCGGCGGCTTCTCGGAGACGCTTGGCGACGCGCTCCTGAGGCCGCACCGGTGCTACGCGCGTGCGGTCCTGGAGCTCACGGGGTCGCTCGAGGTGCGCGGCATCGTCCACGTGACCGGCGGCGGCATCCCGGGAAACCTCGTGCGCGTGCTCCCCGAGGGATGCCGCGCATCGCTGGAACGGGGCCGGTGGCCGGTCCCGCCGCTCTTTGCCCTGATTCAGCGCCGCGGGCGGATCGCCGACGGCGAGATGTGGCGAACGTTCAACATGGGGCTCGGACTGCTGCTCGTGGTGCCGCAGCCGGAGGCCGAGCGGGCGGTGGCGCTGCTCGAGCGGGGCGGTGAGCGGGCGTGGGTCACCGGCGAGATTCGCGGCGGGTCCCGCGGGGTGGAGCTTGTCTAGAAAGCTACCCGTGGGGGCGCTCGTGTCCGGTCAGGGCACGACGCTGCAGGCCTTGATCGAGGCGTGTGGGCGCCCGGATTTTCCGGCCCGCCTCGCCATCGTCGTGAGCAATGTCCCGGGCGTGTTTGCCCTCGAGCGTGCTCGGCGCGCCGGTATCCCGACCGCCGCGGTCGATCACCGCGCGCACGCCTCGCCCGGCTCGTTCGAGGCCGCGCTCCGTGCGGCGCTCCTCGGCGCCGGCGTGGAGCTCGTTTGCCTCGCGGGATTTCTGCGGATTCTCACGCCGGCGTTGGTCGATGCATTCGCGGGACGCCTTATGAACATCCACCCGTCGCTCCTGCCGGCATTCGGGGGCAGGGGCATGTACGGCGACCGTGTCCACGCGGCGGTGCTGCGCGCGGGGTGCCGGATCACGGGCTGCACGGTGCATTTCGTCACCGCGGTGCCCGACAGCGGGCCGATCATCGCCCAGGCCGCCGTACCGGTGATGGAGGACGACACGGTCGCGGATCTGGCCGCGCGCGTTCGCATGGAGGAACTGCGTCTGTACCCGGAGGCGGTGCGGCTCTATGCGGAGGGCCGACTCCGCATCGAAGGCGACCGCGTCCGCGCGTTGCCGCGGCCCGTGGGCGCGGCGTCAACCCGCGCCGGGGGGAGTTGGACCCGGCCGGACCCGCCTCCCACCCCGCGCGGCGAGGTCTGAGCCATGCTGCGCGTTTGGTTCGCCCGACCAGCCGGCGGCAGCGGCCGGGACCGGTCGGCCGCGCTCCGAAGGGCAGGCCCCGCGGAGCCGGCCCCGGGGCGTTTGCCCATGAGAGTGCAGCGGGCGCTCATCAGCGTCGCCGACAAGACGGGTGCCGTCGGCCTCGCCCGGGACCTCGCCGCGCTCGGCGTCGAGATCATCTCGACCGGCGGGACTGCGGCGGCGCTCCACGAGGCCGGCGTGCGCGTCACGCCGCTCGCGGACGTCACCGGTTTTCCGGAGATCCTCGGCGGCCGCGTGAAGACGCTCCACCCCGCGGTGCATGGGGGGCTGCTCGCCCTGCGCGACAATCCTTCGCATCTCGCGGAGCTCGCGCGCCACGGCATCCGCCCGATCGACCTCGTCGCGGTGACGCTCTACCCGTTCGAAGCGGCCCTCGCGCGGGGCGCCGACCTCCCGGCGATGATCGAGGAGATCGACATCGGGGGCGTGACGCTGCTCCGGGCGGCGGCCAAGAATTTCGAGAGCGTCGTCGTCCTGAGCGCGCCGGCGCAGTACGCGGCTGTCGTGGAGGAGCTGCGGGGGACGGGAACGCTGAGCGCCGAGACGCGGCGCCGCCTCGCGCGCGACGCGTTTGCGCGGACCTGCGGATACGACGCCGCGATCGCGCGGTATCTCGGCGGTGACGGATTCCCCGAGCGGCTCGTGCTAGCGTTCGACAAAGTGCAGGACCTCCGCTACGGTGAGAACCCGCATCAGCGCGGGGCGTTCTACAGAGACCCCGGAGAGACCGCGCCGTCCGTGGTGACGGCGCGGCAGATCGGCGGCAAGCAGCTCTCGTACAACAACATCTTCGACTTGGACGCCGCCCTCGATCTCGTGCGCGAGCTCCCGGATCCCGCCGCGGTCATCGTCAAGCACGGCATTCCGTGCGGGGTCGGGACGGGCGCCACGGTGCATGAAGCGTACCTGCACGCTCGCGCCGGCGATCCGGTCTCGGCCTTCGGCGGGATCGTCGCGCTGAATCGGGATGTCGACGCCGCGACGGCCGCCGCGCTCGCGGAGACCTTCCTCGAAGCGGTGATCGCGCCGGCGTTCGCCGAGGACGCGCGCACAGCCCTCGCGCAGAAGAAAAACCTCAGGGTGATGGAGACGGGGCCGCTCGGTGGCCCGGTGCCCGCCGCGGGGCTCGATTTCCGCAGAGTCCGCGGCGGGCTGCTGCTACAGGATCGCGACTCGCTCGACCTCGATCCCCGGCGGCTCGCAGTCGTGACATCCCGCGCGCCGAGCGATCGGGAGTGGCAGGACCTCAGGCTTGCGTGGACGGTGTGCCGGTATGTCCGCTCCAATGCCGTGGTCCTGGTCAAGGACCGGCAGGTCGTAGGTGTGGGCGCGGGACAGATGAACCGCGTGGAACCGGTCCGCCTCGCGGTCCGGCAGGCCGGCGAGCGGACGGCCGGCGCGGTCATGGCCTCCGAGGCGTTTTTCCCGTTTCCGGATGCGGTCGAGGTTGCCATCGCGGCCGGTGTGACGGCGATCATGCACCCGGGTGGCGCGCGCCGGGACGCGGAGGTCATCGCGACCGCTGAGGCCGCGGGCATTGCCATGGTTACGACGGGCGTCCGTCACTTCCGACACTGACCCGTTTGAGGTCACCCCGAATGGCACACCCTGGAATTGCACGCGCAGGTCGTGCTGTCGCTGACGTAGCATTTCCGAGGCCGCGCGGCACCCAGACCCGACACCGGTGCGGGGCGGTGCAGGTCGCCCTCCGCGGGTCATGAGCCGCCGGGCGGTGTTTTTGGACCGCGACGGCGTCCTCGTGGCCGACGTGCATCATCTGCGACGCGCCGACCAACTGCGGTTGCTCCCAGGCGTGCCCCAAGCGCTCGTGCGACTCCGGGAGGCGGGGTGGATGCTCGTCGTGGCCACCAACCAATCCGTTGTTGCTCGAGGATGGCTGAGCGAGGCGGAACTGCAAAGTGTGCACGGCGTGCTCATCGAGATGCTCGGCGAGCGTGGCGCGATGCTGGATCGGATCTACTATTGCCCGCACCACCCGCAAGGCGAGGTGCCCGAGTACCGGCGCGCCTGTCCCTGCCGGAAGCCGAGCCCGGGCATGCTCTTGCGCGCCGCCGAGGAGATGGAGCTCGACCTGGCGGAGTCGGTCATGGTGGGCGACGCGCCGAGCGACATCGAGGCCGGGCGGCGCGCCGGTTGCCGAACCGTCTTGCTACGCGGCGGCGCGGTCGCGAACGAACCGGCCTCGACCGGTGCCGATCATGTCGCGACGGATCTCAGGGATGCCGCAACGTGGATCATGGCGCTGCCCTCGCGCTCCGGTCGCGGCCGACCCTGACACGTCGGTAGGAACGGGCCGCGTCTACCCCGCTAAAGGCCGGCCGATTTCTGCCATTTTCGACCCCCGATAGACGCTTCGACCATGTCGTGCAGTGTTCGACTGGCCGGCATCGCCCTGCAGAGAATGGTGAGGAGGCAGTTTCCCTGCTTGGATCATTGGACCTGCCGGGCGGGCCGAGCTCAACATCCGAGGGCGGGGCGATCAATCGGATTTGGGGTGCCGCCGTCACGCGGGCTTAATGCGCGGCGGCAGAAATCGCGACGATGCGGATTCGGGGACTGACGAGCGGTGCGTCGTCGTTGCCGTCCTCATCGCCGCCGCCATCCAAGTACGCCGGCCGCCGAATGTCCGCGATGGCGGGCGCGTCGCGAAGGCGGTTGCGGTCCCCGACCACGGCGATCGTGATGCCCTGGCGCTGATACCACGAGAGGCCCCTGTCAGGGGTGGCATACCGCACGTCGCAGGGCAGGCTCCAGAGATCCGGGAGATACCATCGAAGATCGGTGTCGAACGCCACGACCTCTCCAGGACGCGCGTGGCGCGCCACCCAGGCGACCGCCTCGGTGCGGGTATCTTCTTCGTGCCGCAATGCCCACGCGAGCTGAAGGGCGCGCGTGGCCGGCTCCGCCAACAACACCGCGATGCCGATGACAGCGACGACCGTCGCCGCGCGTGACGCGGTGGCACTCATACCAGCCGGTGCGCTTCCGCGCCACCACCTCGAGAGCCACGTACTCCACACCCACGCGGCGCCGGCCGCGGCAAACACCGCCGCAAACGGCAGCAGCGGGATCATGCTGCGAAGGAAGAAGTTGTGCTGCGCGGCCATGAGACAGAAATATGGCACGATGAAACCGCCGAGGTACGCGGCCACGCGGGGCTGCCGCGCCGTCACGACGCCGGCCCCGAGCAGCGCGGCGAGCGCGGGGATCAGCCCGAAGGCGGCGTGCGGCGTCACGTACCACTCGGGGTTCGGGCTGCCGCCCTGCATGGGATGGATGAAGTACAGCAGGTTCTGTGCGGCGCCGGCCTTGAGGGACGCGAGCGTCGGCACGCCGCCGTACGCGCGGCCTTCCGAGACCCACACATCGATCAGGTACCGCGGCGTCGCGAGAACGCGCGGGGTCCCGATGACGAACCCCGCGGCCGCGGCGCCTCCCAAGACGGCCACTTCACCCAGAGCCGGCCCCCGCCGCCGGGAGTTCAAGGCGTGGGCCACCACGAACGCGATGAGCACCACAAACGCCGCCTGCTTCGTCGACATGGCCAGACCGGCGAGCGCGCCCGCCACCGCGTAGTCGCGTCGTGAGCCGCCGCGCAGGATTCGCATGCCGGCCACGATCGCCGCGCACACGAAAAACGTCATCGGCACATCGACCCGTACGGTGTCGGCGTAGTAGATGAATCCCGGCGCGACGGCCAGCAACGCCGCGGCGAGCAGGCCGGTCGCGCGATCCTGGACCGCGCGACCGAGCCGGTACGCGAGGATCACGGTGGCCGCCGCAAACGCCACGGTCACGACCCTGGACCACAGGTAGAATGCCGGTTGGTTGATGTACCACCAATACGGCAGCGCCGGCGGCAGGTGGCTCAAGGGCGTTTGGGGGTGGACCACCTCGATCGCCCAGCGGGATGCGGCCTCGCCCCGGAGGTGCAGGTATCCATAACAGAGGTAGACGACCGGCAGTAGTATGTAGAAGTACAAGCTCGGGTACGAGAACGCCTTGGGGTCGAGGTCGCCGCGCTGCATCATGCCCACGACGTAGGTCACCACGTACGGCTCGTCCCATTCGTGGATGTACGGGAGCCCTCGGCGAACGCCGATGAGCCTCACCACGACCGCTGCGAGCACGATGCATGCCAGCAAGAGCATCTCGCCCCCGCTCGATCGCCCGGGGGCGGGGCGAACGGGCGTGCCAGGGCCCTGAGGCGAGGGGGTGCCCCGTCGCGTGGGGGTGCCGTCTGTCGAATCGGAGCCTGGGAAACGCCTTGACACCCTGGCAGGCTCCGCTTATAATGAGATCGACATAGCCGACCAGGCAAGTCCAATGGGGCATGTTGGGAACCGATTCCGAGGGGATCGGTTTTCTTTGTTTAGGCCCACCGGTTCACCAGCGCTACCGCCGCAACCGCTCCCCAGACCGTTGCGGTGAAGTTCACGATCCCGTTGCCGACCCAGGCCCAGCGGGCCTCCACGGTGGCCCCGAGCAGGCTGTCGAGGATTGCGCCCGAGAGTCCGCTGAGCGCGACGGCGATCGCGAGCGGTAGAGGCGCCCCGTTCCAAAACGCGGCGCCGGTCACGCCGATGAGGAGCGCCCCCGCGGCCGCTCCCGCGGTCCCTTGCGGGGTGACGCCTCCGGAGGTGCCGTGCGGCACGCGGGCGCCGGTCGTGATCAACACCGGTAGGGTGGAGCCGAGACGGCCGACTTCGGTCGCCCACGTATCCGCCGTCGCGGCGGCCACGGCGCCTGCCGCGGCGGCAAGGGCGAGGCGCGAGCCGGTCGCGGCGTAGACGCACGCGGTCAGCGCGGCGACGCCCCCATTCGCGGCCACCTGCTGCCAGTGCCGCCCGCCGTAGTCGGACGACCGGATGGCGCGGCCCGGATACCCCTCGGTCGAGGCCTCGGTTCCGAGTTGGAGGTGCGCAGCACCGGAAGGGGGGCCCGCAGAGCGACGGCGCAAACGCGCGGCCGTGGCGGGAGCTTCGATCCTGGTCAGCGCGGAAGACGACGCGAAGAACGCGCCGACAAGCGCGGCCCAAGGCCATCCGCCGGCCCCGTAGAGGACGGCGCCGCAGGCTGTGGCCGCATACGCACCGGATCGCGTGAGAGCGCGGACCCGATACGCGGCAAGGCCAATCGCGCCGCTGACGACGGCGGCGGCGATCGCGCGCAGAAAGATTACCATCGCGGGATGCACTGTCCTTTAGTTTCGGTGCAGCGGAGTGCGCTCCTCGGAGCGTCGGGCTCGGACCGCAAAATCGTTGAGCGGCCGCGTCGCGCTGCACGCGTATTGACAAGGGCGCCGGAGCGCGCTACATTTTTCGTGGACTTCGGTTGTACCTTAACAAGCCCGACAACCCCGAGCACGATCTACGTTCCCGAGTCGATCCCTTCGTCGCAGCATCTGTCGCGCTTCGCAATGGATCGTGCCGACTCGCTCAAGGCCGGCGTCCCCGGATCTACAGAGAAAGTGGATGTCGTTGCCTTGACAACGTTGTATGGGGGTTGTATAAATAGGTGTCGTGGTCGGGAAGCCGCCCACTCGGGCGGGGTCTCGGCCGCGTCGATTCTTCGACACCTTGAAAACTGCATAGTGGCAAGGGGAACGCGACAGCCCACGAATTGTGGACCCGGAGAGAAGTCTCTCTGGGACCCCAACAATTCCGATGGAGAGTTTGATCCTGGCTCAGGACGAACGCTGGCGGCGTGCCTCAAACATGCAAGTCGAGCGTGGACGTACTCTCTCGCAAGAGAGGGTGCGTTCTAGCGGCGAACGGGTGAGTAACACGTGGGGAACTTGCCCTCCAGACGGGGACAACCTCGGGAAACCGGGGCTAATACCGGATACGTTCGCCGGGTCGCATGGCCTGGCGAGGAAAAGATCGCAAGATCGCTGGAGGAGAGTCCCGCGGCCTATCAGCTTGTTGGCGGGGTAACGGCCCACCAAGGCGATGACGGGTAGCTGGCCTGAGAGGGTGGTCAGCCACACTGGAACTGAGACACGGTCCAGACTCCTACGGGAGGCAGCAGTTGGGAATCTTGGGCAATGGGCGCAAGCCTGACCCAGCGACGCCGCGTGGGGGATGAAGGCCTTCGGGTTGTAAACCCCTGTCAGGAGGGACGAAGCCGCAAGGTGACGGTACCTCCAGAGGAAGCCCCGGCTAACTACGTGCCAGCAGCCGCGGTAAGACGTAGGGGGCGAGCGTTGTCCGGAATTACTGGGCGTAAAGCGCGTGTAGGCGGCTCGGTAAGTCCCGTGTGAAAGCCTACGGCTCAACTGTAGGAGGCCGCGGGAAACTACCGGGCTCGAGGGCAGGAGAGGGAAGTAGAATTCCCGGTGTAGCGGTGAAATGCGTAGATATCGGGAGGAATGCCAGTGGCGAAGGCGGCTTCCTGGCCTGTTCCTGACGCTGAGACGCGAAAGCTGGGGGAGCGAACGGGATTAGATACCCCGGTAGTCCCAGCCGTAAACGATGGTCACTAGGTGTTGGGGGGTACCCCCTCAGTGCCGAAGCTAACGCATTAAGTGACCCGCCTGGGGAGTACGGCCGCAAGGTTGAAACTCAAAGGAATTGACGGGGGCCCGCACAAGCGGTGGAGCATGTGGTTTAATTCGATGCAAAGCGAAGAACCTTACCAGGGTTTGACATGCAGGCAGTACCGACCTGAAAGGGAAGGGACTCGTAAAGTCGAGAGCCTGCACAGGTGGTGCATGGCTGTCGTCAGCTCGTGCCGTGAGGTGTTGGGTTAAGTCCCGCAACGAGCGCAACCCCTGTCCCTAGTTGCCAGCGGGTGATGCCGGGCACTCTAGGGAGACTGCCGGCGACGAGCCGGAGGAAGGTGGGGACGACGTCAAGTCATCATGCCCCTTATGCCCTGGGCTACACACATGCTACAATGGCCGGCACAATAGGCAGCGACCTCGCGAGGGGGAGCGAATCCCTAAAGCCGGTCCCAGTTCGGATCGCAGGCTGCAACTCGCCTGCGTGAAGCCGGAATCGCTAGTAACCGTCGGTCAGCCACACGACGGTGAATACGTTCCCGGGCCTTGTACACACCGCCCGTCACACCACGAGAGTCGGCTTCACCCGAAGCCGGTGGCCTAACCCGCAAGGGAGGGAGCCGTCTAAGGTGGGGTCGATGATTGGGGTGAAGTCGTAACAAGGTAGCCGTACCGGAAGGTGCGGCTGGATCACCTCCTTTCTAAGGAGCAATCGGGCGTTGCGGTTCCCCGAGCGGTGGGGAGCCTCGCCGGTGCCGAAAGGCGGCGGTGGGGTGCGCCGCAGACGCCTTCGTCGCGTTCCCTTGCCACGTGCAGCATTGGATCCGGCTCCCGGTACCCGGGCATGGCCGATTTTTCGTGCCGCTCGCGACCGGGATACGAACCTTGACAAGTGCATAGCAGGGCAGATCGTCTGCGACCGTTTCCGAGGCGGTGCGCAGGCGATCGTGCAAGCTCTATACAGCTACTCCTAAGGTTGTAGGCTTCAAGCTACAAAGGGCGCACGGTGGATGCCCTGGCGCCAAGAGCCGACGAAGGGCGCTGTCGACGGCGATAGCCCCGGGGAGCCGTCTAGCAGGCTTCGATCCGGGGGTGCCCGAATGGGGAAACCCGGCTGGGGTGATGCCCAGTCATCCCGCACTGAATCCATAGGTACGGGAAGGCCAGCAGGGGAACTGAAACATCTCAGTACCCTGAGGAGTAGAAATCAACCGAGATTCCCCGAGTAGTGGCGAGCGAAAGGGGAACAGCCCAAACCGCTTGTGCGTGATAGCCCTCTGGCGTTGTACAAGCGGGGTCACAGGCCGTGACCGGACCGGGCAGAGGACCGGTCGGGAAGTTACCAACCTCGTCATTAGCCGAACTGCCCTGGAACGGCAGGCCAAAGACGGTGAGAGCCCGGTAAGCGAAAATGACGAGGCTTCCTGGGTTGCGTGCCTAAGTACCGCGGGACACGTGGAACCCCGCGGGAACTCGGGGGGACCACCCTCCAAGGCTAAATACTCTTGGCGACCGATAGCGGACAAGTACCGTGAGGGAAAGGTGAAAAGCACCCCGGGAGGGGAGTGAAATAGTACCTGAAACCGTGTGCCTACAATCAGTCGGAGGGCTATGCCGGAGCCGCAAGGTTCCGGAATGCCTGACGGCCTGCCTATTGAAGAATGAGCCGGTGAGTTACTCTATGTGGCGAGCTTAAGGGGGGACACCCCGGAGGCGAAGGGAAACCGAGTCTGAATAGGGCGCCTAGTCGCATGGAGTAGACCCGAAACCGGGTGATCTACCCATGGCCAGGGTGAAGCGAGGTTAACCCCTCGTGGAGGCCCGAACCGGTCAGTGTTGAAAAACTGTCGGATGAGCTGTGGGTAGGGGTGAAATGCCAATCGAACCCGGAGATAGCTGGTTCTCCCCGAAATGCATTTAGGTGCAGCCCCGGAGCTAGCGTCGCGGTGGTAGAGCACTGAATGGGCTAGGGGGACAGGAGTCCTACCGAACCCAATCAAACTCCGAATGCCGCGCCGTGGTGCCCGGGAGTGAGACTGCGGGGGATAAGCTTCGTGGTCGAGAGGGGAACAACCCAGATCGTCGGCTAAGGCCCTAAAGTGTTGGCTAAGTGGGAAAGGAAGTGGCATCGCCCAGACAGCCAGGAGGTTGGCTCAGAAGCAGCCATCCTTGAAAGAGTGCGTAATAGCTCACTGGTCGAGTGGTGCCGCGCCGAAAATGTAACGGGGCTCAAGCCAACCGCCGAAGCCACGGGTCCGCCGAGGGTATCGTCCCGAAGCGGGCGGTAGGGGAGCGTTCCGTTGTAGAGCGAAGGCAGACCGCGAGGACTGCTGGACGAAGCGGAAGTGAGAATGCCGGCATGAGTAGCGAAAAGGCAGGTGAGAATCCTGCCCGCCGTAAGCCTAAGGTTTCTTAAGGAAGGTTCGTCCGCTTAAGGTTAGGCGGGACCTAAGGTGAGGCCGAAAGGCGTAGCCGATGGACAGCCGGTCGACATTCCGGCCCCGCACCGAGTTCGTTATCAACGTCGTGGGGACGCAGAAGGGTAGACCCACCGGCGACCGGTAGTGCCGGGCCAAGCAGGTAGGGGGAGGCGCTAGGCAAATCCGGCGCCTCGTTAACCCCGAGACGCGAGTGCGAGCGGGGGGTCAAAGCCCCGCGAAGCGGTTCAGCCCACACTGCCAAGAAAAGCCGCGGCGTGAGAACTCGGTGCGCCCGTACCGCAAACCGACACAGGTAGGCAGGCACACAACGTGCCAAGGCGCGCGAGATAACCCTGGTCAAGGAACTCGGCAATCTAGCCCCGTACCCTCGGAATAAGGGGTGCCTCGGTAGGGTGACCCTGTACAGGGGGAGCTCGAGGAGGTCGCAGTGAATGGGCTCAAGCGACTGTTTAACAAAAACACATGTCTCTGCTAAGCCGCAAGGCGACGTATAGGGGCTGACACCTGCCCAGTGCCGGAAGGTTAAGGGGAGGGGTTAGCCGCAAGGCAAAGCCCTGAACCGAAGCCCCGGTGAACGGCGGCCGTAACTATAACGGTAGGACCGGGCAGCTACCCCCGGAAGGGCCGTTAAAAAATTCGGCTATATGCTGGAACGCCTGGAGGATCCCACGCTACCGATACCGAATATACGTTCGTATATCGGTGACAACGCGATGGGTGCAGACAATCAGCAGGAAAGACTCTCGCATACTGACAGCAAGGGACGGCAGCGCCTTCGAAGCCTGCAAGAGGTATGCGAGAGAATCCTCAGAGGCCATACGCCGAACGTCCCGTCCGCGCGGCGGGATGAAGATATGGTCCAGTCCTCATGGCGACATGAGAGTAAACTGCCTAAGGTAGCGAAATTCCTTGTCGGGTAAGTCACACACACTTGCCCCTTGCGGGAGGAATCCCGCAAGCAAACCGGCTCATATCGGTGAAGCCCTAACGACGGCGCAAGTCGGGCGAGGGTAATACCGAGGGAAGCCGCAAAGACGCGGCCCTGTAACGACTCCGGGTTTACCCCGGGGTGGCGCTCACTGGCGAAAGCGCCAAATCTGCGGGCGCCACAATACGCCGGTATCTCAGACGGGGAAGCAGGGCGGGTGGATACGCACTCGTATTTAAGCGGATATGTCGATGGCGAGGGATGCTTCTGCGTCACTTTCAACCGCAGCAAGCGCCACTCGTTGGGCTGGGATATCCGACCGAGTTTTTCGGTCAGCCAGAACCGTGATCGTGCCGAGGTGCTTTACCTGCTGCGGGACACGTTCCGGTGTGGCTGGATTCGTCCGGATCGTTCGGATCGTACTCTCAAGTACGAAGTCCGGAGTGTGCCAGACCTAGTCGCCAAAGTGATTCCGCATTTCGAGTGCTATCCACTGCGTTCGAGCAAAGCGCGGGAATTTGAGGCGTTCGCGGAGATCTGCAAGATGATGTTCCGTAAAGAGCATCTCGTCGGGCCGGGATTCGCGAAAATCGTTGGGCTTGCCGCGTTGCTGAACGCCTCGAGCAAGAAGCGCTATCCCCGATTAGAGATAATGGTATAGTCTACGCCCTCTGGAAACAGAGGATCGCGCGAAGTTCCGACCTGCACGAATGGTGTAACGACTTGAGCGCTGTCTCGACCAGGGACTCGGCGAAGTTGTGGTGTCAGTGAAGACACTGACTACCCGCAGCTGGACGGAAAGACCCCGTGGAGCTTTACTGTATCCTGTCATTGGATGTGGTTCTCTCATGTAGAGGATAGGTGGGAGGCTGCGAAGCCGGGGCGCTAGCTTCGGTGGAGCCGACGGTGGAATACCACCCTTGATAGAGTTACGTCCTAACCGACGACCTCATCGGTTGTCGGAACAGTGGCAGGTGGGCAGTTTGACTGGGGCGGTCGCCTCCTAAACGGTAACGGAGGCGCCCCAAGGTCCCCTCAGCACGGTTGGAAACCGTGCGGCGAGTGTAAGGGCATAAGGGGGCTTGACTGTGAGGCCAACAAGCCGAGCAGGGACGAAAGTCGGGCCTAGTGATCCTACGGTGGCAAGTGGAAGCGCCGTGGCTTAACGGATAAAAGCTACCCCGGGGATAACAGGCTGATCTCCCCCAAGAGTCCACATCGACGGGGAGGTTTGGCACCTCGATGTCGGCTCATCGCATCCTGGGGGTGTAGTAGCTCCCAAGGGTTGGGCTGTTCGCCCATTAAAGCGGTACGTGAGCTGGGTTCAGAACGTCGTGAGACAGTAAGTGACCGCTGCTGTCTATAAATCCGGCTATATGCTGGGAGGCCTGTGGATCCCACGCTACCAGAGGTACTGGTGACAAAGCGATGGGTGCAGGTTATCAGCAGGGAAGGCCAGACGAAGCGATCTGCCACTATGTGGCTGGTTTTGTCGACGGAGAGGGCAGCTTCCATGTCGCGGTGCAGAGAAATCCGACTACGCGATGGAAGTGGCAGGTGATTCCTGAATTCCACGTGTCCCAGAACGATGGCAATCAGCACGTCCTTGAGTTGATTCGCAGCGTTCTCGGGTGTGGATATCTCAAGCCGAATCACCGAAACTCTCGCGACAAGACCTACGTGCTAGTGGTGAGAGATCGTGCCGACCTGGCGACGAAGGTGGTGCCGTTCTTCCGCAGATACCAGCTGCGCACCACCAAGCGGGCAGACTTTGAGCAGTTTGCCCGAATCGTCGACATGATGAAGGCAAGCAGGCATCTCGATCCGGAAGGGTTGAGGGAGATCCTGCGAAGTGCCTTCGAGATGAACGGAGGCGGCATCAGGCGACGGATGAACGTGCATGATATCCTCGCCCGTCTGGAACCCTCAGAGACTGTACGCCGGATTCCTCACTGCGGTGAGGGAAAGATACAGTCCGAGCTCCTAGGCGACTAGGAGAGGCAGGCAGAAATGACCTGCCCCCCTCCACGAAGTCTGTAGAGGGAGTAACAAGACTGTCGGTCCCTATCCACTGCGGGCGCAGGAGGCTTGAGGGGTGCTGCTCCTAGTACGAGAGGACCGGAGTGGACGCACCGCTGGTGTACCGGTTGTCCTGCCAAGGGCAAGCGCCGGGTAGCTATGTGCGGACGGGATAAGCGCTGAAAGCATCTAAGCGCGAAGCCCACCCCAAGATGAGGCCTCCCACCGGGCTAACCGGGTAAGACCCCAGGTAGACTACCTGGTTGATAGGCCGGAGGTGTAAGGGCTGTGAGGCCTTAAGCTTACCGGTACTAATCGGTCGAGGGCTTGAAGGTATGGCCTTAGGGGTAGCTGTATGGAGCTTGCACCGTGGCTCGTAGTCCTTAGGCTAAGGTCCCATTGTGCACGCGGGACCGGGATCCGAACGCACGAGCCATGGGTGAAATGTGGCGACGTCCGCGTCTGGACTTCGTCGATAAGATTCCCGGTGGTGATGCCGGAGGGGCCACACCCGTTCCCATTCCGAACACGGTAGTTAAGCCCTCCAGGGCCGATGGTACTTCGTGGGCAACTGCGTGGGAGAGTAGGTCGCTGCCGGGGATATTTTCAGGGTGGGGAAAGCGTTTGCTTTCCCCACCTTTCCTTCCGCCAATTGGCAGGCTGACGCCAAATGGCAGAGCGATGCTGCTAAGAGGATGATAATGCGGCCCGCGCGTCAGGGCCGCTCTTGCGCTCGGATTGGAGGCAGCGCTTCGACCGCAAGTGGGGAGGAGCCAAAATGTCAATGATCAAGCCGCCGCTTGAAAGCCTGCTGGACCGGGTCGAAAACAAGTACGCGCTCGTCATCGGGGTCGCCAAGCGCGCCCGTCAACTCAAGGAAGGACATCTGCCCATGGTCGACGTGGCCAGCACCAATCCGGTCACGGTCGCCCTCGAGGAGATTTCGGCAGGTAAGGTCCGCGCAGAGATGGGGTCGGATCCGCAGCCGGCCGGCTAATCGTTCACTTCAACTGCAGAACCTACGCGAGGCCAGCCGCAGGGGCTGGCCTCTTCGATTTCCGCGACCGCCATTTCCATGAGCAGCGTTTCGAGCGGTGTCTACGCTCCGTGCGATGAGCTTTGGGCGACGGCCCATTACAGACGGCCCATCACATGAACAGCGTCTCGAGCGGCGTATGCTCCATGCGGTGAGCTTCGGCGACGGCCCGATACGTGACGTGCCCCTCCGCGGTGTTGACCCCGGCGGCGAGCGCAGGGTCGTCACGGACGGCCTGGCGCCAACCCTTCGCCGCCAGGCGTAGCGCGTAGCCGATCGTGACGTTGGTGAGGGCGAACGTCGACGTGCGGGGTACCGCACCCGGCATGTTCGTGACCCCGTAGTGAAGCACACCGAATTTCTCGATCACGGGATGGGTGTGGCTCGTGGGTTCCGTCGTCTCGATGCAGCCGCCCTGATCCACGGCAACGTCTACGACGACCGACCCCGGTTTCATCGATCGCACCATGGGCTCCGTCACAAGCCGCGGCGCCCGGGCTCCAGGGATGAGCACGGCTCCGACAAGGAGATCGGCGTATGCCACGGCCTGCTCCACCGTGACCGGATTACTCATGACCGCGATCGCGCGGCCGTGAAGGACGTCGTCGAGGTATGCGAGGCGCCTCGGGTTCTTTTCGAGTACCGTGACCTGAGCGCCCATCCCGGCTGCGACCTTCGCAGCGTGGGTGCCGACGACGCCGCCGCCGATGATGACGACGTTCGCGGGGGCGACGCCGGTGACGCCGCCGAGCAGGATACCCTTGCCGCCGGCGGTCTTTTTGAGATAAAATGCGCCTTCCTGGGCCGTCATCCGGCCAGCGACTTCGCTCATCGGCGTGAGGAGGGGCAGATCACCGTCCGGTAGCTGGACTGTTTCGTATCCGATGCCCACGGTGCGGCTCTCCACGAGGGCACGCGTGAGCGATGGCTCCGCGGCAAGGTGGAGGTACGTAAAGAGGATCAGGCGCGGTCGCAGATACACAAGTTCGTCCGGCTGAGGTTCCTTGACTTTGAGCACCATCTCCGCGGCCCAGGCGTCCGCGGCCCGCGCGACAATCTTGGCGCCCCGCCGCGCGTACTCGGTGTCGGCGATCCCGCTCTGCTCGCCCGCGCCGCGTTCGATCAACACCTCATGGCCCGCCGCCGCCAACTCGTGCACACCCGCCGGGGTGATGGCGACGCGGCCTTCCTGATCCTTGATTTCCTTGGGCACCCCTACGCGCATTGCGGTCCTTCGTTACCTCCGATGTCGCACGTCTCACGGCACGTCGGCTGCGAGGCCGGATGCGCGTCCGCTACTACGCAAGCGATGAGCTACGCGCACGTCACCGCGGACGACCGGCGACCGCCGGCGCCGGCACCCGTGAAGCGGATTACGTCCGGCCGCCGATCCGCTCGAAGAACCGGACGACCGCGGCGATGCCTTTGTGGAAGTGCTCGAGGTCCAAGCGCTCGTCAGGGCTGTGCGCGTTGGCGTCGGGCGTTGCCCACCCCGTGACGACGGTCGGTACTCCAAGTTCTTCAATAAAGTCGGCGACGATTGGCACCGATCCTCCCATGCGGGTGAACACGGCCTCCCGCCCGAACGCCTCGGAGAGTGCGCGCTGCGCCGCGACGACGGCTGGGAGCGTCGGCGGCATTACCACGGGCTTGGCCCCATGGGACAGGCGAACGTCCAGACGAGTACCGCGCGGGGCGAGCGACCGGATATACGCGCTTGCAAGCGATCGGATCTCAGCGGGGTCCTGGTGGGGTACGAGGCGCATGCTGATCTTGGCCGTGGCCCGGGCTGGGATGACGGTCTTTGTGCCCTCGCCAATGAACCCGCCCGGCATGCCGTGCACCTCGAACGTGGGACGCGCCCACATGCGCTCGAATGGCGTGTAGTCCGGCTCGCCGGTGAGCGCGGTCGAACCCACCTCTTCCCGGAGAAATGCGGCTTCGTCGAACGGCAGCCGGTTCCAGGCCGCGCGCTCCACGGCATCGGGCGGCGCCACCCGCTCGTAGAATCCGGGGATCAGCACGTGCCCGTTCGCGTCCTTGATGCGCGTGATGATCTCGGCCAGCGCCTGGAACGGATTCGGCGCGACCCCGCCGTACAAGCCCGAATGCAGGTCCCGTGCGGCGCCCTGCACCTCGATCTCGCCGCCGACGATGCCGCGGAGTCCAAGGGCGATGGCGGGAATGCCGGGGGCAAACACGCCAAAATCCAGCACGAGCGCGGCGTCCGCGCGCAGCCGGTCGCCGTGCGAGCGGACGTACGCGGCGATGCTCTCGCCGCCGCTCTCCTCCTCGCCCTCGATGATCAGCTTCACGTTGACCGGCGCCGGCGTCTGCGTTCGGACGTACGCGCGGATCGCCGCGATCAGCGTGAACAGCTGGCCTTTATCGTCGGCCGCGCCCCGCGCGTAGAGCCCGCCGTCCCGGAATGTGGGCGAGTACGGCGGCGTGGTCCACAGCTCGTCGGGATCGCTCGGCTGAACGTCGTAGTGCCCGTAACCGAGGACCGTCGGGCGCCCCGGCGCCTGCAACCACTCGGCGTAGACGAGTGGATGACGAGCGGTGGGAATCACGTCGACCGTGAGACCGATATCGCGGAGGTGGTTTGCGATCCAGTCGGCGGCGGCGCGCACGTCGTCCCGCCGTGCCGGCAGCGTGCTGACGCTCGGGATCTTGAGCAGGTCGCACAGCTCCCGTTCGAACTGCGTGCGATGGCTCTGGATGAACTCGAGCGGTTCCGACATATCGGAGCTCCTTCCCCGTGAAGCATGCTCAGGTTCCGCGCTGGCTCAGGGCGCTCCTGCCGTACGGTAGACTCATGCTATAATGAACGTCGCGACAGTCGTGTGTGCCGTTGGCGGCGTAGCTCAGTTGGTCAGAGCACGCGGTTCATACCCGCGGAGTCGGGGGTTCGAAGCCCTCCGCCGCCACCACTGTTCTCTTTTCGGTGTCGAGTCCTGTATCGCTTGCCCTGGCTCTCGGTCTTCTCGGGCAGACGTGCTCGCGCGGTTCGGGGGAACGCCGGACTGGGCTTGCCTCGCATGCGTCCGCTGAGCGTGCGGGTCCGGGCCATGACCCGCGGCGGTCCGCTGCGCCGTAGAGAGCCTGTGGGCGCCGGCGCGCTCCCAGGTTAGGGCCGCCATGTTTCCACTGGCCCCGCAGGTCCGCGACACGATGCGCCGCCACGGCATGCTGCGTGGGGGCGAGACCGTCGTCGTCGCGGTTTCCGGCGGCGCCGATTCGACGGCGCTCTTGCGCAGCCTCGTCAGCCTCCGCGATGAGTTAGATCTGTGCCTTCGCGTCGCGCACTTCAATCACCATCTCCGCGACGACGCGGGCGCGGACGCCGCGTTCGTCGCGGAGACGGCGCGCGACCTCGGACTGCCCTATCAGGAGGGCGGCGGCTCCGCCCGGGCGGAAGCCGCGCGCGCACGGCGGTCCGTGGAGGACGCGGCGCGCCGTCTGCGGTACGAATTTTTGGTCTCCGTCGCATCGGCCGCCGCACGTGGAGTGATCGCGACCGGCCATACGCTCGACGACCAGGCGGAGACGGTGCTGATGCGAATGCTGCGAGGGGCGGGGCCGTGGGGGTTGTCGGGCATTCGTCCCGTGCGGACGCACGCCGGCGTGCGCGTGATCCGCCCGCTCATCGAGACACCGCGCGCCTCGGTGGAAGCCGCCCTTCGCGCGGAGGGTTTGACATGGCGCGAGGACCCAACAAACCGCGATGAAACGGTGCTGCGCAACCGCGTCCGCCACGTCCTGCTGCCCGCGCTGCAGGGGTATAATCCCGATGTACGGGGTGCCCTCGCGCGGATCGCCGCGGTGATCCGCGACGAGCAGGAGGCGCTGGACGAGACGGCGGGGCCGCGCGTGGACGCGGTGCTGGCGCGCAACGGAGCCGGGGTGCGCGTGGCGCTGGAACCGTTTGCGGCGCTCCCGGCGGCTCTTCAGCGGCGCGCGCTTCGGGAAGCCGTCAGGCGGCTCCGCGGGAACTTGGAGGGCATTGCGTTCGTTCACCTTGAGGGAACGCGGCACGTCGCGCTCGCCGGGCGTCTCGGGGCGGTGGCAGAATTACCGGGTGGCCTGCGGGCGGTTCGGCGCGAGCACGTGCTCGAGATCACGGCCGGGGCCGATCCACCGAGACGTCGGGTTGCCGACGCCGGACCGTAATTGAGGAAGCCTTGCGCGAGCCGTCGGCGCTGAGCGGAGGTAACGGAGGACGCAGCGTAGATCGCGCGAAACGCATCACGTAGACCGCGAGCACGCGGCCGCGTGTGCTATAATTTCTCGAAAAGCTTCCGCACAGATTGCCCCCTGGCGCTCCGGGCCCAGTGGTTGGCGTTCCCGAGGAGGTTCCCGGAGTGTTCAATAAGCACGTGCGCAACCTGCTGGTGTGGGCACTGATCCTGGTGGTGGTGCTGTATTTAGTGCTGCCCCTGTACCATCAGCGGGTTCCGCGCGAGGAAATCACCTACAGCGATTTTCTCAACAAGGTGCAGGCCGGGCAGGTCAGCCAGGTCACGGTCAGCAATGAATCCGTGTCCGGCCAACTCAAGGACGGGCGCTCGTTCCGGGCATACGTGCCGGCGAACGACAGCTCCTACATCAGCCTGCTGCAATCGAAGGGCGCGAGCATCACGGTCGAGCCGCAGTCGCGCTCGTCGCTATGGCCCAACCTGCTGACGACGATGCTCCCGTTCCTCGTCCTCGTCGGGCTGTGGATGCTGATGCTCCGCCAGGCCCAGTCAGGGTCGAACCAGGCGATGTCGTTCGGCAAGAGCCGCGCGCGGCTCCATACCGAGGCAAAGACGCGGGTCACGTTCGAGGACGTGGCGGGCGTCGAGGAGGCCAAGGAGGAGCTGGAGGAGATCATCGAGTTCCTGCGGCACCCGAAGAAGTTCCAGGCGCTCGGGGCCAAGATCCCGCGGGGCGTCCTGCTCGTCGGGCCGCCGGGCAGCGGCAAGACGCTGCTGGCCAAGGCGATCGCGGGCGAGGCCGGCGTGCCGTTCTTCTCCATCTCCGGCAGCGAGTTCGTGGAGATGTTCGTGGGCGTGGGCGCATCCCGGGTGC